>Ga0209611_10000019_pt1 | contig 154504 bp, 104 predicted proteins | sample S1TSphgellanicum_3_FD_187693 | JGI IMG/M metagenome (GOLD analysis project Ga0209611, IMG submission 187693) | Host-associated microbial communities from peat moss isolated from Minnesota, USA - S1T2_Fc - Sphagnum magellanicum MG (SPAdes) (version 2) | ecosystem: Host-associated > Plants >... | reverse complement strand
TAAAACGGGTTTGGGGAAAAAAAAAAAAAGGTCAAAAAAAAGGAAAGGTTTTTTTTAAACTCGCCCAAAATGAAACTGTTGCAGGTGGTTGGCCAATCCAAAGTCACTGGATGAATTGCCCTCCATCCAAAACGGGAATGGTGCAGTCATGGCTCTGGTTCACTCAAGCCCTGACTCACTAGGTCAGTGAATATTTTTAAAACTCTTTTCTAAACAGACATAAATCTCCGCTCCAGTTTTGTCAGGATTTCCACAGTCCAACCGAGGTTGAGGATAACCCGGTGAGGCCTTACTTGGCAGAATCGGCCACCCGGAGCCTGTTCCCTGGCATTAAAAGAATCGGTTTCTAGGAGCCGGGCCGTGCCGCCCTGCAAAATCGCCAGCAAATTGCGGCTTCTGCTTTGAGAGGCAGTCGGGATCCTAAACCCTAAATCTCTTAAGTTCAACGTACTACAGAATGGACTGTCAACTGATTCTGCCAGTAGTGTCTTCACAGAACGGACTGTCAACTGCTGATTCTGCTACGTGCGCCCTCATCAGGCTCCTCCTCTCACCAGAATCCATTGACCCGTTCGTTCGCATGAACAGCAGGACTCTGCCGCAAGTCCCCATTCTCCCTCTCAATTCTTGCAGCTGGGTGCATATCGGCACTTCCTCAGCACTCTTCTAGCCTTTACTCAGGTCTTATATAATGTAAGCCCTCTCTTTGAAGGTCGTCCTCATGTAAGCAGAGCTTATCACAGGCATATACTTTAGATCAGGCATCCATACAAAAACAACCAGGAACATTCAACGAATAAAAGTTACTCTAGGGATAACAGGCTGATTTTCTCCAAGAGTTCACATCAGTGGAAAGGTTTGGAACCTCGATGTCGACTCTTCGTCACCTGAGGTGATAGTATCTTTCAAGGGTTGAGTTGTTTGTCTATTAAAGCGATACGTGAGCTGGGTTCAGAACGTTGTGAGACAGTTCAATCCATCGAGATAAATTTGCCCTCTTCATTTATCACCACCCACATATATTGAATATTTCAAGAAATGAGCTTCTTATTAGCCAAAGGATCTGACAAAAAGAGAGGAAAAATAATTTCACTATACTTTTTACCAGGAACCAGACCTAGCACAAGAATTTTTTCTTTATCAGGACTATAGGATTGAAAATAAAGATTATCTATTCTTTCTTTTATTTGGGGATGAATATGATCAGGAGGCTGGTTGCGAAATATGCACCCCTCGCCTTTTAACAGGAGTATGTAAGGAACGCCTGGATGGATGTTGCAGCTGTGCTTTATTGCCTCCTAATGTGTAAAGCCTGAGGCCATAGGCTTTACCAGAATAAGGGCCCGAGTGACTTGGAGCCAAGACGCAGCTGATTCCAGTAAAGCTTGCAGCCAAGGGCTTTACTAAGTGTAAAGCACCAGACAGATTTTTTTTATAAAATTCTTGCAATACAAGGTATCTGCTGTGGATCACAGGAAACAAACAAAACCGGGCATTTTGAAAATTGAAATGGGCACAAGAGCGGGCATTATATTTTTCAAAATGTCTACCCTTTGCTGAGGAGAAATTCCATGCAGTAAGGCGCCCTCCAACACTATTACAGCAACCTGCCTGGTGCTTTATGCAATCATGCAATATTGTAAGAAATGTAAGAATATTCTTAACAGATATGTTTTACCATTTTTGGATTTACCTAACCACCAATTTTGACACCAAATGTCCTGGGCATAAGTAATAAGATACTTGGTGTTTTCATCAACTAAATGAAAATTTTAATGTATCATGTCATAACATGTTATATAAGTGCTGGATGGTGATGGAATTCCTTTACTCAAGGAAATCACCTAACATATTGTCTATTTGGTGCCTCTTTGCAAAGGTCCATGGATGAATTGAAATTCTTTTAGAAGTGAACAGTAGACATGGGCAGTCTGTTTTGTGTTTATAGGTTTGGCAAGTTCTTCTCCTACTCTTTTGATCCCATTTGGAAAAGACTGCACCTTTGAGACCGGGATGGTAATGGTGATATAAGCATGCAAAGTCCATGGCCACTCTAATACAATCATGCCAAGGTACCCCTGAATTGTTGAAGCTTCCTTAGGCCTTGCTTGATTTTTGTCTTTGATCTAAGGAAGACACTTTGAACTTGCTTTAGCTCATGCTTTGGTGGGCATGCATAGCCATAAATTGGTGGCGTTGTACACACTAGGGTACTACTAGGTATATGAGAACAAAGCGATACATTTGAAAGCACTGTGATTGCATACTCTTTTATCTTGTGATAAGTAAATGTTAATCATTCATATTACTAATTGGCATCCAAACTTTAAAATTATCACATTGTCAACTTTATCAGCCCTGTTGATGTCATGTTCTGTGTCAATTTTTCAGCTAATATCATTCAAATACAATTTACCTTTCAACATATGTGCCAAATTTCCTCCTTTTATGTGAGCTTAGGCTTAGGGTCTATTTAACCTAGATGTTTAAGAATCTTTACTTAAAATTTGCAAGTCCCTAGCTATCACATAGGGAAAAGCATAACATGATTTTTTCATTATAGCAGATTGATTGGAAAAAGACCCGTCTGACATGACAACATGCCACTTTGAAGAATGCTTCCACATTGTCCTCCATGTTAGGGACCATAGGGGCACAAGAGACTCAACTTTTACTATACTAGATTATTTTGAAGTTGGAGGAGGTATTGGAAAAACTTGTAATTGAACAAAGCTTTTCAAGCACAAGCTTTTGCTAGAAGTTCCTTTCTATCTCCCTTGATCTAGCATGATCATCTTGCCCAAAAATAATTTCAATTGACTTAAACACCCCTTGTTTTTAAGAACAGTAAAGGGTAGCAGGCATTTCTTTGTCCCACCTAACCCACGTTATTCATAATTTAGAGGTTGGATCATTTTCAAAACCTAATGTCAGTTTTTGCAACAGCAGAGTTCAATCCAAAATCCATATTTATGCATCCTATGTCATTCATCAAATTGCATCTCTTCTTACATTGATCATAGCAACTAAACTTAGTTAACATGAAGGTTGCTTATGTTTTTTTTGCATTACAATTTGTTCCAGCACATTTTTCACATAACACTAGAAAGGTACCACATTAGTGATTTGTTGAACCACCATAATTTGTTGTAGCTGACCCATCAACCCCATGGGTATTAACTATTAACCTTGTCTAGTGTGCCTGCGGTGACAAACATGGGGCACATGATACTATTTTGTATATTTTCAATACATGCTACTATTTTAAGAAGTTGAATTTCAAGTTCCACACAATATTCTTCCTTCACCAAAAACTTCACTTGCTCGAAAGGTGTCAATATTATGTCTTCTATAAATGGCTGTGTTACTGAAGTTTCCATACTCCCATGTTTAGTATCCATGCAAAAAGTAACCATTACAAAGATATCATGCACAAAGGAAACAAATTATTGACATTCCCAGGTCCTGTTCGGTCCTTTGGCAGTGGAAGATTTTTGAATGCATGCATAAAGAAATATGTTCACAACTTTTTGGATTTTTTTCTGTAAGTAAAACATTGGTAAATAAACAAAAGGCCTGCAAATCCTTTTCTCAATCATTACCAATTCCATTAAGCTATGAGTTTCAATTGATTACAAAAATTGTTGGCTTTTTCTATGCTAGATCAAGGCATGGGAGTCAAGCTTTGCTTTTGGTTATAATCCCTTCCTTGAGGACATGCCATCCACTAAAACTAGGTCACTTCTTGTTTTTAATAGCATCACCAATACCAAGGTTCCCCTTTTTTTTCTTTCTTTTGGATTATTTCCTAATATTTGATAAAAATTTCAAAATCTCTATATGACCTTTTAAGGGGGATACACTTGTTTCTTGTGCTGTTCCACTTTTGATGAGCTGCTTCAACAAGAGATTTGTACTACAGCAGCAGCAAAGTTGAAAGAGTGTGAGGGACAAGATGTCCACACATTTCAAATCTTTGGAACATGTCTAATTTTGTGGGACACTTTTCCTTATAGTGTATAATCAGAAGAGGAGAAACTAGGGGGTTATAGTGGGAAATAGATTGCAAATTCTACATGATTTATTTCAGCTGAAACTAATGCCCACTTTGAACCAAAAACTATGGTGCCCATAACAAAGAATATTAAATGTTGTCACTGGACTGAAAGGGCTTTTGCGGTCAAAGATGACTTTACATTTACATAGATTCTTCCAAAGTCCCAAGAAGGGGGATTGTTGACATGGCGATGATTTTTAATTTATTTTTTTGGTGATAATTTTTATTATTATTATCCATAATTGAAACCACCTAGTGGCCATTAGATTTTTTTTTTTTGGATGATTTTTTTCTTCTTTGCAATTGAAACCAATTAGTGCCCACCATGTTTTTTTTTTTTGCAATGGAATTTTTTTCTTTCCCAACCAAGGTTTTTTTTTTTTGTTCCCGTCACAATGGAAACTACTAGTGGCCACCAAATGGTTCTTCTTCTTCTTCACACTTGAGGTGGGTTTTCTTTTTTCTTTTTTTTCTCTTTTTTTCCTTTTTATTTGGAGACATAAACCAATTGGTAACCAAATGTTTTTTTCCTTCAAAATGAAAACCACCTAACGTTTTTTACACTAAATGTGCCAAGCAACCAATAAATGGTTTGCTTGCATTGTGTGTATGTACCTTATGCATTACATAATAATTTTTTTTAATGTTTTTTTTGTTGATTATAGGAACTTGATTAAAATCTTTCACTTTTATTCCACATTGCTTTTTGGGGAGGAAGGTTGGGGGAATAATATTATAATTTTTTTCAAAATATTTGTGAAAAAAAACAAGAAAAAACAATGAAAAGTAGAAATGGAAAACCATAAACATTTAATTTTGAAATTTTTGAGGTGAAAATTAGTGGGATTTTTAAAATCTCAACCCTAGAACAATTATCAAATACATTGTGAAAGATTAATTCAAGAATTTAAAAAGATGTTGCAAAGGTTAAATATTGTAACAACTCTTTGAAATCATTTACAAAAAGTAAATAAGGTTTAACGATTTGTTGTGGGACATGAGGTGCATTCTTCAAACCCATGTCATTATTTATTCCCTCCTTGCCCCCAAACCCCCCCCACCCCCCCAAAAAAAACCAAGCTTTCATATTGGTTGCATGATATTTTATTTCAAAAATTATTTGTTCACCATTTTCAACCTAAGTCAATACCATTTCCTAAAAGTGTGAATACCCATTTACAATATTAAAATGTAGAAAATTCATTGAACACCCCCTTATTTTGACCCCAATAGGTAGAGACTTTGGTCCCTTAGGTTTAGGGTTCAATATTTTGTTATGAGTCATGAGCTCCATTGTTAAAACTCATGTCATTAATTAGTTGTCAAGCCATGAATAGGGTTATTTATTACATTTTACTTTTACAATAAAATGTTTATTGTGAGGCCTTCTAATTTTCATTGTTTTTTTCACCTTTCAACATTCTTGCCAGTGATGGGCACGACCCCTTGGACACCTAGCCGATCCCACAGCCAGCCGCAATTTCTCAAGCGTCACCAGCCGTGGCCAGCCGGTCCACCTTTGCACAACTAGTTGTAGCCAGCCGGTCACTTTCTGAGTTGAGCCGTGGCCACTGCGCAGTCGCGACCGCGCATTTGAGAAGTCAAAGAAGTGAAAATTAAGAAACGATACTGGTAACTGGATGTATTTACTTCGTGATGTTCGACCGCATAAACAACAACGTGTCAACTGTGTTCGGGCTTAACTGGTTGCGCTTGTGAATCAAGGTATTGCCAGCGTTGTTGAAGTTGCACTCGCTCTTGGCAGACGCTGCTGGGTACGCCAGCACACAACGCGCGGCACGGGCCAGGATTGGGAATGCCGCGGCACGGCCACGCCACCATGACACAAGCCACTGTTCGGCGTATCATTCTTGATTTGCTTCTTCTCGTCCGGCGTCAATTTGAGTGTCATGTAATCTAGTAGCTCCTTGTCGATTGCGACGCGCATGGCCGACTGCTCTTGAGCAGCGTCGTCTTTGCTGTCGACATCGCTTTCATCATCACTGCATATAGATGGACCAACTTCGAAACGAATCACCGTTTTGCGTTTCTTGGACTTGCTACCTTGCCTATTGCTAATCGGTCGACGTGATGCCGACACATGCGTCCTTCCAGGACCCACCTTGAGCATCAGCGCCGCCAGGTCCGACTTCCCTTGCGTTACCTGAGTCTCGTTGATGCCCATTCTATGTAGGCGATGTTTTTGTCGCGGATCAAGCAGTGTCGCGACGATGTGGAGCGGTTCCAAGATGAACTTTTGCAGGATCTGCTCGCGAACGTGTTGTTTGATGGCGATGATATCATCGGAATTCGGCGGCAACTCGACCTCGACGCCGTTGTCGTCCTCTTGCATTACTGTTTCCCTAATCGGCTCGCAATGACTGAGCAGCTTCTGACGCCAAAATGCCACCAAGTGCAGCGTCGACTTTTTGAACACCTCGAGTGCCAATGTCCCCTGCTTGAAGACGTAAAGGAAGTGCACCAACTTGAAGTTCAGTTCCCCATCGAGGCACGCGATGAATTGTGGCCGCTTCCACACCTTGAAAGTGTCCATCAGCTCGGACAAGCGATCCTTGCCTTCGAATGAGTTCAACATTACGTAGAAGTCGTACCAGCGCGTCACAATCTCCTATTGTAGTTTGGGCGAAATGTTCTTGTGAAAGTCGCCCTGCTTTGCCACCGTAACCGCCTTCTTGCAATTGGTGATCTGGTTAAAGACGAGCGGTGCTTCCTCTTCGAACTCGTAGAACGCCGATAACCGAACGCCATTGATTTCACACGTGCGCTTCTTCAACACATAGGAGATGCACGTGTCAACCTTGTGATCGGCACACGAGATGCGCTTATACTCGGACTCCAATCCTCCCGCCCCGCTGTTGTTGGATGCATTGTCCGTGTTGACAACGATCAAGTCCGTGCGTATCTCATCGTCCAGTGTGATAAACGGCTCAATGATATCGTTGAAGTTGGCTAGGATGTTCGGCGCGGTGTGTGAATCGCCATCGAACTCACGGACTGCCAGGGTGCGGTCGTGTAATCGAAAGTACTCGTCAATACAGTGTAGCGTGACGAAAATGTACGACTTTTTGGAATCGTCGTCCATCCACAGGTCGGTGGTTGCGCCCATCATCAGACCGTCAACGACATGGTCCTTGCAGTCCTTTAGCAGCGACTCGAGGGCCGAATCTTTACGTGATTGACAATTTTGTTTGACAGTTGTCCGATCGCAGAGGACATTGTCAGCGAAAAGTGGGGTCTTCGACTCAAACCCAATGTCCAAAGCTTGCTGGATGACGCCACGGAATCCAGCGCCGCTCACGGTGTAAAACGGCCGCAAATCGAGAGCACACATATCCGACAACGCGTTCAGCATTTTTTTCTTCTGATGCGAGCTGGGCGTACCGTGCTTAACGAAGTGCAGGATGCCGCTCGCAGTCGTGGCTGCTACCATTTTTGGCGAACATTTGTGATTGACCAGCGAATTCGTGCCGTTGCCCTTGGAGTAGGCGTACACGTCTTTACAGTCGTTACATGCCGTGAAGAACATGTGGTCATTGCGGTCGTTTTTTACCATCACCAATTCGTTGGATTCTTTGTCGGCGATCCAAGAAAATTTTGTCCAACAACCGGCGGTCGACGGCAACATAGGACCCAGAATCGGAACCCTTTTTTGGGTTGGAGCGATCATTACATGTTTCGACATTTTGCCGTTCAGAGACTCCACGAGCCGCTTCTTCGTCTCATGCACTCCATTTGACGGTTGCGCCAGCGCCACACTGGACATCGCGAACGAAACCACATCGAGACCCACTCTAGCAAACAAATGCGCTACCAAGATGATTGGCCGAGAATGTGCGCAAAAGTCCGCACGGGCCGCGCCAGTCGCACTCGCCAATCACTTTGAACCTGGAAGCTGCCCCGGGGCAAGACGTCTCATGACGGCTGCTTTAACATACGGCTGGCCACTACTCGTAGCCGCTCAGCCACAGTCGTAGCCAACCGCACAATTATTAATACGTGCAACCGGCCGCACCCACTGAATGTCACAGATCTTGGCTGCAGCCAGCCACACCTGCCGCCAGCCGTGGCTACACCGCTGGCCACGGCTACGGCCAGTCGATGCCCATCACTAATTCTTGCCTTGCTAGATTTAATAAAACTTCCTTTTGTGATTTTAACTTGTTGTTTTCAGGTTTTGTTGCATTTCTTTGTGTGCATTTACATTGTTACTTGGCTTATTTGTTACCAAATTGATTGTGATAATTTCTACTTGTTCCAATTTTTCACAATGTCTGTTACAATAGAACCTCTATAATTTTATCACCTAGGGACCGGCAGCCAATGATAAAGTTTGAGAGGTTATAAGTTATGGGAGAGTTTGGAACTGTGAGGCGTAGGGTTCACTAGCCTATCATTAGCCTATTACTAGCCTATCACTAACCTATTACTAGCCTAGTACTAGCTTATTATTAGCCTATCACTAGCCTATGACTAGCTATTTCCACCATAACTGATCGAGAAATAAACGAATTATAAAATTATAAAATTGTCGGGAAAGAGGAAAAGTGATGAGTTATAAGAATATTGATGGACCGGGCCGGAATGATAAAATTTGAAAGGTTATAAAATTTGGGGGGATCAGTTTATAGAGGTTCTACTGTATTGCAATTAAGGAAAGTAGAATGGCAGTTGCAATGAATGATTTAAATCGTGAAGCTGAAGACGTTGCATTTTAAGCAAAGGCGTTTGATAGGTATGGCACCTTTGATCACATTGCCAACATAAGTTTGGAAGATCCAAGTAATTATACTTACTTGCATTGTCATTTGTTAAATTAAACAACTTTGACCACAATCACATTGAGAGTGAAATCATTGCATATAGAAATGCATGAACAGCTTTTGCAAAGGGGCATGTATGTGGAGAACTTTGGCATAGAAAAAATCCAAAAGAGGTTTTGAGAAAAGAAACATGTTTATTGTCATAACAACAACTTGAAAGTCCACGATGATTATGTTTACAATTCCTTCCTTTGAATCATAATTAGTTCCAATTTTCTTTCACATAAATTCCATAAAGGAGTTCAAAATGTTAGTTCAATCTTGAGTTCTTACCACCCATGTTGTCATTGTTATTGTTAATAAAGGAGTAGGAAGTAATATGGGTGAAAAAAATTACTAATTGTTGATGGAAAGAGATAATTTGACAAGGATATTCTTGTCGTGAACAATAGTTTTAAAAAAGAATATGAATAGTTTTTCAAAGCATACAATGGAAACCAATGCACAATTGTATTAATCACAAATGTGACAACAACTTTCAAAGGAGATTGATTCTTGAGAGCACAAAATTACACAATATTTAATAAGGTCATAGATTAAGGTGTTTGAGCCCACCTTTTTTAATTACACAACCAAATTTCAAGTAACCAACCCACATTGAGAAAATAACATTATTTTTTTCCCTTTATTCCTTTTTTTATTCCTTTTATTTCTTGAAGACATGTTGCTAAAAAAAACAACTAAACATCTTTTTTTATCTCTATTTTTGGGTGTTTTTAATCATTTTTTGGGTTTTTTCCTTAAAACCAAATTCTTGAATAAACAAACCTAGCAAATATTAGTGCAAATTTGACCTAATGGCCACCAAGTGTGTTTAGTCTTACACTCAGCGGTCACGAGGTGTTCATTTTTTCTTATTTCATGTCTTGTTTGTTTATGTATTTGTATTAGATAGCTAGAGTGTTGTCCATATTGAGCCATGTTTTGCCTCCATTTTGGAAAGTATGTGGCAATTGCCATGGAGTAGATATCATCATGTCTCCAATTAGTGAGGTTCAATGTAATGCTTGTCATATGAAATCAAAGGTTCATAAATCAATTTTTTTCCATGTTCTATTGTAATAAATGATGAACTTGTGTTGTTAACCATTGGACACCAATGGTTGGAAGCAATTGTGAAAATGCTAAATCTAAATTTTTAAATTTGCATTGTCCAATATACATGCAACAATTGATTATAATACACATTAATGGAAATTTCTAGTTGTTGCCCACATCTATCTTTATTGGCTTAAAAAAAAATCCAATAGTTCATCCTATAAGAAGAATCTAATTTATGTGGTTAGGATTTGGTTGTGGCTCCTTTGGCAATTATTATTAATGTTGATGCACACCATAGTGTGAAATGCAAACATGACTTTAATGATTAGTTGAAATCAATTTCAAATTAGAAAACCACTTGAGTGCTTGGTGTGAGTGTTGACAATATTTTGTCATTAATATAAATAGTTTATATATGTCCAAAAACTTTTTACCTCACAATTTTGGTTTGAATAGCTCATATTATATAAGCCCCCCCTTTTTTTCCCTAAAGAAAAGAAATGATCATATACACCAACTTCCATTGTATCCATAATAGTTTTATATGTAATGTAGTTTTTCAATGAAAATTATTACATGTGAATCTATTTTTTTCTATGTAAAAGGTATTCTTAAATGTATGTAGTTATGAAATGAATTTTTTTCATGTAATTTTTCTTAACACAAGCAATTTTTCAAGTGAAATAGTTTTTTTTCAAATTAAACATTTTTCAATACAAGATTTTTTCCAATTCAAACAATTTATCAACACAAGAATTTTTTAAATATATAAGTAGTTTTTTAATGCAAATATTTTCCCAATGTAAATAGTTTTGTATGTGTGTGTGTGCAGACATGTATGTGTGAGTGAAATTGATTTTGTTTATAAACATTTGTTTAATTTAAATTCATGGTAATGAAAACATATATTTCAAATTTTGTGCATTCAACATTTATTACATTCATATGGCCTTCATCTCGTTTCAACATATAAATATGAAATGAGAAATTGTTTTGTTGGTTGTATACTTTATTTATTAGATGTCAATTATCATCTCTTCAAATGAGGCAATATATGTATTATTGAATGGTTAATTTTGGATGTATAATGGTCTACATTATTGGATAATTAACTACATACTTAATGGTGTGGCTAGGCTTTTACATGCTTGTGAAACAAATGATCCCAAAGTTGTAATAAACTTAGATGAATCTTCATATTTTTCAAAATTAATGGTGTGTGAACCTCATATTCAAGTTTTAGATTCAAATTTGTGTGTATATTAAAATGGAACATTTAATTTTACATTGATGAACATTTTGAAAGATAATTGAAATTCACCCTCAAATTTTATTGTTTCAATATTCAACATTTGTTGCAATTGTATAAATGTTACCAAGAAACAAATTAGAAATCAAATTTGATACATGCATAAAAATGGAAAACTTAACAAATGTTCTTATTGGTGAGATTTTTGTTTCCATCCATTACAATACAAGTTATGAAAGATGAACAAATTCCTAACATTCAAATGGAGCATTCCCATTCAATCATTAATCTTAATGTCACACCCAAAAAAAAGCTTTCATTGGGCACTTTATGATAACAATGTTTTTTTATTTATGAGATATTGCAAAAACATCTAAATTGATTGACATATTTCCAAATATTGAAACAACAAGGTCACAAATTTAAAATAAAGTATGTGCATTCTACAAAATCACATGAACATTTCACAAATGAAAAAAAAGAAAAAAGGATGCAATTCAAAATAAAATGAACAACCAATTTTCACAAGACATCATATTTAACCAAATAAAGTGGAACATCAAACTAAAACAAATGAACATGAACATAAATCAATATACATTGACATCTGCAACAAAAAAATCCAAGATGTTCCCATAAATTCAATTCATGTAGTTGTTGTGAAAAGTTGTTTTTAAAAAACAAGTTAAACATATTTCAAATAAATTGTTACAACAACTTTCTAAATATTTTCAAATTTGAGTAGAACCTAATTCAACATTATACATGCATACAAATTACTACATACCATCAATGATACTTTTTTTTTGGACATTCCAAAAATAATTGATTACAAGAATACAATATATTATATTGCCCTAAATCAAATCCTCCATCCTCTAGGTTTATTTAAATATAAACACATAAAGGAACTAAAATTTCCAACATTATTTTAAGGCCAACCCTAATAATTTTCTAAAGGATTTTCACATCAAAAATAATTCAATGGGAGTTGTTTCATAGATTTGGGAATTTTTTTATTAATATTTCCCTTTTCTTTAAAACAACTAATGTTTCCATTGCTCAAAAAGTCATAAATTATGGTTGGGTGTGAATATAAAAATGGAAACTATGTAACCCTAAAAGTTTTCCAAGTCCAAAATAAATTAGATTTTAGTGACAAGTTTTTTGAACTAATATATGAAGGATTTTTGGAAATCCTTCATATGGTCATCCATGGACCATTCCAAAGACAATTTCAAAAATAACTACCTCATTTTCAAGCCTAACTACATTTTTAAATATATATATATATATATCTATTTTTTTCCTATTAACTTTCTTAATAACTATTTCTCACCTTTCTTAATAACTACTTCCATTTTATAACTAAGGTGAATGCATAGTATAGTGGTTCAAAAATGATAAAAAATACACTCCCTATAATTCCATACAAGATTTTTCTAAATGATTCAAATGGACATGGTTGTTGCTTTTTAAATTATTATTATTTTAATATTTGAATAGTACATGTTCAATCATTTACAAACCTTGCCAAATCTATGTGAAAATTGATATTTAATGTAGTTGATGTCATTTTTTTGATTTGGAAGTCCTAAAAAAAAATCCCATAAAATCCAATGCCTTGTCTAAAAATTTCAAAAAAAATGCTTTTGGGACAATTTTTTTCAAAAACAAAAAAAAAATACAACTCATATGGACTTATAAATATGGTCAAATTTTGACAATTCAAAAGTCCTTAACTATTAAATGTTTAAGGTTTTCAAAGAAAAGATTTTTCATATGAGTTTATCATTTATATTACATTATATATTGACTCCTAATAACAAATTTGGAATGTGAATCAATATAATTTCCATTTTGTGATGTTCCAATAAAGTGACTAGTCCATATTTTTCAATTTCAAAAGTCCATTATTACTAACAAACAATTTTTTTTATCAATAAATAACCTTACAATTCTTTTCATAATGAAGTTGTTAGTTTATATCCAAGTCACAATTAATATATTTAAAGATATATTAATCATCACAAGCATTTAAATAAAATGTCCCCAAAGAAAAATCATCATTTCATCACAAAAATGAGCCATTGGAGCTTTGCATCTACCCACTACCTCATTGTTTTCCTTTATCCATCAACATGGATATGAAAAAACAAATTGACACGTGTATTTTCATTTCCATGAAATGTATATTAATTTAAATTAAATTTGACATTGACATAAATAATGATGAATTATTGAAAAAGATAAGAAGAAAATAAAATAATTGATTGTTAGTAGTGCGTAACACGAATCTCAAATATGGATAATATTTTCAAATCATTCCTAGGTTATTGTGATTTGGAAGGTTTTTGTAATTCATTTAATTATTTTGAAAGGTTACAAAAAAATTTATTGACAATGATTCAAAAACTTGGTTTTCAACATTCTTTGTGATTTTTACATCTACTAAAAGACTATCGGATCCTTTCAAATTAAGTATGTACACACATTACATCCTAAAATATTAATGTTTAAAAATAAAATAAAAGACCTTAAATATATTCATATAATAAAATTCATACAAATTAACCTTGTTACATGTGCAAAATATTAATTATGATCATAAAACATCTTCAATTCCCAAACTTATGATGAAAAACCATTTTTGTTTCGGATCCATTTTTCATTTTTCTTATCACATAATTCAAAGTCATGGTAGTGAACATGAACATGGGCTTTTATGGATTGAAAATGCACCTATGTATCAATGCATTCAAATGAATAAATTGAACAGTTTGTAAATATGTGTATCTCTTATCATGTATTATTAATTAGTATCAAATTTGTTGCAAAACCCAACAACATCAACACACACATGCATAATAATTCCCATTTATTCCAAGAGGTTTTAGGGTTTTTATTTCACGCAAACAAACAAAATATTTCAATATTTGAAATTTTTAGTAAAAAATGAAGATGTATCATTCATTGAATGTTTTGATTATCTAAACCCCAATGAAAATTTACATATATCTTAAGTTTGAAAAGAAAATGAATGAAATAACAATTTTTTAAATGAATTTTTATAAACATAAAAACCAATGCCTTTAATATATGTGTTGTTTTTTTTTATGGTTTGCAAATACATATATTCAATTTATTTAAAACCCATGTGCAACGCCAAAATATTACACATCACACATGACAAATAAATAAGTTGATAATACTTTAAAAAAATTCTATCGTACAAAAATGCATTAAGAATAAAAATAAAGGTAAATAAAATAATTCAAAAATTGGGGAATTTTCTCTTAATGTTCAACAAATGGTTATTCAACTTGCTATTTAGTTTATGTTTTTTTACCATTATACCATTCATCTCGAACATATCAATTCATTAATACTTCTTATTTGGGAAAATGCACTTTCATGTTAAAACCACAAGTTGCATTAAATCAATTACAAGCAAATTCAACTAATATAATGTGTTTATCAATCATAAAAAACATATATTAATTGTCCTAATCATTATAAATCATTGTCATTATCAAAATTTGCCTCTTTTTATAACATAAAAAAATTAAAATCTTTAATTTCTATAAACCCAAAATTATTAAGTGTATAACTTATAATAAATATAAAGATATGGAAAATTGGTTGAGAAAACAACTAGTATTGTATTCACATCTAGGAACTTTAAAAATTCAAAATTTGGAACTAATGTCACATGGCATGATGCATATTGTCAACTACATAATGGAATTTCTAAGATTAGATATATTTTCAACTACAAAATGTCGTATCCAAATATAGAATAAATAGACAATTCAATTGATTCAAATTCAAAAACATCACATCCACTTAAATATTTGGAATGACAACACAAACTATGAAATAAGTGTTTCCCATCATACAATTATCATTAGAAACATAATATAATTTATGATTTTACTTTTTTATTCAATCATGCAATGGATCAAATAAAAAATCACAAACATTAGAAGATGAAAATTTCACAAAACCATCATATTGCATGATGATGGAAGAATTTGAATATTGCAACTTAATTAAACAATTAAATGATGAACAAAGACTAATATTTGATGACATTATGCATAGAATAAAATATACCCTAATTCATCAATTTGTTTATTTTTGATAAGGGATGTTGGAGAAGGTAAAACTTTTACATTGAAACTTATAATTCAAATATTATATTTATGATTATACAATAGAAACATCTTCAAATTTAACAAAACCAAAGTTATGCTCTTAGCATCCATAGGTAAAACTATATTCAATATTGATGGTCTAACAATACATTCAGTGTTAAACATACCTATCCAACAATCATTATCTAATTTACCAAAATTATCATTAAACTCATTAAATAGTCTTACATGTTGATATAAACAATTGAAACTTGTTGTGAAAGATGAAATATCACTTGTTGTTAGTTCATGCTTAATGTTATAATCAAGAGATTAAGGTCCACAAAACATGTTGAATTTTATTTTTGTGGCAATCTTGATCTTATCATGACATTTGATTTTTATAAAATACACCCCTATGAAAAATAAAATAGAAAATTTCAAAATATTAAGGATAATTTTAATGCATTAGCACCAAATTTATGGCAAACATATGTTCAATGTTATGAATTAAACAAAATTATGCAATAATTTGATAACCTATTTGTACAAACTTTGAATAAATTTAATATTGCCAAAGAAAATGTAGAGGATATTCAATTTGTTATTGATAACCACCCAAAAACTTTACTATTTCATATTTTTTATACAAATAAACTTGTGCAAAAAAAAAAGAATGTGTTCACTAACACATTAAGTTTCATATTCATTTTCAAAGCATAGGACATTCATCATCCATCATGTCGACCATCTTATGAATTTTCAAATGATCCATGTTGGTGCCTACACGTATTGTTGTCCACACAACACACAAAATAACATAGGAACACAATAATTGGTGCATCATACCTAATCCATATACTTCCTCCCTTTACATAACACACTTGCACACCCTAGGTATCCAAGCCTTATTTGGGTTAACCTCCCAAAAGGGTGACACTAAAAGTATTAGAAAATCATTGCTTTCACCTTTAGAGTTTTTTCATCTATAACTTTTACCCCAAGTTGCAAACTTTTTGGTGTTTACATAGACATTATGAACTTAACACCACATACACAACAAACCAAATCGAAACCTCCATGACATTTTTTACACATAATTTTATGCAAAACACATAACCCAAAAATAAAAAATTAATGCAACATGAACATATTTAGTTTTACACCAACAAACTAAACATGACACTTTTGGCCATATCAAAAGTGATTTGAGAACCCACACCTCAAGATTATATCCCAAACGCTAAATAGTTGAAACTATGTTCACATTTGAATTAGTCTTAAACAAAAAATAGTTAATTATGTTAACCCAACTTAACACTAGACTAATTATGACTTAACCATGTAACTAAATCGACACTCTTGACATCTAAGAAAAATATAGGTTTGCATTCTATAACCCATATTAAAAAAGATATGTTAGTTGAATCATGTGTTGCTAATTATGCAAAATCTAATGGTCTTGTGAATGGACTTAATGGCATATTTAAAACATTAACACATATAATGACAAAACCATAATATGGATAATGTTCCAAATTTATTAAATTAGATCATTAACAAGAGAAAAAAAGTAGTCATTACTATATTAACAACATTGAATAAGAATGGGTCCGCCAATTGAACCTATCGTAAAAAATGTAAGAGTTCGTAAGACCTAATCATTTATCATAGTAAGGATTTAATTTCCAATTCAAATTACAACAACAAGAACCATCCATCTTTCCCAAGGATTGTCACTAGATGAATTGACTTTTGCTCCTACTAATGTTTAAAAACATGATTTAACATATACAACTTTATCTCACATTCAAACAAAAGGAAAAAAAAAATTGGTTCCTCTTCAACATGAAAACTTCTATGCATATCCAAGGGTGAATATATTAATGAAAAGGTTGAAAACAACTATGATTCAAATACCCTTCAATCTTCAATTTAAAAACATATATATTTTCATGTAATTATCCAAGCTTGAATACTTATTCTTTACACCAACATTATGAAGACCCATAACCTTCAAACATTTCACATTTTGTTTCATAGAAACACAAATACACCATGCATCAAGGGTGGCAGACCCTGGTTTTTTGCAATCGGGTTATTTAAGGTTTTAATATAAAACCCGATTGTCTGAGATCACACAAAATCGGGTTTTAATAGGGTGCGGACTACAAAAGAGGGCAACAATAAACTGGCAACCCACTCCGTGTTCAGAACTCTGAACTTCAGAGGTGGGCAATTGGCAGTTTGGCTTGCACTCAAGTGATCATGTCCGACATTGGTGTGGAGGAGGAGGTCATCGTCATCGACATCAAAAGTGACATCGCCGACGACAACAATATCAACGTTGCTCCTAGGGTGGGCGCAGATGGCGATCCATTAGACAGCAATGGCAATGATGATGTTGCTATAGGAGGGCGTAAACGTGGTCGGCAAGGCAGTGACCTGTGGAGTCTCTACACCGACAATGTTAACCCGCACCAGCACAAGTCGGCCATCTATAAGCACTGCCGCATGGTCGTGAATCATCACAAGAAAAACGAATCGGTGAAGGTCCATTTGAATAAGTGTGCTCCGTTCCGCAAGCTCATGAACGGTATGGAGGAGGACAAGCGTGCTGCTTGGTACACAGCCAACAAGAAGCCTAGGAAGCCCCTGTTGACAGCAGTGTCAGTGTCAACGTCTTCAGTGGCTCCCAGTTCTTCTCGTTAGCGCTCAATCAAGGAGTTCGCCATACCTGTTGTCAGCAAACAATAGAAGGTGCAGTTCCTGAAACACATTACAATGCACTATTACGCCACAAAGTTGTCGTTTCAACGAGTTGAAGATGTTCATCTGATCGCCGCAATCAAGACCTTGCGCCCTAATGACGGTTTGCTCCCCAACAGAAGACAGTTAGTGACCTCTCTGCTTGATGCTTGCCACGAGGATGTCAAAACCCAGGTCGCTAAGGGCATGATTGGTGCAACTTCCTGTCTGATCACCGATGGCTGGTCGAACGTTAACAACGATGCCATCATCAACTACATGGCGGTGTCGCCTGAATCCGCCCTGTTTTTGAAGCCAGTATCGACAGGCCAACAAGGGCATGATCACAAATTTATTGCCAACGACATCGAACGCGTCATTCGCGAACATCCATCCACAATATTTACTGGTGCGGTTACCAACAACACCTCTACGAACAAGAAGGCGTGGGGCTTGCTACAAATTACCTTCTCATCGTGTTACTTCCAGGGGTGCTGTTCCCATGGCCTTCATCTATTCGTCAAGGATGTGTTTGCGGCGACAAAGACAAAGAAAGCTAGCCAAGTCAAGGCCACCTATCCCGACCAATACTCATTCGAGCTCATGCTGTAATTTATTGCCTGTTGCAAGGATGTCGTCAAGTACTTTCACAACCATCACATTGCCAAGGCTCATCTACGAGATCTGCAACTCTCTGCCGATGCTCAAACGCTCGTACGAGCCGCTCTGACTCGTTGGGGAACAATTCAAGCCATGTGCTAAACCTTATTGGAGTTGGAATGGCATTTGCATGTCATCGTCACCGCTCGCGACTTTGTGCAAGGTACAAGCCTAGAAAAGTGAGAGATCAAAAATTAAGGAGATCGTGACGGATGACGCGTTTGTGAACAACCTGCGCAAGGCCCTCGCCATTCTCGCCCCGATCGACGCTCTGATCATCAAATATCAATCCGATAAGGTGCCCATTTCCGAGGTGATGCCCGATTTCCACAACCTACCCAAAGAGTACAAGAAGGTCATGTCCAGCAGCATTATCACGCGCCAGGAGTTCGAGTACCTGGTTGTCCTGGCACAACGACGCTTCCAGTTCATGTACGGCGTTGCTCACGGTTTGTTGTATCTGCTTGACCCACAACACATTGGAGACGGGCTGCCTGCAGATCCACGAAGCAGCCTGGAGGAAGTGTTGATCAACAATCCTGTCGACGATGTCACGCCCATTAATGACGGCCGCAAGGAGAAGCTATACATTTAGTTCACGACGTACTTCATTTCTACAACAAAGGAGAGGCAGGCGAACTCTTTCCGTTACCAGATGTTGTCCAAGGGATCGAAGACTGTGTTGCAGTACTAGCAGACAGATGGATGTCAGTGGGCAGATTTGCAAAGCGTCGCGGTTCATCTCTTTAGTATGGTGACGTTTAATGCGGCATCCGAGCAAAACTTCTCAACGATGGGCTTCATCCATTCTAAGCTGAGGAATTCCCTGAGCGCCAAGACTGTTGAGAAACTCGTGTTCATCAAGAGCAACATGGGTGCGTTTTACAGCTATCCGACAAGCGACGACTATACCGGCAAGAGTGATTCCAATCATGCCGACCTCGATTAATGTTACCCGGAATAAAACCATGGTTTTGATACAAATCGGGTTTTATTCATTTAAACCTTAAACCCAATTTGTCGGGCGGAAAAAATCGGGTTTTTACCACCCTTGCCATGCATTAATTGATTCACACAAATTTATAATTTCATCAAAATATTCATGCAAACAATCATGGGTTAATAATGATGTATGACATACACATGCACTTCAATTTGTTCAATCCAACTAGTGATGGTTCAAAATACATAACAACAACTTTTTATGTTAATACACGAAAAGATATACATATTGTATGTGTGTATAAAGTTCATTCACATTTGGTTTCTATATTCTTAAATGATTTTAAAACTATAATTCAACATCCTTTGTAAAATTGTCCAATCAACATTTTGACATATTTTAATGTTTACAATTGAAAAGAAAATTAAATATGTAAAATATAAATAAAAGCTATTAAATTTCATGTATAAATTCAAATTAAAATCATAATTCAAAGGAGCATCACAAAAGGCAAATCTGAACTAGATCATATATTAGCAAATGTCCCTAGAAATGGATGCAAATTTAAAATAAATGAAGCATATTGACCAAATTTTCACAAACCAATTCATATCACATTCAACTACTAAACACATTGTATGTAAAACATCATCATAGGACAAAACCTCTTGTGGTAGAGCCACTTGTTGGTCTAGATGTGACCACATTTGTAACCCTCCCAAACTATGGGCGCCAATCTTCTTTGCTTTTGTACTGGTAGAAAGTCCTTGACAAGGTGGTGTGTATGTTTGTCATTTTTCAAATTTTGGACCAATAGAGCAAAAGTTTTTTATTTTAAAAAAAAATTCATTGCTAGAAATTAAATTTTAATTAATTTAACAAGGTCCCATAAGAACTCTGAAATTAAACCCAGTTCCATTAAAATGGAATTGGGATCAATGACCTTATAAGAGATTTAATATACTTTGGCCAATGGCACAATGACTCACTAGTTGATACAAGATTCAGTAAAAAAAACTATGTGAGATTTGTCAATGTTGCTAAATCTGAAAATGGGCTGTGACTCTCTCAAAAGGTTGTTTACAAAAAATAAAATAAAATCCTACCAAGAAAAAGTAAGGGGGAAAAGTTGAGTTCCCCCACATTTAGACTTTGTGGTCTTACATGTAATTAAAAAGTAACACTATTCTAAAACATTTTAACTTCCTATCTGTCCTATAACCAAACCTAACTATGGATCGTCCTATGGATGGTTGCCAGCTTAGCTGCATCACAAAATTGGGAAAAAATTCACTGATGAGGTTATGTTAATGAAAATGGCAGGTCCCAAGCCCCCATGCTTGAAGTTGACTATGAGAAACAGTGCCAGAAATAATGTAAAATGGGCACTTGGACAACTCACCCCAACGCCCCAAGTGCTTCCATCCCATGCTTCTATAGTTTTCAATTGATTCGTCTCGGATTCACCTCAATAACTGCGTCATTGCCCCTAGCGCAAAGAAAAAGATCCTATGATTCTATAGAGTAAAGCGGCCCTAACATGATTTTATAAAAGCAAGGGCCTACCCCTGGCGTGGGCCACAGGAGTATATTTGCTTCCCCGATTTTGAATCTGCAAGTCAATAATCCTGACAAAAGGGACGCAAACTGTGGATGAGGTTTAAGTTCACACAGAAACTTGATTTGCAAAAGGACCTGTTCAAAGTTCAAACAAAACCAAAATTGGGTAAACAATAGTCATTTTGGAGCTAAATGGTGTTGCTCAAATGGGCTTTGGGTCTTAGTGGACACCAGTGTGGCCTGTGCCATGGAGCACATATTGTAATATTGAATGAATTTTCAAAGTGCAGACCATACCCCTTGTGTTTAGCCTAAGTTTCAAATCCAATTTTGACTACAATTTAAACTTTTAAATCGAATTTCCAATGAGAAAATTTGCTTAAAATTCAGTATCTTCCACATATTACAAAATCATACTCATTGAGGGGTTCCCAAAAATGTCAAGAACCTGCCCCAATTTCCCCAAAGGTTTTTATTTTGATTTTATTGAAATTTCAATGACAAAATTATTCAAAACTTTTTAACTCCTGCATTATGAAACCACATGGATGCACTCATCCTCATTGAGGGCTTTTCAACAGCACCAAGAGTGCAGCAGGGGCATTATGGTTTGGGAGGTCTGCACTTAACAAAACGAAAGAAAACAGCAAACTACCATGCTTAATAGATGGATGATTATAGGCTACCGCTAATAAGAGAAATCACGTTTGTAAAAGTTTATCATGAACTGGGTCTACAAATTTCATAGTATTAAATAATATGCCACGATTAGATTTCCATCTTTCTAAAATTTGAAATATAAAACTCCATCGGAATCCTAAACTTTTTGGTTTGTGGGGCTTAAAAAAGTTCCTTTTGTTGGTATAATATACAGATACTAGTACAGATATGAACAACTAACTGTATGGCCATCCAGTTCAAGTTTACCACTCAATTATAATTGGCAGTAAGCACCCCTTATGCTTTGACATGGCGGGTGTACTGTTTGGATTCCTTTACATCCTCCACCTTGTCTACTTATCCTCTGGAGTTTGACAGAGAAGTGTTGTATTGCACAAGTGCTCTTTCCATAGTGTCTTTCCAGAGCATTTTACTCTCCAAATGATATGCCAATTTGATGATCCCTTTTTTTGTTATCTTTCTGTAATCATTGAGTTTGATCTCCGTGAACAAAGAACAAGTTGCACTTGCTACATTCTGCCCAGGAGTTAGTTTTGTTGTATGTGGTTTCCTCCTCTTTGATTCACGGCTAGTTTGCGATCTGGGTGCTGCACCTCTTACTGGCGGAGGACTTGGAGTTGTCACTACTAGAGATGATGCTTTTGTTTTCACTTGGGTTTTTACAGAACTTTCAGCAGCAACCTCAAGGTGTTTGCTTGAGTGCATAGCCACTTCATAGCTGTCTATCAGTAGTCTTCAAGCTTAATCTCAAAAAATTAGGATAAAATTGCACTGTCACAAGAATGCATAGCAATTCACAACTAAGATGCAAACTTTTAGTAATGAGGAAGTAGAGGACTTCTAGGTGCTTCAGCAAATTTTTCAAGAAGCTTTGCTGAAGAGAAAGGGGAGTTCTTGGATGGAGAGATCTATGAAACCATATGAAGACAAAGTGATCTTCAAGTTAACTCAATACAATCATTTTCAATGAGTCAAAAGACATAGGTAATCCAGTCTGTTTCTAAGCTGCCAGGTGAAGAGCAAAATCACTTGACAACTAGTTATACATTACAGAGTAGGCAATCCATCATGGAAAAAGAGTTTATGTGTGGGAAGTAAAACTGTCAAGGTTCCCTGTGAGAACCAGGAAACAGAGTCAAGTCAAGGCAAGCACAACTGGGACTGGTACCACATTTGATGCCCTTCTCTTTCTGGTTTGTATATGAAACCACCAAGTGAAATGGTAACCTAGCAGCACCCAAATGAAACTGTAATGTAGCTGTAGATTAAAGCTGCTTCACAATCAACCCCTACAAGATTCAGCCACCATTGAATAGCTTATAAACCTAGAGAAAAGATTGGTTGCTCTTCTAATATTTGAGATGGAGAAGAACTAGTGATGGGTGGCAACAGGCTAACTATCATCAAAGTCCCCATAAAAAAAACTGAAAGCAATGAAGCAAGCAAGATTCATGTGCATTGGAGTTTTGCCACTGTGAAATGACCCCTTTACTGCCAAATTATCAAGGAAAACAATCACACCAGGGTTACCTCTGGTGTATACATCCCTCCCCAACAAAAAACACCCTTGCATCCAATTTCAGTGGGAGGAGGAGATTATGAAATTGAGGCCAGATTCTTGGGGCGTCTCCTTCCTGATACCCTAGACCTGATGCTCCTTGGTGAGAAAGGCGCACCCTGGTCTCTGCGAACATCACCCCCTCTCAATCGCTTGTGTGCTTGCCTTCGTGGTGACTTAGGGCCAATGCCTGCCTTCCGAAACCGTACTGATGTTTGCAACTGTCCTAATGCCTCCTCTGCAGCCTGATGCTTTGCTGCCTCCCAGGTGACCCCACTACCCTTTCCTAATGTGCGTCCTGCAACATCCACATGACAGTGGAAGGCCTGGTGATTCCCAAGCCCACTTGATGGCATAGCCCTAAACTGTACATTGATGCCCTCAGTTGTACACAGTTCTTTCAAAGCAGAAACCACATTGAATGTCTGATCATCCACATTGTCCCCTAACCGGACATGACCAGAAGTACTGGCAACAGACCGCGTGTCATCATCCATTGCTACTGGTTCAAGACCAACATGCAAACGAGGATCTCTAAGGCTCCTCCCATGGAGAGGCTGGCCATAATCTCCAGGTCCAGAGTATGAATTGCTCAAGGGTTCTACTCGACACCCATTTGTGCTTTCATTGGCTAGAAAATTAAGTGCATCTTTTGCAGCCATGGTGTTTGCTTCCTTCTTGGTTCCGCCTGTGCCCTCTCCAACTTTCTCCCCATTAAACATGATCTCCACATTGAAACCTAGTTGTGAAGAAGTTCTTAACTTTGTTCGATACTGAACCATCGCATTCACCTTCTGCCCGAATTCATGCAGAGTACTGACAGCATTGTTAGCATTTGCTCCTAGTAAGGAGGCATGAAATGAGTGTTCCCTTGGAGGGTTAACTTGGATAGGACGTCCTACATCTTCATCATCAGAGAAAACAGATGCATCGGGGACTGGTCTGTTCTCCTCAAAAAACATCTCTTCTTGGGGTCGATGCTTCTGGAGATTGTCTTGCCCATGTTGCAAAATCAGCAGCCGACGACGAGTGTCAGGGTCAATGTCAGTTTCTGGAACCTCTCCCTCCTCCCGAGCCACAGATCCTTGGATGATGGTACAAGCCAAAGGCCTTTGAAACGTGGGGTGAAATGAGTACAGTGCATCATCTCCAGGTTTTGAGTAAGATGAAGTCTCCCCGTCATGTTGCACAATGTCCTGAGGGTCCAAGGAAGGCCAGCTTGTAAGGGATGCTGGGACAAGAGAAGCCCCTTTTGTGGGCAGCTGTAATGGTGACCTCAAGTCTTCATCATAGGATTGCCCAGAGGCCAGCCCATTTGTCTCCTGCTGTTTCATCTTCAACTGAGCTAGTTCCAGAGCAGCCACACCATCATTGGCACATCTTTTTGCACTGATCGTGCCAAACCCTGGGACCACTTCATCCAACATAACACTCTCAGGCAGCATGTAGTTGCAAACATCAGGGGCATTTGGTAAAGTTGTGACATCAGTATCAAATCGAATATCTGCCATCTGATGTGTCAGAATTTCATCAAGGTCCTTGAAAAAACCAGCTCGCACATTACAAGCTATGTTCCTTGCAATGCAAAGTGGTGGTGGATCACAGATAGTTTCCGTGATTGGATCAGTTGTGTATGGCTGGAAGGCTTGCACTTGATGCACGCGAGGTTGGTCAGGCTTCTCCCAAACAGCTAAACGGTCGTCAATAACCATAGCCATTTTGGGATGACAGAAGTGACGGGGAAACACTTGCTTCAGCGATTTCTTGGCATCAGATTTGACACAGTTCACACGTTCATTGAGCTCAACAGAATTGATTAGCCGTGCATCTGGATCAAGCAACCGCCACATCTCAAGGGCGTAATCCCTCTCTGACATGGTGCAGATGAAGACTTCAAATCGTCTGCGCCCTTTTTTTGCCATCAAATAGTTCCGCAGATCATCCCAAGCAGGGCGCAACCGAACTAGCACACTTGTGTCGCGCACAGTAGGGTTGATTCGAGTAAGGATGAGGTTGTGCTCAAGAAGACGAATAATAGGGCGAGTGATTTGCATCCCTCCCTCAACCACAGGCGCAACAACCTCCGACTGCGCCTTGTACAGCTTCCCATTGTTGAACACCTGGTCCGTCTTGTAATATTGCTCCAGAATTGCTTTGTCTTCTTGGAAACGTTTCAGTGAAGCCAACAGCTGACCTGAGTCGTCTCGTCCCGCCTGCAGGCGTCGGGTAAGAGCGTCAATCCGATCATCAAACGTCTTCATTGTATTGGCAACAATGAGCGTTTCATCTAAGTCCAGCACCATGGCCAGACAGCGGAGATTGAGCAACGGAAGGCAAGAGGCGTACATAGCTTCCTCAACAAGGAATCCCCAGAAGCAAGCATTTGCCCCGCCATTCTCAAGCTGTGTCTGCGCCACGGGCATCGCCACCAAGTGAATCTCGACACCACCTTCTAACGGGACCACTGCCGTCTTCGATTCTGTGAGGCAGGAAGAATGCAGGCTGTTAAGACGCCGAGTATCAGTGGCGAGCTGCCGTTGAGAGGGAGCCAGCTTGAACAAGACCCCCGAGCCTATGGTATGAAGCACGAGAAGAGGTGAGCAGCGGTCACTGGAGGCGGAGAAAGAAAGAAACCGAATTTCTTTGCCAAAGGCATGGCTCAAAGATGTGTCTGCAATCTGGGGAGTGAGCACAACTTCCCCATAAGAGTCGCTGGCATCAAACAGGCACGTCACGAAGCGATCGCTAATCATATCCATAGCTGGATGCAATGTCGGGGAGTAGTAAGTTGGGCAGATCGCTTGCCCACTATTCCCATTGCATCCTCGATGCCGTTCCAGCTTTCTTTTCTCAAAGCTTTAGTTCTCGGCTTCTTAGGGTTTAGAGATCCTTGCTGCGATTCTCCCAGGTTCTACGATGATACAGCGTTTCTTCAATGGTTTTGCTTCAGCTTACACATGGAGGTTTGCTCCAGGTTTCCTCCCTGCTGCTTCTCCCATCTGACGTTCCCACCTGCACATGTATATCTATCTCTTCCTTCTCCTGGACCTCAACAACCAAAGAAAAAGCTTGGCTGGCTACAAAGGTTGCAGCGTCTGGGCACTACTACACTGGTCGGTAGCCCGTCTCCGTGGAATAGGGTATCTTCCTGCTACACACAACTTAGGGTCAGACTCGAACCTCCTCGTACTCACTCATCGTCTTTACTATCTCTTTCCGACTGTTTTCCAAGTTTCAGAGTTTCCAACCTCAAACGGTCGGATTCAAGCCAGGAGTCTTTTTAACATGACAAACCCTTCTTCATCATCTTCTTCTTCTTCTTCTACCTCTCCTACTTGTACAAGCCCATCGTCCTCATTCTAGGTTTCTTCACCGTTATCAAACCTCAAACTCGCAGAGAGACCACACCCTATTTGTTTCACAGAGACAAAATAGAACTGCAATGAAACTCAAGGGAGCAGCTATACCAGGACTGTAAAAATACCTCCCTCTTGAATCAAGGGGATGTGGGTGATGGAGACAAAAAGGAAACCACAAGCTGAAAGTTTAAGAGAGAGAGAGAGAGTTAACAGCAGCAAGGTTGAGCTCAACGACACACATTCTTAAAACGGTTCCATCGAAGTTACTCTTAGTCTAGGTGTATGATGGTAGCAGGCGATCTCAAAGGGGGTTCTCGTCGATCAGATGCTGAGCTTTGGTGATCGCGTGCTACTTACAATTTCGTCAAGAAAGCCGCCATAAGTGAGAGAGCATGGGTTTGCCCTAAGTTAGCTAGGGTTTTCTGCTGGCGCCAAACAACCGAAGTACTCTGGAGAGACACACAGTGAAGGTAACTAATGAAAGGCTGTGACATCATCACACATGATATAGCCCAGCTCCAGTCGGTCATGATTCGGTCTCATCTGTGAAGGGTTATTATTCGTTCATCCATCCAGGAGAAGGCTTCTGAGTATTAGTTCATGTATCAATCTACAAACCAATCACTCGATGAGTTTTTTAAACCATCATCATCATCAAATACGCTAACGGGACACCTAATCTCTCTCTCTCATCCGATATCGTCTATGAAAGTTATTACACCTTCGTTCATCCAAGAGAAGGCTTCTCATTGTGATTCATGCATCAATCCCTAAATAATCCGTGAATGAATTTTTAAGCCTCCATCATCACATGTGCTAGTCACACCTAATTGGTAATCATTTGAGCTCATCTATGAACGGTTATTGCTTATTCATCTAAGAGAAGGCTTCTCATTTTAATTCTTGCAACAATTTGCAAACCAATCAATCAATTAGTGTTCAAATTTCATTTGTCATATATGCTAGTGCGCATTTTTTATTGGTAAAATTTTGCCAAAAAGTTAAATTCAAAATTCAAAAATGAAATGATTTTGGAGGTTTTCAATTGCTATAATTCAGAAAAAAATCGTGAAAATTGTTGCATTTTTATATTTGGTTTTCATTTTGTACTAAAAATAAAAGGATGATTAACAATATGTACATAGCCAAATTTGGCAAAATATTCCTAAAGATGATTGTCACTTTTGTTTTATGCATCTTTGTATGGATGATCACCACTTTGGCTACAAACAAAAATTCCTTAAAAAATCATTGACACTAGGTGTGCCAAATTTGTTTTCACTTGGTTTGATGTATGGAAAGTTATTGGCGATCACCCCTTCATTCATTCAAGAGAAGACTTCTCTTTTCAATTCAGGCATCAAACCACAAACCAATCCAATAATAAACATGGGCTCGGTGTCACTTTGCACTACCAATGACAATGATTTATTTTCAATGCAACATACTAAATGCACAGTTATCTATAACAACGAATGAAATGTGTATATCCATAACTGTACAACATAGCTTTGTGTATATATATTTAAAGTGTTTTAAAACATTGACAAAGACATTTAAATGTAACCATGTTACGCAGAACCAAGAGACAAAAGAAGGACAATAACAAACCCTAACCACAAAGGTGTAAGCATGCACCATAGAAGATGTATTGAGGCAATTTATAATAACATCTAAATATGCAATAAATGAATAGCTAGATCCAATAGTGCATATTTGAAGGACTCACATATTTTTGATACCCTAGGTTATTTATCATTTTTTATGGTGTTGACATAAACCATGCTTTCAAAAGTATAAGGTGTATATTGGGCAATTATGTAGTTCACATGGTCAAATCCAAATCTTGCAATACTCTAAATGTTCAATGATTATAACTACAAACTTCCCACATCAAAAAGATGCTTCTAAGTATGGCCAAACCAAATGGGATGTGAATGCATCCACACTAATAAAAGCTACATCAAATGTAACCAAAGTTTGGGTTTTCATGTTTTTAAACGATAATTTAAATTGGGGTTCAAATTGTTGGATTCATTTATATAGAAACATTCATAATATATCAGGAGAACATGTGAATAAATTTGCAATTAATTTAATGAATAAAAAATATGCAAAAACATTTTCTATGCATTGTAACAAATGTTTTTAAATAGAAAAAAATTAATGAATTCAAAATATTTGAAAATAGCATTTTTTAAGCAAAATTTTAATAAAAACATTTTAAATTATTTTTCTTTTTCCAAAATATTTCTAAAATATTCCACAATGAGTAGTCAAAAAAGTGGAAGGCACCCAAGTTCATGTTATATCCTCCCCGCTAATGGATGAAAGAAAAATCACACGAGATTCAAGTTGTTGCCAAAAAATTGTTAGCTTGCATTGGTTGGTCCTCTTCTATAACAATTGTTTCTTTCAATATAGAAGCCAAAAGTCATACATTTGAAATAATTATTGAAGAAATCAAACAAGCATCTAGCTCAGATTGACTACAATCCTTGGTGTAAAACATATCATTTATTTTTCCCTCTACTTCAATATGCTTTGGCATGTTGCCAACGTAGTTTCATGTCTCTTGTATGCAATGCAACACCCAAATCCAATCACTTTGGAAAATCCTTTTCTTATAACATTGTTATTTGGTCAACATTTAAGGTGTGCTTTCTAAACATGCAAGCTTGGTTACATCTTGTCAAACACACACCATGTTCATTTCTCCAAACAAAGGGTGATTTTCAATATGTTGTCAAGGGAGATAATGATAACACAAAAAATGTCCACTTATGCAAAAGTTGAAGACAAAAACCATTCAATTTGGTGCATGAAGGGTATGTAAATTACAGTTATAAAAACATAAACTCCTATAAGTTGAACACTTCATTTAAAAATCAACAAATCACATTGTTGTAATAGGCTAAAAAGAAAATGTAAATAAGTAATGAAACAATTCAAGGTCAAAGTGGGGTAAATTCAAGCTAAAGGGAGCAAAGGTCCACCCTTTGTCACTGCTTATTCCCAAAATATCTTAAGAATATTCTAGATTTAGACATTAAAAAAAAATCAAAAAGCTCATATGATCCACAAATATGTTGCATTATATTATTCTCCAAAGATGCATTTAAAGGTTCTCTTCAAAAATATGTCATTTTCAGTCCATCAAAGACTATATTAAATTTTTTTAAAATAGCAAAATCAATAAAAAAATCACTAATTATAGTGCTTTAAAAATGTTTTTGATTATTTTATCTTCATTAGATTTTTTTAACTCACATGTTTTCATAATATTTTTTAAAAAATAATGTAATACATTAAATATTTTGTAACATTAACATAACTTTTAAGACTAAAACATGAAAAACCAAACATTGGTTACATGTTTGTTGGTTTTTTTCTAAATTGAATTTACCTAGTGGCATTGAACCAAAATTTTGACCAAAAAAATCAATAGTAATTCAAAATAAAACATATTCCATTTAGTTAATTTATTTTCCCATACCATTCTTCAAGTAACTTCAATGATTTCCTTGCTTCCTTAACTATTTGTGCAATACAACAAAAGAACAAAATTTGCAACATATATAAAGAGATAAAAAACTTAAACAAACAAACAATAAAAACTATATACATGATGGTGTTTGATTATTTGCAATCTAATTTCAAGCATGAAAAGAATGTCATGCCATGGACATGAATGACTATGCGCATGGTATGTCATAATGTGCATGACAAGGTCCATGGCATGGTGCAATCAATGGCATGAATGGCAAAAGTTGCAACTATAATGAAACTTGATGTTGAAGTAGTAATGAAGAGGGTACTTGTGTAATGATGTGGGGATGGGAATGAAAAGGTGGGGTTACAACATGTTGACAAGGGATTTTTCTAATTGTGGAATTAAATTTTTTTGACCTTATTGACATTTGCTTTCAAAAACGCCAACCCACAAATTATGGACTCCCTTGGATTTGAGCATGCATGAAGTTTAAATAAACATTGGGCAAGTATATGATTTATCATTTATTGGTATGGTGATGGTATAGTGTCACAGCCCTAGCCTTGGGCTCGCAACCAAAGCAAGGACTTGCAAGGGTGCGAGCCAAAAGTGGAGTTCGAGAATCGCATTTCATGTTCCTGGGAGTGTAAAAGAGTGTGAGGGAATGAACCCTCACACTCCCAAGTGAATTGCGCACTAACCAACTTGTTATTTGGTTTATGCAGGTTTGTGTGAATAATTGATGCTTGTCACTCATCCTAGTCCCCATCCTGGAGCTCTAACACGCCCTTTTACCCCCAAAATGCTGCGAACCAAGGAGTGTGGCCCAACTCCTTACTCTTCCGATGTTTTCACCTTAGACTGCGAGCTAGGGAGTGTGCCCCGACTCCTTACTTTTTCGTTATTTTCACCTTAGACTTACATTTGAGTTTATCAAAAAACTTGGGAGTGCATCATATATAATTCTTCAAAACAATTTGATACCAAAATGTTATTAAAATGTTAGACAAACAAATATATATCATATTAATATAACCATAAAATTTTATAGGAATATTCAAATGATGAATATCAACAAGTATTAAACATGAATATAATATTATGTGAAAATTTCAACTTTCTAGGTAGTTGAGAGGATTAAATGGAATTTTAGTTCATTTTGTGAAGATTAGTTAAGTAAATTAATTTGAACCCAAAATAGATTAAACATTTTGAATAATGCAGGTCGGAAGTTTTTAGTAATAGAAACAGCAATGATGTTAGTTTTATTGAAAATTAAGCAATATGTTAATTTTAAGGTTACAATGAACCATAAATAGATGTAAGTCTTAAACGTCTTTAACCACGACATTACAAAAATTGTTACAAGTTTCAAGGATGTTATAGAAGAAAAAATTCTTCCACTTCTAAACCATTAATTAACTATAGAAGATCATTTTCTGAACTTCAAGTGCTAGAATTATAACCACATTTGAAATCAATTCAAGAAGCATTAATGTAGCATTTGAGTAAACATGGACAATCATTTTGAGTCACAAATGTAGGAAGTCTAAAATTTTACAAATGGTACAAGCAATGTAATGAGTTTGCTATTCCATGGACAAGTTGTTAATTGGGCCTTTCAACCAACAATAATGCCCAACATTAAAAACCCATGTCCTCGAAAATAAACGCACATCATCATTTTCAACAAAACATTTAGTAGACCTTATTGGGTGATCTTGAAAAGTGGGAACAAACTTAAAATAAATTGCCAAGGTGATAACATTAGAGGTAGTGGTGGACGATCCCACACTAATTTCACTAATTGGTCCACTTTAGGGCGCACAACCCTCAAGGCCGGTTCTTCTTCGTGTCTTAACAATTGTGTCAAGCTCAACTTCAACATTTCAATCTCGACATTGATCAAACGTTCTTCATCAATTGGTGTAGCTTCAAGGTCAAGCATCTTATAGGTGCTTGCCATGGTGTTAATACAATGTGATGGTGTCAAAAATATCATTAAAATATATTATAGTCATGGTTCAAATGTGTGGCATTAGGTGGTAGTTTCAATGGTGATTTAATGGGGCCGGACGAAAGGCCCTAAGTTTAATGGCATTGATCAAAATTTTAAAATCAACAATGGAAAAGGATGTTAGTGAAAATCCTATGTTAGTTTTGGGGTTGTTAATTTATTTAACCACATGTATTACATAAGTAATTAGTACAATTTAGATGATAAAAATAGTTGTATTTCAAAGGTAAATAATGCATTTAATCAAGAATTGTTGGGATTTATCCCAAGTAGTTTGGTGGATTTAATCAATAGAGCTGGTGAACAAAAGGTGCACAAATAAATCTTTGATGATTTACTTCAAAGGTAAATTATTTTTGGAGATAGTTACCTTTGGATGAACATACAAAGAATGGATGGGAAAATGTCAAAAGGTGATCGTGATTGAAGGGATTAAGGACGAAGATGAGGAAAAAGAATCAAATAAATTCATTGCATAAGAGAATTCCACCCACATTTGACTGGAAGAAGTTGATATCCTTCAACCCCCATCGGCTTATAGAAGAAGTAGGTGGATTTCCTTGAATGTTCATTGAATACCAAAGGATGAGAACCAATTAATTGGAGGAAGGAACAAGGAACGGATTCCCCTTCATTCCCATTGGTCAAGGCAAGACGTTCACTTTTGAGAGAAAGGAAGGTTTTTTGAAGGGGGTTGAAAATTCTTGGGCTCATTCACTTAATTTTTTCTAAGCAAATTTGGAATGTTCTTAATATGAGAATAAAAATAAGACATAGCCAAGAAGGCATGAAAGTAATTATGAAAAAGGAAGGAAAATGATGGAAGGGAGTAGACATCTTACATTGGAAGTTATTTTTCATGAAGTTGTTGAGTTGAAATGAAGAAGTGAAACATTAAGTTGGTGCAGTAGCCTCTAGACCTCAACTTTGGAGGCTTACATTTTTTGAACCCACCATTACATCTTTTTGGAACTTGAAGTAGTGGTAGAACATGTGGCGCACTTGCTCACTAAATTTCAACAAAATCAACAAGGAAGTTGAAAGATATCATGCAAAGAAGTGCGAGGGTTTTTGTGACAACACATCAATAATTTTTGACAACTTTGAAATGTGGCCCTCACCTTGTTCCTTATCATTTCAAGTTCATATTCGGCATGATAGTGATTATTATAATTATGATTGTGTACCAATTCCCAATGTCATCGAACAAATTGTGTGATGGTCATAATTGGAGTTGTGATGTTTTTAAGTTCAAAACTAGCAATCACACCGTTAGATTTTGAATGAAATTGATGAACATAGAACAAACATACATTGTTACAACTAGTGTAAATCTTGTGTCAATCCAATTTGGTGGTTGGAAATGAATGGTTGTTTAATGTAAGGTAAATTGCATGCAATTCATGTTGATCATGTTAGTTGTGAGTCGCGACTAAAGGCATTCAAATTAAACTTCCTTGTGATAAATTGGATTGGCTTAGTGGGGTATCAATCATGAACCAAACACAATTGCATGTTCATGTTCCCAAATCTTCAAATGCAACCATTTAATGGCACTCACTTGGAACCTATTATGAATTATTGTCACTTGCCTTGAATCAAGGGTGATGATAATAGTTCACAATGTGTAATAATTTTTTAGAGGCTAATCTTATTAATAAAAGTCATCAAAGCTCTTTAAGGTGTTGCACTTCAATTTGAAGTCAATCCCACTAGGTTTTAGTTATTTTCTTGCCCAATTAATTGTTTTCTTTTCATGATGGGTTTGACATGCTTGTAAGTTACTCAAAATGTGAACATTCATGGCTTGGTGGTTTTGTTGCCTTGCCCCCCCAAGACAAGTAGAAAGACAACCAATTTAACTACCTCCATGTGGAGCTCATGGTTGTGGTTCACATGTCAACAAAATAGTCACTTAGCCGCATAAATATTAATGCATCCATTAATCTTACACACTCACCTTGACCCCTCATGCACCTAAATCGGCATCTTCCATTGCATGTTTTGGTGGGATTTATTATGATCACCTTCATGACAAGCCATTGCAACCCCTGTAAAAATAAGATCATTATCAAATAGATGTGAATATTCCCAAAAAGATGAAATATTCTTTTATACACAATGAGGATATTGCAATCAAACTAACAAGTGAATGATAAACACGATGAAGGTATTGTAAACAAAACGTACACACTAAACCCATTATATTATGGTATTGTTTGGTATTATGTGGACATAACACCTATTTAAGCATACATGCATTGTTTGGAAAAAATTGAACAAAAAGATTATCCATACCCACTTTAAAATTAAAAATGAAAATAGGATGGGGATTTTCATTTGAAATGTTTGTGTTACATTAAATTCTTTAAAACCCTAGCATGTGAAACACATAATCCATCACAAGAAATTTACCTTCAAGATTATATATAACATTTTTTTGCTTTCTTTTAATTTGCTCCTCATTTGCTGTTGATTATCACTAGTTGATGCCTTTCCTTGGCATTTAGGTTGCTTTCGAAGATGTGCCATCTTAAAACAAAAAAAATGGTTAAGTAATGTTTTTTTTTCCTCCTTCTACTTCTAATTCATTAATTTCATCTTCATTTACAAGATCATCATTAAAAAAACACACAAATCCTTCAACAATAAAAAAAAAAAAAGATATTGAAGTTCCTTGGTCATGGTGATAGCAACCATCAATTATCGCCATTGCCGAGGAGCCTAAAGCTCTCCAAAGAGTAAACAATTGTAAAAAAAATACAAAATGGCAACTTATTCATTGCAACCTAATGTGATTTACTACAAGGTAGCATAGTGTTTCACCCCACAAGTTTGTTGTTTCCTCTTCCTATACATATAAACAACAACTATAAGATCAAGGTTGATCAATGTTGTTGCTACTACTACTAGCAACAATTGATGTTTTGTTGTTACTATTAATGTTATTGATGTTATTATTGTTGTTAATAGCAACTATTGATGTTGTTGATGTTAATGATGATGATGTTCTAACTATCGATCAATATACTAAAATATCATAGAAATAACAATTTACATTTATATGATCATCAAAATCTCCAACATCAATAGTTCAATGTATTCATTAACATTAGAAATCTTACATTTAAAGTTGATTCAAATCCATTAAAAAAAATGAATCTTAAACCTTAATTCTTAATTTTATTAAAATGTTCCAATCCATTTTACACAAATAATTAATTAATTAAAAATATTTATAACTTTAATATACATTATTTATAGCACTTCATTATTAAATTGTAACAATATGTTAAAATTTTATGTCATTAAATAATGTCAATTATTCATGTTATTGTTATTACAAATCATCATTGTCAACATTGTTTTCATCAGTAAACCATGATATTGTTGTTACTATTGTAACATCATCACCATCAATGCGATTTTCATCATTAACAATGAGCAAGCCCATGAAATATAAAAAAGTTGGGCAAAATTTTGTTATTTTTCAACAAAGAAATTGGGAAATTTTGGAATTATTTTAAATCTAAATTTGACTAATTTTGATTAATTTTGATAAAATTTGCCAAAATTTTAATAAAAATGAAAAAAAAATTCCATGAAAACAATGACAAACTCTTGTTTGCATTTTTTTTGTAGCAATAGGCAAATAGATGACAATGAATTGGTTCATCATCATCTTTTGCATCCAAATAAATAAATAAATTTGATGATGAGCTAGCTTGTCATCGTCTTCTGCAATGAAAAGAAAATGACAATGAACTAATTCATTATCATCTTTTACAATGAAAAAAAAATGAAGACAAAGATGAACTAATTCATTGTCATCTTAATTGCAACAAATAACATGAAAACGATGATGAGCCTAACTCACCACTATCTTATGTATACATAACAACCACAAGAGACAAGGAGCCTAGGCTTGTTGTCATCTTCTTAAAGCAAAACAACAACACAATTGTCATTGTCATTATCCTCTCCATAGTGCATAATATGGAGAAGAGGAGGATGACTTGATGGACATGTAACAACACAAAGAAAGAAGAAAAAAGAAAGAGAGACATAACACATAAAAAAATTATGCACAAAAAGAGTTGTGTTTTCCTTATTTGCAACAAACAAGCTCACAAAGTTGTTATGCCTATCCTCCATTAGAGCACCTCTAGAAACTACAACACAACAATGCAAATGCAAAGAGACAAAGAAAATCAGCAAAGAGAGATAGAGTCAAAGAATGCATGAAGATGAGTTGCTCTTTTTAATACTAGTGTGAACCTGGTGCATAATGCACCCGTCGAGTAATAATTGTCACAAAAAACAAAACCCATCAAAAAAAAAACAAAACCAAAGGTCCAGGCTGGCCCGGGCAGTGCCCGAAAACTGCCCGGACAAACGGACAGACAGACCTGTAAATTTAATATATAAGATACCAATAACATAAGAAAAAAATGGGGTGCTTCAAACTCCCCATTTTTTTTTGTGTTAAAATCTAGATGCCTTGCAAATTGTTTACTTACCATGTTATTGGCCTTTTGCATGTACCCCCAACCTTGATACATCTCATGCTCCTAAGTTTCAACAATGATAATATTTTCAATAATTCTTTCTCATCGTGGCAAGGTTAGCGGCCATGGCCCAAAAAAAAAGCCCTTTGAAAATGGATGGTGTAGAGATGTAGCTCGGGCGAGGATGTAGGTGGGTAGCCAGGTGAACAGGGTAGGTATGCGGGTGGAAAAAAAATCCTGACAGGTACAGAGGCAAGAAAAAAGTGTGTTTTGGCGGGGGGCGGGGGGAACCGAACCTCTCTGACTGCACCAGGTCCAGTAAGTGGGATGAGCCTTCGTTCATTGGAACCGGAACTGGTGCAGTCATGGGGGCTGGGTCACTCAGGCTAATTCAGACAAGAAATAAGTTGATGCATGCAGGTACAGGAATTAAACAGACGTGAGTCGCTCTACAATACATCGACGCTCTATAACACATCGATTTCCAGTGACGATGATAGTCGGAACTGCCTTAGTTGAAACAGGTATAGGGTTCAGCGCTCTGCAGCACAAGTTTTTGCAATTGTGCAATTGCTGCTGGTCCTGTTTGCAGGAGTACGTTACTGCTGTTGCAACGTGCAGGTTTGTAGTCGCTGCCCCGTGATTGCAGGCTTGTGGGTGCTGTTTTTTGGAGTGCAGTTATAGAAGGGATACCGTTTTCTCGCCCCTTTTGTTGTTCATTGCCGCAATGCAGCTGTGAAAGATCCTGCGGGAGAGAGAGAGAGAGAGCGTCTGTCTGTGTTTGCTTGCGGCCTTTGTCAGTGGGTTCGGACTGCTTTTGCGGCTGGGTTGTGGTTGGGTTTGGGTTGTGGCTTCCGGAGTTTTTTCTGCTATTGCTAGGACTCTCTGCGTCGGAAGGAAGAAGATCCTGAGGAGGAAGAAGAATGGTGTATCACGATGACCAGAGTGAAGATTACCTCCTCAAGGTGGTGCTGATCGGCTACTCCGCGGTGGGTAAGTCCAATTTGCTCTCCACATACGCGCGCAAGGAGTTCAACAACAATCCCAAAGCCACATCGGCGTAGAGTTTCAGACTCAGAGCATGGAGATCCAAGGTAAAGAAGTGAAGGCGCAGATCTGGGACACGGCGGGCCAGGAAAGGTTCCGTGCCGTGACTTCCGCTTACTACAGTGGCTCCGTTGGAGCGCCCATAGTTTACGACATCACGCGACGTGCCACATTCGAGAATGTAGGTCGCTGGCTTGACGAACTCAAAGGTAGAATCTTCCATCTCCCTCTCTCTTTCTCGTCTCATCCTCTTCTTCTTGTGGTGATGAAACCAGATCTCTTTTGTAGCTCCCACCCATCGCACTCACTCTTCGAGTTCTACGAGAGGAAAAAATCCAAGTACTTCTTCTTGCAGCATTTCACCTCTGCTGCAACAATTTTGAAGCAGAGAGAGGATCTCACAGCAGGACCATCCACCAGAATCGTAAAATTTTGTGGGCATGATGACACTTTTGGTGATCAACCCTACAATCAGTTTCATATAGGAAACGATTCAGGGACTGCTGCAGCATCTTTGATGGCATGCCTTGCCCCCAAGACTAAGTTAGCAAAACTAGAGATCATCCCTGTTAAAAAGGAAATTTTTCTTCAATCTGGACCTTCAGAAGCCTAACAGCATGCTATGATGATCTTATCTCAGTTGTTGATAACCAAGTCAAGCTTTCCTTTTTGAAAACCCTAATGAGAATGATTATATGGTATTGTTGTTGTGAAGAATATTTGTTATACAGTTTCCAATGCGGATGAACCCTTACAACAGGCCTATGAACTCCAAATTTTTCTCTGTTATTGGATTAAACAAGTAATGTGCTTTATCTGGCCTCCAATGTTTTCTTTTGTTGAAACCTTTTGCCAACCTTTTTCAGTGAGCTCTTGCATTGCATCTTGTGTCTGGCACACTAGCATTTAGAATAAGGGGATTGCTCAAATTACCAGGGATGCCTTCAGGCTGAGGTTCAAGATCTTTCCTGATTTGGTCGTTATTAATTGTGGAAGATGTTAAAACTTGATGAGAGTAGAGTGTAAAACAAGTGATCCTTCCAGATTTCAGTTCCCAACCTTTGGAATTGTGAGTATTTTTCAATGTCTTAAGCTCAGTGAAATCAAGGAATGATTTAAACCAGTTCCATATTCCCTCTTGACTGACATCTTCTTTTCAGGTTCTCCATGATGGTCAATGGGGTGAGAAAGATGCAGTGATTTTGGTACCAGGTGATATCATGAGTGTGAAGCTTGGTGATATTATTTCAGCTGATGCACATCTTTTGGAAGATCCCCTAAAATTAATCAGGTAAAAGCTATTTTGAATGCTGTGGATTTTGGAAATTTCAGAAGGATCTTACTGGCATCTCTCGGTAATGCTGTCTGGCAGAAGTCAAATGTTATGTTTGAGTACCTCCTGCAGTATGGTACCCACAACCTTCTGTGTTACCATTTTCCTTCAAGTCATTGGTGAGTGGGGTGTAAAGGTTTTTCACTTAAAAACCTTTGGTGGAGTCAATGAGCAGTCAGAAGTGGTCTTCTCCATTGATTGTGAGGAGCACAATGGGATCCACTTCTACCCTGTGGTAGAAGTGGATTCTGAGATTCTGAGGTCCGCAACCTGATTGACTTTACTTTGTCTGCCAACAGTCTGCTCTTACTGCCAAACAAAAAATCCTGGGGGTGGAGTGTGCTCAGGCTCTACTTGTAAAAAGGGGAGATTGAAGTGGTGGTTATAGCAACTGGTGTCCACACCTTCTTTGGCAAAGCTGCTCACCTTGTTGACTCCACCAATCAAGTTGGCTGTTTCCAGAAAGTATGTTGATCTTCGAGTTTAACCATGCAAATCTGTGATACAGGGTAGAAAGTGATGAAATACTTACTTGGTGACTAACTTGTCCCTGACATCATGTGTGAATGTGGGATCGCATATATGCAAATAACTGCCTTGCCTAGCTTCTTTTTTGGAGAGGTCTTTGTTCTGAGAACCTGCGATTGTCATGCCCTGTGTCACTTGGCTTTCAATGCTGACACTACCTGAAAGTAATATGAGAATGTGGCATGCTGTCATCTTCCCATTACTGGAAAGCCTTATTAAATTGCAATTTGATTCTGGGTTCAGAGCACTCCTTTGAACTTAAATGAACTCTTAGTGAACTCTAATTGTTCTTAAGTTTACACAGTGAGCTAAGATATCATGGTGACTACTAGGATTAATATTGCAGGTTTTGAATGCAGTTGGGAACTGCTGCATTTGCTCAATTGCTATTGGAATGTTAGTGGAGATGCTTGTCATGTTCCTGATCCAGCACCATAAATACTGGACAGGCATAGATAACTTGTTGGTTCTCCTTATTGGTTGTATTCCAATTTTTATGCCCACTGATTATGGGCATTGGCTCCCATCCACTGTCACAACTGTTGGCATCAAGGACCTGGAGGGTATGCTGTAGGAGGTAGATGGTATGATGCAGTAGGTGAATATGGAGATTGTCCAGGCTTTGCTGTTGGACCTATATGATAGGCAGTATCAACCACTGGTGGGTAGCCAGCAATGCTTGTACCTGATGCAGGATAGCCTGGAGGTGGTGGTCCAATTGGATGCCCTTGATTGCTTCTGTGCATTTAGCCAGAAAAGCCTTGATATCTTAAGACTCTTTGACATGTGGAAATGTGTTCACATTTTGAAGGAACTATATAAGTTGTGCTTGCATTAAGCAGCAGTAAAAATGAAACAAGACATGATCAGCATAAGCATAGGGAAACATGGAGATAGGGAGAGGGAGAGAGTAATAATAATGATTACTTTCAGGACCAGTGAAAGTCAACCACTTCATTCTGTTGGAACTGGATGGAACTTTGTAACTGTTGAACAAGCTGATCGGGTGAAATCTACTGTAGCCGCTAGTTGATAGGATGAAATCTACTGTAGCAAATTAGAATTAGGATCAGTGACTGAAGAGATTACTATCTGATCAGAAGTTGATGCGTGAGGTCTATCCAGTGGATACTGATCTTTTATATATATTGTTTGAATTGCTCTGGTAATAGAGGCTTGTATCATTCAACAATCATGTTTATCATGGTATAGAGCTGAGATTTACGTTCTTAGGCTTCTTAAGAGTGACATTAGTCATTGACTAGTTTGCAAGAGTCCAATGTGGTTGCAGGAGCTACTTCAACCAGGGATCATCGATCAAAGTGACACCCTCTCTGTCTTCAAGTCAAGATACTTGTAGATGTGTCCAGTAGTTCAGCTGCAACTTGTGCGAGCGTCACTGGTGATGACGAGAGTAGTAGCAGGGACCAGTAAGTTGTGAATGCTCTAATCTAGAGAGCAGGAGCACACATTGTCTCCTCCCCAGAGAGTCATGGGAGATGATCGGGAATAAGTTATTAGAAGACAGAATGGAGGCAGTCTAGCTGTTGGTGGTCAGACCAGAAGTAATGGTTCTTGTGCACTCTGCGTAGTTGCTACTGTTGTTAATAGAGAAGTGCTGAGGTCTGCTACTCAACATAGCAAGGGTTTAGACTTCTCTCTGCCTGATTCTAGCAGGTTAGGAGAGTCTAACTATCAAGTGTGGTTACTTAAAATGATTAGAATACTTGAAAAGCATAGGATTTGGATATATTGTTTTAATCCTATATCCTGTGATGCGATTACAGAAACGGAAATCAAAGGCAGAAAGCTAGCTTTGGATGCCATATTGGAATTGGTTCGAGATTCTCTGATCCAATCATCAGGCACTACACTGATTCTTACGACTGCTGGTAACACCTCAAAGGAAGGTATGAGCCAAAGTGGCTCATGAAGGTTCATGTTGTTGAAGAGATTGGTGACATCTTGGAAGGAGGAGATAGCTACCATGGAAAACAGCCAAACACTGGCTCACGAAGGTTCGTGTTGCTAAAACAGGTGTCATCAGGTAAAGGTCATGTAGAGGAAAACCTTTACCTGATGACACCTGTTTTTTCTATAAAGAACGTGGACATTGGGAGGATGACTATGAACTAAGTGGATGATCAAGCAAATGAAGGGACTAAAGGAGAAGTTCAAGGGACTAAATCAAAAGTCCAAGGGGCAATCTCAAATTAACACTATGGAAAAGAAAAAGTCGTTATGTAATAAGACTTCAGTCCAGAAAACAGTTTTACTGATGTAGAAGACATCATAGAAACGTACCTTGTTGAGAATAGCAACATAGATGTTCTTGAGGTGCATAGTCATGAGGTGCTAGCTAGTACACCAACCAAATATGTGTTAGAGATTGTATGGGTACTAGACTTAGGTTGCAACCCAACATGTAACTGAAAATCCAAAAATCATATCTAGATTCAAACCAGTTGTAGTTGTACCAATAATAATTGCAGGAGGTGAGTCTCATGTTATTGAGGGAAAGGAAAGTGTCTTGAATGGTTTATGAGTGGTTAAATAAAAAGGATTAATGATGTTCTGTATGTACCTGGCATTAAGCGGAACCTTCTATTAGTAGGGTGTATTTCTGATCAAGGGTACACTGTAGAATTTGTTAAAACTGTTTGTATCATTAGAGACATGAAAACTTGTTGCATAGTAGGCAAGGGTCATAGACTGCGAAGAAAAGGATTCTACAAATTGGAAGCTGAAAGCATTGCTAATGCAAAGATTTGCACTATGGAACAATCTCAAAGTGTTCAGGAAGCATTGCTTTGGCATAGAAGGTTAGGACACGTCAATTTCCAGTCTCTACATGAGATGTCCAAAGCAAGGTTAGTCTTTGGTCTACCAAGGGCATTGTCATGCAACATTTTCCAAATTGGGAAGTAGGCCAAGAGGAAGTTTCCCAAAAGTGCAACAACTACAACAAAGCCATTCCAATTGGTTCACAACATGTTAACTTTCAAAAGTTAACTTTTAGTTTGTTACTAATTGATTTTAGATTAACTATCAATTCATTTTTATTTTAATCTTAATTCACTCATAATTCACACATCAATACGCATGGGCTACACATGGGTCACATGTAGTTGAATTTTTTTAAAAAAAACTTCCTTAAGCTAGATGCCCAATAGGTATAAATAGAGGTAGAATTCCCTATTACTTTCAATTTGTTCAATTAGTTTTGGGTATGTTTTCTTGTCATAACTTTGTTTTATTTTTGTTTTTTCTTTGTAATGAAATCTTGTTGTATTCTTGTTTTGCACATCTTGTGTTCTTATTCTTGTTTTTTTAATTTCACAATATGGATTTGGAACTTGGCTTGCCCTTGTTCTTATTTTGAATAGGAAATCATGTAAACTTGGTTGTTTTTATGCAAGTGACAATTTCAATAGATTCTTATTGGGCCTATTATTTATTTATTTTTGGTTATACTTTTGTTTCGAAATCATGTCTACATCAAAGGAAGAAATTTTGTGTCCATGGAAGAAAGCCTTGTTGTCCTTAAGAATCTTGAATAGGAAAATCAAGCATTTTGTGAATATGTTATTCATTTATAAACCAATCAAACTTTGACCTTTTTAGGATGCGTTTCTACAACACAACCCTAACCAAAGGAACCATGGATCAACCTAATTGACAAGTTTGACAACATAGGTTCAAAGTTTCAAAGTTTTGTCAACCAAGTGCATTTGGTCATTCGATTTCATCCTCATTGGTATCTAATTGGCCTAGCCCAAGTTGCACTCATTGGTACTTTGTTGTTAAACACAATCCGTACTTAGTTTGCACCTTTTTTGGAGCATTAATCACCTCTACTCAATGACTTTGAAACATTCTTTGAAAAGTTCAATGCCACTTTTGGAGATTTGGACACAGAACACATGTCTAGCATCAAGATATGATTTTTTTAATTAAGGATCACATTCAACCATTGTATATGCATTGGAATTTAAATAATTGATTTGTGATATTTCATGGGGTGAAGCAACACTCATAAATCAATTTTAAATTGGGTTATGAGGTGATGTGAAGGATTTGATATTCACCATGTCAGACCTTTTAACATTAAGTCAAGCCATTGCAAAAATTGTTGGTGTGACATAGGCTCTTTGAATGTCGATAAGAGAGGCATCATGAACCAACATTAACAACACAAAGGAATTTTGCACCATTAACAACACCAAAAAAATTTCACTTGCAACGCCAACCCAACGTTTGGCAATTTCACCAAAAGACAACCTCATGCAAATTGATAAGACAATATTCAAGCCCCTCAAAGAACAAGAGAAGCAATGTTGACATATAAATAATCTTTGTTTATATTGTGAAAAATTAGGTCATAATGCTCGTGAATCCAAAGAAACGTGTTCCACATGCAACACATGCCATCTATGTTACCAATCCACAACTAGAACAATCAAGAAACAAGAATGTCTAGTCTCAATCGGGACCATGAGGCTAAACCTTGATGCATCATTTAATGAAATTGGTTCAAGCCTATCTTTAGATCCAACACCATTTTTTTGGTTATAATCATTGTCAAATGTAATACACTTGTGGCCCAAACACTTGTTGTTTATATGCATCAATATGTTTCATATACAAAGAGTTGATGTGACAATACAAGTTGATTTTAGTGGAAAAGAACACACCAATGTTGATTAAGGTCATTAATGGTCAGAACCTTTCATTAAAATTGATCACACATGAAATTGAAACATTAGATGTTACCATTGGTTTTCACACAAGCAAGGTTGTTTTCAATGTCATTTTCTTTTTAAGAAATCTTGTCATCATTGGATTGTCTTGGTTTGTTTTACATAATCCACCAATGGATTGGCATATGAAGAATTTTCATTTTGAAACACCACAACACGAAGCCCTAGAGTGTGAAACCCTTGTCAAAAGCATGCATGGCAAAAATCAAGATGGGGTATGTCATGTAATTGAAAAAAAAACATGGGGATGAATGTTTGCAAAATTTGAAATGGAAAGAGAAACCCTAAATGCCCTAAGCTTTTGTTTGTTGGAACAAAAAAATTAATGAAGGTTGCCGAAAAAGGAGATGCATTCTTGATTTATGCTCTCCCCTCATTAGATATTAAACCATGTTCACATGAAATTCCTTCCCAATACCAAGAATTCAAACTGTGTTTGAAAAAAAAATGCGAACATTTTACCAAAACATCAACCATCACTACAAGAAATCTTGTGTTATGTAACATGGATTGCTATTTGGTGAATGTGTGAGTAAGAACATAAATAGGTGAACATGAGCAAGTGAACAAGATCAAATTTTTTTGGAATATTCTATTGACACATGGCACAAAATATTTTGTGATGTGGAGGAATGTTCTACCATGTGTACATGGATGAACAATAATTATGGATGAAAAATAAAATGGATGAAAAATAAAACGGATAAAAAGATAAAATGGACGAAAAATGAAATCAGGTGAACAAAAAAAGATGAAGTAAACCAAGAATTCACAACCAAGAGTACGCGTTAATTTAAACTCTACATGTTCACAACCGATAATAGGTATGTGTCAATTGAAACACCACTTATTCATCTCCAAGAGGTATGTGTTAATTGAAGCATCACCATTTCATCTCCAAGAAATGTGTCAATTGAAACACCATTTTTGCATCTCCAAGAGGTATGTGTCAATTGAAACACCACTTCTTCATCTCCAAGAGGTATGTTCCCATTTAAAATTGAAACAATATGAAGCCGCACATTCTCTATACCGTTTCAACATTTTTTTATTTGAAAATTTAGTCTTTCAAACCTCTTATGTCTAAGGTCATTCTTGATGCTTGAAGAATCAAACTGCATTCTTTCCCCCTTTCCACCTGAATTGCATAGCTCCATCTTTTCTACAACTACCATCCATTTGCAATTGCTAAACATCAATTTTATAATGGCAAAAAGAAAATTTACAACAATGGTCACACCAAACACCTTGGAAATTATGATTGAATACACCTTAATCTAAAGCATACTAGATAGAATATGTGAAATGATAAAAATGCCTTTGGAATTTCCAAGATATCCCACCCTACTAGACCCCCTCGAGTAGTTGCTAGAAATTAGAACATGGTGATTAAAATGGAAAAAAAAAATTGATAAAACAAATGAATGGGTGGCATGGCAATGGGTGAATGAAAAGATAAACAAAAAAAAGTATTGCATTGTTCAAATAAACTATAAAAATTTCGAAGGAAAATATGGAGGACTATCATGAGGTGATGTCTACACATGCCATGGATTTCTTCCAAGAACGTGCAAGTTTGAAAAGGCTAGTTTTAAAACATTTCTTCACAAACTTATTAAAAGATTTATCGACAAAGGATTTGGTAACCCTTGGAAACCTTCCTATCAATAAAATTTATGGAACCCAATAGACAACTCTATGCAACTCCAGGTAGGCAAACATGGGTGCCACAATATTTAAGGAACAAAGTGTAAATAACTTGTGAATCATCAAATGATAGGCCCCAAAACCATAAGATGTTTACGATAATAAAAAACACAGACGTCCCAAGAATTGAACGAAAAACCAAAATACCATTCTTTGTAATAATTTGTGGTTCAATAAACTTTTTGATATGATTAGGGTTGAAGTTGAACATATAGGTTGCTTCTTGGAAAATCCAATAATTCATCTAGAATTTTTGATTCCTTAAACTCCAAAAAATGCATATACAATACCCATTCAATCCTTGGAATTCAAAATACGCTTATATAATACCCAATCAATCCTTAAAGCTCCAAAAAATATCTATTAAACCCACATATAATGATTACATTGTCATTACATTTCAAATAAATTTTTAACTCCATTATCTCACTCTTTATTATTTGTTTGCATTTTTAGTATGATCATTATCTTTTTGCATTTGATATAGTTTAATATAATATTACATGCTTGTTACCTCAACATAATATTTGGATCCTTGCACCCAATATTATTAATTCAATTATTTAATTGTGTTATTCAGTATTACCATCTCAATTGGATTTCTCCCAAACAATGATGAATATATCACTAATTACTAGATAACTAACGTTCACAATTCAATGCATGATTGAAAATGCATTGTTGTATCCAAGTTCGGACATAATTTCCAAACAAATAGAATGACCATGGTGAGTTCCTCAAGATGATAGTCAATTTGACCCATTATGCGGATTGCGAATTGATAAAAATCAAGAAATGAGGGAATCTTAAAAAAACCAAGTGGATAACATAGATGAATGGGCCACCAAGCAATGGGAAAACAAGAAGACAAAAGTACAAGGTCCATTTATTGCCAAAAGAAGGCCAAGGCGAAACCCTTAATTAATAAAACAAGACATAAAATATTATCATTGGGTGATGTTTAGACACATAATGGAATTTTTAAAATAGCACGTAAGCCTGAAAAAGCCACTTCCAAAACACTACTTTATTAGCTTTTTGAAAGATTTATCAAACGAAGACTTAGTTGCCCTATTTGATTTATTAGCAATAGAAATTTGGAAAACCCGAAAGAAAACTATATGTAATTTCAAGCATAATGGGCATGGGTCCCACAACACAAACAAAACTAAGTCCTCCAACCACTTGTGAATCAATGGATGATTGGACCGCCACCGAAACCACAAGAAGTGTGGGATAGTTGAAGAAAACAATGTCCAAACCTTTAACAAGAAAATATTATTTATTCAATTACACCATGCAATAAATGCAATAATTTGAATTGTCCAAATGTAGAAATCATATGTAATAAATTGAACATGGATTGAAATAAAATGGATTCAATTGTAATTATGGAGTAAAAATGTATTTTGTTTATAACAATTGTAATAGAACTAGAAGGACATATAATAGGAAAGAAGCATGAAGAAACAAAACCCTAAATGTATACTACAATTCAAAAGCAAAATTGAATCATTGATGAATAAAAGGTTCTACGTATCCTTATGTCATTGGTACTTCTCACACTTTGAAGAAAGTAAAAGATGTAGAAAGAGTAATGTGTTATAATGGCGTCCACTATCAAATGAATGAACTAATGTTGAGTCGCACATATTGAAACATCTTGCATTAATGTGAGATCAATAAGAAAATATCTACTATGGTTGTTGAGATAAATATTCACTAATCAAATAATATAACGTTAACAAATGACAGTCATAAATGTTCACATCTGACACACTAAAAGGGATGTTATAAAATGATAAATGCAAAACGGTCAAGAACCTCTTCAATGATTGTATGTAATGAAAAAGAGGTAGGCTTGATGAGATAGCTTTTCATTGCAAGTGTAGGTTTGGAACTATGAGAATGTTTGCTAAAATTCCTCGAAACTTGGATCTGTATCCAACAATAGATCAAAGATAGATGAAAACGATAGATGCAGACTACAATGTTAAAGTGGGATATTGGGCATTAAGAAATAACGTGCAAGAGTACAAAGTCTATGCCATAGTGATATGGATGTTCAATTTTGATTTTGTGAACAGCTTGCAACAAGTTCATGGGGACCATCTGTGGCTAGCAAAACTAACAAACCAAAACTATAGGACCTATTTATTACACCAGGCATAATCCATGTTGGGGATGAATAAAGCAAACCAATATCCATTGGTAGAAACCTCACACAAGTGGCCAAAAAAGGAGAACGATAAAGATGACAACGAGTATGAGGTGCCTATTTTAAAATATGATGCAAACTAGGATGCATTGGTAGAAAAGAAAGAAGGAACCCCAATGGAGGAGGAAGAGGAGCCAAAGACATTATCACAATCAACATTTAAAGAAGGAGAAAACATAGAAAGCAAAGATGATGAATCTTGTGCGTCATGTAGCCGACTCATAGTCAAATCATGGAATGGGGAGGAAGGGGTTTCATTATCATATGTCTATAATTGTAGGCACAAATACAAATGAAGCCTATCACTAAACTACAAATATCTTATATTTTGTAGGAATTTTAGTTCAATGTCAATTGTTAAGAATGGCACTGAAATTGAACATGATGACATTATCAATAAGAAGCAACTAGAATCAATTGAAGTTGTTTCCCAATATTGAGTCTTATTCAATGGAAATAATTAGCGAAGGAATCTGAGGAGTGTACACTTACAATGGCTTGTAGCAAGGAGTATTACACTCCCCCAAAGACACCAAAAATAAAAAACAATGTTGGTTTGGATATTGGCAACATGAAAGCCAAGGGGACGAAAAACATTTTGGAAACGACTAAAATAATTGTAGAGAGGATGAAAATGGAAACACGAAAGCTAAGTAGGAGAACAATGAGTGAAAAATGGGATAATATAAATTCACAATTTCCATCCATTCTCAATCTATCTGAAAACAAAAGTGACTTAGAAGAATGCAATTTGTTCCTTGAGGATTATGACGAATATAATTCAACAAAAAGGTTGATGTAAGAGATGAGATCGATTGAAGTAGGGATAGATGTAGCTAGACAATAAGATGTTGAGAAAGAGTTACAAGTTGTTTTAACATAATTTTTCAATGGGTGCAATTGTTTTGTAAATAAAATAACATACTGAAAATCTTACTAAGCGTTCATAGTTGCGGTACATAATTGGGGTCTAGTCGAAAGTCTAGTACAAAGTCTTACGAGACCATTGTTATTATGAACAAAGAAAGTGATTGATTTCTTGTGACAAAACACATCATGCAAAAACCAAGCATGCAATGGATTAAGAACAATAATGCTTCATTTTTTTTCTAGTTGAAGATGTGTAAAGTTGTGTAAACATGTTTTTTTATTTTTCGTGATAATATGTAGGATAATGGTATATGCGATTAAGCAAGAGTAATCAACTACCTTCCATGAAAGAGAACATGATGTATGAATTGTTGTTGACTAGAGATTGGGCTTTAATTTAATTCTACAATGCCCACAATTTATTGAATTTTAATGTATACTTGTGAATTAAGGAGACAAAAGGGGAGCCAAGATAAACACTAAAGTGTTTTGAAAAAGTTTATTGATCAAATTATGTAACGAACTAGATCCAAAGTCATAAATGAATCAACTCAATGCCCAATGGTCAACAAAATGCAATCATAAATAAGATATATCTTATTAATGATTGCATTAATTCCAGATAATCATAATTATGTCTGATTATTTATGTTATAAATGAAAAATTAAATTATATAGAAATATTTATTTTTACATGTGTTGAACATGTTGTTATTAACTTATATTTCAATACACATTATTTTATACTTATAATTTAATTTATTAAAAATTATATATATAGTACATTACCTTTCATTTTTATAAATAAAATTTACAAGTAATTTCAGTTTAATGAATTTTGATCATTTTTAACAAGTATAAACTATCATATGTATAAAAATGACTAAACATTAAAGTTCAACAAAATACTAATTATTTATCATTACATGATATGTTGAAAACTAAATTAATTTACTAAAAAATCAGAAATTTCATTTATTGAACATATGCATTATTTTCAATTTATTAAAATTATTATTTAAATTCACAAAAATAATATTTACATCAATGATCATACATAACCGCTCATTTTTACAAATAAAATTACATGTGTTTTAATGTTTGATGCATTTTGATCATAAATTTTAATAAATATTAAACTACCATGCGAAAAAAAGAAGAATAAACATTAGGATTCCACAATTTAATCCTTAATTATATATCATTATTTGAAATGTCCTAAAATAAATTTGGTCTACATAAAAATCAAATATTATATGTATGAACAATACAAGATTAAATTATTAATTCATATTCAAGAGAATTGATTCAAAATTTATATGCATTACAAAATTTATATCACATATAACTTATTCATTTATACACATTAATTTTACAGCTAATTTAATGTTATCATAATTCAGCATAAATATGAACATATGTCATACGTATTAAAAAAAATCACATATTAGTTGTTTACTTGAGTTGAGAGATAATTGTAATAAACTTGAAAATGAAATTGTATTTCATCCATTTATTAAAATACATTTTATCATCCATACATGTGTTGATGGTGTCACCAAAATAGTTGAACATTAGTTAATGTCTTGATTATGTGCCAACTAGAGAACCTTTAGTCAAAACATGTTTTTCACTATTTACTAACATAATAAACATTTCAATTTGAATACATTGTTGATGCTTAGAATATTCAATTGAATATTTGGAAAAATACCACCTAGTTGAAAACTAATTTCAACAATATACCAATTTAGTTGTTGAGTTGATTTAATTGGTAATTGCCATTATTTTATTTTAAAATTTAAAATTTTCAATTGCAATATAGTTGCAATTCATGTTTAGTTGAAATTTTTTTTGTTAAAAAAGGGGGGTTATCTACTATTGATTTGGGACTGGTCCAAACAAAAATGAATTATGCTTGCATAGGGCCAGTCAATCTGGGGACCTAGTTTAAATTGTTGTTGCGATTGCCAAATACACTTTAAGTTTTAGTCTTTTAGCTAAAATATTACATTTGGAAGGTGAGGAAATGTTTGGATCATCCAAACACAAGGCAAACCTTCTACCTAGGTCAGAAGTAGATTGACACCAAGATGATCAGGTGAACTTTTTTTGTCCGAAAATGGCCAATGTAACTCTAATCAACCAATTGTTAATTGTGAATGTGGGGGAGACTAGTGGCCCTAATCCTATTATCACCCACAATGGTGCAGAGGTCCTTGAGCACCTTTGTGGGGACAACATTTGGCGAATTGAATGTTATCCCCCGAAATTAAACAATCGTTGCTCAACATTGCAAAAAGACATTAAACACTACTACAAAGCCATAATCATTCTTAAACAAACAAATTGTGGTATTCTTGATTTGTGTTATGTTGGTTATTGCTCTACAACCCAAGGTCTATCAATGGAACTACATAACTTTTGGTTTTGTCATGATGACCTTACACATTGTGTGGGAAGGACAAGTAAGAAACATGTACTCGATAGGCTTGCCTTATTTTCCTTATGGCATGTGTAAGCAAGGATAAATCTCACTCAAATTAAGGTGGTGGCATTGGAGGAAGATGCCTTTTTGTTTTCAGAGAAACCAAGATGTACCCTCATTAATCAAGTTGGGGACGACACAGAATGTGCCCCTCAAAATCTCTTTGGCGATGGTATTTTTACCCATATTTATAAGCCATGAGATCTAGATGTTTGGCCCAAATCAAGGAGTGGGAAGAAGATTCATTATTGTGACACATTCAAACTATCCATTATGCAAAAAAAAAATTGTAAGTGGGATGAACTTTGAAGCCACACTGTTAACTCCTTCAAATATCCTTTTTTCTAGGATATGGATAGATTTATCACCTCCTTTTAGGACAACCAAAAAACCATAAGTAATATGAAATAATGATTAGTGATTATCTAACTTGTAGTTGTGTGGATTTTTTTTGCATGATGGCTTTGTCCCTCGGCAAGTGAGGGCTATGGGTGCCATGTAAGCACTTGTATTACATTTTGTAATATGCCATGTATTGTGGAATTAAAGAACCATTCATCCATTATCCATCCTGGAGTTGGATTGAGGTCCATAGATTATTAGATCGTGCCAAAATCCTAGAGGTAAATTAGGTTATAGTGTCATTAAATAGTTGTTAAATAGGATTGTTATGGGTTTTGTTCTTTTGGAATTTATTCTGCTATAAAAATGAAAATATTTTTCAACATTATGTGTGCAGTGAATTATTCATTAATTTCTCAAACATTTTCCCATTCCATCATTATGTGGACTTCCTACCTTTGACTTAACTTACGCAAGTTATAGTTTCACCCTTTTACATTATAATGTAACTCTTTCAAGTTTCACCTTTAACACCTTTTTTTGCAAATGAAGTTAAACATGAAAAATATGTGAGTTTAGTAATTTCCAATTTGTCATAACTGTTTTGGAATTACTTTCATCCATACATTCAACCAGCTGAAAGTTTCATCCAAACAATTCATTTACTTCTAATTATCATCCAAAAGTTCATTCATGCTCCATGTTCATCCAAATATTTCATCTTTTTTGTAATTTTCATCCATGTAGATGTGGTTTTCATTTAGCATAATTGTTTTGGAATTAATTCCATCCATACATTTCAACCTATCAAATTTTTCATTCAAATTTTTCATCATATTGTAATTATCATCCAAAAAGTTCATTGATGTTTAATTTTCATCCAACATTTTCATCCATTTTGTGATTTTCATCCATGTACACGTGGAAAAATATTTTTCACATCATTCTTACATGGCATAGGGATATTCTAAAAATCTTTTGTCCCCGTCATCAAAATATTCCTTTTCAAAATATCCATTCTTGTTCATAGGCCCATGTTCACAGGATCACATTCATGTGTTTGTTTCATAGTGTCATTGTTATGTAACCATCCAATTTCCAACCAAATGCAACTATCCATCATTTGCAACTATGTTTTATATTTTTACAACTAGTAACCATTTCTTTCATTTTCTTACTATTTTTGCAACTATAGTATGATTATTAAATTGTACATCCTTCCATATTGACTAAATTTTTTATTTTTTCATCCAAAATGAAGAGTTATGTTCCTTTAGTTGTAAATTTAATTGTAGTTTGGTTACTTTTTATGGTGCGCCTATACATTTTATGTATACCAAGATCTTTTAAATTACATTATGAATATATTCAACATGTAATCAATGTACATGAAACATATATTAAAACCTATTTAACATACTTGGGCTTCACATTGCTACGCAAAAGAAATAAGAGTTTACATTTGAAAACTCTATTATTTTCAAATATATATAGGATTCAAATTGTACAAAATATTGCCAAACTATCATCCAAAGGGAGATTTAATTAGCCACCCTTGTTTTTAATTCATTGGAATTTTGGAAGTAATTAGGGTGGATAAACATTAAATTAGTTAAACAAGTGGGGATTGAATCTTTGAATTAGGTTTTTAAGGGAAAAAAAAAATTGAAAATTAGCTTAATCTTAAAGAAAAAAAAACATGTTAATCTCTTGAAATAATCTCAACATATTCAAATGAAATAACACATAATTACATTTGTATGAAATTACATGTAAACATGTTTTTCTTTTGATATATTTGGACCATAAGGACATTTTGAAACATTACAACTTGTAAAATGTTTTTTAAAAAAAAATTGGCTTGAAATTGACTTCTAATAAATTTTCAATTTGGAATTGTCTTTTTATATAACGTACAACTATAGCCCATGCCACAAACTAGCTTTGATGAAATCATTATCATTGGAATTTAAATGTATTTAACCTTTATTTAACGCATATTAAACACATATTACCTCATATTATGAACATATTAAAATAAAAAATCATTTTGATTTTATATTATGGTTTAGTTACAAATATACCATGTTTATTTTAATTTTTGATTATATTATAGTGGGGACCTCATATTAAAACGACATAAGGTCAAACCAATAATCATTCTTCATAAATTAATACTGTCACCAAATTGATTAAATAATGTAAACTATGGAATAATATTAATTAAATAAAACTGATTTATCATGAATTAATAATTTATATTTATTTTTTGATTAATCAATTATTAATTATTAATAAATTAATAATAATAAATTAATTGACTAGAATGAAAAATGTGAAATAATATCACTTTAATTTAATTTAATTAATAATTTTATCAAACTTAAATTATATTTAATAACTTAGTACCAAATAATCAATAAATAGTTTACAAAATTTTAATTAATAATTTTCACTGATTATTTAACCAATTAATTATTTTAATAAATAATATTCAATATTTACTGATTTATTTGATAAATATTTCATTTCAAGCTATTAATCAAGTTAAAAACTATAAACAACTAATGAATAAGATAATTATTAATTAATTATCATTTAATTATCTGATAATTCGTATTTACTAGTCAAAAGTTATTGTAAATAGATAACAAGTATTAATTAATTAATAGTTATGTAGCTTATAAAAAATATTAATTAATATTTCCAAAATTCAATTACCTAGTTATTATTAATGATTAATTCAATTGATTTCCTATTTAGTTCATAAGTTGAGAATTAATAGTCAATATTTATTAATTAGTTTAAAAATTATTAATATTTAATTAATATTCACTGAATTATTTGATAATTCAAATGTACTATTCAAAAGTTATGATTAATAAATATTAAACTACAAGTGAGCTATCAAATTTTAATTAATTGAATACTTATGAACTAAATCAGTTACTTAATATTAATTACTAATTAAAACTGATCATATTGATGGAATAAACAGTTCATAATTTCATAATTTAATAGTTAGTATCGAATGTTCAATATTTTATGATTGAATAATTAATTAGATTAGACAATCAATCAATTATTTATTTAGTTAGTTGATAATTAAAATTTAAAAGGTTAAGTGTCAAAGAAAGTTATTATTAAATAATAATTTATTAAATGTAAAATTGAAATAATAAGTAGTAAATTAACTTCATAAAAAATCACATATTGTTAATGAATTATGATTTATGAATCAATTGAGTAATTAGTAGAAAGTATGAAGTAAAAGTGAAATTTATTTCTAGAATTAAATAATTAATAATTATAGGTAGGTTTGTAAGTGGGTAGATAGGTAGGTAATGGCTAATTAATTAATTAGCTAGTTAATTAATTAATAATCAAGTTCTTACTTACATGTTTAATTATATAGTTTTTCAAAAAAAATAATAAGCACAAAATATATGGGTAAATATTACTAGTTGCAACTCAATTTGTCATTAAGGCACAACTAGGAAATTCAACCCATATGTTGTCTTCTAATCTCATCTTCAAAATTATATAACACATGTTTTCACACAAAAACATGTGCAATTGGGGATGAGTTCAAATAGGCTTAACCATAAAAACAAGACATAAAATGAAATAACAATATTTACATGCCTATTTTTTAGCCCACCTACCTTGCTACCTACCTACTTACCTAGGTAAGTAAGTAGGTAGGTACATAAGTTTTAATTACTTTATTTATATAAATAGGTACGTAGGCATGTAGCCTAGGAAGGTAGGTATGTCCTACTTACCTACTTACTCAAATAAACTTCGTTTGATTTTTTTCCAACATATAATTAATACGCCATGTGGCATATTTTTTATTGTGCCATGTGTCACAATTTAGGTTCATCTAAAAGTAATGTTCATAATGGATGGCTAAGATCAATGTTTGAATAATAAAAAAATAATCATTCAAAATTATTCGTAGTGCCACATGGTGGATTTTGGTATTGCCAAGTGGCACCATCACAAGTCATTGGAATATGATGGCATGGATTTTTTCAACATTCAAAATCATTTTTAAAAAATTACTTTAATTTAATACATGTGACAAATAATGTTTGAATATTTGATAGTTATAAAAATAATTGCAAAAATAAAACTTACGTGCAAATGTTACACAAATGGTGAAAAAATGAACATGTATATGTTGACCATATACATCATCCATGGTCCATTTGGTTACGTCATGATGAGTCATATTTTGCAATTAAATGTTGGGTAGGACTTCACTTATGCAACTAGGGCGATTTTAGTTGTAAATGTTGATTACAACTATTTTATAATTGCAATTTGAAGTCGCAAATTAACATTTTTCTTCTAGTGCATATAATTGCACCATTGATCTTGAGGAAATAACACAACCTCTATTTAAACCCATTTACAATTTATCACAAGACAAATTTGCAACATTTCGTGAATACATCGATGAGAATCTTGAAAAGGAATTCATTTCACATTAAATTTCCAGTCAGTGCCCCTATTTTTTTGTCAAAAAGAAAAGTGGTTCTTCACAAATGTGTGTTGATTATCATGGATTAAATTGACTCACCATCAAAAATTGATACCCTTTGCCTTTGATATCAAGGTTGTTGGATTAGTTAAGTCATGCGAAGATGTACACCAAGATCAATTTATGTAAAACATACAACTTGGTATGCATTCAAGAAGGTAATGAATGGAAAACAACATTGAAAATTTGTTACAACCATTTTGAATATGTTGTGATGCCATTTGGCCTTATCAACACCCATGCTATCTTTTAACATTTGATGGATGATGTCTTTCGTGAAGACTTGGATGATTTCATGGTTTGTTATATCAATGACATCCTCATTTTCTCAAAGAACATGGAAGAGCATGAATGCCATGTACATTTGGTTTTGGAGAAGGTTCGAGAAGTGGACTTTATGCCAAATTAGAGAAGTGTGAATTTCATTAATCTAAAGAGGAACATCATCTCTAGAGATGGCATTCACACAAATCCTTGTAAGGTTTAGACCATTGTCAACTAAGCTACTCCAACTTTTGTTCGAAATGTTTAATGTTTTTTTAGATTTACCAATTTTTATTGATATTTCCTTGCTTAGTATTTTTCAATAGTGGCCCCTCTTATTGATTTGATTCAAAAAGATCAATTTTTAAAAAAAGGAATTGAAGTTAATAGTGCCTTTCAATCTTTGAAATTTTTTTTCACAACTTCTCCCTTATTCATTCATGTAGGCCCTTCCAAACCTTTTGTTTTGGAAATGAAACTCTTTCAACTTTGTAGTAGGCACCATACTTTCATAACTTGGAAAAAACAATGTTCTTCATCATGTTAGCTTTCATTTTCATAAGTTTTATCTTGTAGAAATTGACTATGAGATTCATGGTAAGAACTTACATTGAAAGAAAAACACCTATTTTTTACTAGTCTCTATAACTAAATTTTAGTCGCAAGCAACATTTGTGATTAAAATCCCTTTAATCACCTTGGACAAGTCACATGCCATATTAGTTGCAAATGACAAGGATATTGGATGAACGAAAAAATCAACAAATACAAGTTCATCCTTTGACTTCATTGTATATGTATTGTCACATGCGACTTAAGATGCAACTATTTTGGTCACTATTGAAAGCAAATGATGTGTTGCCATGTGTTCCAATATTTAATTATTTAAAATAGATATTATTATTTAGAAATAATTTTAGACATTCAATTCACATGTTTGGATTATTTATATTATGACATGTGGCCCAATGTAATTATGCCACATGGCATTTAAAATTTATTTAATAAAAAATATTAATATTATGTTGGAAGGTACTTAGGTAGGTACATAAATAGGTGCCTACAAACTTAAGTTAAATACCTACCTACTTACTTTCGTAAAAAGGTAGGTAGGTAAGTAGGTCCTACCTTCCTAGGTTAAATACCTATTCATATAGGTAGGAATTTAGGTAGGTAAGTACATGGGTCAACTTAAGTGGGTAGGTCAGATTAAACACCTACTTAACTAAGTAGATAAATAGGTTAGGGAAGTAGGTAATTCAAAATTGTGCATAATTTTTCTTTTCGTTTTGGGTTAAACCTTTTGTATGGTTCATCCCATGTGCACACATTTTTTAATGTGAAATTGGATGACCACACCCCTTGTTTATATAGTTTTCAAATTAGGAATGGAAAGCAAACAATATGGGATAAATTTTCAAGTTGTAACTTCCTCGCAAATTAAGTTGCAACTTTAAAACTTTCTTCATGCATTTGGTTTTAGTTTTTAAATTTTTAAACAATTCAAGTACATGGCTCACTAGATAATTAGATAATCATTTAATTAATAATGATTAAATTTAGTATATATTTAAAATATAAACTACACATTACAAATATAAAGTAATTATTATCAACTATTTAGTAACTAACAACTTTTTAATATTTAACTATCTAACTATTTAGTTCTTCACAACTTGTCAATAGATAATTCATAGGTAAATAAATAACTTAAATATTTCAAAATATTTCCTTACATTTCAAAATCTGGTCAAATTACAAATAATATAATTAATGTAAATATATATATTTATTATAATTTAGAATAACTATTTTAAATATTTATTTTCAAATTAAAAATAATGAACTAATAGTTTTCATTAGAAAATAAATTCTTACACAAATTATTTATTTTTAAAATAAAAATAAACTACATACTATAGATACTATATAATTACATTTATTATTGTAAAAATTGTTATCAATCAGTGAAATGTTTTTTTCCATTAATAATTAATAACTATCAATACAATAATCTATTGAACACACATTAATTTTTTTCATTATTATAATATTACCATAAAATATTTATCATAGATAAGTAATTACATATTTCGTTATTAAAAAATATTGTATAGGAATTCCTACAATTATAATTAGTACAATAATTATTTTAGCTACATTATAGTTTTTCCGAAATTTTTAATTCAGATTTTAAGTTATAAATTACAAATTGTGAATAATTATGTTCAATTAGAAAATAATTATGAAATTACAATAATTAATTCTTATTTGAAATACTTACAATGATTTTATGTAATTATAGAATAATAATAATAACAATTATGTTTTTAATATTAACAATTTAATGTAAATAAGCAAATTATGAGTAATACATACAATTTTTTTAATTAATTTTTTTCATACAGTAATTACAGCAATTTTGTTCATTATTTTAAGATTATTATGAAATTCTGAAATAAAAATCTTAACTATAGGACATAACTTCTCAATTAAGATAAATTTTTTTTGATTATTATTATTATTAAAACACAAATGTTGTAAATACAATAGTTATTTTTTATGATTGGGAACTATCATTTTAATTAATGTGAAAATTTATGTTGTAATATTGTTTATTCATTTTATATAAGTAGTAATCATGAATAAGTAAATTAATTTATTACAATTATTTTAATTTTTCAGTAAAATTATTCTATAATTTTATCAATAAAAAATTATATATTGTATGTAAATCGAATATTCTAGTATATTGGATTGTAATTATTACAATTATAAAAAATTAAATAAAATTAATTAATTATATTTGAAATATTTTATTTTTTAATATTAAAAATTAAAAATATGGATATTTAAGCTGAATTGTAAATTATGTGTCTATTATAATTAATTTATAAATATAATAATTATTATATAATAATTAAAATAATTTTAGTTTTACTTAAAAACATAAAAATATTTAGTATAATAGTCTATGATGGAATATATTTAATTTATTTGAAATTATAAGTAATTTAATGTAATGAAACTAGTATAATTACAATAATCATATCAATGTATTTAATTACAATAAAAATAATGTGAATATTAAGTTTAATCATGAATCAAATAATTATTTGCATATAGACATATGTTGATTGCAACTAAACATCAATTTGCTTGTGATTAATGGGACTTTAGATGGTTATTTTTGGATGATAAATCCAACCCATATATAGATGTAAACCAATTCAGTTGTACATGACTTGGTTGATGTTAACATGATGTCACACTATTCGTAAATGGCAAAAATTTAATTGCAAAACCAAATAGTCGCAAGTAGTTGTAAATGCATTAGTCACATATTGACCTTTTTTCTTCCAATGTTATAACTATCGTGGATGCCTTTGAGGAGTGGCATCATTTGTTTGAAAGAACTTAATATGAAATCATTGTGTATTCAAACCATAAGAACTTGTAGTATTTTTTGATAACTCATGTTTTGAATCGACACTAAGTTCAGTGGGCATTGTCCTTGTCTCCATTTCAATTTGTCATCACATATTGCCTTGGGCCCTAGCAAAAGAAACCTAATGAAGGAGATGTAGTCTATGAACAACAATGTGATGTCATATTCAAGCTTAAACATTTTAAACTCTAGGAATTGTCGGTAATTTATGATGACATAACCTTTCTTTGTCAAATTTGTGAAGATTTGAGGGACCTTCTTATTATTGACATCCAAAGTCAATTAGAGAATCATCATCAAGTTCAAGATTTTTTCCAATGATCATGCCAAGTTCGAGTTTCAAGATGCTTTGTTATATTGTGATGGTTTTTAATATGTGCTTGATGACCTTACATGGCTTCAAGTCCTCCAAGCTAGGCATGACACTTTGGTTACAAGTCGTTTTGGATTTCACAAGACCATGGAATTAATGTTTTGAAATTATTGGTGACCACAATTTTAGAAGTATGTGAAAGGGTTTGTCGGATCTTGTGATGTTTGTCTCGAACAAGAAATCATTGTCATCGCCCTCATGGTTTCTTTTGACTATTGTTGATCCATGCATCCCCATGGTTTTCAATTTCTATGGACTTCATCATAGACCTTCCACCTTTTAGTTCTTATGATTCCATTTTGGTAGTGGTGGATCGTTTGAAGAAAATGACTCATTTCATTCCATGTACTAGAAGAATAATTAGTGAAAGAACAATTAAATTATTCCTTAATCATGTTTTTTAGTATCATCTTCCTAAATATATCATTTTTGATTGTGGGTTTCAGTGTGCATCTAAGTTCTGAAATTAATTTTTAAAGTTTTTAGGTGTGAAGGTGAAATTGCCATCAGCTTTCCACCCCTAAACAGATGAGTAAACGAATGGGTCAATCAAATCTTAGCAATATCTACGATGTACAACCAATTATCATCAAGATAATTGGTTAGAATTTTTGGCCATGGTAAAATTTATTTACAACACAATGCATTCATCAACCCAAGAAACATTTTTCTTTGTAAATCTGGTTTACACCCCAAATTTCACATAAGGTGTGAACAAAGTTGTGAATTTAGCAACTGAGGATCAAGCCATGTGGTTAATGGATGTTTGAACTCAATTTGAATCTAACCTTGAACAAGCCCAAAGGTGATATAAAGAAAATGTTAATGAACATTAGAAAAACAACATAGTGTGACTGGACAAGAAGTCAATTACATATCTCTCATGTCAACACAACTTCGTTTTAGGGTTTAGGTTTTTTGTTTTGAGCCGTCATCAACTCTCTTCATGTAGTTGGCAAAGTTTATGCTATCACTGTTTGGTAGTGGTTGTAATGACTGCTTGGAGAAGACTTGTGAGTTTAGGTAGGAAATTTTGTTTGTTGTGTGTTATGTGAAATAGGTTGGCAACAAACAATGGGTGGACAAGGGCCCTGTAAACATTGAATGGAGAGGGGAAATAGAATGTTGTAGGATGAATATAAGAAGGGGAGTTCAAAGGCAAAGAAGGATAAGTTTGTGGTGTTGGTTGCATTTGTTGTAGATTGTGTATAATTAGGAGCTTGAAAAGATCTGTAGTTGTTGTTTGATTTCCGTTGTGCCAGTACCTACATCATGGCAGGCTCTAAAGGGGTTGATGTTGAGGGCTGATGATGCACAAAGGAGGTATGAGCTATAGAATTAGGAGCATGTAAAGAGATGCATTTGCATGCGATCTTGGTGGAACCGTTCCTAAAATCCAATGAGTAGTGCATGTGTAATGAGTTAGAGCTAGAAACCTTAATGGGGTATCCTTGGGTTGGGCAGAATGTGAGTGAGAAAGGAACAAAATGGGAAAGATTATAAAAAATATCCATAGACCCATATTCTGCACAAAATTTTGCTTTTTCTAAATAGTTGCAAGCCAACTTGGTATATATTATTCATCCTTAGTTCATACCTAGACGTCAACTTGTTTCTAGAACTAAGCCAAATATTTTTCAGCATTATTTCATATGGTAGAGGGATGGATTAGCAGCTCATAATGGGCTAAATGAACACTGAGAGTTCTAACCTCAAGCTAGACCCCAATAGTTCCTACATTCACAATGTGTGGAATTGTTCCTGGCAATAGTTTGAAGGTTACTACTATAGTAATCTAAAAGGGACTAACAGGTATGTGTCGTTTGGAATTTCACATGGGTCTAAGGACTCATGTTCTGTTCGGACAGTAGCACCAAGGTGTTGTAACATTGCCGGATTGGCAAGATATAAGCTATCAAAATTGTTGCACATAATTTGATTTGTAATTATTAAATATTCTTTATACCCCTTTCTTTTTGGTTACAATAGCTTCAATTTTAAGGACCAAGTTTGGCTTTAATGACAACATATCAAAACAAGGCCATCCAAGAAGTTGAATCATTAGAAACTAAGTCCATTTTTCATTGTGAAACAAATCAATGTTGTGGCTTTTCAATTCAAACTTTTAACTTTATGAAAATCCATCTTGTGTTTCATGTTTCCTTGTTGGAACCTTACACGTGCTTACCATTCTAAGAAGAATTCATGATCCACTTCCATTTATTGAAGTCAATGGTAAACATGAATATGAAGTGGAAGACATTTTGGATTCAAGGATTTTTAATTGTCAACTTCAATATATTGTTCATTGGCATAGGTATGATGTGAACAAACTCATTTAAGAATCAATCAAAAACCTATCAAATGATATGGATAAAGTTCACGAATTTCATCAATGATATCCAATTGGATTGGTCGTTAAAAGGGAAGGTGATGTTACGGATGCCAATGCCATGGAGTTCATTCATATGAATATTTATCCATAATTTGTAAAGAAATTATATTTAACTTTTAGTTTAATTTCAGTTAGTTTTTAATTAATTTTAGTTCACTTTTAATTCATTTCTAGCTAACTTTTAGTTCATTACTATTTAATTATTAGTTAACTCTCAATTCACTTGTATTTGAATTTTAGTTCATGCATAGTTCACACATGGGTCCACATGGGCCATACATGGGTGCACATGGGCCATGCATGGGTGCACACAAGCACATCATATGGGTCAAGATGAACCACATATAGGTTGGAATTTTCTTGAAGAACCTCCTTGAGTTAGGTGCCTAATAAGTATAAATAGAGGTATAATTTCACATTATCTTTAGTATGTTCAACACTAATTTTGGGTTTTTTGTTGGGTCATAACCTTGTTCTATTTTTATTTCTTCCTTGTAATAAAATATCATTAGCACCCCGATTTGTCTTGTGTTATCTGGGTCGAAAAAATGAAACTTGGTAGGTTGCAAAGGAAAGTAGGTTATTGTATTCTTACTTCACACATGTCATGTTTTTGTTTTCATTTTCTTATTTCACAATTTAGATTTAGAACTAAGCATGCCCTTGTTCTCATCTTGGTTAGGAAATCTTGTAAACTTGGTTGTTTTCATGTTTGTGTTAGGTTTATATGGAATAGACATAGATGTCATTTATTTACTTGTATTATCTAAACATTGATGTCATGCACATTGTTTAAACATGAATGTAATATGCATATTTATGTCCATTCCTAATTGGGTACCAAAAAGGAATGTCTAATTGAAAAAGGATTGTAAAAAATAACTTTGGATTTTTGTTTATCTTACATTATTATAATTGTAGTGGATTGTTGTATGCCAATAGATAAAGTATTGTCTTCTTAAATTAATAAAAATATTTTTAAATAATTTGAATATTATGTTAATGTCCTTTTGAGTCCTATAAAATAAAGGAATCAAATATCTAAAGTACATTTTTTTTTAAGTAATCAAAATGAAGGCATAAAATCATACAATTGATTTCAAATTTTTTGTACAACAAAAACATGCCCCCTTTATGAAAGTACATGTTCATTGGATGAACTTGATGAAAAACCTAATCATTTAAAAATTTAAAAGTTTTGAAATTTTGAAGGAAAAGGCTACAAAGCAAAGGACTCATTTTTAAAACAATTTGATAAAAAAATTATGTTCAATGGGTTCAAAATGTCTAACTTTAGATGGAGGTCACATGTGAAGGAAATAAACATGCCAAAAAACATGTTTAATTGTCCATTGAAACTCATTTTAGGAAATTTTGCAATTTTTTGCATTTTTGGCATTAAACAAAAATATTCATACACAATTATGTATGATTGTCAAAAATCACCATCAACACATGAATCATCTTATACTAGAATATTCAATTTTTTTCATTTAAGTTTGTTTCGTGTAAATGTTATTTGTAAAAAATAGCTCTAAAAAAATCTTAAGTATTTTTGTCCTTTTTTTGTACCCCAACCATGAATGGACCCATTTGTATTATTTAAACATGGATGTTGTATGTCTATTCATGTTGTTTACACACGAAAGTCATGCACATGATTTCTATGTTTAAATAATGTATGACATTCATGTTTAAACAATATGAACCTATGAAATAACAATTTTTTCACGGATTTGGAACAAACCCATAAAGGTTGTAAATTTGTGATGTATCAATTAGTTTTCATAACCTTACTCTTGAAAGCAATGGCACTATAGAAAGGAAAAATAGGTCATTATGTGAAACTACAAGGTGTTTTTTACATCAAAGTCATCTACATAAAGTGTTATGGTCAAAAGCCATTTGAACAACATGTTATCTACTCAACAAATGCCCGACCAAATCACTCAAGGACCAAACTCTTGAACATGCTTTCCCACTTGCACACCTTCAGTACTCAGGTCTTTATTCACATTCCAAAACAACAACGAATTAAGATGGAGCCCAAAGTAATAAATTGTGTGCTCATTGGGTGGGATGAAAATACCAAAGGTTACCAATGTTACAACCCTTCATCAAAGAAGGTTTTCATAACTCGACATGTCAAGGTTGATGAATCTGAGATGCCACATTCAAACAACACAATTGGACAAAATGTTTCCACATCTGACCTTAAATGGATAGTACATTCAACTTTTTCTCCACTTTGCCAATACAACTTCTATTAATTTATTACTTAAAGGTTCCATTCAATTACATGTGGATTGAAGTGTTTATCAAATTCAAAACCCATCACCATAATTAATTGAACTTGTTATGGTGAATCTATCTACTTCTTTTTTTGATTCTCTTATGCATTATTCATTTATGAAGTCAATAATCTTAGTGACTTCAATCGACAAATCATCTTTGCCACTCAACATTCACTGTAAACAAAACAACCAAACCAAGGTAGTTGTGCGAAAATCTACCCACAATAGAAAACCATCTGTTCTACTTGAATAGTATGTGGCACACCTAGGAGAAAAATTGGCATATCAAGATGTGCAACATGACTCCCATTGGAAATTCATGATGGATAAGGAAATGGATAACATCCGTAAGATGAAGACATGATCTTTGGTTCTTCTACCACTTGGAAAAAAAACCATTACATGTAAATGGATCTACAAGAAAAAATCAAGAGGTAATGGAACAATAGAACGATTCAAAGCTAGATTGGTTGCAAGAGGAAGCAAACAAAAAGTAGGTGTTGATTTTGGTGAAACATTTGCACCGGTTGCAATAATGGAACATTATTAAAGTTATGAGCGCATTAACAAGTTTTAAGGGTTGGAAAGTCCATCACCTAGACATGAAGATTACAGTCTTAAATGGTCAATTTCAAGATGAAGTCTACACGGAACAATCAAATGGCTGTGAAACTTTTGGACAAGAACACCTCATTTGCAAACTTTCTTGGGCATTGTATGGACTTAAACAAGCCCCTTGTCAATGGTTTCGAAAAATTGATAAGTTTTGAAGAAAAACAAAATGGATAAATTTTCATGTGATTATGATTTATATTATTTTTGTCAAAATGGCAAGCATGTGATTTTAGTACTCTATGTGGAAGACTTGGTTTTAATAGGAGATGACCATGAGTGCATATCTTGGTTGGAAACAAAGCTATGCCATAAATTTGACATGACCTTTAAGCATTTGTTCTAAGTACCTAAACATTTAATTTTCACACCAAGATGGCTTGCTACTTCATCAAACTAACTATGTTGCAAGTATTGTGGACAAATTTAGACTTTTTGATTGTAACCTTTCTAAGACACCTCTACCCCAAAATCTAAAATTGTCCAAAAACATGAGCTTGCCTTTGGTTGATCCACAACTGTATCAACACATGGTCAACAAATTGGTATTTCTCATGAACACTAAATGGGAGATTGCATTTGTCATTAACCTTGTTTTTCAATTTATGTCGCATCCATATGTAGTTCATATGTAAATTGTCGAATCAATCATTCGCTACATCAAAAGTACGTTGCAATTTAATCTTTTCTATCTAAATTCAATCAAATTAAAACTTGTTAGATATAATGATGTTGACTTGGGGGGGGGAGGGTGATTTAGATGACTAAAAATCTACACAAGCTTTTGTGTTCACTATAAACAAAACACCAATTACTTGGTGCACAATAAAACAAACTTGTGTAACACTCTCTTTTACAAAATTAGAATATTGAACACTAGTGGAAGCAATAAAAGAAGCAATTTGGACTATAAATCTTTATAAAGAACTAGGGTTCGTCAAATTTGGAACAATTGACCTTTATTGTGATAATTAGAGCACAATAAAAATTTCTCACAACCCAATGTATCATTCAAAGATGAAACATTTTGAATACATTTGCATTTTATTTGAGATATGGTTGAAAAGAAAGAAGTATGCATTTCATACATACCAATAGATCATCAACCAGCTAACATTTTAACCAAGGCACTAGGTCAAACAAAGTTTGAGAATTTTTTGAAGTTATTAAAAAATTTGCAACAAGTAAAATTATAGGTGTTACATGGTTAGAACGAATTTAAGTTCTAAATGCTGAACTTTTAAAATTCAAGAAATCTTGTGCCTCTTTATAAAATTTAAAATTCTTGTATTCAGCCCCACTAACTCCATCCACCTGCATTTTGCAATCGGTCCAACTATTATAAATTCCTAGTTATCATCCAAGTCGAACAACATAGAACTTTCTCATCTTAACAGTTGGTGAATTCCTAGAATCAAAAGGTTGAGTGTTGTTAGAAGAACCTTTTTCATATTGAAATCGTCTAGGGGTCTCTGACTTGCTTTCACACATTCCAATTAAGGATTCCTCATGTTCAACTTCATATGCTTAGTCTAATTTGTTGAAGAAACAAATCAAGAGATAGATTGATACAAGATGAAATTGCATATGCAATGAACTACCTAACAACCACATCACCAAGAAGAAGATCTCAAGCTAAAACATAAACAAGAGAAAGATTTAGGAAAGGTGTTAGATTCAAAAAATTATTGTAGCCACTAATTGATAGGATGAAATCTACTATAGCAATCAAAATTAGGATCAATGATTGAAGAGATTATTATATGATTAGAAGTTGAAATCTATCCATGGATATTGACCTTTTGTATATATTGTTTGAATCACATTGATAATACATGCTTGCATCATCCAACCATCATGTTTATCACACTCATGTACCACCTTAGCAATTTGCCATATCAAGGATGTGAAATAGTCTGATTGAAAAATGTGGAAGTTGCTCTAAATCAATTACATGTTAATTTTCAACATTAAACATTATATATTTTACCTTTAAAATTTATATTCGACCTTTTGAAGGTTAGTTGTCATTGGTAATGCAACGTAAAACATAGTTCAAATTGATTGTAATAAGTATGAGACAAGAGAAGCCACAGGTTTCTGAACCCTTAAAGGTGAATGCATACTAGAATGGTCTACCTTCTCCCTAGTACTCTTAGCTATTATGCCAAATTGGAAATTGACAACCTATGTTATAGTGGACACCTTCCTTGTTCTCTCTATTGCACCCGTTTATGCCTTGGCATTGTTTTCATGTTGCTACGTTCCATTCTCATGCTGCTTTAAACACCTAAACTACATGCACATGGAAGACCATGCACTTTGTGAAGCTTCAACACTTAGACTTACCTCATTACCTTGGGTTAACCCCGACCTCTAGATGGGTGGGACTAATACCCACTGTGGACTTCCCAAGTGGTCCAAGGTCTTGTTGCCTAAGATTACCATCTCATGTCTTCTGGCCTAATTAGAGACTTCACCTAATTCGAGGACTTGCATGCCATGACCCAATGCCCTGGGCTCCCTTCCTCAAACCGTCACTCACTGACACCTATGTGACTCATGAGTATATCAAACTGGGAGTAGAACCCAGCCCAACACTTAGATTCATAACCCAAGCTACCACATACACCACCCCATGGTGGTCCCGCCTTGGGCCCCAACTAGGCAAGCCCCCACACTTGAGGATCCACCTAGAAGGGCATGTCACTCTCTTTCCCCTCCAATGTGCCATTGCTCTTTCAAGCTTATTTATTAAAAAACATTGAGCTTGAAAATGGAGAAAACTCTTCAATCACCTCAAGTTTTGCTATCTGCCCATGCTATGAAGAGCCCAGTTTTGCCAGCTTTGAAGATGGAATTGACAGGGTTCTGCTAGGCGTGGGCATCAACAACATGCGCTGGAACAGTAAAATTCCTTGATTTTATTTTTTTTGGCTTGTGTGTAAATGACCATTGTTTGTGCAACTTTGACCACTCATTTCTACCTTATCTCAAATCTAAATGTTGAATTTCTTTTTCCACCAACCTCATTTGCCCACCTTCCATCTACTATTAAGTTTTAGGATCATTGAAGTTTTAGAAAACATCAAATTTTGAAAGCTGCCCATATCCCATAAAATTGCACTTTCAATGGTGGGGAATTTTCATTTCTCACTCAAATTACACATCAAAAGATTCATATTGAAGTTCCCTACAACCCTACCAAGTCAGATTTTTAAAAATGTGGGAAAATTCCAGCTATTGGGAGGTTATATGGTGGTAACTCCCTCCTGTCACTTGCACTGGTTTGGTCAAATGTCAATTAAGGATTAAGCTTCAATCAAAAGAGACAAAATTGTAGAGACCAACAGAGATGTGATCAGTGGCTAAATTGTCCAGAGGAATGACAAGCATTGCAACATTAAGTAAACCAGTCACTTAGTCCTTACCAGGACCCTGAAGGTTCATGAGAGATTTGTTGGCATGATATATTTGATCAAGCGCAATTGGCTCTGTCAGATGTGAACACCATTTTGACTGAACCTTTGATGGCTTTCATTAGTGTGGAGGCACCTCACCAACATACCAACACCACCTTTCCTGACACCTTGAGATCACTTTCAAAAACTGTTTATACTGATAAGGGGCATGGAGAGCATATTCTGCAAATGGTCCCCTCCAAAACCAAGAGAACCTGGAGAGAGAGGAGGGAGAAGTGGGGGAAAATGAAGCCAATAGCTGCAGGCCAACCATTGGTGCAAGACAAAACAATCACCACAACCACTGCCAGAAGTACTCTGGAAATACCCCTTGGAGAATACCGAGTGATTGCAGAGTGAAATTCCACATAATCATGCAAGATAACTAAACAAATGTGTTAGTTCCAGCCAAACCAAATAACCATGCCAAGAAATGAGTGCATATGGTCATAAACTTGTACATGTCAGTGAAAAAAAGTACCAGACCTTCACATCCATCATGAATTGCAGTGACTCCCCCCTAACTTCACCATCTCCTGACAGTGGGATAATCTGCTCAAAATTTAGGGCAAACAATATTATGCATCCTGAATTTCTATCTCATTTCTGGAAGCAACAGGAAGACTCAGTTATGATGTCAGCTAGCACTTGAGAAGCACAGAAAATCTAAAAAGTCATTCAATAATATCTTCATTCAAGAGCAACAAGCACTCTAAATCCCACAAAGAAGAAAACTATGATTGTACAGCAAAGTCAGGTTCAAGCAGGCAGAAGGAAGTTGGATTTCAAGATCAGAAGTTACATCCACTTCACATTCTACAAGGAGGCTATGATAAGGATCATACAAGTAAATGCTAACAAGCCCTGTTGCTTTTGACTCAGCCACTTCAGTACTATAGTAAAGGGCATAAGGAGTGTCCTTAAGAGCTTTGTTGAACCCCCATCAGAATCTTGCCTATGGAAACTGAAGATGCAGGGGAAAGCTCCATGTAGTTAGTCTCTGTATTGGGCAATAGGCTGAAAATAGGTTTAGGATTCTGGGGTGTGGGAGATTTGGGGATTTTTGCATGCACAAAAATCAAACTGTGAGTGAGGGGTATGGAAATTTGTAGCTTGGCGGGGCAAGGAACTCTTGCCAGAAATCTAGCCCGTTCATGATAGGATCTGATCAAGAAGAATTTTGACTACTGCAGGCAATTGTAGATCAATCAACCACGAAGAGGTTGCTATGCTCATCCTTGATGCTGCTCCCAGGAGTGAATTGCATTCACAAGCTTCCCTACAGTAGGAAGACAACAGACAGTGTGAAGAAGCTTAAGAAGCTCCAATGCCTTTCGCTTTGCCCTTGGTGTGCAGGTGCCATCACTTTGTAAGAGAAACAACATTTGGGTTTGAGCACCTGCTTGCATTGCAACCTGCAGCACATCAATTGGCCCTGACTTGCAGATTGCCAAAAGGGTGCCTGTTGCATACTCTGTACCCCGTGGTGAGACTCTTAGAACCATCTTCACAAGGAGTGGGATTGCAAGGGGATGCCTGCTGACAGCTACTTGCCCTTCTGTTGTAGTACACAGCAACTCAAAAATAGCGAGACACCTCTCTGCTGTATTTGGGTGGGCATTTGTTAGATGCTCAACTAAAGCCCTCACTGCTCCTGCATCTGCTGCCCATGGCCGATTGACCTGGAAGCACCACACATGTGAAAGCCTGAAGTCTTTTGATAATGTGAGAACTCTATCCTTGTTGAAACACAGTGCTGAGCATGTACGGTCCTAGAGTGATTGTGTACCTTGCACAGACAAGCAGCCAAGAGTGTTCTGACGGCGATCTTGGAAGCTCGGTGCTGCTGAACGCCTCCGCCTTCATTCACCAGCTTGACCAAGCCTTGTAGAACCCCCGGGAAGCGGCCAACGGTAGCGCAGAGTTCGTCCGAGGCTAGCAAGCTTTCCAGTAACGCGGCCGCATTCACGCGTGCGCACGGAGTGCCTCGATCCAGATGCCAAACCACGCACGCCAGCGTCTGGGGCTCCATCACCATCTGCCGGGTGCCGCCTCGACACTGCGCAAGCATCACCAGAACCCCCAGAACTTCTTCGCACGCCTCGCAGTCCTCGTGCATCTCTGGGGACAGAAGCGACACGAGGAGCAGCGTCCCGCCCAATTCGTCGATGCAAGTGCGGTACTCGACCCTTTCCTTGGCCAGCGCGCCAAGGCACTTGGCCGCGTTCCGCACGCCTTGTCCACCTCTGGCAATCTCGCGCAGCAAGGACAGAACACGTTCCGGTTCCGCATGAGTGCAGTCGCCCGATCGCTGCTTCTCTGTGTCTCGCTTGGGCGATCCGAAGGCGCTGGCAGGCAAACTGCCGGATCCGTTTTCTTGGACCCAGGATTGAATCATGCGGCGGACGATGAGGTTGGGGATCAGGATGTGATTCTCAAGGTGGCACATTGTGGTGGGGCAAGTCGTGTGTCCTTCTGCAAGCCACTTTTGAATCGGCCGTCGGTCGTAGGTGATGCCCGTGCACACCGTCACAGGATCGCGCATCATTTCCAACGAAATTGGACACAGAAACAAAGGAGGCACACATGGCTTGCACTCCCTCAGACTCATTCACTCGGCCCCCACTGCTCCCCCAACTCCCAAACTTCCAATTAACGGACTCCAAACCCAGAGTCACGGACTCTCAATCGCTCCTTCCATCACTGGCCAGGTTCTGGGCGAGAGAAGCCCAAATGCCACCGTTGATGGATCGAAGTCTGATCCAGCCTGACGGTTGACCCCGCCCTTTACTCCTCTATCTTCACTTCTGTAACAGAAACGAAATCAGAAACACAATAGAAAAACTCCAATCTCACCTTCCCAAAACTCTCTTTTCCCAAGGCCAATGTCGTGATCGATCGACCAAACCCTGATCCAAAACACCTTCGCTGCGTCTGTCTGTCTGTCGAGCCTCTTCAGTGAATCCACTAAGAAATCTCACTCAATCCCAAAGCACCATCAACACAAAACTCAATCACATCTGGATCCGACAACTCTGTATCCCCTGTACTCAAAACATTACAACGATCGAACACCCTTGAAGTCCTCCTCCTCTTCCTCGTCGTTCTTCTCCTGTTGAGTTCGCCAACCTCTTCACTCCGAAAACAAGAAGAACTCGATCTGGAAAAACACATGCACAACATACACAAAAACCCAATCGAGGGTTCGACCACACTGGATCACTACTGAGCCATCAAGAAGCCCAAATCTCTTCACTTCTTCTGCAAGGCTCTAGTGAAAAGACTGTGACAAGCGAGCTCTTCTAAAAACGCCACTCTCTTCAGTTCCCTCCAAACACAACGAGGGAAGAAAAACAACCCCAAACAAATCCCAACATGGCAACGAGAGGCAGAAGAAGAGGAAGAAGGTAGCAGCAGATTCTGGTAGTAGGCAGAGAAGGAGAAGGGTGCTGCTATCCTTTCATTACCCCCTCGCCATCTCTTCTGCTGTTCTAACCCACCTATTGCCATAGCTGGCTGCAGGCAGGCAGGCGGCAGTAGCAGCAGCGTCAGAAGAGCAGTAGCATATGGATACTTAGCAGGCAGGTATAGAAGTGCAAAATTTGTGCTATTTTTGGGTCCCCTTCTCTTTCCCCCACTTCTTTCTTTCTCCTTCTCCACAGGACTTACCTGCTTTCGCCCATCGACACCAGCGCACCATGTAAGTTAAGTTAGGACTTTCTTCCTTGTTGTAAGTTACTACTTTTTATTTGGTTTTCATTGTGTTTTGTTTTTTTGCGGGTCACTTCATGAGTGCCTGTCTATGTTTTTTTAAACTTCTTTATGGTAGTTATTTTGGTCAATCCATGAGTACTTTGACTAGGTGTCTAACTTCTACTTTTACATACACCATTGGGTGGAGAAAAGCGGCATCATGTAAAGATCTTTTAAAACCACATTAGGTAGTTATTTTGGGTCAATCCATGAGTACCTTGACTAGGTACCAGCTTCTAGAATTAAGCCCGGTGGAGAATGGCATCATCTACTGAGTTCTTACTTCTTATTTCATTAGTAACTAATGAAGTAACTAACTTTACCACGTTTGGTTTGGGTGACAAACTTCTAAGGTTTGTCACCCTTTGGTGCAGAAAAGCGGCATCCTGCTTAGTACTTTTTACTCCAACTAAACAAAAAAACACCTAGAGGCTTAAAGCTGTCCGTTTTTCTTTTTTTTCAATTTTGTGATGTAGCCCAAGTAGTGATCATCCATAAGAAGATTTAGCCAAATTTGGCTATAAATGAGATATGAATGTAAAAAAATTGAGCATCCTACTGTATTGTGGCAATGCTTTGGAATGTGCTGTAGAAATGTGGAAATTTCTATTTAGATTTTCCGAAATGTGGCCCAAAAATCAATTATTTGCATTTCGTAATTTCAATTTGCCAATTGGTGAAATTTTGCCAGGAAGAAAAACGCATCTCTTAATCCCTGTGTAAGTTGTACTTATTGATTTTTGTCAGGCCCGCTTTTTATTATTCTCCCAGGTAAAGTCTAATTGTTCCGTTTTGTATTCTCTCTTTCTACAGGAGAAGTGGCCCAGTTCAGTTGCTGATTCTACAACCCTGAATCTGGCCAAGCATGTCCCACCCACTAAGTGTTCTTCCAACCTACTGTTTTGGGGTGAGAAAACTAGCTTCAAGCTAGCAAATGAGTGTTTAGTTGAAATTCCAGTATTTTATTTACCCTAATCGTAGATACCATCGTACTTAGGCTGGTTAGGCACTGATTAATTATTTTTGGAATTTCCAAATTTTCTGAAAAACACTTACCTGCTTCATTATTAAGTATAGTGCCTCATTATAAAATATTGTCATTTTTACTGCTGAAAGTAAATAGAAAAATATTATCATTATTAGGCGCCTTGCTGTCCAACCAGCCCAGGTTCTCCAATATGCGACATTTCTTAAAATCCTAAGATGGTAAGGAGTGCCGTGGGGGGGTTGCTAGGCATGAACACCAGATGCTAAGTATCCCTCTCCCCCCTCCCCCCTTCTGTCTGGGGCCTGTTCTTGGTCGCAATGCCCCCACCATTGGGCCTTCCATGTCACACATGAGGGCTCCTCTTATCGCTGCCCATAAAACATCTAAAGCATTGTCTACCACCCTCAAATGATGTCACCATCAATGGAACACTATCACGTCAACTTCAAGTCTGGATTGTTCTATTGCTTGCCTAAACAATAAATCTTCAAATGATCAGGGAATTTGAGCAATGCGTCAAAATTGGGGGAGTTGGAGATCTAATTTGAAATGCATCTCACATTGCAAATTTGGGATAAGGTTCTTGAAGTAGCCACAACCAAGCATTTGAAAGCAAAGTAAACTCAACATGTACCCTAAAACCCAACCTCGCATTTTGCTTCAAAACCAAAATGCAAAACTTGTTTATTATCCCCAACATTTTGCTTCCACAAACCAATGCACATTGTAGGTGCAAACTAAGATTTCTTGCAAGCTTCCAAGAAATGCATCAAAATTTGCTTTGGTGAAATACTAGGGCAATAGTTTGTGTTCTTTACAAATATTTAATTGTAGAATGTTCAATAATTTTTAATTCCATCCTAGAAAGTCAAATTAGCAACCTTCCTTTTCATTGTTGTTGTATTAGATCATCTCCAGTGTTTAGGATTTGTTGATCTTGCTTTGTTTATCAAAATCCAGTGCTTCCTCAATGTTATTTCCAATGTCCTTGCTTGAAGACTCCATTCAAGTTTCCAACCTAGGATTTTAGTTCTACATATTTCTACTTCATCAAAATTGAATACATTTGTGTTTTCATTGTTGTTATACTAGAGCAACCCACATTTGAAGGTTCAATTTTTACCTTGTTTTGAGGGAAGAAGAAATTGTAACAAAACTTACTATTCCTCAAACTCTACTATACTTGTTCATTTAAGGGGTTTAGGGTTTACTCATCTTACTTTCTTATTCAAAATGTAACAAAATTCTTTAGATATGGAATTCAGTGTTTAATGTAATTTTGCATAATCTTTTTCATCAAAGCTTCCAAATCATTATCTTGTAACAAATATTTTTTCTATGGTTTACAATTTCTTTTATGCAATGTCAAACCAAGAATATTACAAGTTGGTTGTGGATGATGTAGGAATCTAAGAGATCCTGCAAAATGAACCTTTTGTTGCTTCAAAGGAAAGGGATTTAATTGAAACATTAAAGGAGACTATGAATCACCTCTTCTCGAACCATTCCAAAATGATCATATCCATGGTTGCCTCATGTTACATCTAGGCACAATTTTAAGCAAATTGAAATTGCAATCATTCCATGGGATCAACTTGAACATTTTGTGCAAAGGGAACAAAATAATCTAGATTTCCCTCGCAAATTCACAAGGACAAAGGAGCACAAGCTTTGCAATCCCCCAAACACATTGACATGCCCAAAAGCCAACTCTATGTTGCTTGTTTTTAGGTCAAGAAACAAAAAACAAAATATTTTATCTATGTCAATTTTTGTTTTACACTTTGGTTTTGGCTTAAATTTCCAATGTGTATTGTTTTGGTTTTGCATTTTTGGCATAGTTAACCATATTGCAATTTTGGCAATGTTGGTTGTCACATTGTAGTACACTCCTTCCAAACTCCCTTTTCTTTTTGAATTATAGGTCGTTTGCAAAGTTTTGGTGTTGTATCTTGATTCTAAAATCTTGTGAAATTTTGCTACCAAGCATCCTTTCATGATATATAAATCTAATCCATGTTCAAACTTTGAATTGAGGTATTAATTGTCCCATTGTATTGTGATCATTCACATCTCAATCTTTCAAATAACTAAATATTATGTGGATGATTTTCTTGTTCAAGGCTTTGATGTGAATCTAGAGCTCACTGCTTATGTCATTGTGTTGTAGGTTCTCATGTGACTTTGGACCCAAAGACAATATTAAACATCCTTTGGCAAGCTTGTGAACTTACTTTCCCTTTTGAAGGCAACCCAATGCCTTTATTAGATGCCTTTGTTGCATACATCTACACCCAACCAACCAATGCCTTAATCATTCATCCAAATATACATGTTGAGATAATATTTAACCCTACCAACCACCATGAAATGAGGGATTTTCAACATGCATGCATAATAACTTACCTTGTTCAAATTTGCATTTGCGATTTTTTGTTGTTTCATGAATTGGTTCTTCTTACCTACCCGCTCCCCTTAACTAACTTGTTCCTTGCATTTCCTAGTGAGTCTGCATCTTCAACATCTCTACCACTAATCGCATCACCAACTCCAAGGTTAGTGATGGGATTATGTGAGCAAGGTTACAATTCACTTATCATGTTTACATCATCTGCAACATTTCCAACCTCTTGCCCTTTCCCACTAGTTTCAAGTCCCACGATCTCAACCCCATCCACTTGCTCTGTCTTCAAAGGTATGGTTTGCCTACTTGGATCACCCCCATCCATTGTATTTGTTGTGACACATACAATATGTTCACCTAAAGCATCCTTGTCCACTACATTTGCACCTAATGGTATAGTGTGTTGATTGGAAGCATTACCATGCACTTTATTTGTAGATATAAGTATATTCTACCCACCAAAAGCATTGCCCAACATTGTATTTGCACAAATGGGTGTTGCTTCAAGTCTAAAAGCATTCACATGCATTTTGTGTAGAAAGTTCATGGGCCATTTATGCTAGTGAAAGAGACCATTGCTTCTCCTGCCTCTACCATAATACACATATACAACATTAGACCACATAGTAATATTTTGCAAGACTCCACTTTGACAACAGAAATCTAGGATTAAGGTATGGTATACTAATTTTGCATATGTTTTAGCCTTCCCATGTCTCCCATGCCTACTAGGTTGATGCATTGTACTTCTTGCCCTTGTCATTTGCTTCACACATAAACAAGAAATAGTCAAACCCATCATTAATTTCACCACACCACACATAACAACATTATCAAGGTTAGGTGAAGGCCCATGAATTACAACACAATTCAAGGTTAGAAACTTATTGATGCCTTCTCAATGTTCTTACTATCAGCCCAATATTCTTTTAGCTTTTCCCATGTTCATGAGACGCAACATTGAGGAGGGTCACACTGTGGATTTTTCACCCAAAGCCACTTCAACCTAGTGTGTTCTTGCTTCATGAAGGATTCCAATGTTTTCTTAAGTGCATGGAGGGCAAGTGGAGGGCCATGCCATTCAAACTCCTTATTCAACTCCTCCTTGATTTTCTCAATATTTACATGTCGCTATGCATTGATATCTATTATTGAATAGTCCAAGTACCTATTGCTTAGCATGTGGATCATGTCATCCCACACATTTTTACCTTTAGATACACATGTTATAACACCGCCTTGTTTTGTTGTAATAATTGTAGACTTTAAACCTTTGGTTTTTTTGAACTCCTCTTTGTGTTATGGGCTTTCTAGGCCTTTCGTCATGCCCATCAAGCCTTACCCTCCTTACATTTCTTACTCCTTTCTTTGGAGCTTGGGGACTGGGTATATTGATTATGTGGGACTATCATGAACCCAGGTGGTACTTGGAATCCACTTGTGTCTTGATGCCCCTTCCCTCTTCCCTTTGAGGACTCGTGCTTTCATTTCTTCTTGCTCTACAAATGCCAGAAACACACATTGATAGAATAGAAACATGTTACACACTTAAAGCAAATCCACATTTTGCAAATTGGGTTCCATCTTCTAAATACAACGTAGCAAACAAAGCATCCCCTTGGTCTATACAACTTTAATTATAATACTAGTTTTCAACAAACTCACATATGTTTAGTTTTTGTTTAACTCAAAGGTGAATTAAACAAAATGTAAAAACACTTACAAGACCTTTAAAAAATCTGATGATTTTCATACACATTTTTGCTGGGCACCATATTCAAGGCATCGCTTTCCACGGTCCTGCATTACACATGTGGTGTCAATAGTTAGATGTTGTTCATCTTTGCCCCCTATCAATGAAGATGATTTAGACAAGGAAGAGGACGAAGACTTTGAAGTTGTGTACATGTATGTGTTTGTATCTCAAAATGATGAATCACTTGAGTGCAATGAGTTCAATGTGTGAACATTCTTCATTTTATGATAACTTTATAAATTCCTTTAGAAGTTTCTACTTGCAAGCAAAATTTAGTAAATTTAAAAGACATAGTCTTAACTACTAGAAAGGGTTAGGGGTTGCTAAAACACAACGCAACACATGGAAAAAGATGACCACGTAGCAATTCAGTGAAAAAGGTGATGATTTGAAGCATATAACACATTTAGACACTGGAGAAGTGATCTTCAAAGACAACCTAGAGTACAACTTTGAAGACAATAGGAGTAGAACATCACAAAACATTACAAATGTGGTAATGGGTTCCTTTTGCACAAATGATGAATGAGCAGTGATGACATTCAAAATATGCGCGCTTATAAGGTGGCCAAATACTAGTGAACAACTAGTTACATCAAACCTATAACATCTACACATGAATGAACACATTCATTCACTTCATGAAGTTTAGTGAATCCAACTATTTGAGTGGCTTTTAATTCATAGTGTTAATCACACTTGAAGAACCATATATTGTCAATGAAAAGATCCTTGCACCTAATGGTTGTTAGCTAAAAATGGTTGCTGCTTGGATTAAAGGACCGATTCCTAGTGGATTTGGAGTTGCACTAACTTCTAGAGTTAATGATATGGAAACAAAAGATAATGTTAAGGTTGGTGATGAATTATTCACCCATTTAAACACATTTTCAAAGTTGGGAATGGAGTTCAACTTAGGGGTTTAGTTAGTAATACTTGGAATTGTGGCAACATTAGTGTTTACAGATGGTGGCCCAAATGTGAGGTTAAAAATGTTGGTGCAATGTCTCCAAAAGATAGTGGACCCCTTGACATTGCCACAAAAATGTTAATAGTGAGGAGTCCATTGCAATCATGTGAATGTAAGATAATTATAACAAACATGCATAATTGTACAATAATCCAAATACAAGGTTCCAACATTTGAATTATATTATACATATTGACAATACAAAATAATGAGATGTAGAATCTTTTGTATGCTCTTTAAAACATAATATCTTGGTTGTAAACCTTACCTATCCTCTTGGAATCTGGTTTGACTTTTTTTGGTTGTTGGATTTATGAATTCACAACACCAACATTGAACATATTTCCACTAGTCAAATTTAGCCTCATAATTAGAACTAGTCAAAGAGGCAAGTCGATGTAAAACAAAAAACTATTGAGGTTGTCTAACTAGAAACATCTCGCCTTACATGTCGGGGATGGGTTGTGCTTTCATCAATGGAGGACTAGAGAAAAAAACTTGATAAGAATCCTCACATATACTTATACATCCTACATGATATGGTTGTTGGATTCTACTAATAGGTGTTCACAGAATGGGTAGATTTAGAAATGAAGCTTTATTCTACATATCCCAAATTAAACTATTGTTGGATCTTGAAAATAATATGTCTTAAAAAGTATATGGATGATAAAAAGGAAACTATGACATGATGAAGGAATCCATGTATAGAACGTTAAGATTGATGAAAAGCTTGGTGACTTCTAATCTATGGCTTTTCAATGCTACAAAGGTCAATACTTCAACTTGATGGAAGGGATGTCAACATGGACAATTATGTTGCTCACATACATATATATCAAATTGCATAAAACACTTATCAATAACATTCCGTACAAAGCCATTACATCATTGTTAAGGGGGTAAGTTGAATATGTGATTCGAGATGAACAAGGTAGTTAAGATAAGGATAAATCAAAAAACTTTGTTAGTTTGAATTTTGAATTCTTGTTGTTTTGGATCATAATGATATGATTTGTGATGGATCTAAAGGGGGAGAGTTCTGAAAAACAAAAGAGGAGGAAAAGAAGATGAAATAGGGAGTTTTTTTATTGGGAAAAATAGGAGGAATTAGAGGTACTTGCGGTAGAAAACCACAAACTATGTTTTGATATAGCACATATTTGAAATGTTGTTTTGAGATTTGTTTTTCAATAAAACATGGGATTACGTTGTAATTTGGATTCATGTTTCCGATAATACAAAGAAGCACAAACTTCTATAGTGAATTCTATGTTCATCTTTTGTGTGAATTTTCTGTAACGTCAAATTATGATGAAATGAATTGTAATATTGTTTTTGAAGTTTCTTATAATGGATTTTGAGGTGCAAATTTTGGTTATATGCAATAACCATGAATCTGATGTTGAATGAATTGTAGTGTTAAGTTTGTTAAAACTTAAGACATAAATAATGAACATAGGCATGTGAAATGTAAATATGTTGTTATAGTAGTGTGAAATATTCTACATGAATTTAAATTTCATTTCTCCCATTTGGCGACCATCTTGTGGGGAATTTTTTTTTCTATTATTTTTTCAGTAATGAGAAGGTTTTCTATGAATTTTGTTGTATATTGTAAATGACGCACCCGCACACTCCTTAAAAAGACTCAAATGTGAGTCCAAAAATGGAAACATCGGAAGAAGGAGTTGGGGTACATTCCTTAGTTCGTAACACTTTAGGGGTAGAGGGGCATGCTAAACCTCTGAGTTGGGGATTAAGACGAGTGATAAGTGGGTCACTTATTCACATGGACCTGCATAAACCAAATAACAAGTTTGGTGCACGAACTCACAAAACTCAGCACTATTTGAACTTGGGGGAAGCCATCACCTTCCCCCCTATAGTATTATTTGTGCTCGGCCACATGGCTTGCACCCAAATGTCATTTTGTGTCGAACTCCCAAGTTGGGAGTCTCGAAATTCCTTAAATTCAGACTCTTGGCACTTTGAAAGCCCATAACTTCTTGTGTAGACCTCCGATTGAGGTGAGGTCTAAAGCAAAGTTGTAGCCCACATCAAGAGCTTTCCAAACATATGTGGCACGTCACATAAAAATAATTAAATTAGGATGATTTTCGACTTTTAGTGGTCGGGAGTCAAATTGACAATTTGACTCCCAACCTTTCTTTCGACTATAATTTGTGTTTGAAGTACTCAATGGGGACATGCGAGCTCATTTTAAACATTTAAGTTTCAAGAAATTTCCAATTGTATAAAGAAATTTTTAATTCAATGTGTTTGACTTTTGTAATTTCTCTCTAAAGATTCAAGAGTCCATTGGGACTCTAATTCCCAAAGTGGGAGCCCAATTGGGAGTGTGTGCGTTCATTCCTTCACACTTTCCTACATTCCCATGAGCATGAAATGTGACTCTCGGGCTTCATTCTAAGCTTGCACCTTTGTAAACCCTTGCCTTGGTCATGAACCCAAGGTTAGGGTCGTGACAATAAATGAGAATGTTCAGTCAAATAATGTTATTTTTTTAATTCAAAAAATTAAGGGGTATGCTAGAAAGTATAAGAGGTTTATGTGGTTATGTTGTAAGGACTACAGAGCAATCTAAAGATTCTGAAAATGAAAAATTGTGAAACAAAATGAATCAAATGGTGAGCCGTAGTTTATAGTGATAATTGGACTTGGAGGCAAATCGATAAATTATTGAACATTAGACATAAGAAAATATTGAAAATGAAGAAGAGGTTACAAGGCTTATAGAAACCCTTTATCATAATCTGATGTTAAATAGACGAGTGTTGATAATAGAGGAAAAGCCTATGGGGCATAAGTTGTTTCTACCACAAAAAGTGATGTGACGTGACATATGGATTTGGGGTCTTAAAAAAATGTAGAGTTCTAAACAACGATCTCCATGGAAAGAGATGCAATTGATTATTCATCTGAATGAACAAATGCATTATACTTTTCAATCGCAATATGTGGTTCAAAGTCATAGAAATCAAGATTGGGCAGGGACTTCTCTAATACTTCATCAACTGTAATAAATTTCAGGTCCAGAGTTGGTGACTAACCAAGGGAGGGATGTTAAAGAAGGTATACAACCTAGGTTTGTGTATTAGTTTCCATCTCCAAATTACTATGAACTAGTGGAACATTGGGAGGTGGATGAAAATACCAATGTCAATGTGTTTGAAAAAATTTAAGAAAATTACCCAAGATCATCTAAGTGTGCAAAAGCATAGGTGAATGTGTTGGATGAAGTATCGCAGTCATACTCTTATTAACGGAATCCAAAGTTGGATCAAACAAGGCACATAGCCGAAACATGAGATCATGAATATGTGGATTTGGAGATGATTAGGTTACTTTCAAGGGTCTGTGCATTATGTGAGGAAGGACATGTAAACATGGATTGTCCTTTTGTGCCTTTTCACATCAAAGTACGTATTATTAAGCATGTGAAGTTACAAAATGTGGCAAGAACATTAATAGATCAACCACAAGAATAAGAATAAAAAATTCTTGTAGTCCAAAACAAGTTTAGAGGCATGGAATTGGAAAGCCCATTAGGACCATAGAGTCGACATATTTGTTCATCTATTCAAACCTAGGGCATAGAACTAGAGGGGTATTCACATCCACATATTGCACCACAAAGGATACCAATGGGTAATCTTAGATTGGAACAATGTCAATCTCAAGTCAACACAATTTCACCAATAGTGTTAGAAGCGATAGTTGTTGAGACCCGAAGATAACATGCTGGAATAGGAATTCCTCGATCACTCAATGTAGGTATAACAACCACATGAGTGGAAACAGTTGTTGCACTTAACATAAATGCTATCAAAAGGGGAGTACTAATTGGATCTACAACAAAATTAAGTAGTAGATCAGGTGGAGTCTCGGCAATAAGAAATATGAATTGAAGTTTGGCGTTACCAACATTACTATTGGAGTTGTTGGCATACCTCAAATGGTGTTTACTAATCCAATAATGATTATTCATGGGAATAGGACTACAAATCGACCATTGATGAACTCAATGGCTGCTAGAAGGTGTAGAAATGCAGATGTTATGCATTCAAGAAGAGGATACTGAGAACCAATTATTGTAACAACACTAATTTTTTATCACAGATATGGCCATTATGTTAGGCCAAACAAGGTAGCTCTTAAATATTTTGATTTATAAAAAAATGTTGATCCATATGTTCATGTTAAAATGTTTGATTTTGTAGTAAAAGTAAATGCAGAGACTTCTAAAAAATACATCATCAATGTGTTTAGCTATACGCTAAGAAATACGACATAAAATTGGTGCCATAATTACATGTCAAAATTTCCTGATTATAATTTTTCAAAGTTTATTTAGGCATTTTGCAAATGTCATCATAAGATTCAAAATGACAAACAAATATACATGGAGTTGAAAAACATGAAACAAGAGGATACTACAAAGGTGGAGGTTTACTATAAGCAGATTTAGAAGTTGGTTCATGGTTTTAAAATACCAACCACATATAGTTTTTTAACTATTGTGTTTAGAACGAGTTTGTAATCATACCTTATAATTGCGATTGCAAGAATGAAGCAGTCAACATTACAACAACATATGGAGGCAACAATGTTGTGTGAAGAAGGTATGACTACTACAAAAGCAAGGAGTGCACTATCAATACCACAAAATATCAAACATGCAATACTAGCAAAAATACAATAATTTAGGGAAAACTAACAAACGTTGCACAAATTGTGGGATGACAAATCATAATGTGGAGACATGTGGAAAGAAGAAAGAGTAGACCATGGTGGCAACCACAAAGGTGGCACAAGCATGTCAAAAAACACATAATACATCTTCATATGCATGTCACATTTGTGGTTTGAATGGACATAAAATGACAAATTTTCCAAAGTTTGTTGATATGTATAAAATATTTCATGGGAAATCTATGACATTAGTAGAGGTTCAACATATTGTTGAGACACAAACAATCATTGTGGATGTGAATGTGGTGGATGACAATGTTACCACAACAAGTAAAGTAACAAGAACATGTGTTCAAGGATAGAGAGTCGTTGACCGAAAGAAAGAAAAGCGGTTGAAACAATCTATGGTGGAGACAATTCAATAAATTCAAAAAACACAAACCTGGATCAAAGGGCCATCCAAATCCAGAGGGATGGAACATGACCTGGCGAGGTATGGTAAATACTACCCCTATGGATGCATAAAAATCTCAAGAAGTAGTGAATTCACAAGGGAAACTTATCACAATAGAAGAGACTTTTTGGATATTGGTAAACAAATGTTAAAAACAAATTATATTTTGAACTTAGGACAATAGCTTAAAATAGCTCTTGAGCTAAATCAATATTTTTACCTATGAATATGCCTAAGTATTGCAAAAATCTTTCAATATCTATTTGTGCATCAAAAGGACAATCCACATAAACCACCAGTCAAGGTTAAAAGAACTAGGGAGGAGATGCAGACAACACTAAAGAACAAAAAGAAATTTGCATTAGACTCTCCAAGAAGTGTTTTCAAGAGGAAAATCAAAGTTGAAGAAGGAGGAACCTTAAGTTTAGAAGTGAAGAGGGAATACAAGAGCACAGATTTGAGCGCACAAAAAATGATGAAGGCAAAGTGGAACCATTTGTAGTACCAACAATGGTTAGGGCAGTGCCACCAGTGGTACATGTAATTAAATAGACTATGATAGTACCACATATGACATCTCCATAGGAGAGACAACCAAGGGAATAGAGGTAGGAGATACCACAAAATGACATCACCAAAGGAAGATAGTTGAAGGAGTAGAACCAGGGAGTTAAAAGGGAATATGACATAAGGTTTCTAAGGGTGAGGAGCATGCACTTTGAAGGGGATGTATGTGAAGATTGGATAGGGACCACTACAAGTCCAAAATATTTTCAACATTTCCAACAACATTTGCAACAACTAAACACAAGAAGGTCTATAGGCTACTAAATTGCAAACGGAAAAAGTGGTGACACAACCTACTTTTGAAAAGTTTAGACTAGTAGAACTATAGGTCGTACCTAGTAGGTTAGAATCTATAGAAGGATTCCCATTTGAATTTGAAATGGGCAAAAGAATGGTACAAGAGTTGGGATCATTTATAGAAGGATTTGGAGATCCTACGACATAAACAAATACACCAAAGTCTGTGGAAGAGGTAGCTGTAGAAGTAATGAAAGCAGATAAGGTAGCTTAGTTATTTCTAACCATGGCAATTGTGAGTCTAAATATGGGGAATTTGACTCTAGAAATAAGCATTCTAAAAAACATATTGGTTATAATGGAGAAGGAAAAGGCAGTGTTACAAGAGGAATTAGATAAGGAGATAAAGTTCCAAAATGGGTATAAGCATAATGTGGAAATCTAGAAGAAGAACAGAGTAAAGGTTGAGTAGAATAATAAAGTGTTCATTAAGAAACTGCAAGATGAAAATGAAAAGCTTAAGGGTAACATAACACGGCTAAAGTCACAAGATGAAAAATTGCAGAATTTAAGGCATAAGGTTGAAATATGGGGAACCATAGAAAGGAAATGGACAAAAGCATTGTTTCTTCATAAGAAACAATAAGAGGCTTTGGATAGTCAGGTGAAAACATTGAAGAAAATAAGGAAAAGGAAAATGTTTTAATAGATTTGGAATTAATAAATCTTAAAAACATATATTTGTTGTAGTCTAAGGAGCTTAAAAGAAAAAACAACAAAGCCAGAAAGAGAGTAGTTAATGGAGGACAAGGAATATTAGAGAACTATGTAGCACATGCAAGCATAGTTGGAAAGGGCTCAAGAACAAAAAAACAATTTAGATCTAGTTGATACAAAAATAAAACTAGAGGATTATGAATAGATGCTATAGTACTATATATTGATGAAGACGAAGAATGAGATGAAGGACTCTAAGGTAGATCTAAGGAATGGTGGGAGGTTGTAGAGGAATATTTTACAAAGGAGTTGGAGAAAAATATGGTTCAACATAGAACTAATGAAAGAATTTTAAGGTACAAGTTAGAAGCTTATCAAAAAAAATTTCCAATTTTCATTTGCAGTGGTAGTCCAACAAGTATAAAAGTATCAAGCCAAGATGAAAATATATAAGTAGGGCTTAGTGGGACAGCTCAGGAGGAGGAAGTATAGATTCAGAAGTGTAGCAACTCAAGAGGAGGAGGTATAGTGAGAGATACCACAAGACCTTAAAAGGAAGGGATCATGAAGAAAAAGAACCATAGGGAATTCAGGAACATGAAAAGGTGGATGCTCTTCTAGCACTAGAAGAAGAGATATCCAAAATAAAGCATTTGGACATAGAACCACAAATTAAATTATTGGGGGAGGAGATCGAAATAGTAGAACAAAACATAGATATAGAATCGTTGGTTTCTATGCAAATTGGAAGTACAATATTGTGGTAGGGGAAACAAATGTTAAAAGGATATTGAATATTATCATCTCATTTTTGTCATTTTACAAGGATGTCATTTTTGTCATTTTTACCCTAAACCCTAAACCACATGTGCTAAAAAATGTGGTTTTAGCACATCTACGTCCATTTCATGTGCTAAAACCACATTTTGGAGGTGGAGTTAAGCACATGAAATGGACGTAGATGTTTGACTACCAAAGGAGATCCCATATTGGCAACAACTAGTTGCTACATAAGTTTACCATGTATTACCTTGTCAATAGTTGTTTTAGGGGATTGTTAACGAGTTTTTCTATTCCCATCAAGGTTGTTCAACTTTTGATTTTTCTAACAACATGTTCCTAAAACAATAAACTTGTACATTTAAACTAACAAAACTATAACTATTTACAATTCCTAAACTAACATGTATTCAATTTGCACATAGTTTCAAGAAAGATATGGTTAAAGTACAAAAATGTTTTCATGTTTTCAATGAAAGAGAACACACAAAATCAAAATGAACATCAAAAGTTGCCTACTTGATGCAAATCTCCTTTCCTAAATTATGAACATGTACAAACTACTCAATGCTAACAAGTACTCCAACTTGTAGTGAAAATACAAAACTATATTAAGAAATTAAAGTTTGTACATTAGTGATTTCAGAAAGTAAGTATGGAAAGTAGAGATCTAATGTTTTTCATGTTCTACCATCCTTCCTTTATACTTGAAGTTTGAACTTTAAAATGATTCAAGCAAATCACTTAAACAACAATTAGTTGATAAAACACCTTGTTCTAATCACCTAATAGAATCTAACTAGGAAAATTATTATAAAAAATCAAAAATTTCAAAATCTACTACTTGTTCTATTAACTACATGTTCTGCCAAGTATAGGTTCCATAGACTATTTATTTTGCCAACTACATGTTTTGTCAACTACTAGTTCAACAAGTGTCACTGGTTCAACATGAGTCAAGTTAAGTTACTACGAATTATACTATTACTATCAATTCAACATGTGTCATTGGTTCAATCACTATTGGTTATACTGTCACTACTGGTTCAACAAGTGTCATTAATTCAACATGTGTCACTAATTCAATTACTATCGATTATATTATCACTATCAGTTCAACATGTGTCATTAACTCAGTTACTACTGGTTAAAGTATTGGTTCACCAAGAGTTCTAGTTAACATGGATGCCACACCCCAGCCATTACTTGCACCCCACACCCCATCAAAACACAAGTTAATCAATAAACTTATAATGAATTACCCCAAACCCTACATCTATATGTTGTTCACCACAAGGTCACATTGTTTGGAGAAAACATGTTTCTCAAAACATCTCCTACCAATACAACATGACATCTTTTACCTCGCCATCTTCCTTGTTTTATCCTGAAAGGTTGTAAATCATGTGTCATTTCCATCTCCACCTAATGACCTTTTTCCAACAAAATAAATGGCAAGTTCTCAACCTCCCAAGGAACTATTACCACGTCCATAGAATCTTTTATCCATCTTATAGGTGATGGTGCTCCAATTGGGTAGTCTAGTGGAACTAGTCATCTTGGAAGAGTAACCTGACTTGCAATCCCAATCAAGGCTTGAGGATGGAGAATAACTTAATTGATGCCCGGCATGAGGGCTTGGAATAGCCCACTTGAAAATGGTTGCATTTTTGAATTTTGGCTCTCATCTGGAGATATGCCAACAAATTTCAAGATTTTTAAAGTTTTTGCAAGCTAGGTGGGAATGCTTAAAACTTCCATTTATTATACAACCTCATGTGCTAGTTGATTGGTTGATGTCAAGAGCCCATTTGCAACATTGTAAAGGTTCTGCAATCATTAGTTGCATTTGGTAGGCATGAAAAACTGGCACACTATGAAAAGTAATATGATTTTGGTAATTTCCCCCATACATCAATATAACTCCTACATGACATGCACAACAAGCAAGGTCTTTGAGCATGAAATGCCAAAGTAATGAATTGGTCAAAAAAATTGAAAGAGAATTATAAGAAATCATGTGCTGTCAATCACAAGGAACAAGCTATACAAACCACTTTTACAATGAGAAACTCATCCCAAGCTTCAAAGGTGGTCATACTTTGTTTTCCTTCCTCTGGAGCTTGCATGGCATGTTTGATGATTAAATTCAAGATAATGGACATGTTTTTCTAGCTCAGCTATTTGTTGATTCAAAACTTAAATGATTCACTAATATCACTAATAAATCAGCTTGTGATGAACATTATGACAAACCCTTTAGACATTACATGTTCTTCAAAATATAAATTTTTAGACATGCACATTACATATAGTTCAATTAGACAACAAAGATTATTGATTGGCACTTCAAGCAACTTGAATCATCCTACACAGTTCACCCATTGGAATAGAATGAAGTGGTGATGACACATTGCTAAAGAGGAGTAAGGCAACAAATCAAGGAGCTTCTAGGGAAGTACATGTTGTCATGCAGGATATTTAGATGTAGAATATCTCATATATTTGGCAATGGTCATGCCAATTAAGGTTATTACATTACACATTATACTTGTTTAACACCTTGATGACATGTTTGCATTTCACATCCAGATTTAGTAACAATTTCCTTCAGTTCCATAACTCTTGGTGGCAACCAATTTTAGCTTGCCCAACCAAGCTTTAGACATATAAGCACAATGCATCAATTGTTTTGGACACCCTCCCCATAGCAACATGCAACTTTGACACCTTATTATACAATTAGGTTCCAGAATTCAATAAATCAAACAATCTTTCAATAGAGACGAATTTGGCATGGCTAAGTAGCTCAGTCATCATGCATTTCTTGACACAATATTCAATAATATACTAACCACTGCCTAAGTAAAGTAGTTCAAATTCCCAATGCACAAAAAAAAAATGCATAAAAAATTATGCTTTGAAACTTCACCATCTCCAAACCATAGACCATGTTTACCACCAAGAGCTAGCTCTCCAGACCATAAATGCTAGACTTATGATTTCATACCTTTGTATTTCATGAACAAGATGATTTGAGGAAGGAAAACAAAAATTGCCAAAGTTGCTCCATACAAAATATACATTAAAGCAACACCACCTTACAAGCATTTATCTCGCAAATTTTCAATGACCTACCTATGTTCTTCAACACTTTCCTGGGCCAACAATGCACATTATGATGCAATATGATTTTGTGTCTTCCAAGAACTTTATCCTGGTACACAACTCTGATTTAGATTACATTCCACATTCTGCCTTGAACTTGCTTTCAAGTAAGTACAAAACTATATAAAACACAAAGATTCGGGTGTGTAATTTGACATTTATCCAACTTTTAGCAAGGTTGTGGATGCCAAACTTAAGCTCATCCAAAGACTGCATTGTAAAAATTGGGGGTGGAATATGAATGTTTTAATTTTGGCTTTTCCATTCGATGTATGCCATCAAACTATCCACTTCATTTTCCATTTGTTTCACCTACGTGTATTTAAATAATTGATTTAACATTATTATTATAAATGTAAACATGAAGAGTGAGGTGGAAAAATTGGCATTTCAACCTTGTCAAATTTTGTTTTATTAAATCACCATCAATGTGACATAGTGGAAAAAAATTATACAAAAATTTGCAAAATAGAATGAAGATGATGACCTAAAACCAATTGTCTAATATGACAACCAAGGTTTGATGATCTACCCAACTTGCAAACATCCAATAGCAAAAACCTCCACAACTATTTTGCAAATCAAATGAACCAAAAAGTTGGAGACAATCTATCACCAATTTTGGGCCTCCCCACATTCTGCATTATTACGAGCAACCTTGAGCTCCATTGATAAGCTCTGTTTTCAAATTTTATCATGCTCAACTACAATCAAACATACTTTACATCTTGGCTTATGTGTACACACATAAAAGTATAGGCTTGCCCACTTGTCTAGAATTGAAGTTTCTTGCCCAAATTCACAATCCAAACACAAAGATGCGCTCATCCATAAAGATGGGCTCACATAGAGGAATGGGTTCAACAATCCTAAACATCATGCCACATATGCAAATAGAATATATAGTAATTAACCCTAGAATTAAATCTTGCAACAACTGTGTGAGTTTCCTATGAACATGTTTGGTGTAGAATAGTTGAACATGGTTTTTGCCACAAAATTAACACCTCCATAGATGAGAGTTGCCCCTTGTCCATTCACATATCCTTTACCGGTTGCACATTCTTGGTGTAAATAATCACCAATTTTTTGGGCCCCTTACAAATGAAGTTATCCACCATGCATGTGTTAAACAACATGTCAAGCATCTAACCTCTCAACATTGGAATATAAGCATGATGCATCAAGCCTAGGCATTTGCATTTCATTTTATCAACCTTGGCCATCCAACAAGTGTGTAATCCATATTGGTCCCTGTTGTCCTAAGGGTTTTGCTCAAGGAAATTATGATTTGTGTTGATATGCATATCAATGTATAACCCAAAGAACAACAAAAAAATTCCAAATCAAAGATCACACATATGACCCACTAGCAAAACAACCTTTCCATTATCATGCTAGCATATCAACCATTGTTTTCAATACCAAAATAGTTGAATTGACTTCAATGAGTTCAATTATTTCTAAAGTTGGCAAAAATTCCATAAACCTAGAAAAGTTTGGCACTACTGAATTGTATTTTTCAATTTCCCAATCCAAATATGGCTAGATTAACCTACTGCTTTGCCATAACCTGAATGTTAACCTTGGTGCAAAACGATAGTTTTTACCTTATCCAGTGCAAGATTTTAGCTTTCATAACACCATAGCACAAGTCAAAGAATTCAACATGTTCACATTTTGCAACCTATAAAGTCTTTTTGTTGACCAAGCTCGTGTAATAAAACAACTCCAACTTTTCAAAATGTAAGCAAGTAAACACTATAAGGCAGTTAGATGGCACCATATTTGAAATAATGAAGGGCATGAAGAAAATTTCCTTAAATTTTGCACCAATTCAGTGCATAAGAATCTACATAACCTTGATTGCTTGGCGTGAAGATTGCTCCATCACCAATCTAAAACTAATAGCTGAATCCTAGTGGTGACTACTTGCCGTAAATCCCATATATCCCATTGTAGTATATTAGGGACCGCTAAAAACTTTGCAACTAAATTTTTTAACTAAGATTTGCATTTCCAATCCAACAAAAATTAAAGCATAGGTGTGTCATTAGCTACAAGGTAATAAGAAAAAAACCAATTAAAAGAATAATGTAACATGTTGCCACCAAGTTGAGCTACCACTCCCATGGTGCCCATGCATCTTGTTTGATGTTTAATCAACAATTCATTGATTGAATTGGTTGTCCCTTATTGAAGTATAGTTTAACAAAATTAAACAAAACACCAATTTCGTTTGACCTAACATCTAGTAACAACCCTATCATGCACATGAGAAACATATCCATTATCTTCGTCAAATTCTTCTTGCATCAACCAACATTTACTCAAATCTAACTACAAAAGCATGCAACAATGAAAATGACACCCAACTATAAAAGTAGACAACAAAGGTAATGACAAGGAATTCCTACCACTGGTAATGTGGAGTGTGCAAAGCTTCCAACCATGCACTTCAATGGAAACCACTTGTTACAATGAACAGACACAAGAACTGTAAACCACAATCATACATATGACCTTACCGAATCAATGGACTGCATGTGGTAAGGAATTTGAATGTAGCAAGCACATAATGGGTTCCTTGATAACAAATAGTTGACAATAGGTCACCTGTAAAACTTCACAAAAATTTTATTACTCTTGAACATGACCTTTAGATTAGGATTACTACCCCCACATCCTCCTAAATTTGAGTTTGTTTCGTCTAAGAACTATAGGTTGCATGTACACTTATTTCCACAACTTTCAAGTGTAAGATGTAAATGAAATCCGCAAACTTGAGGTATAATTTATGTTGGCAATTGTTGAGCTAGACCAACTTGATGTCCTACATTCCAAATAACCATGTGATAGAGTGGAGAAAGTTACATTCTTAGACCAAAGCTAGAAGTAAGATAGATGGTAGGATTTTACAATAGAGAGTACACAAAAAAATTTATCCACAAGTCTAAACAATCATGCTACCTCATTACATGATGCAATGAAAACACTTTGAGTGAACCTTGGCTCAAATTTTATTTGTTGTCATATTTGGCACTTGCAAGTTGAGCAATGGGGTTGCAAACCCTAACTTGATCAACATAGGATCGCAAAAAATAAAATAAAAATCTAAAGCTCATGTGAACACGAAGAAAACAATGTGTGAACTTTGAACAAAAACACCGTATTATCGTACAAGTGATCGTTGAACTAAAAAAATGTGATGTGAAAGCTTGCATAAACACAACCTAAATGATTGAAGGGTAAAGTAGAGAATGCATTACATCATCGAATTTCAAAATTTGTACCAAAACACCTATGTTGTGAAAAAAAATAATGAAATCCTTTTACAGTTATGTCTTGGTAAAACATCATAATCACCACAACCTTTCGCGTTCCCAAGTGGCAAACCCTCATACCCATTGCAATTGAATGGTTCTCGTGGATCAATGAACCACCTGAACCACCCTACCCCAATTGACCCAACAACTAAAATAATAGCACCTTACATCCATGACACTTGTTTCACGAATAACCCAACTAATGCAATGCCTTTTGACATTCACAAAACCTCTTTCAAAATTCAACATCTAGTGCAAGGAGTGTCATGAAATTCATCACAAGTAAAAATTGAAATGTAAGGAATTTACCAGTAAACTAAGCTCATGGATATAGTGGGGTAAGTGGACATCCTGCAACATGCAAGGCCATTGTCCCACCCAACTCAGATCCAAATGTGAGATGAAAGACTTTAATGTCATGAGGAATAGCTTGCCCATCGGAATGGCATGACCTCTTTGGTTTGCCCTTGCACAAAGTATAGGGGATGTAGGTGATGAATGTCCATGGCAACAATGCAAAAGCATTTGATACAGTATGGAAGGCACCCTTTTTATCATGTTTGGAAAGGACCTAGGGACCAAGACTCATCTGATGAAAAATGGGCGGTAGGTGCAATGCAACTTGCTATGGCAACAATCGAGAGGCATTCGACTCTCCAAGGGGTGGAAGGATTGTTGGTCAACAAAGACATACAAATAGAACAACTTTCGGTGGATGCATTTGGAAAGGAGACCCTAGCGCTAACATTAAAGCCATGTATGCCCATAGAGAACCCAAGGCCCACCACAACCATAGTTGAGGACGTGCAACACAAATATGAAATGCTAGAAATTGTAAGGACAAGTGCAACAAAAATAAACCTTGAAGAGGATGGTCCTACATTATAGGACCTAAACTTGAATGACAATGAAGATGAAGACAATCCTCTAGTGCAAGACCTTGACCTAGGTGCAAGTGAAGATGTTGTAATGGACAATTTAAACACCTTGCAAGATGTTCGTACAATGTTTTATGCTAGTGCATGGTGTAGCAAACTTGTAGCCACATTGACACTAATGAACATGTGCACCATACATGGTTACTTTAACAAATTTGTGGATGAATTATTATTTATATTGCACAAATTTTTGTTGCCTATGGACAATTGTTTGTTTAGTAGCATGCATGGTGCCAAAACATTGACACAATATATTGGCTTGAAATACAACAAAATTCATGCATGTAGTTATGGGATTGTATTGTATAAAGGGGAATATGCAAATTTTACTCACTGCCCAAAGTGTGGGAAGGAAAGGTATAAACATGTTGGATAGACAATGGTACCCACAAAGATTTTACAGCATTTCCCCCTAATTCCATATCTAAAGTGGATGTATCGTTCCCCTACCATGTCACAACTAATACAATGGCATGTGGAGAACAAGAGCACATATGGTATGGTGTGCCATGTTGTGGATGGCAAAGCTTGGGCCCACATAAATGAGGCTTGGTTAGATTTTGGCAATGAGTCATGAAATTTGAGGTTAACAATATCCACTAATGGATTTAATCCATTTTCTGAAAAGTTATGTATATGGTCCACTTGGCCCATGTACATTTTGCTCTATAATTTACCACCATGGTTGGTGACAAAGTGATTTTTCATGTTAATTTCATTTGATTATATTGGGGAAGTGTTAACATGAGCAACATTGATGTATTTCTTACTCCACTTGTGGAGGAATTGAAGACATTTTGGATGCCTGGTGTCTAAACATTATATTTTGCCAAACCAAAGGGGCACCATTCTTTCAATCTTCGTGCCATGGTCATGTGGACCATCAATGATTTTCAAGGGTATGGCTTGTTATATGGGTGTGTACACCAAAGATGTATTGCTTGTCCTAAATGTGGGCTAGAAACTACATATTAGCATTCATCAACCTTGGGGAAGGCAGTGCATATGGGCCATTGTAAGTGGTTTCGACATAAACATCCATACCAATTACCACAATTCAAGGATGCATTTAATGGGCATTCGAAAGAAAGAGGTGAACCCCCCATAATAACAAGGCATGAAGTGGAAGCAAAGGGCATGGAGACCGAACATTAGATTGGAGAAGGTGGACAACCATGGTTTATTAATGACCCTTCCAAGGTCCATAGGGTGAACGTAGGTCCATTCTATATGACCTACCCTATTTCAAGGTACATAAATTATGTTAATTGCCCTCCCAAAATTTAGAAGTTGTGAAATGTGGCAAACAGAGTTGACAAGAAGTCTTAACTGAATTGAAGCATACATACAAGTTGGAACACACTCCTTTTTGCAATTAATGTTGCTACATTTGTACTTTCATAGTTGCAATGTGGTCTTGCAAAGATCACTATGGTTGCAATGAAGTTGTGTAGAGGAACCAAGGCCAACTAATATTACTTAGCTAAATCAATTTGAGTTGATGGGATTATGGCAAGATTTGTTGATCATGCATTGATTAGATGTTATGCACGTGGAAAAGAATGCGTGTGAAAATGTAATTTGGACCATTTGTGGTGAGAAGGACAACAAGGAGGTGAGGTGGGACTTGTAGGTGCAAAACCTATGCCCGCACCTATGGCTTACCCACAACCCACAAAACCCATCACGATGGATGATGCCACATGCCAATTATGTGTTAAATGAAAGGGCGCTTTCAACTTTCCAAAGTCGGTTTGCATCCTTAAAGGTACCATCCGAGTACTCCGCCTCTTTGGTTAAACATGTGTTAATCAAGAGGTGGGCTAGCATGAAAGCACATGATTGGCATGTGCTCATGGAAGAGAACACCAAAAAAACCATCATGTGGTTAAATAGGGTGTTCGATGGATATGTGCAAAAGGGTGAAAACATGATTGAATGCACTAAAGTTTTGTCTCAAATGACAGTTTTCCATATTTATTTAACAAAGTACTCCACACCAAGATGAAATAAGAATCTAATGGAATTTCAATCATAAAATCACAATTTACATGAAATCAACCTTTTAATTCTAGAAATGATTTAAATTTGGATATCACCACATTGTACTTTGATTGTACTTTGGCCATAACACCAAATGTCTTGACAAACAACTTAATGTTCATGGTGTTAGTACCACCAAACTTTGACTTTTTTAATAAATGAAATATTTCCACCATTTAAGACATCCATATGTATCTAAACACATAAAAGTTGGGGTTTTGTAACATCATAGTAATTTGTGATAATTCATTAAAAAAATTTAGAAATAAAAATTGTCTAATGAAATGAGTACATAAAATTTTGATATTTTGAATTAAATGTTTCAAGATGAAATGTTCCCATAACTATCCTCGAGGGAAACATGTTATTAGATTTTTGAAAAATTCAGATGCATTATTTGAAATGAATAATTTCAATTTAAAAGCATAAGGGACTGATTTTTCAAAAACTTCATGTGTCTTAACACTTACACCAAATTAATTCAAAATTTGACATGCCTTAGGTCACGATCTGAAGAAATCATGTACAAAAAATTAGCTCTAGATTCATTGAAATTAGGTGCACAAGTACAATGGACAATTTAATAATTTGAAAAACTTATGAATAAAGTTGGTTGAAAGATTTAGGTTGAGTATGCACTAAGGTAAATCAATGTAAATTTCATTGGAAATCAATGTTAATATGGTACTAAACAAGGTTAAACCTTAGCACATGTTTTTAACATCCTAATCATTCAATTTGAAAGTAAAATCACATTGGTGATGGCTCCTTTGTAGTATTGCAAGTACATCTAGAAATTGTATGTTCAATCATGCTTTCACCCAAAAGTCATAAACTTGAATGAAATTATCATGTTTAAGGAGGATGTTGCAACGACTATTTGCATGTTGGAGATGGCGATGCCCCCATCATTTTTTGATGTGAGCCTTGATTGAGTTTTGGTGGTATTGCTTTGATTTGAAGAAGAACAAGGGTATACCTTTGGTGGGGCCCAAATGTGAACCCCAATTTAATGGAAGTTAGGAAGACCAAATCAACCAAGATGTTCAACATGCCTTGGAGGAGGAGTTGTTTGTTGAACCAACCAACTAATAAAAACAATACACTAATGGCACCTCCACAAACCACAAGCCATAAATCATTATGAAAAATCATGTCTTTTGCAACTTGTTCAATGCAACTAAAATGTGTCTAATGCAACTAAGAATGTGTTTGATGTAGCTAATTATTAGTTGCATTAGCTATTTTTTAATTGCATTGGACAAGCTACAAAGGACATGATTTCTCATAATGAATCAATAAGGATAAAGATTATCACAACTAAAAGTAAAAAAAACAAATGGACAACAAAAGGCCTTTAAAAAGTTGTAGGTGTAGTGGAAAAATGGGTTACATCATTGAAGAAGGCCAACCAATTTTGGAATATACTTCTCACATCTCTTTTAAACCACTTCAACAACAAGACTAGATTTTAAAAACATGACCCACTGGATGTGTTAATCCATATGACAAGGAAGTAATTATCATAGGTTGGATATTTGATGTGCAAGAGTGTGGGTTGTTGATCACATTATAAAAATTCAAATTAAAGGTAACAAAATTCACCCAAACCCACCCTACACCATTCAAGGATGGAATATTAAAGATTCATGGTGATATTGGTTCAAGCATAAACATCCAAGACTAACCACTATACTTTTAGCACTTGAAGTCTACATAACACAAGGATTCACAAGTGAAGTATGTAATTCATCTCATCAAAACTTAATTTTTTTAAACAATCAACATAATTGCCCTACATATTACATATGGAATTGTGATGAAATGGGCATCCAATATGGGCAGGAATGAAAAGCTCAAGTGTTATCAAAAAAAGGTTTACAACAAGTGTACAACGTCATTCCCAAGTTCAAGGAATGATGGTTGATGGTTAAATTTGCCATATATTTTGTAAAAGGGTTTTTACTAAAATTTTACATCTCTAGAGTTAAAAGAAATAGATATGATTCAATTATATATTGAAAACCAAAAACATGCATGGTAGGGATGTTATTTCATGAGTGTGGAGCATGAGTAGTGAGTAAGTGAGCGTGAATAAGTGAACATGATCCAATTTGGAATATTATGTTGATGTCAACAAAATATTTGGAAAATATTATTTGAAACGTGGGAGACAATATTTGGTGATATGGAGGAATATTTTTCCATGTGTTCATGGATGAATGATATTTATGGATAAAAATGTGGATGAATAATGAAAATGGATGAACTTTTCCATGAACATTGGCATTTACTAGAAATCATAACATGGGGAGCATAATGGAAAATGGAAATTGACAAAATAGATAAATGGGCAACATGGCGATGGGTGATTGTGAAGATAGACAAAGAAAATCTTGCATTGCTCAAATAGACTGTAAACATTTCCAAGGAGGATATGAAAGACTACAATTGGGCAATGTTTACACATGCCATGGATTTCTTCAAAGAACATGCGAGTTAGAAGAAGTTGATAAAACATTTTTTCACAAGCTTATTGAACAATTTGTCAATAGAGGATTTGGTAACACTTTGCAACTTTCTATCAACATAATTCATGAAACCTCAAACATAATTGTATGTAATTCTAAGCAGCAAACTTGGGTGCCATAAAATTTAGGAACACAATGTTAAAACGTCTAGTGAATCATCAAAACCATGAAACATGTACAATAGTAAAAAAAAAACGATGTGTCAACAAATGAAGGAGGAACCAAAATCCCATTGTTTGCATTAAATTGTGGTTCAATACATGTGTTAACATGAATATTTGTTCAAAATATATATGTGATTTCAAAAGGAAATATTTAATTATGAAAAAATAATTAAAATGAAGGTTGAATTTGAAATTGCTTATTGAATCCATAGTGACAGTTGAAACAAATAATCATTGAAAATATTAGATCAAAATAGTAAATGATTATCATAGGCAAATACATGATTTCGTGGTTGTTGAAACATAGGTAGTTATTCTACCATTTGGTGTCGTTTTGGCATATGCTACCATTCCAAACTCACCACTGCCAACCAAATGATCCAAGTAAAACCAATGGTTGCCATGCTAGATTTAAATGTAGATTTTGAATGGACAACTACAAGTATGTCACCAGTCCAACATGTTCCCAAATGTGCGATATTTTGTGCATTCAAGTTAGTTTTATCTTAAGGTTGAAGGGTTCTATCAAAGAAACCTAGGATAAAACTTTTTCATTTGCATCATGTCACAGTATCCATATCCACGACACTCTTGTCAAACACCATCAAAGTTGGATTTGTACCTATTTGTAAAAAAAAAATTGAAAAATGTAGATGCAGAGTTTTAAGCAAAGGTAGGCTATTAAGCACCTACTACCCATTTGTAGGATTATAAGATATATGGGACAATGATCAAAATGTTTATTTCGGAGTCTCTGAGTAACTTGCTACAACCACCTAGGGACAATCCATGGCAAACAGACCCAAGAAATAGAAATTTCAAAACACAATTTCATCAATAGTGTAATTAACTATTGGGTTTCCAAGCTCCCAAAAAATAAGTAATTCAATCTTAGAAAACAAATGGCCAAGAAATGATTAAGATGCAAAGGATTATCCATTTGAAGCACTAGTATTTGTTTACAGCAGGGAAATGGACTAGCTAGTGGAGGCTAATATAATTAGCAACTAGGTGGAGGAGGACTCTACAACATGCTTAGATGGCGGAATGACAAAGTTGGATGACGAAGAAAAAAACATGATGCCAAAGACACCATGCCCAAAAGATGCCATGACGGATGAGGAAGAGGAAAGCACAAAACTGACTACACTAAAGACAAAAATGGACTACAGTGATGCAAACAACAAACCCAAGGAAATTGGCTCTACTCAATATGTTTTATATTAGGACAAACAATATCGTTGATATTTAAAATAAGTAGCAGCATACTGCCTAGGATAGTTTATAATCCAAAATGTATAGTTGTCAAAAACTCCATTTGGACATGAAGCTTTTGTTGATTGGGGAAAAAAATTTTAAAAGTTTAGAAGTTGGGTTTATAAATGTAGATTGAACTATTGAAAGCCAAGGCTTGAAACATCACAGAGTTGGCATGTATTAGAGTTAATTTTGGTGTATGTAAATTGTTTTTTCAGGGAAAACAATGAAAGTTTTAAACTAATGATAAATTTTTAATAAGAGAAAATTAGTTGGCTACAAGCATGCAAAGTATAATAGGAAATCATTTGCTTACTAACACAAATTTTTTAGAAGAAAACAATGTCTAGAGTTCTTTCCATTGCATGTGAAAAACATTGTTCAGTGGTGGTGAGTGGAGAGAACAAGAATTTTCATGGAAGCCCAAGAGGTATGTGCAAGGCAAATATCTACGAAATTACATGATGTTCGTTCTCAATACAACTTCTTGGAACTAGGGCATGGAGCAAACCCCAGGATAACATTCCTTGTGGAATTCCACACCAATTGATATGGAATGGTTTTAAAAATATATAATTGAAAGGAAACATATATGCAAATGTATTCTTGTGATGGCATTATTTAAAACACAACAAACTATGATACAATATCACAATTGTTGTAAGGAGGAGTAAGCATTTTAGTAACATGGTTTAATATTCAATGATTGGTGCATAATTGGATTTGAGGTCTATCTTCATGTATTGTAATTTCACATAGGAACATGGAAGTTTTCATTACATGGTATCTTGTAAAATATGGAATGCATCACTAAGGCTTATTTTACATTAGGAGTCATGGCCATGTTCAACCCAAATCCAATATTCCTGTTGGTGCAAAAATTGAAATCAACCCCGAGGGCTTTACACAAGGAGTAAAAGCTAAAAGAAAAAATAAATTCAATTTGCCCCAAGCTACTAATAAATGCTAAACTTTATGTATTGGCCCCAAGGCTGATAAAAGGATACCATCAAACTTGGGAGCCCAATTTGTAACCTCTGAAGCCAATATTGTTGCATTTAGTAATACCTTGACATTAATGTTCTAGCATATTAATAAATTTGGGCCAAATTGCAGCCCAAAAAAACTCAAAGTTGGCTCCAAGTTTTTATATCCTTGATTCCTAGTGTGAAGCAGGCCTAAAAAACATTAACTAACCTGCTTGGACACTTGAATTATTCTTCATCCTCTACTTTTGACACAAAGAGTAGGGGAAGAACGGGTGATAAAAATCAAAACACAAGATGATACACTTTGGTCATTATGTAGTACGGTGTTTTTGTAATCTTTTGAATCATAACTTGAAAAAAATGTAAGGCAAAAAATTTCACTCCTAAATTGATTGAAAGTATGTTTTCAAACATTCATCCTTTTGCAAGTTAAATAATTTATCAACATAACACCATACAAAGGATTTATTTGATTTTTTCAAATAATGCCATTTTCCCATCAATATTCATTGGTAACTATTATATTTATTCACACATATATTTGGTAGGGCCACATGTGTGTGAAACATAAAATGTTGTAGTATAAATAATGCCAGATATTTACAATGGAAAATACATGTTAGAATGTAACACATTCACATTGGAATGGTGTTGATTGGAAAGGGGCAAGAAAAGTAGAAATGCCATACAAGGAAGTGCAACACAAGAATCCAAAAGAGAAAACATCTTTATTAGAACTCTCCACCGAACCTGAAGACCACACAAAGGCTTGTGACAAAACAATCCACCCCTAAGCCCAACACATAGACAACCTATTTCATTCCAATGCTTCATCATTTATGAAAGTTCTGATTATATGATCACATAAAACAAGATTCCTAACCTTAGGTGGTGAAACCCTGGAAGCCAAGACTTGGGGCTTCAGCTTCAACATATCAAGGCAATATAAAATCCCTCAAGGGATTAGAGTGAAACTCCTCTATTGCAAAAAAAGGTAGCATCCTAGACAAACTTTTGCATTTGAATGAAAAACATCAAAGCTTTCAAAGAGAGCATACATGAATGCCATTAAGAATTCGTCACATCATTTAAAGGTGAGAAACTTGTTTGTTTAGGTTTGTCGTGGATGTGAGGAGCTCAACAAGACCATGCGAAGTATTGAACACAATAGAGTTCATCGAGTAGTGCCATTGTGCACATGCTAGATGTAAGGTAACCAAGCCTATAACATATGGTTGCCATCCCACCAAAAAAAAATTGTGCCTTGAGAAAAACTTGAGATCCAAATCTCCAAGAAAGAGGTTTTCAATTTTTCATTTTTGGAACGTTAGTGGGCATTCCAAAAGTCAACATAGGAATCAAGAAATTATTTCGCTTCCTTCCAATTTAAGGGAAATACATAGAATACCTTATCTCCTTTATAATATCTAGTATGAAATGCTTGCTTCATCTTCAAGACACTTATTTTGAATGCATGATTGACAACAAACATGGAAATCATCTTGCATAGGGGGATGTTCATTCGAACCTTCCTCTTTGGCAATATCTTATGCTTGTCAAGGATTTTAATCAAATTGAACGTATGTTGTTGGACAGCTTGAGTTTTCTTATCAAAGGACATGTTATCCATGGTCTCAAGAGCTTATAAAATGTGCAAATCTAAAAGAAAGTTGGAATCAATTACTAACAAATAAAATGAGAATTCAAAATAAACGATTGGAAATTTAACCACTAACCTCCATTACCTCACTTATGGGGGTCATCATGAAAGCCTCCCTAATGGCGTCCTACAAAACAAAGTTGAAAACCTTCAGACAATTCATATAACATGGTTCCAATATTTTCAAATGAAACAAGAAGAAATTAGAAACTACAATCCAATTGGAGCTCAATTTAAAGCTCTTGTAAAAAAATTAATAGCCCAAAAAACTGAAAAACAAACTTGAGCTCCAACGGGCTATTCTTGGCACCAAAAGTAGTTCAAAATTGTTTGAAAAAAAGGAAAAAAAACAAAATCAAAAAACAAAAAAAATCAAAATCAAAATAAAAAATTCAAACTTGAATTCAAAGGTGTAATGTGTCACCAAGTTACTTTCAATGCCTATAGTAGCTTAGAGTTACTTGTAGAAATTATAAATTTAATTTAATTTTTTAAAAACCAATTTTTTTAAAAACTTGAACTTCGGTTTGTCACACAACACCAGGCTACTTTTGGGGCCAAAATTAGTTTAAAAGTACCTCCAAAAAGTTTATATATATTTTTTAAAACCATTTTTTTTTTGAGCTTGAATTCAGGTTTGTCATGCACCACTAAATTAGTTTTAGTGTTAAGACTAGCTCATAAGTACTTGCCAAAAAAAAACCAATTATTTGAACTTGAACTCGAGTTTGTCATGTGCCATTGAACTACTTTTTGTTGCAACCTTAGCCTCAGGCTCACGACGAAAGCAAAGGTTGACAAAGGTGTGGGCCAAGAGTGAAGCCCATGAGTAACATGTCATGCTCTCAGGAGTGTAAAAAAGTGTGAGGGAATGAACCCCCACATTCCCAAGTGAGTTCCTACTTTGGAGTTAGAGTCCCAATGGACTTCCGAATCTTTAGAGGGCAATTGCAAGGGTCAAAAGTCATTGGATTGAAGAGTTCCTTGTCATTGGAAAGCTCTTAGAACTTAGATGTCTAAAATGGGTGCGTATGACCCATTTGGGCACTTAAAACATAAGTTATGACTAATAGAAGGGCCAAAAGTCAAATTGCCAATTTGACTCCTGACCACTAAAAGTCGGGAATCTCCCTAATTTCCTTGCATGTAGGTAATTTTCCATATACCATTGAAAAGCTCTCAACGAGGGCTACAACTTTGTTGTAGACTTCACCTCAATTGGAGGTTTGCACACAAAGTTTTGGGCCTCCAAAGTTGCGAGAGTCTTAATTTTGGGAATTTTAGGACTACAACTTGGGAGTCCCAGGATAGAATGACATTTGGGTGTTGGCTCCGTGGCCAGGCATAGAGAATATTATAAGGGGGAAGGTGGTGGCTTCCCCCAAGTCCGAGCCATAGTGAATCTTGTGAGTTCGTGTTTGCCCATGGCTCGTCCGTGCACCAACAAATGTTTCAACTATGCATTAACCAACTTGTTATTTAGTTCGCGCAGGTCCATGTGAATAATTGAATTGCTTGTGACTCTTCCTAGTCCCCATCCCGGAACTCCAACACACCCTTCTACCCCAAAAGTGCTATGAGCCAAAGAGCGTGCCCCAACTCCTTATCCTTCCACTATTTTCACCTTAGACTCACATTGAGTCTATCAAGGAGCTTGGGAATGTGTCACTTTCAATGCCAAGGCTTGTTCAAAGGTACTTGCAAAACAAATTAAAAAATAATTCAAACTTGAGCTTAGGTTTGGCAAGCACTATCGAATTACTCTTGGAGTAGCTTAGAAGTACCTACGAAAAAAAACCAATTTTTTTTTTGAACTTGAGCTTGGGTTTGGCATGTGCCGTTGAACTACTATCAGCATTGAAAGTAGTTTAAAGATACATGTTAAATTTTTTTAATTAAAAAAAACAAACAAAATCCAAAAATCGAAAACTAAATTTCAAATTTGATCTTGGGTTTGGCATGCATCACTAAGCTATCGGTAGAACCCAAAGTAGTTTGAAAGTACTTGCAGGGAAAAAAAAAACAAAAACCAATAAATTTTTTTGAGCTTGAATTCAAGTTTTTCATATGTTATCAACTTACTTTCGATGCTAACAATAGCTTGGCAATAATTGCAGAAAAAAAAATTACAAAAACCCGAGCTCAAGCTTAGGTCCAAATTCAAAAGGTTTTGGGGTTTTTTCAAAAAAATTGGGTTGAAGTTGGGTTCATCGTGCGTTCCAAAACTAATATCGGTGTTAAAAGTAGACTAGTAGTGCCTACAACAACAAAAAACATAAAAAAAACATGAATCTCAAGCGTGAAATGGGACCTAAGCTTGAACTTGGGTTCCTCATATGTCACCAAACTATTTTCAACGTCAAGAGTAACTCGATAGGGCTTGCAACAAAAAACCAAAACAAAACTCGAACTCAAGCTCGAGTCCCAAATGGGATGTAAGCTTGAATTTCGATTCCTCGTATGTTGTCAAATTACTCTTGGATTTGAAAGTAGGTTGGCAAGGGTTGCAACAAAAAAAAATAGAAAAAGACCCGAGTTCAAACTTAGGTCCCAAATGGGACCCAAGCTCAAGCTTGAGTTCCTCATGCATTGTTGAATTACTTTTGGTGCCATAAGTAATTTGGAAGTGCTTACAAAACAAATGAAAATTGATCTCAAGCTTGTAGGGTCCGAAATGCGACACAAGCTCGAATTTGGGTTCCTCATGCACCATCGAACTATTCTTGGGGCCGAAATTAACTCAGCAATGCTTGCAATTAAAAAAAACCCAAGCTCAAGCTCTAGTTCGAAATGGGACCCAAGCTTGAGTTCAGGTTCCTCTTGCCCCACTAAACTATTTTCAACCCCGAGAGTAGCTCAACAACACGTGCAAAAGTTCAAGTTCAAGCTTGGGTCCATAATGGGACCTAAGCTCGAGTTCCTCATGCACTACTAAACTATTCTCAATGCCAAATATAATTCCATAATTCTTTTTTAAAAAATCCTTGAACTTCAACTCAAGTTTGAAATGGGATGTGAGCTTGAGCTCAAGTTCTTCATGTGCCACTAACATATTATTTGGGCCAAAAGTAGTTCAATAGTGTTTGTAAAAAAAACAAAAAAAACCCCAAACTTAGGTTTTGGTTCGAAATGGGATTTGAACTTGAGCTCGGATTCCTCATGCGTCTCTGAACTATTATTGGCCCCGAGAATAGTTTAGTAGTGCATGCAACTGAAAAACAAAAACCCAAGCTCAAGCTTGGGTCCGAAACGGTACCCAAGCTTGAACCTAGGTTCTTCATGTGGACCCAAACTACTTTTAGCGGCAAAAATAGTTCGATAGTTCTTGCAACAACAACCCAAAAAAAACCCAAAGCTCAAGCTTTAATTCAACATGGGACATGAGCTTGAGCTTGGGTTCCTCATGTGTTGTTGAGCTAGTTTTGGCGTTAAAAGTAAATCGATAATGCCTACAACAAAAAAAACCCTTGAGTTCGAGCTTTAGCTTGAAATGGGACTCGAGTTTGAACTTAGGTTCTTCATGTGTTGTCGAACTACTTTTGGTGTTGAAAGTAACTAAAAAGTGCCTACCAAAAAGAAAACCCAATCGGAAGTTCAAGTCCGAAATGGGACACAAGTTTGAGCTTGAATTTTTCATGCACCACTGAACTACTTTTGGACCCAAGAGTAGTCTGATAACACCTACAAGAAAAAAAAAAAAAAAACCCCAAGCTCAAGTTCAAGTTCCTCATGCATTATTAATTTTCTACCAAAAGTAGTTCGGTAGTTCTTGTAACAAAAAAAATAGTCTAAATGGGACACGGGCTTGAATTCAAATTTTTCATCCCCATCAAGTTACTCTTAGGGCCAAAAGTAGTTCAATTGTGCTTGTAACAAAAAAAACAAGAAAACACAAGCTCAAGCATTGGTAAAAAATGGGACTTGAACTTGAGCTTGAATTCTTCATGTGCCTCCAAACTATTATCCACCTTAAGAGTAGTTCGGTACACTTGCAACCAAAAAAAAAAACTTGAATTCAAGCTCAAGTCCGAAATGGGACCCAAGCTTGAGTTCAAATTCCTCATGCACTGTTGAATTACTTTCAATGCCAAAAATAGTTCAATAATTTTTACGAAAAAAAGAAAAAAAACTTGAACTCAAGCTTGGGTTCAAAATGGGACACAAGCTTGAGCTTAGGTTTTTCATGTGTCACCAAACTATTCATGATGCCAAGAAGAACTTGGCAACACCTACAACCAAAAAAACCCAAGCTTAAGCTTGAGTTTCACATCCATTGTTGAACTATTCCAAGCCCTTGAAAGGAGCTCAATGGCGCCTGTAACACAAAAAATAGAAAAAAACCCAAGCTCAAACTTAGGTTTGGAGTGGAACCCGAACTTTATTACGATTTGTCATGCATTGTCAAACAATTCTTAACACCACGAATAGGTCAATGACACATGTAACAAAAGAAAAAAAAAACCCCAAGGTCAAGCTTGGGTCTGATTACAAACCCAAGCTTGAGCTCATGTGGTGCCAAGATTAGACATGCATTACAATAAGAAAAAGAAGGTAAAAAACTCAAGTTCAAGTTTGGGTCCAATTTGGACAAAGTCTAAGCTTAGGTTTCCTTCAAAGGAAAGTCCAATCCCAAGCTCGAATGTCTTAAAAGCATGCAAGCTAAGCTTCGGTTTGACTTTTTTTAATTTTGCAACACACACCAAAAAATCACTCAGTTGGTTGTGTATGAGCTACTTGGGGATGGTTTCAGGAACTCTTGAACTCTTCCCTTCCTTTCCCTCTATTACATCCATAATTCCACAAAGAGAGTGAAATGAAGCTCAAACCTTCATTTATACTCTCAAAACCTTAAAGTAATAATTCAAAGCCTTAAGATTTTTGTCGAATGTAAATTGCTTCTAAACTCAGTGTTAGTTTCATCATTTGTTGATTCCTTGCCAGAATTTGCTCTTCCAACCTTTGTCATGGGCACGAAAACTTATAAGAACAAGAACTAAGCCAATGACATAATAAGGAAATAAATCACAAGAAATGCAAGCTTGTCGCAACCCTAGCCTTGGGCTCACAACCAAAGCAAAGGGCTTGCAAGGGTGCAAGCCAAGACTAAGCCCAGGATTCGCATTCTCATGCCCCCATGAGTGCAAAAGAATGTGAGGGAAAGAACTTTCACACTCCCAAGTGAACTCCCACTTTGGGAATTGGAGTCCCGGTGGACTTTCGAATGTTCGGAGAGCGATTACAAAGGTCAAAACCCAATGGCTCGAGGAATTATTTATATCATTGGAAAGTTATTGAAACATAGATGTCTAAAATGGGCTCGCATGACCCATTTGGAATCTAAAACACAAGTTATGGCCAAAAGAAAGGCTGGGAGTCAAATTGGCAGTTTGACTTTCGACCACTAAAAGTCAAGAATCACCCTGAGTTTCGTGCATACAGGTGGCGTGCGACATACCATTGAAAAGCTCTCAACAATAGCTACAACTTTGTTTTAGACCTCATCTCAATCGAAGGTTTGCACACAAAGTTATGAGACCCCAAAGTCGCAAGAGTCCCAACTTTGGCAATTTCGGGACTCCCACTTGGGAGTGCCAGGACAAAAAGCCATTTGGATGTGGGCCTTGTGGAGAGACATAGAGTATACTATAAGGGGGAAGGTGGTGGCTTCCCCCAAGTTCGGGCCGTGATGAGTCTTGTGAGTTCGAATTTGCCCGTGGCTCGTCCTAACACCAAAAGTGTTCTAATTATGCATTAATTAACTCGTTGTTTGGTTTTCTGTAGATCCAAGTGAGTGATTAAGTGCTTGTCATTCTTCCTAGTCCCATCTCGGAGCTCCAGCACACCCTTCTACTCCTCAAAGTGTTACGAACCAAGGAGCGTGCCCTGATTCCTCGTTCTTCCATTGTTTTCAATTTGGACTCACATTTGAGTCCATTAAGGAGCATGGGGGGTGTGTCAAAGCCTAAGTTTAATCCAAGATTAGAAACATAAAGATGTGATGTAAGAACACGGTATATGCTAGAAGATGATTCAATCAAAATTTTATTCTGATAATGTATGGAAACAAAGGTTATGAAAAGAAAGTCTACCCAAAACTAGTGTTGAACAGATTGAAGGTACTGGGAGGTCCTACCCCTATTTATACCCCATTAGGGACCTAGCTCAAGGAAGCTTCCATAGAGGCTTCCATGAATGCACCGACCAAATAAGCTTCTTGAGAAACTTCTTAATTAATAGTGAACGATAATGCAAGTGATGGTGTAAGTGATGATGCAAGCAATTATGTTGGTGCAAATGATGATGTAAATGACTATGTTGATGTAAGTGATGATGTAGGTGACTATGTTGGTGCAAGTGATAATGCAAATGACAAGTGATGGTGGTGTCCATAACAACCTTTTAGTGAATGAAAACAATGCCAACCCCACATATCATATTCAATATTAGTTGAAAGTGCTTCATTTTTTGTATTCACAATGTTTTTTAGTTATAGCTTCCAAAACTTCAACTGTTGGGTTTTATTTTCTATTCTTTGACTATTATCAAATTAGGTGTGACACCTATCTAGTTTGAAAGTATACCTTGTCAACTTCTTTGTCACACATGTGGGCACCAAGTTTGTCATTAACACCCCAAATTTGAAATTTCTCCATACCAAGAATCTAAAAAGTTATATTTACTATACTTGGAAAAATTTGGCAAAACAAGAATCACATACTTCTTTCATTCCAAAACATTGAAAATTTCTTAGCAGAGAAAAATTTCAATTGGACTCTCGGTATCCTTGTTATGCATCTTCCAGTCTTTTTCTGAACCATTGTAGATGTTCTATGTTTTCCCTTTGTGTACGTCTAGTTATGCCCTCAACATCTTCTTGTTCTCTTGGGACATTGTTTGTTGCTTCAAATAGTTATTTGCATTTCAAAAATGGTTATATGAAAACCTATTTTTTGCTCTATTTATATTATGAATAAGGGATTGTTTAGGGTTTATGTGGGGGCGTTTCCAAATTTTCATTGTTATAGTGACCTAATGTTGGGACAAAATGATGTTTTGTGTTGATGTTGTACTTCTATTCATATCTTTGGTGTCTTCCTTTGATAATCATAGTGCCAAATTCAAGAAATGATTTATCCTACATAAAAATTTATGCATTAAATGTTGCATTGAATGCCTAAATTTTTGTTAACTAGCCCCTTAAACTTGTGTTCAAATGTTTAGTTTCTGATGATAACAAACTTGTTAGTACTCTTTTTAAGACTACCATAATCATTGCCCTCCTTTTAATGAATACCTCAATTCAACCATCGGCGGAGTTAAGACTCTCATGGATTTCTATGATCACTTGTGCCGAGGTTTGTCATTCCATTTTTTTTCAACACTTTTATTATCATCGAAAATCTATCACTTTGAAAATAGTATTCTAAAAAGTTATTATTCCATTTTTTTGGCTTCATATGTTGAAATTGAGTATCATCATGTCTTTATCTTACTCTAATGCTTTGTTTTTAAGTTTACATTTATTCTACCACTTTTTACTCCCCACAAATTTTCTATGATGGTACAACTATCATGTGGTCCTTTATATATGATGACACTTTGATATTGAATAGGATCCCACTTGTGTCATTGTAATCACATTCCTTTCTACTGTTGGATCCTTTTGTTGTCTTAAGTTAGGTAGATACTACGGCTTGTCTTATTTTATGTATTTATTATTAATTCCTAACTATATTCTAAATCATTTTCTGAATTCACAAGTTTTACATTGATAATGTCTATTCCTTTCATATTTTTATAACTTGGCTTCGTACAATTAAGGCCCGTTTAACATTAAGAGTTAGGGCCAAAAATACTTGTGGCCAACTTTGAGCATTTTTGGGTTGCAAATTGGCCCCAATTTATTAGCAACTGTTAGAACATTGATGTCTTGATATTAACAAATGCTAGAACATTGGCGCTAGGGGTTGCAAATTGGGCTCCCAAATTTGATGGTATCCTCTTTTTAGGCTTGGGCCCAATAAGAGGCCACAAAGTTCAATATTTATCTATAATTTGGGCCAAAGTGAATTTATTTTATTATTTCAGCTTTAATTCCCAGTGTGAAGCCCTTGAGGTCGATTTCAAATTTTACACCATTAAGAATGTTAGATTTGGGTTGAAAATTGGCCATGACTCCTAGTTTAAAAGGGGCCTATGTAAAAAACCAAGATATTGTTGGATATTTATATCAACATGAAAGAAGGATTTCAATGGAACATTTAGTAGGTGTATGTATTCACATTGTCATAAGTTTTAATATTCTTATGGCATTTGTGTGTTCGTTTTAATATATATCCTCAATGTTTTTTCACATATTTTATAATTAACTGTTTATCTAATGAATTTATTGTTTCTTTAGATATCAACGTATCTAATCATCATAACCATATTTGTAGATCAAATCTCGTGGATATCATATTCAATTAAAATGTATTCATTTGTCGCAAATGATAGAATTAGAGGGGGATTACGATTCACCTCTCAAAACCATCATTGTCATTCATTATTGTTGCACTCCGCTATTGTTCACATTGAAATTTTCTTCAATTGTCAACCCCGCCATCAATATGGTTTTCTTGTAGACTCCATTCCCCTTTGTTTAATTGTGCATCCTTTGGCCCATTTTCTCTTTTTGGTTGTTGTCACTTCCTTCACTTTTGCCAAGCTCGGTTTTAAAATAAATATTTTTAATCCTCCTCCTTGCTTCTTTTTTTTCTTCTCTCTTGCATCTATTTTTTATTGTTCTCTATTGCATCATCTTGCTTTAGTTGTACCCCTCATTACAAATAGATTCTTTCTGTAGTTCCTTCCTCTCCCCTCTTAGAAGATTTGTTGTGTTTTCATTGTAGAATGGCAACCTTTTATGTTGAGGGGAAATAAAACTTACAATAATACTAGGCGATAATCTTGGAATTTTTCATGTCATTGAAAAATGCTTGTGTGCAATGTTTGGATTCCAACCTTTAATTGTGCACATTTCCAAAGACAATGCATTTTGATGACAACAACAACGTTATTAAATCCATCTACCAAGTTTTGCTTCCGAGTGCCCACAAATTGGGATGGGCTTTTTGTGCTAGTAGATTTAGGATTGTTGGTGAAAACTCCCCCAAAAAGCTTTTAAAACATTGTGATCATGCTAGGCACTACTGCTTCTATTGCTAATGACCTCACCCATGGTGTTCAAGTCAAGGACAAATTAGATGGTGTCTTTTTTGATCACCAACCTAAATTCATAAACCTTTGTGATTTTTTTGATATGTAACAATTCCAATCTTTGTACACCCCTCTAATTCTTCATTGTTGAATTCAATTGCTTTTGATGTTCCACTCCAATCAAATCCAAAGGTTGTGGCTATTCTCGGCCCTTCTTTTCTTAGTGTAGTTGATTGCTTCAAGTTAATGTCTTTTGCCCCCCATGCCACCTCCAAATTGAAAGAGGTCAACTACAATACATTTCGCATCAAAAGTGTTCCTTGCATTCTAGCAACATTTGATGGGGATGTCATTTTTGAATTCCCACCAATAAATAATCTAGATGGCCATTTTTGTCAAATGCAAGGATGGATAGAAAGTACAACGGTCATTTTTGGTGTAAGGTCAAAACGACCAATATCAAGAATGATTTCAACCTTACTTTCCGCAAGATAGGTGTTTGGGTCATCTGGAAGGTTGAAATTAGTTATATAATTATTTGGTGTAGAATGGAACCCCTAATGAAACTGCCTGGATTGGTGACACTATTCATGACTTGAACAAATATTGTTTTGCATTAGGTCCACCCTTTTGCAAAATCGACAATGTCGTGCCATTATGTGTTAATACATGTGCTTTTCGCATGTATTATGTTATGCATAAGCAAGCTAATTTGATTTGAGCAGCGATTCACCTTGGAACCCATGATCATCATGTTGCCAAGGGCAAATGTAAAAATATTGTGGAACAAGTCAAATTCTTGGTCTAGGAAGAGGTTTCTCACAACCTATTGGTTACCTTGTCAACTATTTCCTTAGATGCAAGTAAACCTTTTCTATCCAAACATTTGTTCAATGAGGATGGTGATGGGCTAGTTGAACCTCTCAAAGGAGACAAACTACGTCAAATGATGGACAAGTTCACAACCCTCTATTCTCCCAATATCCAAAACCTTGTTGCTTCTTATAAACAACGTCCAAATAACAAAAGGTACATTTTTAGCATTATGTCTTTCAAGGCCAATAATGATTATGACATGTTCAAAATCACATTACACTTTAAATAATTTCATTATTCATATGACAATATCATATTAGATCATGAAAAAAAAAATTTCAAAAATTTTTTTTTTCAAAAAATAAAATTATACATTTTGTCAATGTGGGAATTGACCCTAGGTTACTATCCATATAATTTAGAAAATTCCCTACATTGCACATGGCACACATTTGCTATTCATTGTTAAGTAAAACCCACAAATGCCCACCAATTGAAAAAAATCCAAAAAAATAATTCTAATTCTAAACCATAGTTTTTAACTAAGATTAAAATCAAAACACATAGTTGCAAATGGGGGGGGTTTTCTCCTAGTGAAAGTTTTTACATAAACTATGTTTCCCATTGTGAAGCAATGTATTGTTAATCAAACTTGAGCTTATTGGTACTATGATGCCCTCAATGTTATTATGTCAATAACTGCATGCATGTAGAGTCAAATTGAACAATTTGAAACTAGTTCCATTCATTTTTTGAAGAGGGGTTTAAACTTTGAATTGCAAGCATTTCATATGCGGATGATGGCAAAAGTTTTCATTTGCATATCCTTATGGTGCTAACAAAGTTCATAACATGTTGCTGTTGGATTTGCACTTCAAATTTTTGGATGTGGTGAAAATATTTGTAGGGAAAGAAAAAGTCATATAGATGGTGATAGAGTACAATAGGATTTTGATGCCACTATTATGGCTACTTTTCAATTCCAAAACCTTAACATTGTTGGCCTTGCTAAACCACTAATGGTTGACAATGATAATTTCATTTTTGGGGTAATGAACTCAAATGAAGATGTGTTGCATGGGTTGTTGAAAATTAACTATCTTTATTTTTCCATTTGCATGTTAAGCCCAAAGATTGTCCATTGCCTTTGACATGGTGAACATTCCAGGTTTTTCAACTTCTATTTCGTTATGTGGCGAATTCTTGAAATTCTTGGTTCCCAAATCAAGGTTGGATGAATCATTAATATAGTTGGAGTGTTGACAAGTCTATGATGTTGTACACCAAAAGTTGAAAACCTAAGCAAATTTTTCATGACTATAAAAACTTGGTCTATTGATAAAAGGGCAATTTGCCCATGAGAAGGGAAGACCATTGACGATTTTCTTACAAATGAGGCAAATATCATTGATGAAAATTATATTATGTTGGATGCAATTAGCTATTTCAATGTTCATGACCTTGAATGATGGAATGTTGATAAATATTTTACCCTAGTTTTGGAAACTCAACAATTTCGTTATGTGGTTGTTCCCATTTTGTGTAATGATGAATGGATTTTTTACCACGGGTGTTGGGTGATGTCAATTTGTGTTTTAACAAGTTAGCAAAAGGGGTTAATGATTTGCCCAACAATTTATTATGGGAGAAGTGGAACTCTTTGGCCAACTTCATTTTAGTGAACTAGAGCTTTTGGACAAGGCAACCACATCTCAACTAGTGTTCATAGTTCAATCCATTGAAGAAGCTTTTATTTCAATTGAAGATATGCTCAAAGACACTTGGTGATGGTAGCTTGTTGGAATAGGAAATAATTATTTAAAAACTTTTATTGCACATTTAAAAAGATTAAGATTGCAACAAACTTGTACCAACCATAAATAAAGATAGGAAGTGGTGGTTAGGAGACGATGACATAATGAGGATCCCAAGTTTGGTTTAGGTTTTGATAATTTGCAAATATGAAGTAGAGAATTTCAAAGGTATTTACTATATTGTTTTGGACATAGAAAGAGAGATGAAGGTTTGGGTATAGGGTTTAATTTATGAATGATTATAAAAAGATTTTTTGAAAATATTAATGTTAGGTTAAAGAAAAATGTAGACATTTGATGGGACTTGGGAGTTGTGGGGTCATTGGGATTAAGTATTCCAAGAATAGAAAGGGACTTTAGTCATTACTCATCATATTTAAATTGTTACATTGTAACTATGTTTAGAAAAATAATGAAGTTTAGACAAAGGCAAGGAATTAAGGATTGAGTTGTGATTAGTAGATCATCAAGGTGATATTCTAATCAAGCAAACCTAGAAAGTGAGATAAAATGTGAAAATCTGATCCAAACCACCCTTTCTCAATTTTTGTGTTTGGAAGTATGGTTGCATTTGAGAATGAAAAGGAACTACATGTGTTGAGACGTTGGCATCAATTCTATTATTCTTTCTCCTAATCAATAAGCGTTGTGTAATTTGCAATTATGTCATTGCACTACAAGAGATTGTGATTCCTTGTGTTGGTTGCACCTATTCAATACTCGAGCTTTGCTTAATGTGAAATGGTTTGTAAATAGAGTGAAGCTAAATTTAATAATGGTAAAAGTTTTTGATTTAAAAAAAAATTCTGCTTAATAATCAAGGTAGACATTATACTAGGCAATTTTCAATAGGTTCTTGCAAAAATTGACCTTTATGCATATAAAGTAGTTTTTACTTCAAAAAGAAATTAAAATATTGATAACTTGATTGACTGGCCATTCCACTAGATTGACACTAGGTGGGTCCCAAAAATTTGAAAAAATTAGGTTATTTGATACCTATGTGTAAATGGAAATTTCAAATTTTCAAATTAACCAGACCGTGGATATTGAAAAAAAATCAATAATCAGCCAACATTGGTTTTTGCCATGGTACCAGTGTAGGTGCTGGTTCACCCAAGGCATGATCTTACACCCTTGAGCTAGATATTTTGTGTTTCACTACTCTTTATTCCATACTTCACCCCCTACCTTCAGACCCTCCTTCACACCTATTTTTCAAAAAACTTGGTTTCAGTTCCACATATAAATAGAGTCCAGGAACTTGGTTTGGGGTCCAGTTCCTAAAAGGTTTTGGGTTCAGTTCTAAAACCAGTTCCAAAAATTAGACCTAGTTTTAGTTTGACTCTAATTAATCAAAACTGAGTACCTGCTCAACACTAGTCTTTACATTGGGTAAACCCCTTGGAGGAGGGATGTGTGAAAGTACAGGATCTGCCTTGGCTCTCACTTTGCATGGGTCCCTTATTTCCAAATAGCCTCTTCCCCCAGCTTCACCTGACATATAAAGCACTCCAAGATTTTTCTCTTTGAATTTGAAGTCACATCCTCACGTGGAAGATTTGTTCATCAGTTGAAGGAGCCTTTAGCTAGTCACATGCAGGCCCTCCACCATTTGAATTTTAAAACCTTTCATAATTTACACTAAGGAGGCCATTACCAGGTACCTGCTCCCCTATAGACCTTCCCCCAGGGAGCAGGCATGTTCCCCTGTACAGGAAATGGGGAGCCTTACCCTTACAGAACAACAACTGAAGGTTTTCAAGTTTGGTAAGTTTTCCAGGGAACTCGTGCAAAATTGCACTCGAAAAAGTAAAAAGTAAAATATTCTATCACATATTCATTATAAATTTGCCAAATTTAATCACTCTGCAAAAAAGAGTTTGCCATATTTAGACATGCTCTTAGTGAATTAAGTTAGGTTTTTATGCTGGATTTTCTGTTGTTTTGAGAGTTTTCCAATAACTTGTCACCAGCAATACTAAGTCCTTTTTGGGATGATTGCCAATGGTGCTCCATCACCAAAATGAAAAAAAAGACTGAGGAATGTGCATAAAAGGATCATAAATTGAATCCGTCATCTACGTCCATGAATCAATACAGAGTTGTACTCCACTTCTTCTTTGAAACTTTCCACCTTCTTTTAAATTAAGATATTTTAAGATATGCATCAGCGAACCAACCCCACCTCCCTTCTGACCATTACTTTATTTTCAGTATAATAGTTCAAGCTATGCAAATGCAAAAGTCTTAGATAGTCAAAATCCTGTGAATGTGCTGTTGATAATGATTATTGTAGATCTATATTATTTAAAAAGATATTACTTCCAAGAATAGTAAATACCTGAATTCAGTTAAAATTCAACTGTTGAATTTTAGCTATTAAGTTTTGAAAATAAACTGGCTATATATAGCTATAGAACGATGGACAATGGACATGACATGTGATTTCTAGCTGCTCACTTGCCAAGTCATGTAACCGGGCAAAGAGATTTTCTACAATATTGTTAACAGTCAAGGTTGTAAAAAGCAGAACCCACCCACATGGGATTTCTCATGTCTCTTCTGCAGATAAATGTGTCACTTGCAAAAGGTTAGTGCAAGAACTATTATGGATTTAATATGTTGAAGACTAAAACTTAAAATAGGTTTCAATGGTAGAAAGTCCGATGCCCTATACATTCAAATGAAAAAAAACCATGTATAACAAATAGGTAGGGATGCATGGGAACCCATTCACAAGAAGTACAAGGCAAATAGAAGCCCAAAAACACAAGTCACAAAAGCATAAATAATCAAGACACCATTAATACACTAAGAAAATAGAAAACCATAAGCTAAAAAGGTGTTGTTTATCACAAATTGGCTAGCAAAGGAGGTACATTAGTTGCAATATGTGAAAGAGATGAAGAATGCCTCCAAAATGGGACAACACACTGAAGAATTGTTATGGCTTGCGCACATTAAAGGGCTATGGACATGTAGATCACAAACGGGTTTAGGACCGAAACTATGTATATTTATTACATAGCTATAGAAATCTATGTTCTTGGTTGCATAAATAGTTTATCATCTTTCTATTGTCTATGTATAATTAGTATGTCACACCGTTCCCCTACCATGAACTTCACATAAACTACAACAAAACCTTTTTAAACAAAAATCTCCATTCCTTTCACAATTATATTCTTTAAAACTTCACATTCATACAACAATTTATTTCTATCAAGTGAAAATGTTTCCAAAGGTCATAAACACCCATTTATATACTAACAAAAAGGAAACTAAACAAGAAATTTCCTAAAATCTACACATCACATGGCCCCCCATGTGATTTCACATGCATAATAAAATATAAAGACTTTTCACATGACTTTCATATAAATTAATATATGAAAATCAATGCACCTCCATGTGCAAAACACTTTTCACATGACTTTCATATAAATTAATATGTGAAGATCAATGCACCTCCATGTGTAGAAGACTTTTCACATGACTTTCATATAAATTAATATGTGAAAGTTAATGCACCTCCATGACTTTCACATAAATTTTCATGTGGAAGTCAAACATTATGATCAAATTAAATTATGAAATCCCACTAACAAATAAATCATCAAACTTACATGTTAAATAATTACATAGGTAATAGGTGAATTACATCAAGTTATAGACACATGTCAATGTTAAAAAATAAACATTGTAAATACTAAAAATGTCATAACCCTAACCTTAGGTTCGTGAACAAAGCAAGGGTTTGTGAAGGTGCAGGCCAAGAGTAAAGCCCAGGATTCACATTTCATGTTTTCGAGAGTGTGAAAGAATGTGAAGAAATGAACCCCCACATTCTCAAGTGAGCTCCCACTTTGGGAATTGGCATCCTGATGGACTTTCGAATCTTTAGAGAGCGATTGCAAAGGTCAAAATCCATTGGATTAAGGATATACTTATATCATTGGAAAGTTCTTGGAACGTAGATGTTTAAAATGATTTCGTATGACCCATTTGGGTACTTAAAACAAAGTTATGGCCAAAAGAAGGGTTAGGAGTCAAATTGCTAATTTCACTTTCGACCACTAAAAGTCGAGAATCACCTTAATTTCTTTACATGCAGGTGACGTGACACATACCGTTGGAAAGCTCTTGACGAGGGCTACAACTTTTCTTTAAATTTCATTTCAATCGAAGGTTCGCAAACAAAGTTATGGGCCTCCAAAATTATGGGAGTTTTAATTTTGGGAATTTCGAGACTTCCATTTGGGAGTCTTAAGACAAAATGATATTTGGGTGTTGGCCCTGTGGCCAGGAATAGAATACTATAAGGGGGAAGGTGATGGCTTCCCCCAAGTCCGGGCCGTGGTGAATCTTGTGAATTTGCGTTTGCATGTGGTTTGTCCATGCACTAAAAGTGCTTTAGCTACACACTAACCAACTTGTTGTTTGGTTTGTGTAGGTCCATGTGAGTAATGTTTGTCAATCTTCCTAGTCCCCATCTTAGAGCTTTAGCATGCCCTTCTACCCTTAAAGCGTTGCGAGCCAAAGAGTGCGCCCTAATTCCTTCTCCTTTGGATTTGCAATTGAATCCATCAAGGAGCTTAGGGGTGCATCATAAGTAATAGTTGAATTACATCAAGTTACAAACACATGTCAATGCTAAGAAATAAACATTACAAGGACTAAAAAAAAACCACTAATAATAAACATTACACAAGAAATAAAAAAAGAATTAAAACGCAAATGAAGACAACCATAAGTCTTTATGGCAAGGAGAATGAAAATCATTTTTTGATGTGTGGTCTGCATATGATCATGTTTTCTTTTGAGTGGTCATTGTTGTGCATGTTGCCATGGATGATGCATGTACTATCACAACCCTAGCTTTGGGTTCGCAACCATGGCCAAGGGGTTACAAGGTTGCGAGCCAAAAAGAAGCCCAGGAGTCACATCACATACTCCCGGGAATGTAAAAAAGTGTGGGGGAGTATGAGGGAGTGAACTCTCACACTCCCAAGGCAACTCCCACTTTGAGAGATGGAATTTCGGTGGATTCCCGAAGCTTCAAAGAGCAATTTCAAGGGTCAAAATTCAATGGCTTGTGGCGTTCTTTATATCATTGGAAAGCTCTTGGAATGTAACTGTCTAAAATGGGCTTGCATTCTCATTTGGACATATGAAACACAAGTTATGGCTAAAAGAAGGGTCGGGAGTCAAACTGCCAGTTGATTCCCGACCAAAAAAAATCGGGAATCAACCGATTTACTTGGCTTCAGAGGGCGTGCAACATATTGTTGAAAAGCTCTCAACGAGAGCTTCAACTTTGCTTCAAACCGCATCTCGATCCGAGGTCTGTTCGCAAATTTATGGGGTTCCAAAGTCACGGGAGTCCCAATCGACGCGATTTCGGGACTCCCACTCAGGAGTCATGAGAGAGAAAAGCCATTTGGATGTAGGTTATGTGGCCAGCCATAGAGTATACTATAAGGGGGAAGGTGGTGGCTTCCCCCAAGTTTGGGCCGTGGTGAGTCTAGTGTGTCCGTTTTGCCCGTGGCTCATCCTAGCACCAAAGGTGCTCCAACTATGCACTAACCACTTTGTGTGGGTTGTGTGCAGGCTCGTGTGAATGAGTGAAGCTTGTCAACTCTTCCTAGTCCCACCGCGGAGCTCCAACACGCCCCTTTACCCTTCAAAGTGTTGTGAGCTAAGGAGCGTGCCCCGACTCCTCCCTCTTTCGCGGTCTTCTACTTGGATTCACATTTGAGTCCTTCAAGGAGTTGGGAGTGCGTCATGTACCATATTCGAGTAGGTTGGATCAACCATGACAATGTCTTTTAAGGTTTGAAAACTATTTATAGTGATCAAAATATTGACTTACCATCAAGTGTGGTAAGGAAAAAGGTGGGAAACCTTTCTCTATATGTGCTCCGCTTTCCAAAACAATAATTGTGACAATATTTTATAGAATATTATGGGTTGCAGTGCATTCAATCCTACATGAGCATTGAAACAAGTGGATACTTAAACCATCAATGGTATATCCACACTAACGATGTGAAAAATGTGTAATAGTAAGATGCGGCAAGCCAAGGTGAATACGTAATTTGTAAGAAAATGAACCAAAGACAAATGGAATACATATGTGGTAAGACAAGTTAATAACCAAATGCCCATAACTAGACTTGCACAAGATTGGAGATGTGTTCACATTGTGTCTGAATGAACATTTATTAGAAGCATGGAAAAGTCATGTTTGTGTAGGTAGTCCATAAAAAAAGCCTTTAAGTGAAGATATGATTGTACCATAAGACTTTCAAAAGGAAGGACTTAAGAACAAACAACTTGGGGTAATAAAATTTGGGTATCCCATAATACCATCTGGAAGGAAAAAATGTCGGTCTTGACATGTGCCACCACATCAAAAAGAATAAGGTGATCATCCTATTGGAAATGAATGACAAGTGTAGGAGCAATCAAAGTCCAACATCCCAAGAAGGTAAGGGTAACCAATTGACCATTGAAGGAAAACCAATCCCTTTTAAAGAAGCAGGTAAAGTCACCCAATGATGAGCCAAATAACCCATCATAATGTCAAAAATCTTGTATCCAATAATTCTTCCAACGTAGCTATGGTGGGTGTAATCACATCAACATGAGCCACAACAAATGTAATTATTGCTTAGTTTTTTTACATTTAGAAATGGTAATTTAATTTGATGTTGAAAGTATAAGATTTTTTTATATGGTAAGGTTCATAATATATCATTAGAACGTGTGAATTAATTTGAAAATTATCCGATGAATAATAAGCTTTCAAAATCATTCATTTCCTCCTCCCTCCATCATCTTCGCATCCGCTTGCAAGGGACCATCAATTGCAAGTCCAGCAGTAGCAACGCCGAAGGAGGAGCCCATGTTCTTGATCATCCTTTCTCTCCTTGCCCCCCGTTGTCTCCTCCTTTGATGATCCTTGTCACCGCTGCAGCATTCTCAGTTCGTTATTCTGCTGGAAAAACACAACCGCTTGCGCCTCCATGATGGCAACAACAACAACGCACATCACAAAAATCTCTCTCTCTCTCTTCTGGCTCACCTGCAAGTTGCGGATGGAGGCAAGCTGCAGATGCTAGGGTTTGAATCCCAACTGTCCTCCGTCCCTCCTCCTAGTGTGTACACATGTTTTTAAACACTAAAAGAACTTATAAATAAACTTCAAAACTTTTGACAATTATATATATTTTGAAATATTTTACATAAACCTTGACATAATAATATTTTTAAAATTATAAATATTTTTGAAGAATATTTTGAAAACTTTTTAAAAATATTTTTGAAAACAATTTCACCAAAAGTAGTCCCAAAAGCAAGTAGGTGCAGCTCGTGTTATCCCGTTTACACCTTGGTATGCAAATCAAACTTAGTGTAATGTTGCAAGATACTAGAGAAAAAAATATGGTTTGTAAAAAATATTTTGGGTGTTGGCCATAACAAAGCAAAAATATTGTAAAAGTTGCATGTGGATCTGCAAGCATATGGAAGTTAATTATGGTGTTGAGATCCTTTAAAAGTGCTTTTGCAACAAAGGACTTCATAAATGGCATAAAACCCATTAATGCACCTAGAATACATAAACCTATGTTAGGTGTAAAAAACCTTATGGAAGTGATATGGACGAGTCCAATCCATGTGGAAATCAAGTTACACATTTTATTAGTTAAATTGAAAATTCTAATGCTGTTAATTTTTCTTGTAAGCATAAAAAAATAGGTACCACATCTAAAACAAGACCAACAACATGTGTATCATCAACAAATGAAGGAAAAACATACATAAGGTGGGTTGTTACAATAGGGTAAATAATGCAAAAATGTGCTTAGGTGAACAATGTTCTACCCAAAGGATCCCCTTGTGTACAAAACTTGAACAAAATGATTATGAGATCCTTGTGTTGAAAAACTTACAAGAAATATAATGGGGATGGGCACCCGTCAAATCATCGAGCAAATGGAAAAAAGTTGATCCAAAGTATTTATAGAAGATCATAATTCTTGAAAAATGGTTGTCCATGATATAAAATTGAAAACATTACAAATGTCCACTTGTAGTACCATCCAATTTGGATGCATATCCAAAATAACGCAAACCCCATAGACCATTGTCTCACATTTGGCCCATGTCACCACACCAAATTGGTGAAGAATAAAATATTCCATAAATGTATTTTTGAATTCAATGGCAAATGTGTGGGTGATAGGTTAATAGATGACCTTTCCATTCACTATGGGTTGGATGTTATAAACAAATGTGATACAAATGGGGGAATGTGACCATGAGCAATGTGCCCACATACTTCAAGAAAAAGATGAAAGGCATTTGTAGAATCATCTAGAACAAAACAATTTCATAAAAGTTCATACATCATATTTGAAGGACCAATAGATGAAAGACGTGGCGAACGTGTTAAAGTGGAAATGAATGTTTTTTATTTAAAATAACCTTTGTTTTTGGATGGAAATCATTGACAAAGGGGGGGAGGTCAACCTTCGTTGATGGGTGAAGAAGGTGAAGGGTTGTTGTGGTTTCATTAGATGGGATAGTCAAAGTGTTCAAAGCCAATGCATGCATTATTTGAACATACTCCATTACGTGGGTTAGCCATGCACAACATTGTTGTGTTGATGGAAGTGGAAAAAAATTTGTAGCTATTTTTGAAGATTTTCAAGAAATTAGAGCTTGGGTTTTAATTGTGTGTTTTTGGATTGCAAAGTCTCCCAATCAATCACTAGCTATATCCAATAAAGGTGAGTGCAAGTCTCTTGGTGGCCTTTTTCACCACCCTATGGAGGACAAGACGAACATTAAAAAAGGAAGAACAAAAATGCATGTCAAGTGCAATGTTGGATGGGTCAATGGCCATACACATTAAAGGGATATGAAAGGCATGTTGCACATTGACATGGAGAAGATATGGAATATGGTGGGATGATCGGGGGCATGGGTAACCTAGATGGAAGGCATCAATGATATAAACAAATGCAATCCATGCCCAAATAGAAGAAATGGGAGAATTTGATAATGTTGGGGGCATTGTAACCCCTACAATTGATGATTGTTTATGAGTAGAACATGTTAAGTAATGATTAGTTAATCTTGCCCTTGTTATGCAAAAACAAGCACGTGTGGGACATGGAACACATGGATGTGGAAGGGGGCCCCCATAGTGGGCACTAATGGGTGGGGAATAACACGTGGTTGATTTAACAAATCAAAGGTAGGAAATGTTAACATACCCTCTGATGGTGAAGGGATTGGTTGAAGCAAAATACATGGGATGGGAATGATAGGATGATGAGGAAAAATTGGATCACCATGGTCCATTAGGGCCATTTCAACATGTGACTTTGGTTGTGATGCTTGTCACCACTTCGAAGTGGGTGAAAATGTAGAGTTTGCCATTCCTAACGATGTTCAAACCATGCCACCTAGCCAAAACTCTTAATCCAAATCACACCTAGCTATAACTTTAAACCCTAAACCTTAAGCCCAATAGAAGAAGGTTTAAGAACTGGTCCCCTATACAACCTACAAACCTTATGACTAACACAACACTTAAAAGGTGTTGGAGCTAATTATAGACCAACAATAGAAGTTACAATTCAAACTCTAAATATATTAGGCATGACATTAATCATCTGAAATTTTCTACTACCAAGTACCTTTGATCTTCCCAGAACTTCAAGGTTGCAAGGTAACAATTGACAAAACTCCACTGCTCTACCTTTATTGTTTTTACAAAAGGTTAAAGGTGAATTTTTTTACACAAACCTTAAACATTATGCATGAAAAAACAAACTAGTCCAAAGGACAGGGCAAACAACACTATTGTAAAGATGGACATGGTGTGCAATCCTATCCTCCACCTTCATGAAAGTGGCAAGTCATAGAGTCATTGTAGCTTTGCCATTGCTATTGGTGGTCAACACAACCATCATTGTAGCTTTGCCATTGTTGTTGATGGCCAGCACAACTATCACAAGATAAAAATTAGAAATAATGATTACCGTATGTAAAGCATACAACTAGCTATGTTGCACTATATTGGTAGACCGATTTATGAGCTTTGAAAAATTGACACCCAACCAACATTGGAATATACGTATGTGTTCTCTATCTTGAAATAAAGAAGTGCACAAAACCCCACCTCTAGAACAACAATGGGACATGCAATGCAACCCGCCAACAACTTCTAAGGAGTACTATGAAATACTAGCTTCATTTTCTCACAAACTATGATAAAAGCACAATTTATGCTATCCATTGTTAAATGTAATATCTCTAACTTTCTGTTTAAATTCCAACGATCTTTGTTGGTTGCAAACTACAACTAGCTTTGACCAACATTGCTATTGCTTCGACCAACATCACTATTGCTTCAGACAAGAGGTACACGACAAGGATTGCGTTTTATACTAATGTTTTCACTCCAGCACTCCCTGCAGATAATGACTACTGTCTTCTGATGAGAGTTGTTATGAGTGCTGCATCTAAGTTTGCTACATGTGAAGATCTGGAAAAAAGAGGTGTCTAACAGGAGACATTTGACTTGTACTATTTATATTCAAGCTAATCTGAACCTGAGGCAGGCCATTGATTGAGTTACGATTACAACCCTGCTGTATGAGCATTGTAACGACCCCCCATTAATTCCCCCAATAGAGATCTCAGGGTTTTTTAATTTCAACCCACCAAGAGTTGTTATTGCCAGTGAAAGGGTTGAATTTTCTCCAGCCAGAGCTAGATGGATCCCATCCCAGAAAAACCCATAGAAATACAATATAAATCACCAAAAAGTAAATCAATCTCTAAACAACATTAATCAACCAAAAGTTAGTCAAATCTTCCAATATTGTTAATCACCCCCAAAAAAGCAAATCATGCAATTTAATCACTGCTTGTCCACTCCGCAACAGATTGCCTTACTCAATAATTCTGAAGAGGCCACCTTAGTTACTGAATACTTGTCTCTGTACTAGGATGGAATGCTCAAGCCCCTGCCCATTATATTAAGTAAGGCACCAGCAAGCCCATCAGGGTGAGCTAGGCAACAGACCCAACATATTGGGTAAGGGCAAGACCATTCCATGACACGAAGTCTGGGATGGCAGATTCAACCCTTTACACACAAATTTATGTTCAACAGACATATTTTGGTCCCCATTATGCATGCATGGTCATCATTGGAACATTATGTCATATAATGTTGTCAAGAAAATGACATGATCTGCCACCCCATACATTAATGTTGCTCTATTGATCAGCAAGCCATGGGTGTTGGTCAACTAAGGAAGCTGTTGGGTAGCAAAATAGCTTAAGTAGGTCATCAGTAGGGATAGGTACATAGGAAGTAACAGAATCGGTCATGGCAGCTGATTCTACCACTTAAGAAGGCTCCAAAACCTGAGAAATCAGCAGGTACAAACCTTTACATGATGTGGTCCAAGCTTCCATCTATGCCGTCCTCAAACTCCAGTCACTCACTTCAGAGTAAGCAGATGCAGTCAGAACCCAGAACACACCTGCAATGCTCGTTGGCTTGGCTCAGGAAGAACAATAAAAAAAAGGGCACCAACAAAAGGTTCTTTATAAGTACTAAAAGTAATAGAAAATTTGAAACCCCACGCAAATTGACTTTACTCTTGGTCTTGGACTTAGGCCCGCTTCACACTAGGAGTCAGGGCCAAAAAAACTTGGAGCCAACTTTGGGCATTTTTGGGTTGCAAATTGGCCCCAAGTTACTAATAAATGCTAGAATATTGATGTCAGAATATTAATAAATGCTGAAACATTGGCCCCAAGGGTTGCAAATTGGCCTCCCAAATTTGATGGTATCCTTTTTTCAGCCTTGGGGCCAATACAAGGCCATAAAGTTTAGCATTTATTAGTAACTTGGGCAGATTGAATTTTTTTTTTCTATTTCAGCCTTGACTCCTAGTGTAAAGCCCTTGGGGCTGATTTCAACTTTTGCACCAATAGGAATGCTGGATTTGGGTTGAACATTGGCCCTGACTCCTAGTGTAAAGCAGGCCTTAGTTTCTTTTGTCTCACTAATGCTGTTGTGCAATTTGGTTTTTGGGTGACTATCTGTGTCCATTGGATTGCTCCGTGGGTTTGGAATATGCAACTTTTGGTTTGTTTAACTTTTGTAGCCATTGGCTTGTAATCTGTAAGTGGAAGTTTTGAGTATTGGTGATTGTGATTATTTCTGTTGTGTAACTTTTATTTTGGCCCGAGTTTTGTATTTATTGGCTTGGATTTTGTAAGCTAAAGTTTAGAGTCTTGGGAAGTGTGAACTTTTCCACTGTGTAACTTGATTTTCGTGCGGCTTGGATTTTGTAAACTTTCTTTTGAAGGTATTGGGGATAGTGAACATATGTTTCTCTTGTGTAACTTTCTTTTAATATGTGACTCTTGTACCCAATCGATTGGATTTTGTTGATTGGATTTTGTTAAGTGAAAAGTTTGGATTATTGGAGCTTGTAAACGTTTTAAATTGTCCTTTTGAGTTTTGTCTTCATGCTCATAACTTGGGTTGTGGAAAGCTCAAGTAGCTCTTTTGTGTCCTTGTATGACCCGGTTTGTTGCAATTCTACTTGTGTGGGTGGACATACACTGCAGCTTTTGCACACTTATCCAGACCATAGTGATTGGGCAGCAATTGGAGTACATGGATTGTGAATACTTGCTTTTGTCGAGTACTTGTAATCCAGTTGAGCAAAGTTTAAGTATTTAATGCCCTCTTTGCAGAATTGCTGGGATTGAACTAAATACATTGCAGAATTGACATTCTTTGTTGTGATTGCATTAATTGTGCTGCAGTTTTAAGCTTCTTGCCTTTTACATGTTCACCCTGTGGGTAGTTTCATGAGTTTTTGGCGAAAAGAATTACAGTTGGCTTGTGCAAGTGGCCTAATTACCAGTGTTGTGTGGTTATTAGAAACAAGAGCAGACAACAGACCCCCACTATTATCAGGGTAGTTCTCAGGATATCAAAGACCCAGCTTTGGTATGTAACCCTGTTTCTCAAAAACGTGAAAAATCACATAACCAGTCAGAAAACTGTCAGTTTTTCTACTGGTTCTTTGATGAAAACTGCAGGCTCTTTAAGACTTTTGAAATAACTGAGACTAACAATTCTTTGATTCTAATGTATTTTTCAAAGAATCAAAATCAATTATTCTCTGATTCTGAAATGTTTAAAAATCAGAACTATTGGTTCTTTGAAAATTCAAATACCCACACAACACTGCCAATTACTCTGTTTTTGGTCCTCGTCTACAAATGTGGATAAGAACAGCTATAGAAGTTGTTGGGGGTGGTGTGGAGGGGGGATTTCTACAGCAAGTCTGGAAACCCAAGTAGCTGACGATTTAAACTTCACCCAGCAAGGAAATTTTCATTTGTTTTTTGGTATTGATTACCCTGGCGACAGAGCCTCAACCCTAACCACCAGGGTCCAGTTGGGATTTAAACTCCCGACCTGCTGGCTTAGCAGCTCACAACGCCACACACCCCTTGACCACTGAGGCCTGGGGTAGCCCCCTCGTCTTAGAGCAAGGAGATTTGCATGTCAGGGATCCACCAAGTCTTCCAGTCGGAGAAGGTGGGTGTCTGGGAGACTTTCAAGGAAGACTGGGCCACCTCCTCTCTGGTCTGGAGACGATGGTGGGTATTATTCGTCATAGTGAAACTTCATGGAGTGATCTGATCATTCATAGTGCCTTTGCAATATGGTAGTACAAGGGGGGCAGCAACGGTGCATTCCAGGGAGTTGGAAAGTGTACCGTCCGTGCATGAATTGATAGAAAATCATAACCAGGTGCTTGGGAAACCAGCAATTGTTAAGTTCTTGATGCCAATCTGAAGAAATACACCTAAACCTAGAAACTTGCACATCCTACATAACTGCCAACAAAGATTTGAATTAGAAATGTCACAAGAAATTCCTTGGGAGATTTTTTGAAACCATCCTCCACCATAAGCTCTGTAGTAAGAGATTAAACTATGAGCTCAATCAGTGTCCCCAGTTTTTGCGATGTCCAGTTTTGTTATTGTCTATTTGAAAAAAGTTTGTCCAATATCAAGCATTCCAAAATATCAGTCAAGAGACTGATAAAATAAAAATCAGAAAAAGTTGAAGTATTGTACAGCTACTTTGTAACCCTTATTTTTGTAGAATAGGATAATATGGATGGTGAAATAATAACAAAATTAGTCACTAATTTATGAAATTTGAAAACATGAAAAACCTTTGCACTTGATCCAAATCCACTAAGATTGGATTGCTTAAGACCATCAACTAACTTGGCAAGAAACTGAAGATAGTCTTTGTTGTATGTAATTTTGTATTCCCCAAATGAAATACAAATGATCAAATGGACCTCTAAATGCTTGTTTGCAGATTCATCTATCACTCTAAAAAATACAAGTTACTTGACAGCTTTTAAAACATTATTTTATATCTTCAAATGTACTTTAAAAATCTGTCATCTCAACACTACATTTTCTATTAAGGGAGTTTGCTTTGTTTGTTTGTTGCATTGAGACCTCCTAATCAAAAATGCCCCCCACCACCCTTTTGGTACTGTTGGAAAGCCCTCAATGAGTAGGGTGCACCAAGGTGGTTTTCTTATGTTTAAATTTAAGGTGCAAGAGTTATGGAATGTTGAACAAGTTTTCCATTGAAAATTCAGTAAAATCATAACTAAAAAGAGTTGGAACAAAAACTGAAGGAACAACATATGTTATCATACTTAATGGGAAGTCATAACCTCTACATTTATTGACAGCAAATAGGAAGTTCACCAAGACCATTGACTTCTAGAAGGCAGAATCATCATCACCTCACATTGTTATACAGCAAAAAAGTGGAAGAAGGACAACAAATAAGTATAAATGGAACATAACAGGTTGGAACTACCAGGAGGGTATTCAAAGTCCTTCCAACAATTCCTTCTTTTTCACTCTAGTTCAAATAGTCTTTCTATAATACTTGACCTGGAGCAAATACTGGAGCAAATGCCTGAAACCTATATATCATGAATGTCCTCTAAACAACCCACAAAGAAATTTGACTAGACATGTAGTGGAAGCACTGAAACGAAGCCACCCTGCATTTTGTTCAAGCACAGAGTTACTAACCACCTCAAAGTTGGTTAGTAGAAGCAATTCATTAGGATAATTTGGTAACCAACAAATGTATATGGCTCATATGTTGATATATGAACTATGTATTAATTATATATGAGCCATATGTTTACCATATACAAGTCATATTTGATGAAATTATTTTTAAAAAAATATATTAATTTAGAATATGATGAATTTACTAGTGATACATTTAATGGATGAATTCACAATGTTTATAACAACCAATCCCCAATCACTAGGGACATAATGAATTCAATAAATTTCTTGTGTAAAAGAATTGAGACAATTTCATTGAAAACCTTGTAAAATTCCTACTGAACTTATCACACCCCCTAATAATGATGTCATATCTCAAGCTGAAGCACATCAATACACCCCATTCACTTTTTTACTTAACAATCACATACCTTGAGAATAAACAACCAATCCATCAACAAACTTCATCAATTGAATACTCTCTTCGATTCACTCGAAGACAAATTGCACCTATGAAGCTAAAATTTCCCGTAATTAGTCCCCCACCAAAGTCCTGAGAAAAAGTTAGCAACTGAATATAATAAGTAGATGTTTTTACTATTTTTATTCAGTGACGGAATAAAAACAAAATGAGAAAAATCTTGTATTTGTGAATAAGCCCTACCTGGCTCGGGGAGGAGGAATGGAAACAAATAGAATTAAATGTTTTTTAGGTGTTTTACCTGTAGCTTCCTGAGGTATTCACCCTGTTCCAAATATTATTTCAAAAAAAAATCGATATGGAATGCTATCCATCCAGTCTGTCTCTATTATTCAGATACTATGAGTGTATCAAAAGCATCTATCGAAAAACTATAATTTTAAAAATCTTCACATTTTATGAAAATAGAAAAAGTCCCTCCATGGTCAATGAACAAGCATGGATGGAGCAACATGGAAGAAACCGTTTTGGCCAACCCCTTATTCTACTACTTTTTCACTAGATAAATTGTTCAAAGATGGTAGAGAGGAATGCCGAGTTCAAAGTGAGCATTAAGTATATATTCAGATTTTGCTTGCACCAAGAACCTACAGTTACACCCTGACCAGGACATAATTTATTGCTCTTGAAGACCATTTAAACAGCATCTCATTGATGCCACGTTACTCTGTTACTGACGAACAATTGGGCATCAAATTAGTTTCTGCCCTTAACTAATTTGAATTTAAGCACAGAAGTAGGCTTTGCAATAAGGGGTGACTTGGAGAAAGTATTTGGCTTTCATTTTCACCAACAAACAGGACCAAAACAATTAATACCCATTCGAAAGGCTGGAAAACTGGATACGCTTTATTGTCTCCCAAATTGTTCCCAACCCTAATAATTCGTCATTTCATCAGTTGTCTACATTTACTGGAACTTCTGGAAAAGGCATCTTCGTGCAGTGCCTGGTGTTGACTGAAGAACTTCTTTGCCTCTGAAAGCGTGTAACAACAGCTAGTTGTGTTTGGGGAGGGGGGTGGAGGTTTTCTTTCTTTGTTTTTGGAAGACGTTGGAGCTCCGACAGACTCTCTGGCTCTAACCTTTGACATCACATCTGACAAGCCTTTGAAATTCGTACTTGTATGGTGATTACAATAACACCAATAAGAGCCCCGCTCTCACAGGTGTCGCACATGGGCTTCAAGCAGTTATATTGCGTAAATTTAAGTCGTGCGTTTGCAATCCGTCAGAAGCTCTGACTGACGCTTTGCAGTTCCACAATCTGTAGAAAATACCCATCGAGTCAAAAGATTCCAGTATTTGATCTGGGATACGCCACTATAAAACTTGACTGTCAATCTGCTATCAAATTTCATCCCCAGACAGAACTAACTATAATTTCGTTGCATTTGAGCCTTTGAGGTTGAACTCACTCAAAAGCCTGATATGATTAATTAGAACATTATGTTTAGCAAAACAGTATTCTTAACGCACAATAGAGACTAAACACGAATTGACTACACATTGCAGTAACTTACCATACCGATTTTGCTGTGTTATTCAGGTACTATTATTTGCTATGTGGAAGGCCGCCTCTGGACAGGTGTTCATCTGCTAGTTCCACTTGTCATGTGAATCAGGGTGGGGAACCCGGGTTATGCTCTGAAGTAGGCACTGGTAGAACCAGTATTTTTTTCCTCAATTTTGTATGTAGCCAAGCTGGCCATCATCAACATGAAGATTTTAGTCAAATTTGGCTATAGACCACATATGAAAGTTCAAAATTTTAAGAATCCCTTTATGTTTTGGCTACCTTACAGAACCTGTTGTTGAAATCTGGCAATAAAATTTCTTTTCTAAATCTGGCAAATTAGTGCTTTATTTTCACAAAAACTCTTTGTCTGTGTTAAAATCATATTTTTCAGGTCAAAAAAATGCAAAAATTCATCAAACAAAAAAAACACTGGGTAGAACCCCTTCCCGCTGGACCAAATGGTATCTTAGACCACCAGGCTCAACTCGACCCTAGATGGAATGGGTAAGTTAATTAGAATGAAATGTGATAAAACTCTTCCTTACTTGTATAGTGAGTGTTGTTCTGGTGGATGGGCATGCTTCCCATAGGATTAGTAGATTCTGAAAGACTGCATTATAACACGTGCTCTTCCCAGCATAAAAACACTGGATGATTAAGTGTGCATGAAATCTACTTTGGTCATTTAACCTCTAAGAGCCTAGCTGGTGTCTACACGCATTCCAGCCCAAAATTCTGATCTGCAAATGGGACTGCAAAACCAGCCGTTAACACACTTCTAAGTCTTCAGTAGAGATTTAAGAAGGTAGGTTAATTGCAAACATGGAGAAAAGTTACTGCTTGTTGATTGAAGCATAAGAATCCAAATGTTGCTCCCAGACTAGTGAGCTTAAATGAACTCACAAGGTTAATGTGGCCATGTACTAATTCCACTCATTTCTCTTCTCTTCTCTTATTCCACATTTGGAAATGTAACACCTTTTTAATCTCTTTCATAAACTTCAAGTTCTCAATAAGCAATTCATCTGGAACTCCAGGGAATTACAATCTTGTTTTCAATTTGTACTTTGTTGTGTCATAGCAGCCGTTTCTGGAACAACCCATGATGGACTCAAAATCTAGGAGTAACTAAATCTGATTGAGACTGTTGATTGAGATTAGGAAAGAGCGTGTTGATTGATTGGTCTGAATTGATGATTTGGAGTCTTTAATTCAGAAAATTATATATCCTTCAGAATCTGATAAAGGTCGTTGTTTTTTCCCTCTCTTCAGAGAAACTCAGAGAAGTCATGTGATTTGCATACTGAATATCAAATTTGGAGGATCTCTTTCTTTAGTCATGTCAACTAGAAAACTTACATTCTCCTCACTCACTTCTTGGTGGCCCTGTCACAAGCTTTTACACCCATCCTCTACAAAAATCCATAGTTTCAACACTAGGGTTTATACTTGCACGAGGTTAAATCTACAAGGCTTTTGGGCATTACGGCATTAAAAAAAAAAAATCACAGATACTGCATCCATCCAGCATAAGGAAGGCCCACAACTCCCAAGAACTGTACTGCAGTCTTTCTTACCACCTAAGGATCACAATTACTAGTATGATCAAGGAAATGCCTATTCTTCCTTCCCTGCAACTCTGCATCAGCTTCAAAACACAGTACCGCATGATGCATTCATTGTCGGTAGTAGGTAGCACCTGTGTATAACACAGGTCAAGTAGTTGTAGCTTCAGAGGTCTACCATCTTAGAGTCTGTTGCTTACCTCAGAGGGCAAGACACCAAGCTACCTTCCATGAAAGGAGAGAGCATACACTGTGCAAAAATGCTGCTTATATAGTAAGGTTGAACAACAGTATGGCATGCTTTATTTAGCAACACCAAACTCTCTTCACAATAATGCACATTTCCACTCTGTGCAGCAATGTTGGCATCTCTATCCTGAAGCATGAGCACAGAATGCAAGATAGTGACAAACAGTTTCTCATGTTTCAAAAGATCTATATTGCTACATGGTATTTTTAGTTCCAAAGAGGAAGATAGACTGAAGAATGATGTCATTTTGAAAAGTGAATCTCAACCATGGGTCCGACAAGACAACCACACCTGCAGCATCGACACAACTTTACAAATTGGCGTATGCAGGTGCAATGATGGTGTGGCAACCACAATGCTAATGGAAACACTTGTGAAATGAAGTAAACTATGACAAGAGAACAACAACAAAAATGATCAACAAGATGCTTGCCTGCTGCAGTAAAGCCGTGCTCATAACAAAATTCTGACATACACCAAGAAGAATCATCAATAGCTAAGAATTTGAATAAGCCTGAAGTGGAACATTAGTGATAGATTTCAACGTTCCAGAAAAGCAAGAGCTTTCATAGAAGTGATGCAACAAGCCTAAATTTCTGGTCCATGCACTGCACAGATTCTATTCACCCCTCTTACAGCATCTTTAGAAACATCTTTGGTGCTATTTGAAACAATCCTTGACATGATTTGAAATTGTAGTTGCTGCAAAACTCGACCATCATAAAGTACCCAAAGTCAATTTACATCCTCTAGAGTCCTTTCTATCTGTCTAGCTACAGATTTTGCACTTGGCAGATTCCCTAACCACATCTTTAGGCCATGGTAATTTTGCAACCCAAATATCTTGAAATTAACTTCCTAGTGCAATCATAGTTGCATTTCTTGGATGCTGGCTGGGGTGGATGGATAAATTATACTTCCAATTGGAAGAATCACTCAAGCAAATAAATACATTTTCTGCAACTTCCTAGTCTAAATTCACAGGATTGGCTGTTGGAAAGCCTGTAGTGCAAGATGACATGAAAAGAAACTATTAGATGAAGAGGTTACATTGGGAATCGAATAGCCCAAGAGGCCCATTCAAAGCATGGTTTCAACTTGAATGGATGTTTGAATTTGTACTCCATTGGATCTGCAGTGTGGAAAAGGCAAAAAAACAGATCTGAATTTAAGAAAACCTCTAGTGTCCTTACAAATTCCTCAAACGCACATTGACATACAGTACAAACTTTGAACCTTGTATAGAATGACCATCTGCAACAACTTCCTAATCTCCATACATATACAATATGCACAACAATGACAACAGAAACAAAAAATCATCGGGCCAAGAAGTGACATGGAACTCCCTTACATATCTAAGATCTGCCATTGATGGAACAAATGGGGAAAGGTAAATGTTATGAAATAGCCAGCCAATGAGAGGATCCACAAAGTGGTGGCTAAGAGCTAGCATAGTGGGGGATTGAGATTGGGAAGGTGGGTATTGCCCCTATTGAGAACTCAGCACTTCAACAGGGTAGGATGTAATCACTTGGTGACACCTTGTTGGCTGACTTAGGTCTAGAGTGGCTAACCAAGCCATCCATGATGACACATTCCAACACTTCTCAGGTCCATTCAGTTGCTTTGGAGTGAATTATTGCCCCAAAACTACCATTGACTCATTTGTACAAGTAACAATGCAATTTCCTAGGTAGGAAATTTGTGATAAATCACCTAATTATAAACCACTAGTCTGAGTGAGTCTACTTAAAAGTTAAAGGACACTAGAATTTCCAATGGAAAGCATGTTCCTATGTACCCAAAATCATGGAACACATGTCATGATACTTGACTTAGGAGTCTAAGGAATAGCAGAGGCACAATATTCAAAATAATATTCGGACAACTTGACACTGAGGTTGGGGTCCATTCCACTCTATATCTTCCTTTGTCCTTACTAGTGCAAAGCATGTTAAATCAAGATCCCTCTCAAAGTTTCATCACAGAGTGGTCTCGTCCCTTACTAATCCTGTCAGGGTCTTCCTACAATTTTGAGCTAGCTGGCTTTTGGTCCAAGTGTCAGTTGCAGAGCTATCTGATGAAAGATCAGGGTAGAAGAGATAACATGCTTAGGAGTTAACACATTTTGGGCAGTTCCAGGAATGGTACGGTTCCTTTATTTTGAAAGAAGAGATCCATTGTCCAAATGCTTTGGAAGAGCAATGGTCATATGCATCTAGGTTGTGTTTGACTAGATCTGGTATTCAATGTGATTTGTCCAGATATATATATATAGCATTTTTCAACCAACATTCAACACCAACTCAGGTGCACAGTATATATGTGAAAGTAAACTACTGCATGTTGTACTTCTGGACTGAAATGAGTGTAGATATCTAGTGTCTGTGACTAATCTTGAGATACAAAATTCAGATTCCATTTGATCTTTGACAGAGAGCGCCAAAAAGTATACTGGGATGGGATGACCACCCAGGAATCCCAATGCCCCAGAACCACATTAGAGCCTTCTGAGAGGAGATGTACCTACAGGACCCCCACAAAGAGGGAGGGCTTCTCAGTTGATCATCCTAGCTGAAGCCAATATTAAAGTCTTTTCTTTTCCCATTCCTTTGTGATTGATGAATCTTGCTCATCCACATGACTCTCTGATTGGCTTCTGTACCTTCTTCATGATGGGCTTCAGTACTTTCCTTTCTGACGGACCTTTCCTCTTCTGTATTTTATTTTTAAGCTTAAAAGGGTCCAAAATTTCAATGAATTTGTATTTATGGCTTGTTACAAATACAAAACCGAACTCCCTATCTAAAGTTAGCATACAGTACTGAAAAGTTGGCATTTGCAAGGATAAAACATGATAGCAGATTAGTGATCAGTATCACCAATATCCAGTCTACTCCTAGGATGTGAAGCTGTCCAGCCACCCAGCATCAATGCAGTGATTTGCTCAAGAACAGTTTGATTTGTCTCACCAAGGTCTCAGAGATATGCATATGTGACTTCCTTCTTGTTCCACGTAGAAATAGAGAAATCTTACATTGACCATGTACCAAGGATTGGATGTCACGTGAGACATAACAGAGGATTAAAGGCACAAGATGATAATACCAATTTCTAGCAAATGCTTACCTAGATGAATAGTAACATAAATCAACTGTGTGCACAGAATAATATCCTGATGACAAACAGAGTGCCACACAGTTTGATGCTGGTTGGCCCCCCTGCCCCCCCCAATCACCTTCCATGTGACCATCTGAAAGAGTGGGGGTGACAGGAAATATACCTACCAAAACAAGCCAACTTGGCCCAATAACTCTTTCCGCTGTCAGTCACACAGGTATGCAGTCTACAATGCTGCATCACTAAACACATATTCACTGTCTTGTGTAAGTCTTGGCACCAGCTCCTGTTGTGGCACTTAGAAAGTTCAAGCTGAACTCAGCTGTGTGCAGTAAACTCCACTGTGTGAACTCAAAACAAACTTTTCTTCTTCACTCTTCACCCTTTTTGATGAAACATGATTTCACCATGCTTTCATCCATTCACAATATCTGACCCACTCCACAAAATGGAATCTCTTGCTATTTCTATCACTCCACATGTGTCTGGTGCAACTCTATTTTACTGACATGTCACCTTTCAGCTTCATTTCACACAGGTTTGGCAACTGAGAAAAAGAAATCAAATGAAACCTTAGGCAAAAGACAAAGGGGATAAAATAAAACTAGTTCTGAACCAATAAACAGTTCATTGGAAAACTTTACATAAAATAAATGTCAAGCAGAACAGAGATACATTACTGCCTACTATTCATATGGCAAAAGCCTTCATGAAAATGCAGAGAAAGTGGGAACAATTTAGATAATTGAATCTGCAACTTCTAAAAATATCCATGATCATTCAAGTCTTAACTTATGGATATCCATCCTGAAAAATATTGCAACTGCAATTCATCACCTCTTGTTTCTCATCTGTCATGGCCTTTTATTGTCATGTACTTGGGTAGCAGAGCCTCTCCCACTTCAATTTGGCCACAGCAACAACTTTCATAAAAAGTTCATTGGTGGGTGGTGACATCTGCAGATAGTCCAACTCCTGCAATGACAAGGTGCCTTTACTCAAGGTTGTCTCAATCTACATCCGAGTGAGAATCCAAGGAAGCAGTCCCTCATGCATCTACCCCTGTTCATCAAGGATTCAAATCATGTGGGAAGTGACATCAACTTGCTGCAAGAGGTTACTATGACATTTAGACACTGGAACATGTACATAACATTTCACAACACATGCTGTACTTCTAAAGGGGATTATCATCATAGTTCACCAAACCTTACTTAACACTGGTACATGCATGTAACATTTCAGCAACACATGAACTACTTTTAAAAGGGATCATCTTCATAGATAATGTGATAGTTTCACAGAACCTTACTTGATTGCAACTTCAAAGGGGGTGGAAGTGTCCCAAACACCCAGTCCCAAATAGGAGATGTGATGCCAAACCCATATGATTGCACCTTGAAATGATGGTTCAGGTGATATCTCTGCCACATCCAACAACACCATATCAAACTCTTGTAATGATCCAAGGCCTACTTGGAGTTGTTTGTCACACTTTCACTCTTCTTTCATCCATCTGAAACGAACTTCACATTTAATTTACTTGCACAGTAATCAAATTGCCAAACAGGAAAACAAAAGAGTGCTTGACACATTTTTTGGACACCTGTCACAGGCTTTTGCTGTTGAATCAACACATCTGCAAAAGACAGGCAGTGCATCTACAAAGCAAAACACAATTGAGCAACATGCATGCTAGAAAGTCAGCAGGCAAATGAGAAGGCAATCATCATCAACCATTTCTCACCTTGATTCTCCTAGTAAGTTTATCAATTGGAGATCCATGATGAATGAAGTAGTGTGAAACGTCATAAATAATGTAGCCCAGTAGGCCTCCTCCAAATACAGAGGGAGACCATCTCCAAGAGAAAAAAAGAGACAACACTGCATAGATCTGATAAGAACAATAAGAAATTTGTCAGAAAAATGCAAGAGAACAACCACCAGCAGAAGCAAAAACGACCAATCTCCTCCCAAAGAAATTACTCATGTACCATTAATGAAGTCACCTGAAAGCGTGATTGACAATAAGAATCCATAAACATACTTTAACCTGATCCCAAATGCTCCATTTAAGAAAGAATTAATCTAGCTTGCCATGCATCAAGAAACACAACTGGCATTGCCACAAGACGAGGCTTGGTATTGAAAAGGTGTTCATGTGTGTGAAGTTGCAAATAAATAACTGATTCAAAAGACAAGTCCTGAGCATAAGGTTCAAGAGCTTACAATTATTGAAAATACAGCTGTGAGGGCTGGGGGGAAGACTAGACGATAGCCATCCATTGGATGTTTATGGTGGCAACCATGAAGTAAGTAATGAACTGTATTCCACCTGGTCCCTTCCAACATTGTCAGAAATTGTGTTGCAACCACAATCTACTGTTCATTCATGACTCCTCGGTTGCTGTTGAACAGTGAGCCCTAAATTGAAAGCCTGAAAACAGCTAAGACTACTAACACCTTGAAAATCTCATGATTACATTGCATGAAAATGTCACATCACAAACAAGAAGAATGAGCAGAGAATCCCAAGATTATCTTCATCATGCACCTGTGGTGGCAGAATAGCAAACTGTTGGACTCACCAGTAACTTGATGTCTTCACATGGAAGAGAAACCGATGAAGGAAGTACTCAATGAATGTCCAGATAAATATTCCAGTGGGCACAGTAGTGAACAACTTCTCCAATGGCAGGCCCCTTTGAAGAGCCACCACTTGAGACCAAAACACAACAGGCATCCACACCAGGGGAATGACCCACCACAATGTCTTTGTAAGAGACTGCAACCAGAAGCCATGGGATTTTATCAGTTCAGTTCACTAGCTTCATCAATGTGGCATGACACAAAGCTACTCCTTTGCAAAGAGATTATTGATTCATCCATATCAGTTCTCGTGCTTGTCCACCTTACAGACTCAACTGTCTTGCAATGTGATAAAGCCCGTATGGTCATTGAAGAGCAAAGATCAGAGAGAACTGGCTAAAGTATCTCCACCTCCATAAAATCGCTTTGAAAGAAACGAGGACTCTCCTTGCACACAATTGATTGATGCACCCACTTTTGATAACCATCGCCTAGATGCCCAACCTGAAGATGCAACACGTCTTTCATCAGTGTAGAAAGACTTCTAACAGTGATAAAGACAGTGCACACAAATGCTACATTTCACCACGAGAAACACACACTATATGACACTCAAGTTATCGAAAACTAGGTTCTCGAAGGAAGAACTAGAAGCTGACCTTCAACAGAGATAAGATACGGACGGAGATGAGCCCCTTACCTGAAACACGAGCGGTTTGCTTAGATCAACCGTGTAAACATGGGAAGTATCAAGCTTTCCATCAAGCAGATGCCCTGCCATTGGGCTGCCGTTTTCACAAACCCAGCTACAGACAGTTCCGCCGGCACTCACACCACTTGGTTATAAGACTCGGGTGAGAATCACATACTCAAAAATTCTCTGGACTCACACATTACATCCGTACTCCAATGGCCTCACTATTTCTCCACTTCCACGCCCCGTTTCAATCCGCTGATGCTCTCTCTTCACTCGTTTCTACAAACCTCCGTCCAATAGAACTCGCTCCTCGGATCGCTCTCGTTAGGTGGTGCTACAAGAGCTGCAACGAAGTAAACCCGCCTTATCTTCAAGAACAACAACAGTTGATATCCTCTCAAGTGAGTTGCATATTGCATTGTGTTGCAGACGAGGTACTCTGCCAAGTCTGCGATCGACTACATGCGAGGCGTATCGGAAGGACGAACGGAAAGTCGGGAGGGGGGGAGGGAAGAACCGCGAGAGGGGGAGGAAGCGATGCAATGTTGGCCGCCACACTAAACCCTAAACTCCGAACGCGACGTAGGCTGGAATATCAAATATTTTCTGCACAAGTCACAGTGTAAAACTCGGGAGGTTTGCAGCTCCGATATTTATAGCCTAGTATTCTGTTGCCTACAGAAATGTTCCAATCGTCTGTGAAGAAAAAGTTGAAACAGGCCAGGTTTGCATGTGCAGAGGGGGTAGAATCGCCCATCATCCAACAGTTTTCAATATTCTCCTAATTACTTAGCCAGATTGAGTAATTTTTGTGGCGTTGGAAACGCTAGGTGGAGGGTGAAAAATGTTCTTCAAGTTTTAGAATCAGAGGAACAATGTGTGAGGATTCGACCTCGTTCAATTTTTTAAATGTTCATTCGTCGGCTTATCTACCTTACTAGACTTTGGCAAATGTTCCTCCTCTCAACGGCAAGGCTATGAGAAAGTTTATGATATGGCGTTCCTTTATTGACTTTCCATTGTGACCTTGTTGAAGTTATATGTTTAAAAATCATTTCTACCCTTTAAAAAGAGCCCAATTTGATTAACATTTTGTTCCAAAAAATTGAAACGTTTTGGGACTTTTGACTCACAATGTGAGAGTTCATTCGAAAACATTAAGACTTGAGACTTATTTTCTTGCTTTCTTTCTCACAATATGCAAGAATGTTTGAATCCTAGAACGATTAGAGCTCTGTTGTAATCCATCTCCCTTGTCATGTTTCAATTTTTGTCAAAAGTTCAAACCAGGTCACGACAGTAAAGTTTATAATCATTGCATTTTAACAGAAAGAAACCTTTGAAAACAGCTAAAGAATTAAGTATAAATTTAAACAATGTTCACCTTTCCTCTAACTACATGTTTTAACATGCCATCAACCTAGTTTTGGTGTTTTTTTATTTCAACCAACTAAATGACCTACTACAACTATAGTTTTAGGACCACTTTAGATAATGGTTCAAAAAGCAAGGTCCAATGAAATTGAACATTCCTATTGGTCAAGAGCTTTAAATTGGTCCCAAGGCATTTAGAGAAGGGTTTAGGACCAAGACAAATCAATGTGTGATTTAGCTTACATGGCATCATTTTAGAAAGAAAACCAATAAGTCCAAACCAAAAAAAAAAAAAAAAAACAAAAAAAACCAAAAAAAAAAAAAAAAAAAAAAAACCTTACAAGAGAGCTCAAGGTTTGGAAAACCAAAATGTAAGTTAAAGTCCAAGGTTGTTCATTTCTTTGTTTTTTGCTTTTTTTTTGTTTTACTACTGCTTGTTACTCAAATTTTGTGAGCATGGAAGACATCCTATAAATTAAGGATATTGTTGAAAACACACCAGCTCCATTTTGTATCAATTCTAAAGTTAACATGGTTAGTTTTGTGAATCCTCGCAAGGTGAATGCTAGAAGGAACACATTTTCAAAATTTTAAAAAGATCAAAGATTAACCTAGTCCTCTCACATGTTAATCACACATAATTTTCAATATTGGACCCTTGAATTGGACCCCAAGCCTTTAAACAAACTCGTTGTACTTTAGAAAAAATGTTTTTTTTTTTTAAATGTGAAGAAGAGTCCAATTCAAAATTCAATTTGTTTCAAATTGGTCGTTGAGCTTTTGGTCCTTGGACCCTTGTTTAAAGTGACTTTTAATGCCTATGTGCCTCATAATTAGATAGATGGTTCATGACATCATGTGGCCAAGTTCAATTAAATATTACATAATTCATAACCTTGATTTGATATTTTAAAAGTTTATTAAGATATGAATCATGACATAAGTTTTATTGCAACCTTCACCTTGGGCTTACTATAACCAAGGTCAAGGCAACAAACACTAAACAAAAGTAACAAATTAAATGCAATATCAGTCTTGACGCAATTGTAACACAATGTTCAATAAGAAAAATATTTTGGAATTTTTATTATTATACTTGAATTGTGATTGACATTATAAAGGTGAAGCATGGTAAAATATACACAAAAATAATGCAAACAACAAAATACAAAGGTCTTTGAATAAAAGGACTAACAAATGGATGATTTTATGGGGATAACAATATTATTTATGGGAACATCATTTTTAAACTTTTGTTTGCATGAACTTCAAAAATTAAATTATCATAATCATGTTTTAAAAAAATACTTGCAAGTACTTGAATTGGGACTAAAATTTGTGACAACTTGAAAAATAAGTTTAAGAACTTAAAAGTAGGTGAAATGTTTTTGCAATTTTTTCTTTTTCAAGCACCTCAATATTGATGTGGTGAACATTCTAATATAATTTTTTTGGTTAATGAATTTTTTTTTCATAATTAAAATCATCCTCAACCTTTTCAAAAGTGACATTATTATTGGGGATACTTTTGGGGTACTTTTTGAAGTCCAAATGATATGACAAAAATGATTTTGACAAGCTAAAGGGAGATGCCCATGAAAAAAACTAAAAGTTTCATTTGTTTTGAAATGCTAAAGGAAGGTCAGAAGTTTTTTAAACTTTTTTTTTTTGTTTTCAAGTAAAAAACAAGGTAACAAGTATGTACAAAATATTTTGTTTGCACCCATAATTATCTTTCTTACAAATATTTTCAAGGAAAAAAAATGATTTAATGGTTAAATTTTCTATTTCAACCAAAAAGAACATGCACTATTATTATTCATGGTTTTTTTTAATGTTCAAGTTGACTAAATTGCCCAATTTGACTAATGCACATGTCCATATTAACTAGAGGCCCAAATCCTAAATGACATGTGTAACTTTTAATTAATCAACTTGACTATAATGACCTACTTGACTATGTGTCAAATGATACATCTAATCAAGTTGGACTAAAAACTGACAACTTTGGTTAAATAAGCCAAGGGCCTAATCAAAAAGAACATTGCAAATGGACTTATTAATTAGGTAGCTTAGTTTTTTTGTGCAAATAATTGACCCCCCTCCCCAATAATCTTATAATTTTAAACCATTTGCCAATGTGGCTATTAATCTTAAATTTGTTTAAGTCCAATGTTTATACAACCTAATTGGCAAACTTGTAGTTCAAGAACAAAATGAATTATTTGTCAATTTGGAAAAGTTTTTTTTTTTTTTTTGGAAATTCATATAATCTATGTATATGTATTACTAGCATTCAGATTATATATATATATGTATATATAAGTTGAATTACAAACTTCCAGTTCTTGTGAGCAAAAAACTTATATAAATAATTTCAAAATTTTAATTCTGGTAAAGAAAGTTATCTACCAACAAAACCTCACACCCCAAGTCCATTACAATATCAATTAACATGTTAACATGTTGAAATTTGAATCACCATATACCCCAAAAAAATGAATTCAATAAAAACGTAAAGACTTTCTAGCTCTAAATCTCTTTCAACTTTCTCATCAAACATCCTAAACTCTGATACCATGTAATAAATAGGAGATTTAGTCAAGTGCAAACATAAATATTTATTGAAAAGAAACTAAAACACGATGTTCACAACATGGAACATAACATTAAGAACTCCTCGAGATTCTTGTCACATCATTGACACAAATTTGTGCAATGAAGAAAAGAGAATCAAACCATCAACACCAAGGTATTTAACTAAAAGACCAAACCAAAAATAACCAAATTAATCTAAGTAAAGAAAGTAGTTCAACCTTGTGAAAGTAACCTAGTTTTCTTACTCTAATAACTAATGAAAACCTAACTAATTGAGCTTGAATTTTCAACATTCCCCTTTAAATTCAAATCCATTTTTAGTACACTAAGCATTTTTAAAAACTTCCTTAGCTTATTTGTACCTAAAACTTTTATGTAAATGTCAACAACCTAATCCTTAATACCAACATGAATAAGGTTAATTTATCTTGTTATAATTTTTTTTCTGACAAAATGATAATGCACCTCAATGGGTTTTTTCCTAGCATGATAGATTAGGTTGTTAGTAGATAGTATGCTACTAAAGTTATCACAATAGATGACAATATGAACATCCACTAATTGTTCCAAATTTGAAAGTAGTTTTTATAACCAAACTATTTCACATGCAGTGATTGTTGCACCTTTGTACTCAATCTCCAAGCTTGATAGTGCAATTGTTGGTTGTTTCTTATTACTCCAACAAACAACACCACTTCTAAAAGAAAACATGAAACCATTAATTGATCTTTTATTTGAAATTGTTAATTTAATCAACATTCATGTATCAATGTACTTGTAATTAACTTTTGGCTTCATAAAAAATTCCACATTACAAAATGTGTTTTATGTACTCAATATGCGTCTCATTACATCCAAATGTGGATTTTGTGGTGTTTGTATGAATTGACTTACCATTTCAATTACCTAACTCAAATATGGCCTTGTGATAGTCATGTAAATGAAACTCCCCACTATGGATCTATACATATTGGTATCCTCCAAAAGGTCACCTTCATTTACACTCAACTTCACATTTTGCTCTAGTGGAATTGAAATGGGTTTTCAACATACTTAGACAATTTGTTAAATACATACTTCATTTATAATAACCATATCCCTCTAAGGGATTGGATACCTGAACATCGAAAAAGTAACGTAACTCTCCCAAATCTTTCATCTCAAGTTTTTGTTTCAAAAGTTTTTTCAAATTAAAAATGTCTACATCATTATCTCTTGTGATAATCATGTCATCAACATAAATGACTATGACTACAACCCCACGATTTGTTGTTTTCACATAGAGTGAAAAATCTACATTGGATGTTTGAAATCCGCTTGTGACAAGATACTCACTTATCTTGTCTAACCAATCTCTAGGTGCTTGCTTCGAGCCATACAAAGTTTTCCTCAACCTACAAACCAAATTAAGATGTGCTTGGTCCACATAACCTGGTGGTTGTTCCATGTACATTTCTTCTTGCAAATTTCCATGAAATAAAACATTTTTTACATCCATTTGATGTAAAGACCATCCTTTTGCTATTGCCATAGCAATGATTATTCTTACAATCATCAATTTTGCAACTAGACTATAGGTCTCTTCATAGTCTATGCCATAAGTTTGGGCATAACCTTTGGCAACCAATCTTGCTTTGTATTTACTCACATATCCATCTGCATTGTGCTTGACTTTGTACACCTATTTGCACCTAATTTCTTTATTGTCCTTTGGTAAAGCTACCAATTCCCAAATAACATTAACATTTAATGTCACCATCTCTTCATCCATGGCATTGTCCCACTTAGGGTTTCCAATTACCTGCTCAAAACAAGTGAGTTCAACCTCTTATATAATTTTCACCATGTATGTGTAATGATGAATTCTAAACCATCATATGTGAATCTTTGTATAAGATACTTGACTCGTGTGGATCTTTGTACTTCACTATTGTTGTCATGTGTTTTCAAAGTTTTTTTGCCATCCAAGCTCCGAAAGTAACAACTAAAGGGACTTTTGACTCTTCATCCACACTCTTTTCTAAAACACTTGACTCACCATCTACATGAAAATTTTTAGATGATGTTTGAAAACTACCATGTATAATGTTTGGAGATTTTAATTTCCTTTCTATGGAGCGCTACTGGACCCATTAATTGAAGACTATTGTGTTCCATTAATTAATTATGATTATTGTTCCACATTTGATGAAACATCACCATTTATAGCCTTTCCATCTTCTGCTATATTCATTGGTGAGTACCAATTAGCCATTTCATTTAACACAACATTTCTACTCATTTGCAACTTTTAAGTGGAAGGGTTGAAACATTTATATCCCTTCTAATCTAAAAAATATCTAATAAAGATACACTTATCAGCTTTTAGGTCTAATTTTGATCTTTTTTCATGAAGAACATGCATGTATGTAATGCAACCAAACACTATGAGGTGTGAGACATATAGTTTATTGCCTTTGAATTTTTCCTCGGATGTCATGCCATCAATTGTTGTTGTTGGTGTTCAATCCATGATATAGACTGCAATTCCTACCACTTCCACCCAAAAGTAATTTGGCAAATTATTCTCATTCAACATAACACGTGTTATTTTTGCAATGTGCATGTTATTCCTTTTAGCAACTCCAATTTGCTATGGGGAATACTTACATGAATATTTGCTTTGAATTTCATGTTTTTTTTAAATATTCACTGAATTCATTTGAAAATATTCTCCCCTTCCATCAAACCTTAGGCATTTGATGCTCGCACCCTTTTCCTTCTCCACCATTATTTTGAAACTCAAAAAAAAAATTCACTTTTGTGTTTCATGAAATAGACCCACATTTTCTTTGTATGGTCATCAATGAAATTCACATAGTACCCACATCCTCCAATGAATTTCGTCTTTGTGGTCGACACATTTGAATGGATCATTTCCAAAGATTTGGAACTTACATGAGTTGTTTGAATTGGGAATGGATGCCTAACTTGCTTCCCCAAATGGCATGTTTCACAAACTTTTGGCATCACCTCTTTTGTTCCAAATTTGGAAAGACCTACAACAAGATTTTCTTTTTCCATCAACTTAAGATGTTGGAGATTAACATGGTCAAGTCGCTTGTGCCAAATTCTAATGGCTTCATCTCCTTTTCCATGTGTGAATAACATGGAATTCACTTCATGCATGTTCACATCCAAAGTGAACATCCGTCCATTCCTTTCCCCTTTTGCAATCAATTTGCCTTTGTTTTTCATGTTTTCCACAAAACATCCATTAAGGTTGAATGTCACATGTAAACCTTGTTCCACCATTTACCCTACCAAAACAAAAAAATTTGTTATGGTTCGAACATGAAGTACATTTTTCAAGTACTTTGTTTGCTCATCTTGCATGGACAATGACACCTTGTCAATTTGTGTGATGGGATGTGTATTGTCATCACCAATTTCCACAAACTTTAGTGTTTTCAAATTAACTATTTCTTTAAACCACTCTCCATGATTAGTTATTTGGTTTGAAGTTCTACAATCCACATACCAAACATTATTATTTAATACACCTCCTATCATTGGATTTGCCATGTGCGCCATTACAAATAGTTGTTCATCACTTTGATTATTAATTGATGCATAATTCCCTTGTTGCAAAATCTTGTTCCATGCATCATGCTCCATTTGATAATAATTCTTTGCCATGTGCCCAAATTTTTCATAATATTATGAGTTTGAATCAATGTTTAATTGTTAACCTTGACAATTTCCACCATGGCTTCCATGACTTCCCTTTCCTTGAAATTTTTTTCAACAACCTTCATGCAGTTGACCTTCATGTTACTGATGTCCACCATGCGAGCTTCCGTGTCAACTTCAAGATGAAGTTATACCACCTTTACTTCTACTTTTGCATCTACTAATATTTGAATAGAAAACATTTTCTTTTGATCCTGCACTGGATGTGTCGCAACCTTAGTTTTGAGCTTGCAACCAAGGTAAAGGGGTTACAAGGTTACGACCAAGGGGAAGCCCGGGAGTCAAGGCAAAGAGGTCGCAAGGGTGTGGGCCAAGAAGAAGCCCAAAAGTCACATCACATACTCCTGGGAGTGTAAGAAAGTGTGAGGGAGTATGAAGGAGTGAACCCTCACACTCCCAAGGTAACTCCCATTTTGGAAGATGGAATCCCAGTGGACTTCCGAATTTTCAGAGAACAATTTTAGGGGTCAAAACTCAATGTCTTATGGCGTTCTTTATATCATTAAAAATCTTTTGGAATTTAGATGTCTGAAATGGGCTTGCATTGTTCATTTAGACATCTGAAACACAAGTTATGGCCAAAAGAAAGGTCGAGAATCAAATTGCCAGTTTGACTCCCGACCAAAAAAAAAGTCAAGAATCGACCCAATTTACTTAACTATAAAGGGCGTGCAACATACCGTTGGAAAGCTTTCAACGAGAGCTACAACTTTGCTTTAGACTGCATCTCGATCAGAGGTCTACTCGCAAAATTATGGGGCTCCAAAGTTGTGGGAGACCCAACCGACGCGATTTCGGAACTCCCACTCGGGAGTCCCGAGGGGAGTCCCGAGAGAAAAAAGTCATTTGAATGTAGGCTCCGTGGCCAGCCACAAAGTATACTATAAGGGGAAGGTGGTGGCTTCCCCAAGTCCAGGCCATGGTGAGTCTAATGTGTTTGTGTTGCCCATGGTTCGTCCTAGCACCAAAGGTGCTCCAACTATGCAGTAACCACTTTGTGTGGGTCATGTGCAGGCCCGTGTGAGTGAGTGAAGCTTATCAACTTTTCCTAGTCCCATCCCGGAGCTCCAACATGCCCCTTTACCCCTCAAAGTGTTATGAGTTAAGGAGTGTGCCCCGACTCTTCCTTCCGTTGTCTTTTACTTAGATTCACATTTGAGTCCTTCAACGAGTTGGGAGTGTGTCAGGATGAGTTGCAACCTTAACATTGGGTTCGTGACTAAATGAAAAGTGCAAGGGCCCATGAAGCCAAGAGTGTGTTTAGGTGTGAAACACATTTTCAAAAATGGGGGAAAATGCAAAGAATGAAACCCAATGACTCCCAAGTGTACTCCCACTTTGGGAGTTACACTCTTGCGGGAGTTACAAATGTTTAAAGCCTTGGTTGGAAATTTAAAAAAACACCAAATTGGGCCCCCATGAAATTATTAAAAAGGTTTTGAAACGTACATGCTTAAAGTGCCTTCGCATTGTTCATTTAAACCTGATTTGCATGAGTTATGATCAAAAAAAGGGGCATGAGATAAATTCTCAATTTAGACCACAAATCCTTTGAAAATAAGGGTCAAATGAAGTTCAATTGGAACGTGTTATAAACCATTGGAAAGATATTTTCAAAGGATATAAAATATTGTCCTCGAGCTTTCAAAAAAAACTTGATTTGATAAATATATGAATGTTCAAAATTTTGCGATAACAAAAGTCCCAGTTTTGGGAATCTCAAGGAAAAGTGACATTTGGATGTAGTCCCCGTGAAAAGGCATAGAGTATACCAAAGGGAAGGGAGTGGTACCTCCTCCCAAAGGTTACAGGCCATGTAAAGTTTGTGCTTGAGGTTGTCCCTACTAAGTCTATGACGCACTCCCAAGTCCCTTGTTAGACCCAAAAGGGGTCCAACTATGTCAAAATGCGGAAGTGATTTGGGACTTGGAGCCGCTCCCAGCTTCCAGCACTAAAAGGGGTGAGAGGGGCGTGCTGAAAGCTCCGGGATAGACTAGGAAAAGGGACAAGCTTACTCAATTACACGGTCCTGCATCCAAATCTAACCCACAAATGGGTTAGAACTCATTCTGCACCTTTTTGGTGTTAGGACAAGCCACGAGCAACTTGGACTCACTTGACTCACCACGGCCCGAACTCGAGGGAAGCCACCACCTTCCCCTATATAGTATTCTCTGCGACTCTCCGCCGCACCTACATCCAAATGGCTCTTTTTCCCAAGACTCCCAAAGTGGAGTCCCGAAATTGTCCCGGTTTGGACTCCCAGGACTTTGGACGCTTATAACTCCTCGCTCCAAACTCAGATCGGGACAAGGTCTAAACCAAAGTTGTAACTCTCGTTGAGAGCTTTCCAACGACGTGTCACACTTCACCTGCACGCACCAGAATCGGGTCGATTCTCGAATTTTAGTGGTCGGGAGTCAAACTGGCAGTTTGACTCCCGGCCCTTCTTTCGACCATAACTTGTGTTGTAGATGTCCAAATGGCTCATGCGAGGCCATTTTGGACATCTACACTTCAAGACCTTTCCAATGGTACCAAGAACGTCCCAATGCGAGGTGTTTTGACCCCTGCGATCATGCTCTGAATTTTCGAGAGTCCTAGAGGACTCCCAAGTCCCATTTTCGGGAGTGTAAGTGGTGACCTCACAACTCCCTCAAAGTGGGGTTACGACAGTCTACCACACCACTTCCATTCAATTTGCACTAACCGCCCTTTTTTTTTGGTTGTGCAAGTTAATTTCATCTTGAACTCTCGCTTTTGAGTTCGTTATGATCCCATCCTGGAGTTCCAACATGTCTTCTTACCCTGAAATGTTGTGAGTTAAAAAGCGTGCCCTAACTCTCTTCTTCTTTTGAGTTTCACTTTGAAACCCTTTATGGGTCTCTTGAAGAGTTTGGGGTGCATCAACATGAAATGCCAACAATTCTCATTTTTCAATTATAAATAAGATTATCATTTTTTTTAATTAAAAAATGTTTTGCGAATTATAATTGAAATTTAAAATTGGCTATATTATTTTCCAAAACCATTCAAGGTCATAATCACTAGATCTTCATCATTTATAGGGGTTCTTATAAATGCAAGAACATCTATAAGGTTTTTCACCTTTGTAAAATAGTCATTGATGTTCATTTTTTTTTCTATGATTACGTAATTTTTGCTTAAGTTGTATTGTGTGGGCTTGTGTATTGGTGTTGTACATCTTCACCAATGTATTCTAAGCTTATTTGGGTGATTTTCCATCTTGAATATGCATAATCATTGAATAGGACACACTCATAAAAGACCAATATAAAAAAATTCTAACTTTCTCATGCAAATTTTTGTTGGCTTGAATTTGTTGTTGTGTGGGGTTTTTTAGTAAATGAGGTCTTTCTCATCATCAATTACGAAATCCCAATAACCTTTCCACATCAAAAATCTCATAACCTTAAATTTCCACACTTGAAAATTGTTTTTGTTTAATTTTTCAATTGTAATTTGAGAAAGACCATCCATCACCTCTCAAGGCAACACTCAATGTCTTCTTGGGGTTTCACAAACGATAAGTTTCAGGAAATGATTTCATTTCCTTCCTTGGGTTTCTAAGGTTATGGTTAGGGTTTTATTTATTTGGGTTTCTAAAGTTAGGGTTTGGGTTTCTAAAATTAAAGTTAGGGTTGAACAAGATGGACCTTACATATGTATGTATGTTTTGAATATTGTATGAAATTTTATACTATACATAGGTTTGAAACATATGTATGTATCTCATATAATATTTTGTATGATATTAAATACATAATTACATACCAAATTTTTGTATGAAGGTCTTGATAATTTATTTGTGTTTCACAATCTTCAAAGTTCAAACTCCTTCCGTCAAGTTCTCCCAAATTATATTTGTTCCATTTCAAATTTAGTTTTGATATCTTCTCAATGTAAACTTTTGTCATTAACAACTTTGCAAAGCTAAATCGCTCACATATGAACTCGAATTGATATGAAATTTTATTACAACATGAAAAACTATGTCTATTATCATCTTTCAAAATTTGAGCTCATTTGACTTCATAAAATGAGAGATCTTGTTACTTTCTTGAAACCATTTCAAACTAAGACCCGAACACAAAATGACTTACAACTCTTTCAACAACTCCAAACCCCTTGAAATTTTGGGAAACACATCAAATATATGTCTTCCACATCTACTCAAAAATTCAACCCTACTCATGATGATCACAAACATTTATCATTTTCAAAAGAAATTGACTTCAAACTTGAGGCTAAAACTTTAGATACTTGGACCTCTCTCAATACATATCCAAATGGCATGAAATTTCTCTCACATGTGTAATATTTTATGATCTATAAGATCTCAAAGTTACACATTCGACAATGCTTTAAAAAAGGAGATATGATAAAAAAACTAGATTTGACATAGAATCTTCAAAAGCTCATAACTCTCACAAAACATATTCTTTCTCTTGAAATTTTGATAATAAAAGCACCTTATAGTCTTCTATAATCCCTTTAAGTTTCACTTCAAGATCTTTTCACAATAAATCTAGATCTAGATTTAAAGATATGACTTTCATAACTTTTGATGTGATAATCTCCTCTCACCTCCTTTTTTTCGCTATTTGCTTTCCTCTTTTCTTTTTTACACTTGATAAACTCCTATGATATTACTAGAGATTATTAAGCTTTAATCCTAAAGACTTTTTAGCTTTAAATTTCTTTCAACTTTCTCACCAAATAACTTAAGCTTTAATACCATGTTAACAAATAGGTGATGTAATCAAATGTAAACGTAAATCTCTATTGAAAGGAAACTAAAACATGATGCTCATAACATGGAACATAACATGAAGAATTCTTCAAGATTCTTGTCACATCAAAGACACAAACTTGTGCAATGAAAAAAAGAAAACCAAACCATCAACATCAAGGTATTTAACTAAGAGACCAAACCAAAAATTACCAAACTAATTTAGGTAAATAAAGTAATTCAACCTTGTGAAAGGAACCTAGTCATTTTCCTACTCAAATAACTAATGAAAACTTAATTAGTTGAACTTGAATTTTTAACACCAATAATATTGTTCTACTTGTCACCATTAATAAGTTTGACTTTAACCTAGTCCTTGTTAACATTAATAAATTGAAGCCATGTAGGTTTATTGAAAATAGAACTTTATAATTTGTATTAACTAACATTAATGACCTGGTTATTGATAAATTTATTCAAATAAAGGAACCCAAACCATTACTTATTGAAAATGCAAATTTTAGACTTGTAAAGTTTGAATCGATTAATAATTATTTAACACATGATAATATTATTGCAAAATCGAGTTTTGTAGTTCCAATTTATTGGGTGTGCTGACCATGGATTGTCTCCTAAAGGTTGTAATAAATTGTTTAAAAAGATTCATCAAACATACAAACCATCATCACATAGAATTTGTAGTCCCACAAATGGTTCCTTGTTGCCCAATATCCAACTTGTATTTGATATTCCACATCAATCACTACTAAAAATCATGTCATTTGCAACCAGTCACTATGCAATTAACATGTAACTATTTATCGTTTACAACTATAAATTCTGTATTGTATAATTTTTCAACCATACGGTTATGTGTGCAATTAACATGTAACTAAATGTGTAGAACATGGACATGTGTCATAAAAATGATGGCCTAAACTTATACATGTTTAAATTATTATACTTAATATATCTACATAGGTTATGTATAATAATATTATTTGCCTCCAATACTAAGGTTAACCCCATGTTAACTTAGGCTAACCTAAATTAACCTAAGCTAAAATAACCATGTTTAAATTGTTAACAAATAGGAGATCTACTCAAGTGCAAACATAAATCTTTATTGAAAGGAAACTACAACATAATGCTCACAACACAAAGCACATCATCAAGAACTTTCCAAGGTTCTTGTCACATGAAATACACAAACTTATGTAATGAAGAAAAGAGAAAAAGCAAACCATCAACACCAAGGTATTTAACTACAAGACCAAACCACAAATAACCAAACAAAAATAAGTAACGAAAGTAATTCAACCTTGTGAAAGTAACCTAGTTACTTTCTTACTCCAGTAACTAATGAAACCTAACTAGATTAGCTTGAATTCTCAACACTCCCCCTCAAGCTCAAATCCACTTCTAGTACATCAAGCATTTTTCGAAACTTCCTTAGCTTGTCTGTACCTAAAGCCTTTCTGAAAATGTCAGCAACTTGATCTTCAATACTAACATGAATGAGGTCAATTTCTTTCGCTAGAACTTTTTCTCTAATAAAGTGGTAGTGCACCTCAATGTGCATTGTCCTAGCATGATAGACCGGGTTGTTAACAAGTAGTATGCTACTAATGTTATCACAATAGATGACAACAGGAGCATCCACTAACTGTCCCAAATCTGAGAGTAGTTTTTGTAACCAAACTACTTCACATGCAGCAATTGCTGCACCTCTATATTCTGCTTCCGTGCTTGATAATGCAACTGTTGGTTGTTTCTTACTGCTCCAACTAACAACACCACTTCCAAAAGAAAACATGAAACCACTGGTTGATCTTCTATCTGAAACATTGCCAGCCCAAT
>Ga0209611_10000018_pt1 | contig 171467 bp, 151 predicted proteins | sample S1TSphgellanicum_3_FD_187693 | JGI IMG/M metagenome (GOLD analysis project Ga0209611, IMG submission 187693) | Host-associated microbial communities from peat moss isolated from Minnesota, USA - S1T2_Fc - Sphagnum magellanicum MG (SPAdes) (version 2) | ecosystem: Host-associated > Plants >... | reverse complement strand
TATCACTCATCCCTATCCTCTCGCACGCTTTGGCGTCAGAACCTAAGGTAGGAGCCGGATGCGGGAAAGCCGCTAGTCCGGATCTGTGCGGGGTGGGTAGGGGTAACCCTACTCCCTACCGCGATAGACTATGCCACCACTTCCATTCAAGCTTGCAGCAGTTGATCTAGATGGCACCCTTCTTGCAAAAGACAAAACAATAAGCAGCGAAAATCTGCGGGCCATTAAAAGGCTCGAGGAAGCCGGCCTTACGATTGTGATTGCATCAGGTAGAGAACATCTGAACTGTCTTCGATACCATCACCAACTAGAACTTAAAAGCCCCGTAGTCTCTTTCCAAGGCGCTTTGGTAAAGCATCCTCTTACAGGAGAGGTTCTTCTTTCGCTTGCGCTCGATCAAGATCTCGCCTGCGAAATTCTCGAGCAATCAAAGCTCTTTGAAACGAATGTCCTATACGGCAGCGAGAAAGGTGTTTATGCCACCAGCCGAAATAAGTGGACTGAGCTCTACGAGCGAGTAACCGGTGAAGCAGCTCACATTATTGATTCCTGGGACGATCATGATGCCGGTGATGCGATCAAAATACAGTGGCTCGATGAACCATCGCGTGTCTATCATATGCTAGAACGGCTTGAGAACAGGATTTTACGTGATTGCCAGGTGTGGTCTTATGATTCAATTGCAATTGAGTTTGTTAGGCAAGGTGTCACCAAAGCAACTGGTGTAGGTGCGGTTGCTCACAATCTAGGTATAAAGGCAAGTGAAGTTATTACATTCGGGGACGCTGAAAACGATGCATCCATGCTGTCTTGGGCAGGACTAGGCATGGCTATGTCTCATGCGCGCGATGCCGCAAAGGAGGCGGCCGATCTTATAGCACCTACAGGGCATCCTGATACTTCGTTAGCAAGAGGGATCGATCTTATTTTTGAAAAGTTTGCCAAATCAACCGCACATTAGCCGGCCGACTTGCTGTTTCTCCGTGTTATTCAAAATTCGTATATTACACTCATCGTATTGTCGTACACTCCACAAGTCGTATTATTGTAATGCGGATCGATTAGTCGTATGGTTGTATTGTTGTATGTACATACTGTGTTCCATACGAACAGTTATAAATACATGTGTACGTACATATCTATTTTGCGTCCTGAACATCCAGGGACTACCAGGTCTGCAGGAATGCATCCGTCGCGGCTCTTTGTAACCAGAGAAATTCTTAAAGTCACCGATAGCCCGTTTCCAGGCTCAAACCCGTTACTATCAGAAGCTGCTTGAAAATCGTCTCTATTGGTTCAAGTACTTGCTTTTCAATAGTCTCCAATATCTCCTCTTTTTGCCGTGCACTCTTCTTGCGTTTTGGCTAACACCAAAGCGCTTTCGTAATGTCGTTCTTCTAGTTGCGTGTTATGTGTTCTACATGAGTTGGAAGCCTATTTATGGCCTGCTCATGTTCGGTCTCACAATTAGCAATTATTTTCTTGGTCTGGTTCTATCACGCGCCACAGAGCATAAGAAGCTGGTCTTGGTCGGCACTGTCGCTTTCAATTTGCTTGCTCTTGCGGTCTTTAAATATGCCTATTTCGCTCGGGATATCCTGGCAGGAGTAATGAAAGGGATCGGAACGGATGTGCCACCACTTGCGGTGCAAATTATTTTACCACTCGGAATATCCTTTTTCGTATTTGAATTCATTCACTACGCAAGTGATGTGTACAAAGGCGGAAAACCCGTTACTTCATTTCTTGACTTCGCCCTGTTTGCCAGCTTCTTCCCCACGCAAATAGCCGGTCCGATCAAACGTTATCAAGACTTCGTACCCCAATTGACTAACCCGCATCCTGTCACGATGGACACCATTGAAGAAAGTGCGCGGCTTATTACCGTGGGACTGGTGAAGAAAATCCTCTTTGCAGATTATCTTGCCATTGCAGTGCACAGCGCTTTTGAACATCCGGAATTGCTTTCTTCAGTTGATCTCTGGCTGGCTGTCTATGCATTCGCTTACCAGATCTATTTCGACTTTTCGGCGTATACGGATATTGCGCGCGGTTCGGCACTCTTGTTTGGATTCACCGTGCCACCAAACTTTAACTTGCCGTATTTCTCTTCTTCTATTGCAGATTTCTGGCGGCGTTGGCACATATCACTTTCAACCTGGTTACGTGACTATCTTTTTATACCGCTGGGAGGCAGTCGCGGCGGCACTCTTTTCACCTATAGAAATCTGCTCATTACGATGGTTCTTGGTGGCATTTGGCATGGTGCTGCCGCGCACTTTGCTGCTTGGGGACTCTATCAGGGGGCATTGCTTGTAGCCCATAGAGAATTCCGAGCTCTTTGTTCGCGCTTTGCACTGCTCAAAAACATCACAGAATCTAAGGTATTTCATTACCTCGCTATCGGCCTTACATTCCATGCTGTCTGCATAGGATGGGTGTTTTTCCGTGCGGATTCAGTGTCACAGGCTCTGGCAATGATCGCCAAACTTCTCCTTATTCCGAACGCTTCAACGATGCCCGCCTGGATCCTCACTATCACGAGCACTACCGAATCTACAGTTTTCCTACTTTTGCCTATCCTTCTGATTACGATTCTGGTCGGACAGCTCTGGGCTTTATACCGAAGCCAGAACAATGCCATTAAGCCGATTCCAAATTGGATTCAGGCCGTTAGTTTTGCATTTGCGGTGACGCTTTTGATTGTGCTTAGTCCAGATTTCGCCCCTAAGTTTATCTACTTCCAGTTCTAACAAGATGAAAGCCCAATCTACAAAGAGCGATATATATGTAAAGGACGCAGGTGAAATCCAGCGTCTGGAACAGACTCTCAATGAGTCTTCTTCAGCGAAAGCCGATTGGTCAGTTTCACGCATAATTTCGAGTCCGGTTACTCTAGGTTTACTTCTATTTCTAATTTTGAATCTTGTTCTTCTTGTAATGCAACCTTTTACGAGAGTAAATGCACGCGCACTACCAGCGGTGCACACCTGGACATGGTGGGCAGCGCAAGAATATTTTAGTTATAAGCCGCCACCGCAGGTAGTATTGCTAGGTTCTTCCCTATTTATGCATTCAGTTTCTCGACAGGATGCAAATTATCTCGGCAAAGATCTGGACTATGTAAAACACCACCGCTCGAATTACTTGGAATACTTGCTGCAGAGCCGTTTTCGCTCCAAGGAACAAATTGTTTGTTTCAACTTTTCTTTGCCCGGTGATCTCGTTTCGGACAATTACATGATCATGCGTTCGTTGTTTCGCGATCAAAATTGTCCGCAGTACGTAATTATCGGTTTGAGTATTCGAGATTTCATCGACAATGCTGTGAATTGTCCTGGCACTACTCCACCTTTTCGATATTTAAAAAGATTCAGTGACATAGACGATCTTGTCACACTTGCTTATCCACAGATCTGGCAACGATTTGATTACCAGTTTGGTAAAGCTTGCTTCTTATGGCAAAAGAAGCTGGATTTGCAGGTAATTCTTGATGAACAAACCAAACAAATAGTTCGCCCTCTCATTCTTCCATTCAGCTCTGCCAGTCAACTCAATGATTTGGACTATCGCCATCATGTTCCAACTAATTTGCATTCTGAAGTGGAAGAAGGTATGGCAATTGTGAAACCAAATATTCCAAATTCTTTTGATCCGAATTACGCCGACTATAAACGACGTTGTGGCAAACCCAACTTACCAATGTTCCAGATTCAATCGACATTTCTGGATAAATTGCTAACCGTCGCCAATGAACGCAAAATCAAACCGATTCTGCTCAACATGCCTTTGACTCCTGAAAACTTGGCTCTTATGCCTCCAGGCTCCTACGAACGTTATTTAGATTGCCTTAGAACTATGGCGAAATCTCATAACGTTCCGCTTGTCGATTTAAATGGAGATTCGCGCTTCACCCACAGTGATTTCTACGACACTGCCCATATGAATGCAAGTGGGGGACGCAAGTTGCTCGATGCTCTTGCGCAACTGGATTATATTCAACTATGAATTGACTTTTGATTCCCTTCACCTGGATTATTTTGCAATAGGTGTGGAATACTTAAGGGACTGGGGCTAGTGAGTGAAGTGAAAGAAGTGGAATCACTTCTTTTTTTCCGCACATCATATTGATGCGTCTAAAACAGATTTTTTCCTAAGCGAGGAGCAGTTATGAGCGGAAAATCGATCTCGATGCGATTACTAAGCGTGCTTGCCAGTTATTTTCTCTTGGCTGTTCCAATAGCTTCGGCTAGTCACAAAGCGTCATGTCCGGAGCAAGCTGCTCCACCCCTGAAAGTATATCCAAGTCCTCTCACGATTCCTTCAACCGTCACACACTTGTATTTGACAAACAACTACAAAAATGGCGTTCTCGCCGGAGTGAAAGTCCAATTGCCTGGGGCTATCGTCCAACCCGGTTGTACGACTAATGTTACCCAATTGGCGGTCACGGATATGACAGCCGGCGGCGTGCCAATGCAAGTTGGTGCTTTGGCTGGAACAAGTAATAGTGCCGGCTTTTTTCCAATGGCCCCTGGTCACACTTACGAACTGCAAAGCATGCTTGCGAATCCCAGTCCAATTGGTGGCGCAAATCCAAATCAAAATTGTTTGCAAGGCATTGCCGTTAGTTTTGGACAGGAATTTGCTTGTCCTGCTTGTTGCCCGAATACACCTGCTTTTCCTGTGCAATATGTCGCTGGACCAACCATTCCCAACGGCGTGAATGCCGCTGAAGTAACGCTCAACCCACCCAATGCAGGTTCAACGGAAGTTACTGATATTTCCTGCGTGAATGGTGCCAATTCAACAATAGCCCTCACAATCGTTCCGCCTCCACCTGCGAATCCGCAGTGGACTTATGGCAACAATATCGTCGTCTCAGCGCCTACTACAACGGAAAATTCCTGGGTATCTTTGGCTCTGAAAGAAGATGATAATTGCCTGATTAAGTACAAAATGAACGGCAAGCACATTACTGCAGAAAGAATTGGAGTGTATCCATATGGCTGCACTCTGTGTGATGTCATGCCTGATCCAGTTTACGGCTGTCCATCGCTTGCCAATGTGACTGGCGCTCCGGGTTGCACGGCCGGTACTTTGGGTAACTATGCTCAATTCTGCGCCAAGAAGAGCGCGAATTGCCAATTCAACCGTGGTCAAAATTCAGGACTGCAAACGACGCAATTCGGAGGAGTGGTCACGTTTACTTACATGGGTCCTCTAGCACCACCAGCCTTGCATCTGCCGAAAGCCTATACATTCCCCAAAGGTTACGTTCCACCGACACACCCGCTGCGTTAATGCTATCAATGCATTAATGCTATTAAGTGCTAGGGCTCAAAATGGTGCATCGTAAGAATCTGCATGATAAAAATGCGCGTTATGGAACAATGCGCTGGCTAGCGATCATTCTTGTTGTTTCTGCCACCATTTTGTGCAGTACCGGTAACGGCGCTGCATCTGTAAAAAGCGTAGATGACTTCATCTCTGATGATTATTTAGCCGAAAACTTTAGCTGGGCTATGGTGCTTGATCTGCCCGACGTCAAACACGTTCTCAACTATGAGAAATCGAAATTGTGGCCTTTAACTCAAGTGCGTGCCAATTTGCGATCCTACGATCGAGATGATGTAGATGTCGTGAAAACTTACTACGAAGAATTCTGGTATCACGATGAAATTCCAATTGGTTTGCGGCGCCACAACCAGATCAATCTCGGTACAAACTCGGGCGGTGCAATGATAGTTTGTCCGGCAGATGCAAATGCAGACTATCCAAGGCGTGCTTTAGCGATTGCAAATGCTATTGTCAGGCTCAATTTGGACGTCCAGCTACGAAACGCATCCCTGGCGATGGTTTTAGTTCCGGATAACGAATATGAGAATATCTCTAACGCCCTCAGCCGACTGAAAATGAGCGCCGCTGATAATTCCTTCTCACCCGTTAGCTTTCATCTCAGAAGTTATCCTATGGGTGAGGATGATAACGTCTTTTATTTGCGCAATTGAATGTTTTCGGTTGTGATAGCGCATGGCGTGGTCGGTACTGGTCCGGGCGGCATAATGTATCGAATGGGGTAACTGCGAGTTGATTTGAACTCCATATGCCCTTTCGTGAAAAGACCGGCTATAAATGTTTTCACTTCGACCAAAGTAGATACCGAGACGGTTCCCGTCACGGCACCACCTGGATTCATCATCTCTCCAGTTTCCGGGTCTGGCCGAATCGCTGGTTGACTGACGATATTGACGTTTACCGGCGGTATGAGAGTGACATGAGAAAACTTGCTAACTAATCCACTGTTGTTTGCCTGATCGATCATGGCTTGAGCCCTGATACTTGCTTCTTTCGTATTGCCATCAGCAGCTGCACGCACTGCATTGCCGCAAGCGGAATCATTTATAGAAATGGCATAAAGAACCGCCATAAGATCAAGCATTACGATGGCAATTGAAGCCATAATCGCCAAACCGAAAGTCACTTCGATGAGCGATTGTGCCGACTGTCTATTGCTTCCCAATTGGCTCATTTCGATTCGAATGAGGCACCAGATGCGCTACCAGTTGATGTGAGTTCTATCTTTTCGGCAGTTGTTCGTTCCCAGGGCATATTTATGTTCATTCCATAATAAACTTTGATCGCGCTTGGAACTTGATTGAGAGGAGCAGATTTGACTTTTCCGGTTTCATAAATGGTTCCATATGACATGAAAACATTGGAATTAGTATTGCGCGCTGGAGCAATAGTTTTGCCCACATAAGCCGGCAGTGAAGCAAATTTGAATTCCAAGTCTGAATCTGGATGAGGTATCTTTACGCTAAGGTTAGGTTTATAGAGCTTTGTTCTTGGATCTAAGTACGACTTGAATGTATCCAGCGCCCAAAGATCCGGAATCGCATCAAGTGCTTTTACGTTGGAATTGACTCCCTGAATGGCTCCAAGGTCTACACGCCTAATTTCAGGATCGAATGTTTTAAGACCTAGAAAAGCAAAATTGTTCAGCAAATTACGTTTCTTGTTGTATGAAGCAACCGAATCAAGAACTTCTGAAGTTATTAGAGCAACTTGATTTTTACGTTCGCCTTCAACCAATGCTTGTCCTGTGCGGGCTTCATCTAGAAGCTGATCGCACATCGAAGCCATAATTTTGTTATCGTTAGACGAACACTTATCCAAATCTTGTCTTGAAAGAAACACCAGCTCGCGAGAAGCTTCTTCAATTTCATTTAGTTCGCCAATGCGATCGTCTTTATTCATATTTGTAGCAAGTGACAGAGTGTTCGCATCGGCTGCATATTGTGCTTGCGATCTTTTAAGAAGCAATTGATTGAAACCGACTCCACATAGGGCGACGAAAAGCAAAAGTCCTATGGTGAGAACTAGCAGGAAAGTCATGCTACCGTTTGACTTGCGATACGTGATCATGAGCGGTTATTATGCAGCAAATGCTCGAAAAGTCTATAGTACGATCTAAACGCGGCAGCCAAATTGCGGAATTCGGCGCTGCGCTAGTTCTATTATCGCTTTTTTTAGTGCTGCCATTGCTTGATTTATTGATCGTGCCAATACGTTGGATGATGGCTCAAGAATTGATCAATGCATATGTGAGAAACCTGGCAATGTGCGAGACATTCAGTCAGTCGATTCAAACTATGGAAGCAGATCCATCTTTACGAACTCGTTTAATTCGATTAGGTGGAGTAGAGATACAATCCACAAACCTTTTGATTAAGGTGACTCGCATCTCACAAAACCCAGCTTTGGTTAAGTCTATAGAAGTGAGTAAGCCCGGAACCATTGCCGCGCAATGGTTACCTGATGGGGCCCTGGCTCCCTGCGGATACTCTCTAGTAATTGATGTCAAAGCGGCAATATCTCCAGGACTGTTGTTGCGTTGGGAGCAAGCGTCAATGCCCGGAATTACTGCACCATTTCCGATATCAGTATCAGCGTCGCATGAATGGGTCAATTTAGGAAAAGATCCCGCCACGGGAAAATTCTTCATTAACGAATGAGCCCGGCACTGCCTTTTGCACTGGAAGCATTCGATTTCGATTGGTAAGATCACAAGTTCAGTGCTGGCTTGGATAGAAGTATGATCCGCACAAAACTTAGAAATCAGTTGCTCTCTGCATTGACGGTAGCCGGTCTTGCTGCCGGTATTGTCGGCCTCCACTCCGTACAGGCCGAACCGTCGAGCGCTGCCGGCATAGATTCCACTACTTTAGAAGCAGCCCATATGTATAAGCAAGGTAAGCTGCTGGAAGCCCTGAAATTGCAGGAGCAAGCGCTAGCCAAGAACCCTTCCAGTGGATTGGCTGTCGCTGCGATGTCCTTCTTGAATTGGAAGCAAGGCGACCCCTTTAAAGCCATTACGGAAGGCGAAAAAGCCATTAAGTTGGAGCCTAACAACCCTGTGTTTTTGATCAACTTGGGGCTAATGATGCAGAATTCAAATAACTACGGGGACGCAATTACGCTTTATAAGCGAGCCTTAAAGTTTACTCCTGAGAATTGGGTGCCACTGTTGGGCACTGCCAGATGCAATCTCTTGAACGGTGCCGAAGCCAAGGGCAATTCTGCTCTCAAAGCGATGGCTTCGAAAGCAGGATGCAATTTTGGCTGGTATTTCATGACTGCCAAAACCGCATTGGAAGACGAGCAATTGGAGATTGCTGAAACAGCTGCAGCAAAAGCTTTAAGCCTGGCAAAAACAGCCCAAGAAAAATCAGCAGCTGGAGACATCGCATTGCTTGCACTTCTAAGAGAAAACAAAATAGAGAAAGCAGCCTCGTTGCAAAAGGAATTGCTTAGCAACAGCCCGCCATCCCATCCGGAAGTTTATGTGCGCATAGCAATGAGCCTGCTGCCTGTAAGCGATCCAAACGCCGGAAAAAATCTTCTCAAACGCGCAATTGAAAATTTGAAGGGAGCCCAGGATGGCGTTACTTTTCTCAAGTTAGGTAGAGCGTTTGAAGAGAAAGCTGATGACCCTTCTTGCACAAGAGAAAATCATGTTGCCTGGTTGGAAAATGCTCAAGACGCGCTTTCAACTTCAGTTCTTTTGACACCGAATGCACAGCTATTCCACTTTGCTTTAGGCACAGTATTGACCAAGGAAGGTCGTTATAAAGATGCAGTGAAAGAATTTAAAAAAGCACAAGCTCTCGATCAGCTAGATCTGTTTTCACCGTATCTTGCTACTCAGGTTCTGGCGAACAAAGAAAATACGGATAAACCTATTGAGTTTGGCGCAATCAATTTAGATCTGGCCCGTGTAAAGTTCGCGATAGACGGATTAGACTGCGCCTGCAAAGTCTCAAAAGTGCAAGCCGCTCTCATGACCTTTCCAGAAGTTGTCTTTATAAACACTCCTCAAACCAAGCCTTATGGCGGAGAGATGCTCGTGGCGAAAACAGCGCAAATAGACGAGTTGTTAAAAAAGGCAGCCGAAGTTGCCACTGCGAAAATAGCCAGTCCAACAAACGAAAAAATAAAAATACTGAGGTTATCTGAAGAGCCTGTGAAATCACTAAATAGCGCCTTTAAATTGATTGGCAGCGCAAAATATGGCCCAACAGGCACATTTGAAAAGACCTATATGGACTACATAAATCGCTTCAAAGATATCAGTCCTATCAGTCCAGTAATTGAATCTAGCACCGCCTATGGTGACATTCGGAAGGGCGATCCCTGGCCATTTCCCTTGTAATTCGCCTCTTTGTGAAGTGCGCTCGTGCTTCTCTAATTCGCGCTATTCCTCTTTGAAATTTGCCTTGCTTGCCCGGCAAAGCACCCGACTTCATGTTTTCTCCCCAAACCTGGTGGTATGTTGAAATGGGAAAACAGACAGTTAAATTGGCATGAGAAAAGTCGTCCCCTTCATACTCGCGTTAATACTCGCTGTTCCAAGCACCGTTGCTGCTCCAGCGGATACCCGCGTTGCAACTGCCAGTCCGACCCATCGTCTAGCTGCTTCTAAGGTTGCCCACACTGCGCCAGGGTCGCAATCAAGCTCTTCTATTGCTTCCACGGGGCAGATTATGCATGTTCTAAACCGACTGACGTTTGGGCCCAAGCCTGGCGATGTCGAAGCGGTCCAAAAGATGGGTCTGGAAGCTTATATAGAACAACAGCTTCGCCCAGAAACCATTCCCGAATCGCCCATCGTTACCCAGTACGTTCAATCCTGCGATGCCCTTAGATACTCACCTGTGGACCTATACAACGAATATGGTCCTCCTGCACAAAGGGCAGACCGGCAATCTACGATGCAAAAGACGATTGTGTTTGACCGAAGGTCTAATAATCGATTCAAGAGAGATTTTGGACATGAGGTTTATAGCCAAATAACGAGGGTGAAGCTTGTTCGTGCTACCCAGAGCCCGCGTCAATTACAAGAAGTAATGGCAGACTTCTGGTTCAACCATTTCAATGTCTGCTTTGATAAGGATAATGACCGATTTTGGACTGGCGCTTATGAAGAGCGGGCAATCAGGCCGTATGCCCTTGGAAAATTCCGAGACCTAGTTGAAGCAACATGCCACCATCCAGCCATGTTGTACTACCTGGATAATTGGCAAAACAGCGCTAACGGCACAAAAGTCGGTAATAAGGTTGTGGGATTGAACGAAAATTACGCGCGCGAACTCATGGAATTACACACCCTTGGAGTTGATGGCGGCTATACACAAAAGGATGTCACCGAACTGGCTCGTATTTTGACGGGCCTTGGTCTGGTAAAAATGGACGGGAAGTTGAATTCTGCCAGCGGCGGTGACTATCGTACCGGCTGTACCTTCGATGCAAGCCGGCATGATAAAGGCACAAAGAAATTGCTCGGCTATACCATTGCTGGTTCCGGTGAAGGAGAAATAGAACAGGCTCTCACTATTCTTCTTAGACACCCCTCAACTGCCCATCATATTAGCTATCAGCTCGTTCAGTATTTTGTCAGCGACACGCCACCAAAAGGGCTTGTGGACAAAGTAGCTGCCGTATTTACTCGCACGGATGGTGATATTAAGTCTTGCCTCTCCACTATTTTTCACAGCCCAGAATTTTGGGCCACCCAAAACGAAGACAATAAATTCAAAAATCCCTTTCGTTATTTAGTTTCAACATTAAGAGCAGCTGATGCGCAACCAACCCATTTCGACTTTGCTACGGAGTTTTTAAAAGCACAGGGCATGCCAATGTACCGCTGCTTAACTCCGGATGGCTATAAAAACACAAGAGATGCTTGGTGCAATCCAGACACTCTTCTAAAACGAGTTACGTTTGCAAGTGATATCTCCGTTGGTCGCGTACCTGATGTACCGGCTTGGGCAGTTGAGTATCGCCGCCTCGGAGCAACTTTAGGATCTACTTTTTCAGGACAGACCGTGCGAGTGATTATGAAATATCCGGAATTGGTTCGCTCGACGTTAGTATTAGGATCTCCGGAGTTCATGAAGTATTGAGGTGTTTATGCAGCGCCGTGATTTTTTAAAACTATCCGCGATGACAGGCTGTTCATTCCTCTTTCCAGGAGTGAGCGGATGGGCGTACAGCAACGGCCGAGATGATCCATCTAGCAAGAAGCTTATAGTTATCTTGCTAAGAGGCGGTGTCGATGGTTTGAATGTCGTCGCCCCGTATGGAGACACTGGTTACTATGCTATTCGTCCGACCATTGCACTAGCCAAGCCAGGCACCGCTAATGGTGCTCTCGATTTGGACGGGCACTTCGGACTGCATCCTGCGCTGGCGCCATTAATGCCACTATGGAAGAGCAAGCAGATGGCATTTGTTCATTCATCAGGTTCCCCTGATCCAACGCGCTCGCACTTTGACGCACAAGACTTCATGGAAAGTGGTGTGCCGGGATCTAAATTTGTGAGTTCAGGCTGGCTCAATCGGTTGCTTGAATGCTTACCTAGCAAAAACTCGCCTGTACAAGCAATCAGCTTTGGCCCGATTCTGCCTCGCATATGCTCAGGACCAGCTGCTGTAGCTACCGTCGATAATGGTGCTAAAGGTTCACAACTACCAATTGATCACCCCACTATTTCGCAAGCATTCAAAGAAATGTATCAAGGTAGAGATGATTACCTTTCGAAAACGTTCGAGGAAGCTATGTCCGCGCATAAGACGATCAACAAGGCGCTCGAACCAAACCCGGACATGGAACAACAGTTGGCGAATCGTGGCGCTCCATTGCCAAAAAACTTTCGCGGTTTCGGCACACAGTTAGCGAACCTATTCAATAAAGATGCCAGCATCCAGCTCGCCTTCATGGATCTTGGCGGTTGGGATACGCACGTAAATCAGGGCGCCGGCACAGGACAATTAGCCAGCCATTTATCAACACTAGGCAATGGATTGAACGATCTCACAAAAGGTCTTGGCCCTCTTTTTCGCGACACCACCATCGTCGTAATGTCGGAATTCGGTCGCACTGCCAAAGAAAATGGTAATGGAGGCACGGATCATGGACATGGAAATGTTATGTGGCTTTTAGGTGGTCAGCTTGCCGGTGGTAAGGTCTACGGCAATTGGGCTGGTCTGGATACAGCGCATTTGAATGAAGGACGAGATCTCCCCACATCGACTGATTTCCGCAGCGTTTTGGCCTGGACACTGAATAGCTACGTCAACGTGTCCTCAAATGACATCAAAAAAATCTTTCCGAACTTTGAGACAACGAAAGCGATCGGTTAAGATATCCTTTCGTGGCGATTGCCACAAAATACCGCCACGTAAAGGAACAGCGCTGATTCATGAACTTCAGTCAAGGGCATCTCCCTTCATGCCAAACGCTTTCGGCTATTGGTGCACTATCATTGAATCCGTTGGGACGCCAACATCTTCAAAAGATGGTCTCTAAAGTCGATGATGTTTATGAAGTGACATTTCCTTTGCTGCCAGATAAACGGGTTGTTGTATCACCAAAAGAATATGCCACTACTGGCAGTATTAAGGAACATTCGCGCCGCGCACAGGAAGTGCTGAAAAAAGAATTTGAGAACGAAAGATACCATTGGGTGTTTCTTCCAGATCGCCCAGAACACGTCACCGGCGACGAGCTAATGCGGGTGCTGGAGATTGCCTATGCAAAGTATCTGCAGATTGCATTTCCAGAGCGTTACAGCAATGGACATGATAGCGAGCCATTGTTGGTTTATCGAAATAACAAGTTCCATTATCAGGCTGATGAAACATTGCACGACTTCATTGGTAGTGAAGTAGAAACGTTAGCCGCAGGTGAATCTACTTCCGAGAGCAGTCGGTCCTTTGCTGAAGCCTTAGAAACAAATAGCGATCTGCGTAAATCTCTAAAAGACAAACTTGCATTCCTCTCAAAACACTTGTCGAATAATGTTGCTACAGCCTGCTCTGCTGGTATTCCATTTACAAACATGTTTTTGGATCCAGGTGGCAAGATACAACCCTGGCACGATCACATAATTACAGCAGTCAATGTTGAAACCGAAACTATCCATTTGATAGATCCCTACAACAGTAGAATCACAATGATTTTATATTGGGAAGATTTTTTCCGCTATTTTTATTTGATTGCGAATGCTGAAGTCAGCGGTTAGTGAGTATTCAAATCGGTGATGAAAAAGACGTTATGGTGTGTGGTGATACGTATAAATTGCCGCAGCGTCTTGCGCCCACATCTCCTGGTAGTGAGCTTCCGTTATTCCAATGGCGGGTGTATTTTCCCCCAAGAAGTTTGAGCGCGCCAAAGTCGCTAAGTGCTCACGATTAGAGGCAATAACAGCAGGAGAAATGGACGAGGCGTAGGCGGCTTCAAAGGCGGTGCTTGCCGCTCGAGCATTCGCCGCTGCTAGTTCTGCCTGATGCGCTGACGATGACAACCAATGCACATATGGCGCTGCCGTCTCCGCAGCTCGAGAAGCCTGATGCGCTGTCGAAAGCGAATTGATCAACTGTTGATGAATGGTGTTGTCCACAACAGGTGCCTTATGGACGAGAGACATAATAGCAAGATGGTGATGCAAGCCCAATGATAGCTGTGGAAGCGCCGGGTGAGCCTTCACTTCACTTGTTGCCGTTGCGAGGAGTGCTGTGGCGCAGACAACAATCTTCGACACCATCAGTAAGTCCACAATTTTAAACATGCAACTTCACCTGGGTAGCCTGAATACTCGAAAACTGTACCATCTTTGAAACAGGCGGCAGTATGAGCCAGCTTCTTTATTCGTAGCTAGTGTTGGTGTGCGCATTTAGTTCTACTCCTAGCTTTCATTAGACTTAGTCGCAGGGTGCTGCGTTTGCCACTACAAACGTCCGTCGGAAGTTTCGGTTATTTCGCATATGATGTCATCGAGCTTCAAGAAGATTTCCCAAGCTTTTTGTTTTCTTCTTTCTGCCAAGGTGACCCTCATTAACTCGGAATCCAGGGACTATTGTTTCCGATTTGTGAATAGACTACGCTGAAATTCAGCTAGATAGTTTGTATCATCTAGAGATGGGCATTCGTAATTATCTGATTGAAGGCGTTTCTGGCACCGGCAAAACTTCCGTCTGTAATGAACTGCAAAGGCGCGGCTACCACGCCATTCATGGTGACAGGGAACTGGCTTATCAAGGCGATCCGGAAACTGGTACACCAACGGATAGCTTTACGCACGAGCACCATATTTGGCATGTAGATAAGGTAAAAACCTTAATCGCCAACCAGGATGAGGCGGTTACATTTTTCTGCGGTGGCTCTAGGAATTTTTCAAAATTCATAGATTTATTTGACGGCGTTTTTGTCCTTGAGGTCGACCTTGACACATTGAACCGACGACTTGATGAGCGACCGGAAAATGAGTGGGGCGGAAAACAAACGGAACGGGAACTCATTGAGCGATTGCACCAAACCAAAGAAGACATTCCGAAGAACGGAATCTTAATCGATGCCACTGCACCTATTGTACGCGTTGTTGACGAGATCATCCGTCAAAGCGAAGCAAATAAAACACTTTAGAAAGTCATTACGGAATCAACTCTGTAAGCACAGCATCACCGTTATGATCGACTTTGATTTTTGCAAGCGAGCCTTTGTTTACGTGGAGTTGTTTGCCATCTGAGTAAAAATACTGTTCTAAACCATAATGAACGTTGAGTTCTTTTCCGAATGCGTTTTCTACTCGTCCTTTCAGCGCCACCTGATTTGCCTTTAGCGAGGGCACATGATCATAAACTGCGTCCGGCACCCATTGAGGGTTTGACTCTTCTAGAACAACGTAGACTGTGTCATCTCTCTTGAATGGCGCATCACTTATGAACTTGATTTTGGTTGAAGAAAGACGCGAGATATCATATTGAATCCGGAGATAATTGCCGCGGAACATATCATATGGATCGTACGAATGCACAGCAAGAATAATTTCGGATCCGCTTCTAACAACCATTTCGTGCTTTCCGGCAAAGGCAAACAACAAGACCACTTGGGCTGCCATTACGGCAACTAAACCAAGATGGGTTGGCGAAACGATACCTGAAGATGCAGCCTTCGATATTCCTGGTTTGAAAGTTGCCACTGCACCAATTGCTAGAAAAATCGTAATTGCTGGCAGAAATGGCATATACCCTTCTAAATTCGGTGCTAGCACTAATCCGAACAGGGCGAGATTATTCATTGAGCAATACCTCTTAAAAGACTCTTTCGCTGTTTTTCAAGCATGTAGCCACCGACTAAAAGCACCAATCCTCCTAACAGGAAGAAAAATGATTTATCCAACATTTGGAAAAATGTATCGAAGTAGCGGCACAGTACACCTAGAGCAAAGAAGACAACACCGATGTTCACTATGGCACCGCTTTCAAGTCGGCGAGCACCGAAGTAAATGAGCGCAATTACCGTTGAAAAGTAAATAACGTTGCTGGCGAAAAGTACTACTGGTTCTCTAACTGCGTAAACCGAAATTGCCGTCATGAGGAAAGTAGAAATCGTGTAGACAGACAATTCAGGTATGAATCTTTTTGTCGTCATACCGACATATAAAGCGCTGAGTACCGCTGCAACTAACTGCAGAACTATTGTGTTGGCATGCGAATTGCCGTTCCAGAAGGCAGTACCAGTGATGCTCAGGAACCCTGGCAAACCAGTTAGCAAACTTACGTACAGATATGGCGCGGTAAAGATAGACTTTCTTTCCCTATGAAAGAGATACCAGGAAAACATCGTAGCTGCCCACATCAATGTTGAAAGAAGGGGAGCACCTTCCATGGCTCCAAGAGGACCATAGAGGCTGTCACAGAGCATTGGTCCTTGAAGAAGAGCGAGAGTTAGGGCCATACGGCTTCGCATCGCATAGCTAATGGCAATCGCCACACCAAGCACTCCTACTGCTGCCGGAAGTGAATGGTGGGAGAAAGTCCACAAGAGGATTACGACGGAGTTCAAAATCGCAAGCGGAACTGAACGAACCAATAAGGCCATAGGTATAAGACCAGCCGACCAGAGGGTAAGTCCTAAAGCCCAGTCGAGATCTAGCTGGTAGGTTTGAGCAACTAACCAAATACCAGCACCGTAAATCAAACCACCCAGGAGATACAAAGATTGGCCCAATCTTGAATACTCTTTGTTGGCAAAATACATCCCACTGAGATTTGATACGGCTATTGCAGCGATTATTATTGCTAATTTGGCGAACGGAGTTAGTTGTTGCCAGTTCGAACCGACAAATAGAAGTACGCCCAACCCCATCAACACACTGCCGAAAATGGTGAGCAAAGTGACAAACTTACTTTTGCTTTCCGGAATGGGATAGAGCGCAATCAACTCACCGGCGGCACTGGCATCGATTAGCCCTCGCTCTACCCAGGCTGGTACTTCCTTATGGATACCTTTGCAAAAGTTCGCTGATTTTTCGAGAGACATGTTGAATTCCCTTTTGCTTTTAGCATTGATTACAAGCGTCTACTAAGAGCTTAGATAACCGTAGGGTGCTATTCAACGACGACAGAACAGTTGTTGAATTGTCTTCCAACCAACAGAGATTATTAACGAAAAACCATATTTTTCTCGATGAAAGGGCACCCGAATATATGATGTGGCCATGAATAAAGAAGAATCAAGAAAAGAACAATCACCACGAATTTTTATAAAAGAGTATTCGAAGACACCCCACAAAGTATTGTGCTGGGTGCTTTTTGCTTTTAGCGGGGCACAAATGCTTTTTGCTCCGTTTTTAAAAGATTCATTCATTCCTCTTTTCACATCAGGACTAGTATTCGCCGGATTCACCTTGCTCTTATCCGCTATCAACGTCTGGAAAATTTCTTCGGACGACGAATTTCTGCACGTTCATTATTCGAGCGGAAAAGTGATATCAATTCCATGGAGAGAAGTGCACGACATCACAATTGTCGATTGGAATGATGGGATACAAAAGAACCTGTCTATTCAGTACGGCGGTGTGGGCTATACCCACAAAACTCTGCTCGTAGGTGGTCGGTTTGCTAGCGATAAATTTTTTCTAGACCGATTGAAACAGTGCAGCCCTCGGCTCACACTAAGTAAGTACTAGCTCACGCAGAACGACTAGAGCAGGACACAAAGTCTAAAGCCGCTCACGCGGACTCTGCTTTTACCAGAAACAACCATCGTCTCATCCCGGCAACAAATAACACCAACATCAACGCGGTGAGTACCATTGCAGTTAGGTCGTGGGGCAAATAGAAATTAGCTAGCCAACTCGAAATTGGGAAGCACAACCAGGTTAGAATCCAAACGCGGTCTTCCTTGATTGCTTCTGATGAAAGCGGCAATGTCAAAGTGAGTAATGGACAGATTGCTAGAAACAAACAGTCGTACATATGCGTGTGCGGGCTGAGAAGCAAGCCAGTGATGATGGTTATGCAGTAGGCCCAACTTCTACACTGTTCACGGTTTGCCTCTGGCGCACGCACCGTGCGATACCAGATCCAGGCAACAAAAACCAAAGAGAATATTTCAGCAGCTAGCGCAATATGCAAATTAACATCTGCAGGCAGAAAGTGCGTTAAAAGACCGCGCAAACCAACCATCAAAAAGAAATGCGCGGTGGGATCTTCCCTCTTCGCATCATTAGCAAGAACAGCCGCTGGATAACTAAAAATGCTATGCCAACCAATAAAAATGGAAGACACTACCATCAGCACTAATCCAGAAACAACAAAAGATATGAAAAGCTTTCGCCGCTTCTCGAACAAAACCGGAATCAACAAAATCAAAGTGTAATTGAACTTCAATGTGGTAAGTGCAAGCATGATGCCTGCTCCGATATCCTTGCGTTGAATGGACCACCAAACATAAAGACATATCAATCCCAAGATGAAGTAATCGAGCTGTCCATGCCAAATTGAAAGGTAAGCAGGCAACGAACTGAGAATGCCCATGCTCATGTAGGCAGTGTCTTTCAGTTCGAACTTTCGAAAGCTTCGGCAGAAGCGATAAAGGATGATGATGCAAAAGATAAAGCTAAAAGTGCACCAACTCACATAAGCCCAGTTATAGGGCATCAAACCAAGCGGTATCATCATTGGAAACATGAACGGCACCTGATTGTTATAAAACAGGGCGTTCATGTGATACGGCTTTATAAAATTGGTGGTCCACTCAATCTGCGCTTGCGGATCATAAGCTCGTGCGGCCAACTCCTTCGATAATGCAAATTGACCAGACTCATAGTAATGATAGAAATCGAGTAGATCCGCTTGTTGCGTTTCCGGATGCAGATACCACTTAGGTGCCTGAATCGGTCTTACAATCAAAAAAAGTATGCAAATCTGGGTAAAAACGAAAAACCCAATAAACAAGCATTTCAAAGCGAACAACGGATACTGACGCATTCGTTCTTCACGCGCCATCAGATTTCACGTTCACTCGCTTCTACGGTTCGAATTTCCGGAGCTGAATAAACTTCTTTGGGAATATTGCGTTCATAACGCGTTGGCAAGTTTGAGAATGCTTGATTGCGATCGACTAACAGATTGAATCTCACCAAATGAAAAAGTGCAGCCACTCCATCTTTCCAATTGATCTTCTTGCCTTGCAAACGAGTGCGTGGGTAATAAGCAATTGGCAATTCGTAAATACGCGCTGAGGTTTTTGCGATATAAGCAGTCATCTCTACTTCAATGCCGAATCGCTTTGACTTGAGATTCATAGACTTAATAAGATCAGCTCGAAAAAGCTTGTAGCAAGTTTCCATGTCCGTTAAGTAGATGCCGGAGAGTAAGTTGCTCAGCACCGTCAAAAAGCGATTTACGAAGTAGTGGTATGTCCGATGCACTTGTGGGCTGCTCTTTTTAAAACGGCTGCCATAGACGACATCGCATTGATTTTCCAATAATGGCTTAACCAAGTTTTTTATGTCGTGCGGGTCGTATTCGAAATCCGCGTCTTGAATAACTATCAGATCGCCGGTTGCCTCTTTTATGCCGGTGATAACCGCAGCACCTTTGCCGGCATTTTGTTTTTTATCGATAAATCGAAAATCGTATTGATTCTGCAGATTTTTCAGAATAAGCGGTGTTCGATCGCTAGAGCCGTCATCTATAAAAATGAACTCGTGCTCTATGCCAAAAGGCACCTGCATTATGTAGTTAACGAAATCCGAGACATGCCGTTCTTCGTTGTAAACAGGCACGACTATGCTTAGCTTCATCGCTTAATTCACGGGCTCAAGAGCTTACTAATCACTTTTACTAATCGCTCACTAAACCTACTTACGTATACCACTAGCCTGAATTGCCTGTAAATACGTGATGGCTAACTGTAGCTAGGGCTATAGACCTGTCTGACATATTAATTTAATTGGATAATACACACTATAAGATTAGACCTAATCTATACTTAGATAGAAATTCAGGGAGGGCGTGAAATGGCTGATGTTTTGGTTATAGCTACCAGTTTGAACCCAGAAAGCCGCAGTCGCTTACTGGCGAAAGCAGCTTATGGCGAGTTGGCAAGAAAGACTTCCGTTCAATTTATAGATTTAGCGAACTACAAATTGCCGATTTGCGATGGTGATTCTGCTTATGCTGCACCAGACGTGAGTAAGCTCACAGCGATAATCAAAGAAAGCAAAGCAATACTTATAGCGGTGCCGATTTACAATTTCGCGGGTTCCGCCGCCGCTAAAAACCTAGTTGAACTTACCGGAAGCGCTTGGGAGGACAAGATTGTCGGTTTCCTCTGTGCCGCTGGTGGTAAGAGCAGCTACATGTCGATCATGGGCTTAGCGAACAGTTTGATGCTGGATTTCCGTTGTGTGATCAATCCACGTTTTGTCTATGCAGATGGTTCAGCTTTTGAAGGCGATGCCGTTGCAGACAAAAAGATAGTTACCCGCATCGAAGAATTAGTCGTAAGCACGTTGAAACTGGCAGGCGTTCGCGAAGAAATACGCACGTAATTTAAGTACGTAGTTTAAGTAGCTTAAGTACGTAGTTTATAGCCGATGCGCGGCACCGTTTGAATAATCGACTTGTCTTCGTTGTCCGAGCCGTCGATCTTTTTTCTCAAGCGCTTCAAACAAGTGCGAACTGCATCTGGAGTAGCTTCACTTTCTGAGTGCCAAATTCGCTGCAGTAATGCATCACTGCTGAATACTTCTTCAGGATGCCGCATAAAAAACTCAAGCATCTGAAATTCTCTCGGTAACAGGTGAATCTCTTCACCATTCTTAGTGACTTTGTGCTTGGTGGGATCAAGTTCGAGATCTTTTGCGGTTAAGACATTGCTTGTCGCTTTTGAAGACCGTCTTAAAAGCGCTCGAATTCTCGCCGAAAGCTCCTTTACACTGAAAGGCTTGGTGAGGTAGTCATCTGCTCCACCATCCAAACCTACTTCCTTATCAGTCACCGTGTTCATACCAGTGAGCATCAGAATTGGAGTTGTGCCGCCCTCATTGCGGTGCTCACGCAGGATTTCAAGACCAGTCATTTCAGGTAATTGCCGATCTAGAATGACGACATCGAAACTGCCCAGCTTCAATCTTTCATTGCCTATCTTGCCGTTGTGGACAACCTCCACGTTATGGCGCTCGAAGGTCAGCCATTCAACGACCATTTCAGCCAGACTCGTGTCATCTTCAACAAAGAGTATTTTCGCCATAATTCCATCGCCAGAGAGGGTGCTCTAAATATACCCTGCTTGAGCACGGCCTCTTTATTGGCAAGCCATTGCTCACAAAGGTTTTAAATACATAGCCGGGCGGGATATTATCATGCAGTCGGCGGTCCGGCAGTTAGCGCATGCAGTTAAATTTGAGCCTTTCTCAAAAGGGAATAGCCCTCGTTTCAATTCCGCTCGTATTTGAGCTTATATTTCTGGGCGCCCTCGCTTATTTGCAAACGCAAGCGGAGCAGGAAACCACAAGGGCCTTGCACGCCGCCGCAACAAGTGACGCCACCAACCAACTCGTTCGCGATTTTTTCAATCTGGCCGCTGTCAGTCGCGGTGAATTGGTAAATACATTCGGCACAGGCGGCTATGAGAAACAAGCCACCAAACTACGTGCCGATATAGCCACTCTGCGAGAAGCAGTCAAAGATAATGTCGAACAAACGAGAATTGTCGACCGCACTTCCCAGGCGGCTGAAGACGCTTATGCGGAAATAGAAAAGCTGCGGAAATACTATGTGTCGGGAGAGACTTACAAAGCCATTGATGAAATGAACGCTGCTAAACCGCGTATTCGAAACTATGTCAAAGCGGCTCTATCATCAGATTTGATTTTTATGGCCGAAAAGGAAAAAGAAGTGTTGGCAAAAAGTACTGCATCGCAGGCGAAATTCAGGCATCAAATAAAAATTGCGCTCATTAGTGGTGTTGCTCTCAATATCATTCTCACTATTGGCGTTGCACTTGCATTTAGCAAAAATATTGTGCGTCGCTTGCAACTGCTGGTTGATAACAGTTACCGCTTGGCCAGCAATCTTCCACTCAACAAACCTATCGGCGGGGGCGATGAAATAAGCACTCTTGATACTTCGTTTCATACAATGGCCGAAGAACTAAATGAAGCGCAAAGAAAAGAACGAGCTCTTTTGAATAACGCAGTTGATGTTATTTGTTCTATTGATACCACTGGAAAATTTACCGCCGTCAGTCCAGCTTCAGAACAAGTATTTGGATTTTCCGAATATGAATTGCTCGGAAAGAACCTTACCAAAATAGTGCACAAAGATGATATCGAACACACGCAGCAAGCCCTGGAACGCATTATGTCGGGTTCTAAGGAACCACCATTTGAAAGCAGAGTGGTGAAAAAAGACCACAAAATAATAGATGTATTGTTCGGAGCCCATTGGAACCCAACCGAGAATTCTATCTTTTGCGTTGCGCACAACATAACGGAAAGAAAAGATGCTGAACGAATGCGGCAAGAAGTTGTGCAGATGGTAAGTCATGATCTAAGAACTCCTCTTGCCACCATCCAAACATTCCATGAAATGTTGGAGACCGGCATGTTTGGCGAGCTTACCGGTAGAGGACAGCAGCTTCTGAAAAAGGCTGATATCAACACTTCGCGAATGCTCGGATTGATAAACGATTTGCTTGATATTGAAAAAATCAAAGCAGGTGGCTTCGAAATATTTCCAGAAACAATTCCTGTGCAAGACACTCTCGAGACGGCCGTCAAGTCGATTTCCGACTGGGCAATGGAGAAAGGAGTGCTCGTTACAACTATTCCAACGACTCTGGAATTCTATGCAGACGACAAAAGAATTGTGCAAGTCTTAGTCAACCTTCTTTCCAATGCTGTCAAATTTTCACCTCATGGTGGCACTGTCGCTGTATCAGCGGAAGAAACTGGCTCACGCATTCTAATTAAAGTTATTGATGAAGGACGTGGTGTACCGGAAGAATTGCGCGAAAGAATTTTCGATCGTTTCCAACAAGTCCAAGCTTCAGATGCTAAAGAAAAGGGGGGCAGCGGCCTCGGACTTGCCATATGCAAAGCGATTGTGGAATTGCACGGCGGCAAAATTGGCGTAGAACCAAACGGTAGCCAGGGCAGCGTGTTTTATTTTACGGTTGGCCGAAACAGCATCGAAAAATCGCAAAGCAATCCGGTCATCACTTTGACCACCGGAGACGACAAAACAGTTACAACATAAAACGACCTTATTCTGAGCCCATACTGTAGGCCAGGCCAGTCAAAACGATTAAGTGCCATAAATTACGCTAAATGGCTAGCCAGCCTACAAACTCGGTCTGTTATAATGCAAGCGTGGGCTTACCTAGTGAGCCTTCTTTTGCCGAGAATGTATTCGGTGAAATTCAATCTATTCGAGAACTAACTAAATGAAGAAATTATTTGTGGGCAATCTGTCCTTCAATTTGAGTGAAACCGACCTTGAGAATTTGTTTGCTCAATCTGGAAAGGTTGTATCAGTGGCAATTCCAACCGATCGCGACACTGGTCGCAAACGTGGTTTTGCATTCGTAGAAATGGATACAGAATCTGAAGCAGAAGCTGCTATCCAAAATCTCAACGGCCGTGATGTCGATGGACGTCAATTGGCAGTCAGCATCTCCAAGCCGAAAGTTAAGAACTACTAAGCTTTAGATCCCGAATAGATTGCGTGTACGCAGCCTGTGACACTTAGCGTCAAGATTGGCGATAAGTTGTCAGGGTACTATTTTGGAGTTGGTTGCTACTTTCCAAGGGCTTGAACACCTCTGTGTTCAGGCCCGGTAACTTTTATATTGCTGCTTTTGATGCCTTTCGATTTAGCGCTATTGTAAGCCTAGTCGCAAGGCATCAATTCCGTTGTTGTTGGCTTGAACGTCTCTATACGTAATTGAATTGAATTTCTGTTCTGTGCCGGCGCGAGCCGCCGAGCTTGCCACACTTTCATCTATGGCATTTTCACTAAAGATACTTACAACCTGAGGATAGCCATTCTCAGCTAGCTTTTCCGCGCGCGAAGTCAATGAATTGATTTCCGCCTCCGATAAACCATCTCTTTGTAGCTGTGCGCGCGTCGATTCAAGATGCAGAAGTTCTACGACGTGATCAGCTCTTGCTTGAAGCGCAGGAGATATTTCACTTAGGCGCTTACCGCCGTAGAGTTCGTAGATATCCGATTGTCCGGGATAGCCAGCCCGATCGCTAAAACTCGGAATGTCTGCAGTTGTGAAATTTTCCTTGTTGTCGATCATCTTAGAGCTAACGCTGTTATCACTTAGAACTCTCCTTGCTGAATTGGACAACTCAGTCAGGTCATGGTTGCCAAACAGTACAGGCTCATAAAGCATGTCCCCGACCTCTTCAAACATTCCCGGAGTTTGCTGAATAGCCGCGACAAAGTCAGAACCATCATTTTCATCGAGCGGTTTGCCGGAATATTCGCTGGCCTTGTCGCGAAGGTAGGAACCCCAGCTCTCGCCCGCATCTTCCTGCACGAATACAGGTTTGGTTGAACCGTCTGGAAGTTTGAGTTCCCGGACAATGCAAATCGGCTCGCCGCTGCCCAGTTCAAGGGTCTGGGTTACATTGCTGTATATCTGTGCTTGCCGTACTTTTAATAGATTGTTCCTGGATGTCGGATCAAATGGTCTTATCACCGCATCAACTTGCGTTCCATCTGGTCCCTGCAATTTACCTCGCCGAACGACCTTGAGTAATCCAATATCCTGAGAGTTGTTAACGTCGACAAGTTCCCCTACTTTCAATGCATTAGTTCTACTATCCGTTATGAGCCCACCATCAGTCGTATGAGTCGTCCAAGTGCCATCGTCTCCCTTGACAGAGTAAGAGCCATCTCCATTGACTTTTAAATCACCAGTGTAGGTTTCAACCGGCAAGCCTGAGGTATCATATACGGTGGCACGCGTCGGCTTTCCTCCTTCATAATTGAAGGCAACTTGTCGACCATCGGATTGCCAGGTTCGAATAATCTCTTCATTTGCGTTTCGCTCGTAACTACTGCCTGGAACCGGAAACTCTTCAAGCTGGCTCCCGTCAGCGCGCACAGTCACGTTCTTCAGCCTGCCAAAATATTTTACGGATTGATCCGCATAATGTTCTTCTCGAGTCAGATCAAAATGTTCAACAATCTCTACGACATCCTTTCCCGATTTACCAGCAGTATCATAGCTGGTGCGCAAGGTACCATCCGGATCAAGAGCCAGGTCCATGCCGTTTCGAACAGAGGTAGAAAAACCATTTGCGATTTTCTCTCTTATTTCCCAAGACCAGTCACCAAGCCGTTTTGAATAAGTGCCATCATCACAATCAAATTCCATCACTCTTGGTGGAGTCGAAGAGTCCCAACTTACTTTGGTCGCCCCTTTGACGGTATCGAACGCCACCAATTTTCCACTCGAATCGTGAGTGAGTCCGTAACCCTCTGAAACTTCTGTGTAGGTTCTACCGTTCAACCCTATCTTTCTATTTAACGTTTTACTTCCAGGAGGAAAGTGTTCTTCGGCTTGGCCGTCTGAAGTGCTTACCGTGCGTTCGCCAGCAGATTCAGTGATGGCGCCTGTTTTTAAATCAAGACGACTCCAGACACCGGGGCGAATTTCCTTTTCGCTATAGTCCGGAGTATCTATAGCGGTGATAACGTCTTCACCATCCACATTTGTCCAATGATAAGTTTTAGTTTTGCCATTCACATCAATAGAGGAAAGTACTCTCTTGCCTTGGGTAACGAATGTTGCTCCACTATTCAGCGTTTTGTCGATCTTTCCGTCCGGGTGAAAAACTTCTTGCACGATCTGTCTGGTTGACTCAGGATACTTGCAGGTGACGGTACCCATAGCTTCGTCGTATGCAATAACAGCACTGTCTGGTTTGAACCCGCCCCCTTTTCTAGAGATTTCCCAACCACCACTTTCACCCTTACGAAAATTGATTTGAAGATCCCGGCTCGAAATTGAAATAGTGGCAATTTGTCTGCCAGCGCTACCGGCATCCTCAAAATAAAAAGCTGTAGTGCCTTCACCGTCTCTTATAACGGTGACCAATGGTTCATGTGTCAATTGCACTGGGGTTTCGTGTGGCTCTTGAACAGAAACTTCATGCAGCGTTTGAACAGGACCTTCCTTTGGTGTCTGAACTGGAATTTCATGCGTAACTTGAACTGGTGCGTCCAGCACCGCTCCTGGTAGCAGTGACAACGCAGCAGGTTTTCCTGTGCGCCCACCTTCAATAGTTCGAGGCGGACCAACATCATCAACAACTGGGTTTCTCTGCGCTGGACTAGGCAGCATTATCGAGCCCTCGCTTCCAGCTCTTGCTTCCAGTTGATAGCCTATTTTGCTAGCGGCCAGTTGCACGCCTAACTCTGTACCGCCTGCTAACGCCACTTTTGTCCAATCGGTTTGTGTGCCTTGACGATGCTCATTAATGATTTCACCGCCTGCTCCGCTCATGAGACCAATCGTGCCAGCAGCAAACATGTTGGCAGCCAGGGGGTTTCTGGCTAAGGCACCTTTATTGCCTTTATTGAGCCCATACGAGACTGCCGCAACAGCGCTATAAGAGGCCATATCTAAAACCCAAGCTTCACGTATTTGAGAATTGCCAAAATTGAATTGTTCAGTGTAATTGGTAAGTCCGGTTTCTACACTCTTGGAAGTTATCTCTCCAGACGACTGATCACGATAGTTTTGAAGGTTTATGCCACCAAGTGCTCTATTCACAGCTCCGAAGGCAGCCCCTTTGCTCGGAGCTGCAAGCGAGCCTTTCCATTCGACTACTCCAAGGCGTTCCATAGTCCTTTGGGTGAGATAGCCACGGGCAGCTCCAACGGTAAAATCTTCAATACCACCAACAGCGCCATCACGAGTGTTTATGTCATGCAAGCCATTTAAGGCCGCCGACAAGAGCGCACCTTTTTTTCCACGCATAAAAAGAGGCAGCGTTAGCGCAATTTCCCAGGCGTAATGGGAAAAAGTGCTTTCAGTGTTGGCTTTATTGGAGTTAGCGCCGTCTTTACTCCCTAGTCTGTCGTTGCCGGCCATTATTTAGGAGGCTCCATTGGTCTGAACCGATTGATCTGACTTTTTTGACCCGATCCAGTTGATCTGATCAATTTCGCTCCACTTGGCAATTATGGTTTGGCATCGCGGTTCAAACGTTTCGGAGTTGTTAAATGGACCAGCTAGCTGTGCGGTTAATACGAAAATCCAATTGGATTTTCATGGCAAAAAATCAAGGTAACTTCGACCCGCTTTGTCACAGAAATGCCATGCATGATCACTATCTTGAAACTCTTCTTTCAAGCGTTGGTGAAAAATGACAAATCAGACGACAACACAAAACGGCCCAAAACAAGAATTAGATCAAAATGACTTAGATCAGCCTGGAGTAGGTCGGTGCGAAATAGATGAGTGCAAAATAGATCAGCGTGAAGTCCAACACGAAATTGATCAATTGAAGAGACAATGCAACCTGCTCTTCAAAAGATATCGCGAAAAGATCTTCCAAAAGCACAGCGCTGAAGCTCATGAGATCAAAGCACTCGATGACGAAATCGATGCGATCTTAGATAGCTATCAGCGCTGCAAGGGAGAATGGGAGAAGAAAGAGCAGGCGGTATTTAAGCGTAATACTTAAATTCCTTGATACCTGTTCCAATATTTCATCGACTCATCTTTATCGCCTTTCTCAATATACAAACTTGATAGATGCAATAGAGTTGGCTTGTGATGCGGCTTTAATACCGCAGCAGATTTGAAAGCGACAATCGCTGCATCTATTTCATCTGCTTTATTGAGGCAAAGTCCCATGTTGAAATATAATTCAAACGAGCTGGGATCCTCTTTTATGGCAGCTTCATACTTAAGCGCTGCTTTTTTGTATTCGCCCAATTTTTGTTGTGCCTTGGCTTGTTCAACGAGGCTCAACATTTGATCTGCTGGCACCACCACGTTAGTGAGGTGACTGCTTATCATTGAAAACCCAATATTTGTCATTGTTTTATCCGCCGTTTCCAGTTAATGCGTATCTCAAGGGCAATGCCAAACCCACCCGAGAACATTCTCGAGTTTCGAAGTTTTGTTTGACCTGCCCCTATTTAGTTAATAAGTTGCCGACTGACCCTACAAAGAACAATAGACCGAGACTGTGGCAAACTGATGGCATGACACGATCTAATGCGTGGAAACCGCAAAAACGTTCTAGGAAAGCGTTTAGCTGAACGCGCATGAGCCACCTCGGATCTATTCCAATCATTTATCCAATCATTGATCCAATCATGTATAAGGGTTAGCGATTCCAACCCTCCAAAATAGCTTCTCTCATAAACGTATCGATATCGTGACAGCGTGCGCTGCCGAAACTATCGTGACGCCGCCAGGTACTGGTCTTTCAGACCACGCTTAAAAATTTTGCCACTGCCCGTTTTAGGCAATTCTTTCAAAAAGTCTATGCTCCGAGGCGATTTGAAGTGAGCAAGGCGCTCTTTTACAAAGGCAATAAGTTCATGCTCTTCAGCATCCATGCCAGGTTTTCGCACAACGACTGCCTTCACCATCTCGCCCCAGCGTGCATCAGGCAAACCAAACACGGCACACTCGAGAACGGCAGGATGCTCATAAAGAACATATTCAACTTCTGTTGAGTAGACATTCTCACCGCCAGTGATGATCATGTCCTTTTTGCGATCAACTATATTGATGGAGCCGCCTGCGTCAATAACGGCAAGATCACCGGTATGCATCCAGCCGTTTTGGATAAGCTGAGCTGTTGCTTCCGGTTGTTTCCAGTAGCCAAGAGTTACGCCTGGTCCACGGGCAATAATCTCACCTACTTCTTTATCATTTGGTTCGACTTCCGAACCATCATCTCGCACCACTTTCACTTCCGCTCCTAAAAAAGTCCGGCCGGTTCGAGCGGCAAGGCGAATTTTTTCTTGGGCTGGCAAATTCTCATGCTCGGCTTTGAGTAGGCTAAATGTGAGAAGGGGACTTGCCTCGGTTAGTCCGTAATATTGAACATACTGGCAGGAAAACGAATCAACTATTTGGCGCACTAGCTCCGGAGCAATTGGTGCTCCAGCTGTCAAAAACATGCGCAAGCTATCGTATGAGTGTTCTGAGAGAGCCGGACTATTCACAAGTGCATTTGCCATAGTTGGCACCATGGCAATGAGCGAAATCTTTTCTTGCTCAATTAACTTCAAAACAGCTTCAGGATGGAAATACGGAATGAAAACATGTTTGCCGCCGCACCATGTAATCGAAAAAACAGACCAGGCATCGGCCAAATGGAACATGGGAGCAAGATGCAGCCATACATCTCTTTCTGTGGCGCCAAGTTCGTAAGCAGCCGCAAGAGCATGGGAGCTCACGTTGCCTTGAGACAACATGACACCTTTGGGTTTGCCCGTTGTTCCGCTTGTGTAATACAACTGAGCTATTTCGCTGCTCTCTGCATATCTTGTAGAGAGTTCTGCTCCCATATGCTTTGCGATCAGATCGTCATACTGATACTGTGGGCAGTGCCCATCTGATTCCTCTGTTTTACCGCCAAGCCAGATTAGGCCTTTTAGTTGCTTTAGATTTTTGGCACATACTTTTGCACAATTGGCAAAATCCGGATGCGCAAGAAGCAAGCTGGCTTCGCTGTCAACCAAAATGGCTTCAGTTTCCTGAGTTGCCAATCGAAAGTTAAGCGGAATCAGTACCAGACCGGAAAGCGCAAAGGCGTAGTAGCACTCCATGTAGCGATAGCCATTGGGTGCAAGAATCGCAACGCGATCGCCTTCATTCAAATCGAAGGATTTTATAGCTTCGATAAGAGCGGCAACACGAGAGGCAAATTGCCTATACGTGAAACGCTCATCTCCCTCGACCAGAGCTTCCCGGTCTGCCCATAACGTGGTTGCTTTGTTAAAAGGCAATAAGAGATTCAAGAAGCATTAGTCCTCGCCTTGGGCCTTGCTGTAGTTTATATCGCCGTTGAACGTTTGCAACTTCTCGATATGGCACCAACGATGTTGGCCTCCAACTTTGGTGATCAATTCGAGAATTTCTTTGTCTGTCACTTCTTTGCTGTCTGAATCAGGTATGAAACGGCAGAACCAGGCATCCACGCAATCTGTAATGGTGCCCATTGTTGGATACACTTTCGTACCGCGGTTGGAGATCATTTTCAACTTCAAAGGACCACCTGAAGTGAGCTTTTCTAAGCTATGGCCCAATTCTTCTGAAGAAAGTGGTGATTCAACAAATACATCAACACCCACATTGCGGGCATCAGCATGCACAAAGTCCGCAGCCTTAGATACTTGTGGCAGCTTGACTGCTTTGTAATCGCGCGTTGGCCATGCAGATGATTTGCGGCCTAAGTTAGCGATGATCGTTTCTGTGAATTTTGTTGTTGGAGCACCTTTTTCGTCGCCCACAACATCGCGTGGCATTACCTTGCCGTCTTCCAACGTACACAAAATAGCGTTTTCAATTGCGGCTGCTTGTTCGAAGTATTCCAAGTGACGCAGCATCATTACGCCTGAGAACATGACAGCAAGTGGGTTGATAACATTCTTGCCGGCATATTTAGGAGCGGAGCCGTGGACAGCTTCGAATATGGCTACATCATTGCCAATATTGGCAGAGGGAGCAAATCCAAGACCGCCAATAAGAGCGGAACTGAGGTCGCTTATTATGTCGCCGTTCATATTAGTTGTGATAATCACATCGAATTGCTCAGGCTTCTTAACGAGCTGGTGAGCGCAATTGTCAATAATGATGTGGTTCGATTCAATGTCCGGATATTCTTTGGCGATTTCTTCAAAGGTGCGTTTCAACATGCCTTCGGTCATTTTCATGATGTTCGATTTAGAAGCGCAGTGCACGCGTTTGCGACCTTCGGCCCGAGCAACTTCAAAGCCCAAGCGCACGATTTTTTCGCAACCCTTGCGGGAGATTAGCTTTAAGCACTCCGCTACACCAGGAGTTTGCATGTATTCAATGCCGGCGTAGAGGTCTTCGACGTTCTCTCTAACCACAATAAGATCTATATTACGACCGGAATAAGGTGTCTTTACACCTGGCAATTCGCGAGCTGGTCGAATGTTGCCGTAGGTTTCAAATAGCTTTCTAAGTGTGACGTTGGCGCTCTTTTCACCAAAACCAATTGGTGTACCAAGCGGTCCCTTGAGGACAACACGTGTCTTTTTGATGGAATCAATGGTTTCTTGAGGAACGCCTGAAGCTATTCCCTTTTTAAAAATGCTCTCGCCAGCATGCTGAACATCCCATTCAATCGGGACACCTGCTGCTTCAATAACTTGGCGGGTAGATTCGACGCACTCCGGACCGATACCGTCCCCAGGAATAAGCGTCACCAACGTTTTATGCGAACCGTTTTTACTTGCCATTCGTTCGTTTCCCCTGACTGTCTGTCATTTGCTCAAACTAGGATATCTCAATCCTCAGCTTAACCTCAAAACCACCAATATTACTTAAGGCCTCTCTCTTGACTACTCCGTCGCCGCGCCTGGACTGTCCAGCTTTGAGCATATCTAGCTCTGCACTGTAAAGCTTTGCTCTTAATTCAAGCTCTTTTGCTATGGCACCATATCCGATACTAACCATTTTGTTTCTTGCTATTTCTTGCGTTTAGACCAAAACCCGCCAAGCCAAGGTTTTTTTTCTTCCTTGGCCGGCGCCTCTTGGACAACTACGTTTTTCTTCTCCCAAGGAGTTGCTTGCAAAGAAGTATGGAAGTCGTTGCCTGTCTCCTGGCAGTGCACCAATACAGCGATAGCCTGTTCCCTGCCGATGATCTGTTCATCGATAAGGCTTTGGGCCTGAGTGGCAGCCACAATGATTTCCTTGGGTAATATTTCATTTGTGACAAGCACTTCAGCAATGGTGGCTTCCATTTGAACACTCACCGTTTGCGCTTTTTTCAAATCATCTTCGGAAAGCAGACCTGCTTCTACGAGAAGCACAAAACTTTTGTTTAAACGTTCTTCTTCTTCATACTGCTCATAAAGTTCGGACAGAACATCTTCTACTTTGATGCCGCGGGCATGCGCATCTCGCAAGATTGCCGTTGCTTGCTGCGGCGTAATTTGTTCTGTTTGCACCATTTTCTGCAACAAGAGTCCTTCATCCAGCACCGTCAGCGATATCGCGCCTTGTTCAATCAGAATCTGGCCGACTTGCTGGTCTTTGGCAAGACCGAGTTCCACGGCGGCAATTTTGTCTTGCTCTGTAACTAATCCGGCCGACGAAAGCAGATCGCCAACTTTTATATTTGGTATTTCATCAGCGAGGGCACCCGTTTCTTCAAGCGATTGTTCAAGGGACTGGTGCTTATGGTGCGATGCCTTCAAACCTGATATCGCCTGGTCTTTGTTGATTTTGCCATCTCTCATTAAAACGCGAGCCGTAAGAGCGGACGAAAGCATGGTGGCTGAAATAGCGCGCGCACTAACAAGGCATTTTCCAAGCGGAATGCCACTCAAGCTACTTTGACGGAGAGCTTCTTCAATAGTCTTTTTTGAAACGACATTGGCGGACAAGAGCAAATCAGCAAGTTCATTTAAAGGCAGTTCTACTTCCTGCGGAGGCGTCCATCCCAACTTAGAAAAAGCTTGGCTCATTGGTATATTTGTTTTTGCCGCTAAATTGAGAGCGCGCACACCAAATTCATAAGAGATAAGACCCTCTCTTAAAAAGCTTTGCACTTCGATAGCCGAATCGAGATCCTTTTCTTTGAGCACGCCACGGCTCATCAAAGCACGGCCGATTTTCTGCCCGCTGGTTTGCGCGTCATTAAGCGCTTCCAACACAACCTCGGGCTTAATTACGTTGGCGGCAACGAGAAGCTCGCCGATACGTTTTGGTCCCGTTCGTCTGTCTTTAGCAATTTCCATCTGATGCTTTGGGGGATCTATTGAGATCTTCTCTATTAGATCGACGCCCGGTTATGTATGTTCTATACCGCTTATGGATTAGTCTAGCAGGCTTACTAAAGTGCCGTCATTAGGTTGTTTGTCGTGGGCAAAATCGATGCATAAAAATCAATCATATATTTGAATGGCAGAAGACGCCTCCTTGTGAGAAGGCGCCCCTGAATAGTCCCTGAATCGATTGCGCTTAGTAGTTGTCGTCGTAAGGAACAACGAATCCTTTGCCCTGGAAGAGCATGCTGTGACTGCCGCTATGTGGGCTTGGATAGCCGACAAAGCCGTGGTGCACACCATAGAAGAATCCGTGGATTACGCCGTAGCCAGCCCCCGCCACGAAACCAGCCGGTCCGCCAACCAAGCCTCCAGCGATCAATTCGTACGTTCCATCTTCCTTGCCAAGATTACGAGCAACCATTTTGGTTCCGCCAATCGAACCCTTAATGGCATCTTGGAATGAAGCGGTTGGTACATCCCAGGCGGTGGTTACCACCATGCTAACTAGTCTTACCGGGAAGTATTCAATTTCATAGTACACACGGGCTGATTCCGGGCGCTCCGGATAAGCCAGTGCTGGAACAAACATTGCACTAAGCATTAGCCCTGCGGCGGCTGCCAGTGTAAATAGTACATTTTTGCGCATTTCTCTCACCATTATTTCTAGGGACTCTTCCATTTATGCCAGCGCTTACTTTTCTTCCATTGTTATGAAAGACCAACGGCTCATTGGGTGGTTCCAACCGAGGCTGAAACCGTGGCAGAAGCCTTTCGGTCCGCCTACTACTGTACCGACGCTGCTGCCTACAAGACCGCCGGTCGGAAATGCAACTACACGTTGAAGACCACCGTTCTCATCACCAAACTGACCGGCAACTTGGGTAGTTCCTTTCAGGCTGTCATGATAAGAGTGATCGATTGGTCCACTCACCAAACCGGAGAATGTCCCGCCAACTAAACCACCTGTCAATCTGATTGGTGCCATAAGCACCCAGCCGACTGGCTTCGCTTCGTAGTCCAGAGCAAACGCTGGCAGCGCTGCTGTTGATGCTACGAGAACTGAGCAAACTAACCGCCCAAGAGATTTCATCTTCATTTCCTCACACTTTCCGCTCATAAAGGACTAACCATTTTGAGTCGCAAGAGGACGTGAGACACGCCCTTCAGCAATTCTACTTCCCTTCGTTTGAAACTACAAACGATTCTGCACTAAAGGGCTTTTCCCAACCCACTGAAAAGGCGTGGTGACCGCCGGCGATAGCACCATATGGGATACCAAAAGCGAACCCGGTCGGTACGCCAATTATGGTTCCGACGATATTTTGCTTCCAGCCATTCTCATCACCGAAAGCTTCGGCCAAACCCTTGCTTGCCTTGTATGGGCACTTAACAAGAGAGTCAACCACAATGCCTTCTGGCACGTCGATCAGGAAGGCAGCGCCAGTGCCGAGCAAGCTCGCACCGGTGCCAAGAGGTCCACCATCAGCGAATGAAGGCGTCGCCATTCCGACTACCGCAAGCGCTGCAAATAAAAACGATTTTGATTTCATCTATTTCCACCTGGTTGATGGGGATGGATTTCAAGAACCACCCCCGTGATTGTCTTAGATTCGCAACTGATACTTCGATTGCAAACTACTCATCCTTGTACGTGAACGAATCCTTGCCGAAAGGTGAGCTAAAGCCCGACTTAGCACCGTGCAATGCTCCGTCGAAGCAGCCGAATGCGGCACCGCCGACGAAACCAACTGGCCCACCAACTACGCTGCCAATTAACAGTTGCGGTGTGCCATCTTCATTGCCAAGTCCCTTGGCAACAAATGTTGTTCCGGACCATCCGAATTTGACGCTGTCTTTCACAGCACCAAGGGGGACACCAACGACTGCACCAAAACTGCCGCCTACGGCCTTGACAGGAAACAACACGATATCTTGGAAAGTGTCATCACTGGCAAAGGAAGGAGCAATTGTGGCACCGCCCAGGCCTACTGCTAACACCAAAGAGGACGCTATCTTTCTAAGCATTAATTTCTCCAACGTTTTGAAAACGCAATACTAATTCCTAATTCCCAATCCCAGTGAGCTTGAACCCTGCGGCCCAAAAATCAGCCACCATTTTACCTATTTTCTAGTAGCGGTCCACCTAAGGCGCTCTGCAATCGCCTACAACGCTGCGCGAATTATGGGCTATGCGGGATAATCACACGGTTTCTGCGCGTGTAAAATCTTTGTTTGATTCGCCTGGAATTCACGTGCGTTATCAAGGGTTTATGGAACTTGATATGGTGGCACGAATTTTTCGTTAATTTAAAGCAGATGATCCGACGTGTTCGGTGCGATGCCATGTGGACACTTGTCTGCCGAATAAAATTTGGCAAAGTGAAATGACGATGCACGGCACCCAATGCAGGTAGATATAAGCATTGACGGCATAACTTTGCCAGAGGGCTTCAAAGACACTGGCGTTTCTGCGATAGAACCTGATGGCGATGAAAAGATTCAGCTGACTGATAAGCATTGCTGCCAGAGCAACGAATACAAAAAAGCCGCCTTGAATTGGCATACCGGCTAACAGGTGTGAAACTTCTGTAGAAAATTCAAATAGCAACAAGCTTGGCACCACAAAGAAGACTGTGAATGCAAGCGTGTCTAGTCTTTCAACAAGCGACAAACGACTTGGCGAATTGAGTGGGAATATATAGTCGAGATATCTTCTGATCGCTCCTTCAGCCCAACGCCTTCTCTGGCGAATGAGCGCTTGGAGTGTCGTGACGGCTTCCTCATAAACGTATTCAGTCGGACAAAAGCGAATATCCCAGTGGTTGATCAAAAGCTTCATGCTTAGATCAAGATCGTCTGTGATGGCGCGATTATTCCAACCACCAACATCAATAAGCGCTGCTCTCTTGATCAGTTCACCATTACCGCGCAATTCGACGGCACCGCGGATGACATCACGTCCGGTTTGTAGATATGTATCAAGAGCGTATTCGGAGCTTTGTCCCATGACGAGAAAGCCCTTTTGATGTGCATAGATTTTCTTTTGTACTTGCACTGCACCAATACCTTCCGGCTTAAGCAAAGGAACTGTATTGCGAATGAAACCAGGATCAACACTTGCATCTGCATCAAAAACAATGATCACCTCTCCCTTAGACAAAGGCAGTGCTTCATTTAAAGCCGCAGATTTACCAGGGTAGCAACCATACGTTCGAGTGACGGCGCGGAAATTTGGAAATTCCAATTTCAGTTTGTTCAAAACTTCCATTGTGCTATCTGTTGAGCAGTCATCTATAACCCAGACAAATAGTTTTTCCTTGTCATAGTCAATCTTGAACATATTGCGCACAGTAGATTCGATCACACGCGATTCATTTTTGGCGGCAATGAAAATATCAACAACAGGTTCCCATGGTGCTTCCTTCACCCGTGGTTCTTTGTCGCCTGTCTTGCGATTGCGGCGCCAATTCAACTGGGCACTGAACAACCAAAGACTGTGGAAAATTACTCCCACTAAAATTACAGCCAGCACTACCAGTACTTCCGGGCTAGTGAAAAAGCAATCAACTAGCTTTAGCCCGATCCATACAAGAAACGTGATTCCAATCAGTATTATTCTGTCTCGCACAGCGCTCTCGCTAAGCCTCTAAGTAAATGAACGTTACCATTGTAATCCACTAGGCAGAATCTTTTTCTATTGCAGAAACACTTTGGCGACTGTGTGAGATCCTGCTAAGGTGATAGATGGCAATTATTAGGGTCGGTATCCCAATTAGAAGCAGGGTCGTGGACACGCCTCCTGGCAGGTTGTCAGTCGCATGTCCGGCCAGGATTACCGGCACAGTTGAGGCGGCGGACATGGCCGTATTCTGGGCTCCAAAAACTTTACCTCTTAAGTCCTCCGGAACTGCGGCTTGAAGTGCAGCTTGAGTCGGCACGGCCACGAAAGCACAGCAGATGCCGATAAAGCCTGCAAAAACGAGCGGCAAGATTACGAGCATTTCAGATCGCACGCTTAGCGGAATGAGCTGTTGAGCAAAGCCGACAACACCCATACAAGACATAAAAAAACCGAGACCGCAAAAGCCCCTGTAGGCGAGTTCGCTAGCTCTCCCATGCCTCCCCAGTTTGGCAACAAGAATATTGCCGATGCCCATGCCGAGACCAGCTGCTGCCACAACGTAACCGAACTTCTTAGGCTCCAAATGCATGACCTGGTCTGCAAGACCTACTGCAATGATGTTGAGCGTAATAATCGTGCTGAAGAGCAACGTGATCTTCACTATCGCTCTAAACACAGGCGGACTGTCAACAATATAGGCTAGACCAACCCGTAATTCTTCAAACCAAACTTCCCTATTGCGCCTGTTAGGCTTGTTATCGCTTATGCCAAATAGAAGAAGCGCAGCAATTACAAACCCCGCTCCCACAGCAAAAGGTGCTTTGTTTATGCCGGTTATAGAAATAATTGGTTCACCAACTACAAAACCGAATCCAAGCGCGATCATCATTGTCGTAAAGAAGAGTGAGTTGGCGTGCAACAGGTCAACTTTTCTCACAAGACGCGGTATTGATGAGGATTCTGCCGGTCCAAAAAATTGCGAACCAATCGATAAAAAGAAAGCCAATATGAAGCAGAGTTTTGGAGAATGTTGAATCCAGGGCACTGCAATCAAAATTACACAGACAGCTCTAACTACATTGGAAAGAATCAAGATAGCTTTATTTGAATACCGGTCTACGAACACACCTGCAATTGGACCAAGCACCACGCCTGGTATTGTAAAAGCAACATAGAGCCAGCTTGTTATTTCTGCTGCACCAAGCGTGTACTTGCCTACAACCATGCCTGCCGATACAGATGTGAGAACAGCTACAAACAGCACAAAGACTGCTCTGTCTGAAAACTGACAGAAGATCTGGGCAATCCATAAGAACATGAATTGCTGATTGCGAAAAAGATCTAAAAAACCAGCTTGTTCGCCGGACTCAGTCTGGGACTTTGTTATTTCAGATTTCACGTGGCGGCTAACCGACTAGTACTCGTAAATTGAGCTTAACCGTTCTCATGACCGTTTTCGGAATCGCCCGCTTTACCATCTGAATATAACCCAAGAACGCCTCTTTTGGTCGTTTGATAGAAATCGATTATTTCTTGCACTTCAGGCAGCATCTTGCCTTGTTGCGCGCCTTCTTCTGCCAACTGAGCAACCGCTTGAGAAAAATTCAAACCAGACCTGTATAGAACCTTGTAAGCAGACTTGATTGCCGTTCGAGCATCCGCTGAAACTTTTGCTCTGCGCATTCCGATGATATTGACGCCGTGAATATAAGGAGGGTTTCCAGCAACCATTGAAAACGGCGGCACATCTTGCCTGCTGCCCGAAAAACCGCTGATCATAGATAAACGTCCGATGCGAACAAACTGGTGAAAAACGGCTTGTCCAGCCATAACTGTGCTTGGTCCAACGTGCACATGACCAGCAAGCGTGGCACCATTAGCCATGATTACGCCTTTTTCGACGTGACAATCGTGCGCAATGTGCGTGTAATTCATTAGAAAACAGTCGTCTTCAATTGTTGTGAACCCACCAACTACGGTGGCACGGTGAATGGTCGCGTATTCCCGGATTGTAACCCGGTTGCCAATTTTCACGCCCGTGGGCTCGTCTTTATAGCTGAGATCCTGGGGTTCAAGACCTATGCTGGCACCGACGAATATATTGCAATCCTCACCAATGGTGGTGATACCGTCTATAACCGCATGCGCACCTACTTTGCTACGCGCACCGATTTTGACATTCGGTCCAATAATTGCATACGGACCAATTTCCACATCCGGCGCTATCTGCGCGCCATCCGCGACCAGAGCCGTTTTATGGACTGCCATTTACTTTACGATGTCCGAGTTCTTAAGCAAAGAGAAGCTGATTTCGCCTTCTGCGGCTACTTTATCGCCGACTTTTGCAATAGCCTTGAAGCGTCCAATCGGACCGCGCATTTTCACTAGCTCAACTTCCATATCAAGTCGATCGCCAGGCTGAACCATGGTACGGAACTTAAAACCATCAATGCCCGTGAAAACGCCAAGAGAATCTTTAAATTCTTCCTTACACAACAGAGCTACGCAGCCCAATTGTGCTAGCGCCTCAACCATTAACACTCCTGGCATGATTGGTTTGAAGGGAAAATGTCCTTCGAAAAATTGCTCGTTGGCAGTCAAATTTTTGTAACCGCAAGCTCTCACACCAGGTTCCAACGACGTAACTCTGTCCACCAACAGGAATGGATAGCGATGCGGCAGGAGCTGCTTAATCTGATTAATATCCAAAGTAAGAAGGGTGGCGGTGGTCATTGGTCGTTCGCTCTCCTAGCTAAAAAGTGTCCTTCCACGATACATTAAGCCGGCTGAGGTGGTCTAAATTCTGCCTAATCTGCCATATTTATGCTGGGCGGCTTTCCTATTCCTGTTTGCTTCCTCAATAATTGTCCTTCAGCTTACGAGGTTCTTTACTCATGGAATCAATTGCATCTCAACGTTCTTCGACAACTCTAAAACCAGAAAAACAAAGCCAGACCAGCGCACGCAGAGTGGTGGACGCCTCACAAGCTCATTTGCCTGTTGCAAACGAGATGGACCTCGACAAGATAGCAGAAGGAGTTCGTCTAATACTTGAAGGCATCGGTGAGGATCCTAACAGAGAAGGGTTAATCGAAACACCATCTCGAGTGGCCCGAATGTACCAGGAACTCCTATATGGATTGCACAGAGATCCGGCCGCAGAAATAAATTGTGAGTTCAATGAAGACACCGATGAGCTGATACTGGTTCGTGATATTTCCTTTTCGAGCATTTGCGAACACCATATGGTGCCATTTACTGGGGTCGCCCATGTTGGCTACGTCCCGGAAAATGGTCGCATAACAGGTATTTCGAAATTGGCTCGCGTAGTGGAAGTATCCTCGCGCCGTTTACAGGTGCAAGAAAGAATGACAACTGAAATTGCTAATGCACTTGTAAAACAATTGACACCAAGAGGGGTGATTGTTGTTTTATCAGCAGAGCATCTCTGCATGTCCATTCGGGGCGTGCGTAAGCCTGGCTGCCAGACTGTCACCTCAGCCGTGCGTGGAATCTTTAAAACCAGCAAAGCGATCCGCAGCGAAGCGTTTGCACTTATCAACTCTAAGAACTGATGACCCAACAATATCAAATCACCAGGCGAACTCTCCTTTTTGGTATGGCTGGTGTAGCCACATCGCTATGTTTGCCTGTTAATTTTGCCAATGCTAAGACATTTCAATTTGAACCTTTTTCATTCGCTTATGTCGCGGATGTTCATCTCGTTAATGGTGTACCGGACAGTTTCAAGCTCACACAAGAAAGCCAACTTTTTTTGCAGAACGCTATAAAGCAAATAAACGAGTTAGGTGTTGACTTCGTTGTTTTCGGTGGCGACCAGGTAGAGACGCCTGGCAACGATGACAAAAACTGGAATCTATTCCTAGACATTGCTCAGGGATTATCCATGCCCTGGTATTTCGTTCTAGGAGAACGCGATGTGTCGGGCATCGTGCCGGCGGACAAAATCAAAACTTACGGACCAGATTGGAAACGCAGGGATTTAAAGGCAGATCTATCATATTGGTCTTTCGATTATTCTCCCGGTGTTCACCTGATTGGTTTAGACACGAGCAAAGCAAACAGCGATGAAGGCGTCCTTGCGCAAGAACAATTAACTTGGCTGCAAAGCGATTTGAATGATTCCAAAAACAAATTCACTATAGTTTTCAGTCATCATCCTCTTCTTGCACCACAACCATTCGACAGCGGTCCGCCCTGGGACAGATATTTGGTCCCGCAAGGTGCTTCGGCTCGTGAAATTTTGAACAGTAGTAACGGTGTGAGACTCGTTGTCAATGGACACATTCATACAAGCAAAATTCAACGAGAAAGAGACATCTGGTACGTTTCGTCGCCAAGTCTCGATGTCTATCCATGCGAATTCCGAACGTTCAGGATCAATCCTGAAAATATAGAAGTTGAAAGCTATCAGGTTGATTATCCAGCGCTAGTCAAAAAAGCAAAAAGCGAATTAGCTACTTCACGCATGGCATTCGATTACAGTTCTGGCAGACCGGCTACTTTTCTTAGTATCGCCGATGGTGAGCATCTAGATCAGATTGCCTGTTTGCCTATCGCTTCTGGCAAAACGGCCTTACCTCTTAAACCAAGCAAGGTAGCCAAAAAACCGAAAGATCAAAAGCCAGCCGGAAAAGAGAAACCCGAAAAAAGTAAACCGGAAACCAAACCTGAAACAAAACCAGAGCAGAAACCTGATACTAAATCGGATACAGATGCTAAGCCAAATATGGATCTAAAACCTGAAAGTGATGGCAAGCCGGATGCCCCGCCAAAGCCCGATCCAGAAGTAAAATCAGATACAAATGTCAAGCCGGATATAGACGCCAAGCCAGCTGCAAGTTCGAGTTATGAACCGAAAGCTGAAATGTCCGACCCGACAAAACCTTGATTATTGCTTGTCTTTCTTTTTGTTTGGATCTTCAACAGCCGGCAATCTTGTTTGAGACATACGAGCATTAAGAGCCTGCAGCCTTGTTTGCGAGAGTCTCGCATTAGCAGCCTGTTGCGCCTTCTCACGCGCTTGGATAGTGCGTGGATCTGGTGCACCTTCAGAGGGCAACGCGCCGTGCGGGGACTCGGCATGGGCCGTCCAGTATGTTCCGGATGTTGTTGCTTGGCCGGAGGCTTTATCTCCAGGTTTTGTAATTCTTTTGTTGCGATTAAATGCCGAGCCGAACATATAAAGATAGATGATGATAATTGGCACCGCTGCCCAGATCATTACGTCGGTGAGCTCGCTGCCAAAACCGCCTGGCATGTCTCTAGCGCGTTTCGTACAGGCACTAACAAAAGAACGAGCCATTGGAGAATCATTACCACCGGCATGTTCGAACATACCTGTAGCGAAGAGATCGATCGATTTGGACCAGTCATGATTCGCCACAAGCGCTTGCAAATAAGCAGTCCGCAGCGAATCGCATCGTACTGGATCCTTTTCCTTCAAAGAACGATAAAGAGGCGCCACCTGTTCCAAATATGGAGCACCGTCAGGCAATAGTCCCTGATTGCCAAGGCTAGCTGCTACTGCGCACAGGGAAAGAATTCGATCTTCTGGTTTAACATCGCTGTAGCTTTGCGTAATCAACTCACTATTTTTGTAACCATCCTCTGCCATGCGAAATGATTTCATTTGCATGTTCACATCGCCGACTAACAGCCAGCTTTCCGCTGTGAGTGGATGATTGTTGCCAAATAGACCCTTGCGAATCGAGAGAGCATCAGCAGCCTTCGCCTTTCCTTGGCGCGGCAGCTGTTTTTCAATGTCTATCCTGGCAAGAAGATCCAGGCTGCGCGCTTTTTCCGCTTGGGCAGACTGGCCGATTTCATCGCAAATTGTGAGCGCATTGGTGGCGAACTGTTCCGCATCCTTGATCTCATTTTTCAAAAAGGAAAGAGTAGCTACTGTATTTAGACTCTCAGCAATTTTTAGATCGCCTACCTGTAAAACCTCTTGCCTGATCGCCAATGCATTCTTAGCCGGCCCAGCAGCTTTGTCCGTCCTGCCATTCAATAGAAATGAACGGGCAACTTTATCCAGTGTGTCTGCTTCTTGGGCTTTGTTCTTGCCACCATTGACGGTGAGAGCTCTCGTGAAATATGTACGGGCATCATTAGCACGCCCAATTTCCATATACAAGCATCCAAGCGCATTTAGAACTGGTATCAAGCGGGGATCTGTCAATCCGAAGGTGTGCTCTTCTTGAGAAAGGGCTCTCTTCAACTCGTCTTCACTGCGAGAATATTTTGCGCTGCGAAGGTCTATTAGCCCAGCGTTCTCCAGAGCATTAGCTGAACGATGATCGTGACGGCTTGAAGAACTCTCAGAGGCCCCTGCAACAACCCATCCACCCGCTGCAAAACAAAGCGTAACTAGAACCGCTAGAATGCGGATTTGACGCCTATTAATATTCCAAAACAGTGTAGACATCTGTCTTTTCAAATCTCAAGTTGGCCACAGTTAGACATACCCTAATACCAGAATGCCAAAACAGTATTATCATACGCCCATGTGGGCAGTCCGAATACACAAAAATCTCGGGTTGTTATTATAGGGGCAGCAAAGAAGTTAGTTGCCAAATTCAAGTCCGAGGAAATACATGAACAATCCGAAAGCTCTCGATGAAATAGACCATATTGCTATATCTGTAAAAGATGTTGGCAAAGCCGTCGAGTGGTACACCAAAACATTCAAGTGCGAAATTGAATATCAAGATGACACTTGGGCATTTCTGAAATTCGATAACATAAAGTTGGCATTCGTTGTACCTGGTCAACACCCTCGTCACATTGCTTTTGCCGTTGATGACGCCGGCCGCTTTGGAGAATTGGAAAAACATAGAGACGGCACGATATCTACCTACGTAAAAGATCCGGCCGGCAATTCTGTAGAAATGGTCGAGAAGAGTTCAATCGAAAACAGTCAACACAAAAAATTATGAAACGAACTCCGGATGTCTTAATCGTCGGCGCAGGACTGGCCGGATTAGCTTGCGCTCTTAAACTAATGGAAAAGGGCATTTCCTTTCTCATTCTTGAGGCCTCCAATGGTGTGGGCGGTCGCGTGCGCACCGATGTATTCGAAGATTTCAAGTTAGATCGAGGTTTTCAGGTTCTGCTTACTGGTTATCCGGAAGCAAAAAGAGTGCTCGACTATCCATCTTTAAAGCTACACAGTTTCTATCCAGGTTGCCTTATTCGAGCGGGAAACAGCTTTCACAAATTTGGAGATCCATTTCGGAATCCGCTCGATATATTCATGACGATGCTTGCGCCAATTGGAACATGGCAAGACAAATTTGCCATTGCAAAATTGCGCCAAAGACTACTTGCTACGCCGTATGGCGATATCATGCGGCGCCCTGAGACAAGTACGATTGAACTTCTCAAAAGCGAAGGTTTTACAGATGCAATGATCAATCAGTTTTTCCGTCCTTTTTTTGGCGGCATCACTTTTGATGAAAGCCTTGCAACCTCAACTAGAATTTTCGAATCAGTTTTCAAATTATTTGGAGAAAGTGACGCAGCCCTTCCACAAGACGGCATGGGGGCTATACCAAACCAGCTTGCCAAAAGGCTGCCTCCTCATTCAATACGCATGAATACTAAAGTGCTGTCGGTCCAGGACGGCATCATGAACCTACCTCATGGCGAAACACTTGGTGCGCAGGCAATAGTTGTAGCCGTTGATGGGCCCGAGGCGGCAAGACTCCTGGGCGACGATATCAAAATATCAAGCAGTCGTGTGGTAACGAACATGTACTACGCTGCCGGAAAACCACCGCTTGACGAGCCTCTTTTGATCTTAAACGGTGAAGGCAAGAAAGATGGTCCCATCAACAACATGTGCTTTATGAGCAACGTCTGCGCCCGTTATGCACCGGAGGGACAAACCCTTGTTTCAACGAGCTTACTTTCGTATCCGGAAGAAGATGAAATGGAGCTTGAAGCAAGTGTTCGAGTACAGCTTAAGGAGTGGTTTCCGGATGAAGCGTATAAATGGCGCTATCTAAAGACCTACAAAATTCCTCATGCCCTGCCGGATCAAAGCCTGCCACACATAAGCGAGATCGAAAGGCCGGTTCGATTGAGGAAGGGCTTGTATGTATGCGGAGACCATCGCGATACAGCTTCCATTGATGGCGCGCTGTATTCTGGCAGAAGAGCTGCCGAGGCGGTACTATCTGAACTGACCCCGTGAAAAGCTTTATCAAATTGCCTTATGGCAAACTTATATTGATTCTCATGTTTTGGTATCATTGGTCAGGCACTTGAAGAGCGAAAAGAGCAACCTGTGACGGCTGGGAGCGGACCTGCAAATACGAAAGTCAAACGCTGCCCGGCTTGCAAACGCGAGTTTCCGGCAACTGAGATCGTGTGCGCATATGACCACACGATTCTAATGACTGTCACCGTCGATCAGCTGCTCGGCACAACTTTGGCTGATAAGTATCTGGTGATGTCTGAAATCGGCCGTGGTGGCATGAGTATCGTCTATAAGGGCAAGCACACCCTCATGGATCGCATAGTGGCAATCAAAATGTTGCAATCACAATTGGTTGCAGATCCAACAAGCACGAAACGATTTCAACAAGAAGCTCAGGCCGTTAGCTGTCTGGCTCACCCTAATGTTATCGGTGTGTTTGATTTCGGGATTGCACCAACCGGGCAACCTTATTTGGTAATGGACTTTTTGGTTGGAGAAAGTCTCGCCGACATAATCAAGCGAGACAATCACGTACCGGAAAAACGTGCAATTGGTCTTTTCATGCAGGCATGTGATGCGCTCGAACACGCTCACAAGAAAGGTGTCATTCACCGCGATTTGAAATCCAGCAACATCATGATCGTTGACGCGGAAGGAAAACCAGACACGATCAAAGTCGTTGACTTCGGTATTGCAAAACTCATGCCGTCATCCGGAAAGCAAGCTCAAAACCTGACACAAACAGGTGAAATATTCGGCAGTCCTATTTACATGAGTCCTGAACAATGCCTTGGCCAGCCGCTAGATGCCCGTTCAGATATTTATTCCATGGGCGTACTAATGTACGAAGCCCTAACTGGCTATCCACCTCTTATGGGCCATACGATTGTTGACACTATGCAAATGCACGTTGGCACAAAGCCAGTATCATTCGTTGAAATGAGACCAGATCTAACCTTCACACAAGACCTTGAAGATGTTGTTTTCAAAGCCTTGCAGAAAAATCCGGATGATCGTTTCGAGACCATGCAGGGATTTTATAAAGCTCTGGAGCGCACTCAGGCAGCCATAAATAATGGAACTGCCAGGCGAATAGGCGGTTCTACTGCTGCAGTCGGCGGAGCCAATTCACCAGATCCGGTGATAAAAGCATCGCAAGCAGAAACAACCAATCCAAAATATGGAGATGCCCGGCTATCCGCACAAGGGATACCTTCTCGAGCGCGCGTCACTGCCTCTCACCGAGCCAGTTCTGCCTCACGTTATGGTGTCAAAGCTTTAGAAGATGAATCACGCAATGCGAGCGCTTCAGGTATTGGCACGAATGCAGACAAAGCAGTGAAGCGTGATATGGTTCCTATCTATTTTGCAATAGGAGCTGCTGTAATCTTACTTTTGCTGGTGGTGGCATTTTTCATGTTGCGACCGCGCTAAACGCATTTTTCTCTGGCAACTTTCTCAACCATCTTCACGAAATCGTCTGCGATACCGTCAGCAGCAAAACGAACGCGAGCAATTTCGGCAAGCCTTTGCAATTCAGATGCGGCAGGAGGATTTTCCTGTATTTGTCTGAGTGCAGCCGTAATCGCTCCTCGAACACGAAGATCATGAGTTATCAGTCCGGCGTCTGCAAGCAGTCTTGTTGACCCATTCGGATGAACGACAATAGGAAGTTCCGACATTACCGCCTCCATAGCCGCTGAACCGAAAAGTTCAGTAATGCTGGGCAATACGAAAACATCTGCCGCTCTAAGCGCATGAGCCAATTCCAAAGGTTCAAGTGTGTGCCACTGCACTCGATCGCCTAAAAGATTCTTTGCCTGTGCTTTCAGCTGCGCTGTGTCAGGTTCAGGATGCCCGATCAAGAGAAGCTTTACGGTTGGATCATTTAGGGCTGCGACCTCATCAATCAAAAAATCGATTCGCTTGTGATATACGTTCCAAGCAGCAACACAAACGACCACCCGATCTTGCGCTGTATAACCAAAGCGCGTTCTTGCTTTCGCCTTATCTAGCGTAGATGGATGGAACGATATTACATTTGGTATCAGCGTCATCTTGCCAGGGGCAATACCGAATGCTACTGAATCATCTAAAGAAGATTGTTCGAGCTGCTGTATATGATCGAAAGGCGCATAGGTAGGGGGTTTAAAACCTCCTCCATTGGCAAATATAATTTTTGTCTTCAAACCGAACATTGTCTTGAGAGCCAAAAGAATGTGGGCCATAGGCGCTTCTTTTGTCCAGACTACATCCGGTTTGAACTTGCACAGTTCCCCGTAGACCATAATTGCAAATGTAACCTGCTCGACTCCATAAGCGAATTCCCAGATGCGGCGCCTGTTTAAAAACGTAATCGGGGCAAGAACAGTATTGAGGAGAAAATCACGAGGGATATTCAATATTTCAGTGGCGGATTCAGATTTTCCCCCGGCAAAGAGCTTTACATCAAGGTCTGAGTGATCTTTCAAAACATCAAACCAGCGACGTGTCGAGATTTCAAAACCACGCTTGACCCTACCCAAGCCACAGGCCGTCAGTGCGACTTTTAGAGGCCGTGCTTTTGTGTCAGCGGCTTCCCGAAAATCTTGAGGAGATGATTGAAAAACTGATTGAGGAGCTGATTTTAGCATTGAGGTCCAAGTCTTTCGAAACTACCATTCTAACAAACGCCTTTATTAGGCAAGTATTAATTAGGAACGAGAAGCTTTTATAGTTGCTTACTTTGACGAGTGTCGAGCCTTCTCGACGATATACTTACTGGGTCCATCGCATCTGGCATACACTCAAGCTCATCAAGAGGTACGGATGAATTCGCCTCAAGTTCTTCTACGCGTCTGTGTTCTCTCGATGCTTCTTTGGGTAACTTTGTTTCCAACTCAGGTTGCGTCAGCCCAGTTGACAATGGTGCAAGGAAATAGCGCCAGTTCTGATACAGACAAAGACAAAGACTCAGAGATACCGCTTGAGACCGTTGCTACGTTCGACATGATTCCGCACGGAATTGGGGTTTCAAAAGATGGTCGTATATTTGTGTGTTTCGCCAGACCAAGCGACAAAACACCATTTACGCTTGCCGAGTTAAAGAATGGTGTACCGGTTGCATATCCAAACTCTGAACTAAACACGTTGGATTTGCAGAATCCTTCTAAATATCTAATTAGCGTACTTTCGGCAACAGTTGATACAAACGGGCATCTTTGGGTGCTCGATACCGGCCGTTACAACCTCCAGCAAGTACCTAATGCCATTAAACTGTGGTGCATAGATTTAAGCACCAATCGCGTTATAAAACAGTTACCTATCTCGGCAAAAACTGCTCAAGACAATGTGCTTAGAGATTTCGAAATAGACTTGAACTACGGCAGCGAAGGAACAGCCTTTTTGTGCGGCACATCACAACGCGGAGTGTGCGCAATAGTGACTCTGGATCTCGCAACCGGAGCTGCTATGCGACGCCTGGAAAATCATTTTTCCACTAAGGCAGAACCGGAGTTTGTTGTTTTTGCTGAAGGTGAGATGCTACGGGTGAGAAGTGCACCTGATAAAGAGCCGGTAGATTTCACGCCCGGATTGGCTGCGCTTTCACTAAGCACAGACGGCAAAACTGTTTACTACTGTGGATATGGTTCAAATCGAATTTTCTCTGTTGATGCCCAGAGCCTGTCCAATCCAAAAGTATCGGAAAAAGATGTAGAAAAAACAGTGCGTACGGTTGCCACTACTATCACAACTCCAAGTGGTATCGCCGCTGATGCACAAGGACATCTCTTCTACACCGATGTTGAAGACAATTCGATCTGGGCTCGCCAGAAAGACGCAACGGACAAAAAGCTTTCCAGAGACGCACGTCTTATCTGGCCGGAACATTTATTCATTGCTCAAGATGGCTATATGTACGTTTCCGCAAGTCAATTCAACAGACGACCACAATTTCATTACGGCAGAGATCTCACTCAAAAACCATTTTATGTTTTTCGAATGGACATGAGCAAAGTAGACGGACAACCTAAGAAAGATGCAGAGCATAAGCCAGAGCCTAAAACAAACGGGCAGCCCAGGCCAGTCGAGCGGCCTACAGAATAGCAATTATGTAATAGCAGCTACGGAATAGCAGCTACGGAATAGCAGCTATGGATTTCGAACTCGAACCAATTGCTTTTAGAATTTTTTCTGCTGTGCCTGTACCAGGAACCGGAGTGAAAACGGAAGCCGTCAAATCGCGGTAGCCAAATATAGTGAATAGATTGAAGTGGCCAACCAACTCCCCCAACTCCGAATGATTCAAATGAATTGGCTTGAGTAGGTCCTCTCCGTCCAGCAATTCATAAAGTGACCACCACCTTCTAAAGTCTTCGCTTTTTTCCTCAAGAGTGCGAACTAGACCCAGCATTTCCGGATCATCTGTATAACGCGCATAGTTAAGCCGAAAAAATGCAACAAGGTTGGTCATGTAAAACTCTAAATCGACCCAGAGTTTTCGCCGTTCTTGATCGAGCACTAACCCGTTCATAATGTTGTAACCCTTCTCAGCAGCATCGGGTGGGTACTTATACACGACCATAGCAGCTTGATTAAAGGCGACCAAATCAAATTTGTAGTTGAGTATTAAAGAAGGACACGGGCCCAGATAGTCCAGCGTGCTCTGTAATGATGATGAAAGAGATTCAGGATTTGGAGCCAGTCTTGGCTGATCACCAACTGCCAGTCTATATAAGTGTCGCTTCTCCTCAGCACTAAGACGCAATACAGCGGCCAATCGATCGAGCACGTGACCAGACACATTGATGTCGCGTCCCTGTTCAAGAAATGTATAAGTGGTAGTACCAATGTTGGCGAGCAGTGCAACTTCGTCCCGGCGCAACCCTGGTGTTCGCCTGCGCGTGCCTTCCGGAAATCCGAAATCTTTCGGCGCAAGTCTTTCTCTGCGGCTGCGCAGAAAATGTTTCAGCTCATCTCTTCGGGCATCTGTAGGCACAGCAGTTTGAACTTATACGAAAATGGCACAGGACGCCCGAGATGGAATCCAATAGAAATCATAGCACCGTGCCCCCATTCACGATAGGATCAAGGTCAGGCAGAATGAACCTCTAGAATGAACCTCTAAGCAAAATAAACCGCAAAGCAGGAGAAACCATGAGTAGTGCAACCGAATCCAGTACCGTTGAGTACAGTTCCTCATTTCGCTCAGTCAAAGTAACCAAAAACGGCAACGTGGCTGAAGTAGTGCTTGTAGGTCCCGGCAAAGGGAATGCGATGGGACCGGACTACTGGCGGGAGATGCCCAATGTTTTCGAGCTGTTAGATTCCGACCCGGAAGTTAGAGCAATCATTCTTTATGGAGATGGCAAAACTTTCAGCTATGGTCTCGATTTGCCTGCAATGGCGGCGGAACCAGTTTTCAATATGAGCACAAAAAAATTAGCTAAAGAAAGAACAGAGTTACTCGACATGGCTTTCGAAATGCAGGAAGCGATGAACTGCGTTGCTAACACTCGCAAGCCAGTAATCGCTGCCATTCACGGATGGTGCATTGGCGCCGGTTTAGACTTAATTTCGGCAGCGGACATCCGCTTGGCTTCCAGCGATGCCAAATTTAGTCTGCGTGAGGTGAAAGTGGCGATCGTCGCGGACATGGGCAGTCTGCAGAGGTTGCCTCTTGTGATCGGCGAAGCCCACACCCGTGATCTTGCTCTTACTGGCCGTGATATCGATGTCCAATACGCTTACAAGATTGGCCTTGTTTCCGAAGTGTTTGATTCGCCTGAGGAACTTCTGGAAGCAGCTCGAAAAAAGGCTAATGATATTGCCGGTAACCCACCGCTGGTAGTGCAGGGCATAAAGAGAATTATGAATGAAGGGCGCGATAAACAGATTAGAGACAATCTGCGCAATGTCCTTTTATGGAACACTGCCTTCATGCATTCCAACGATCTCGTCGAAGCGATGGTGGCATTTCAGCAAAAACGGCCGCCTAACTTTAAGGGTGAGTAGAAGCGAGTTCCTTCTCAGACCAAGCCCGGTCGATAACAGCGAGAAATTGATCCGATTCCGGCAGCGTTCCGAATGCGTTGCCCCAATTGCCGTCTAATCGACTGGCGCAATAGAGATCTGCCACCGCACTCGGTGAATGCTGAATCATTAAAGCAGCCGCAAGGCATTTAGCAAGACGTTCCGTGAGGCGGCGAGCTTCTGGCTCAGTCGCATTGGCAATTTCAGTTTCAAGTTGTTTAGCGAAGCGATCGAGAGCGGCGTTGTTTCCTTTTACGGCTCGCCATTCCTCTTGCACTACTTCAAGGCCATCATCAGATGTGGCTCCTGTTTTGTCCGCTTTCTTAGAAAGGGCCCGCAAAAGATCAAGGCACATCACATTGCCGGATCCTTCCCAAATGGAGTTAAGCGGCATTTCTCTATAGATTCTGGCAAGATTTCCTTCTTCAACGTAACCGTTACCACCTAGTACTTCCATGGCCTCAACTCCCATAGAAGGAGCTCTCTTGCAAATGAAATACTTAGCTGCTGGTGTCACGATCCTACGAAAATGCCCTTCGCGTTCGTTATCTTGGGCATCAAATGCGCGGGCGGTTCGCATAATAAGCAGAGTTGCTGCTTCTACTTCAAGAGCCAGATCGGCAAGAACATTACGCATAAGAGGTTGGTCGATCAGTTTTCGTTGAAAGGCCGTGCGCATAGAGGCATGATGAATTGCCTGCACAAGCGCCTGATGCATGAGTCCTGTGGATCCCAGTCCACAATCCAGTCTCGTATAGGTTGCCATCTCAATAATTGTTGGCACACCACGTCCTTCTTCGCCAATTAGCCAGGCGTGGGCCCCGTAAAATTCAACTTCACTTGATGCATTCGATTTGTTGCCGAGTTTATCTTTAAGCCGCTGGATACGAATTGCATTTAGAGTTCCGTCTGCCAAAAATCGCGGCATGAAAAAACAAGACAATCCTGCTTTGGCTTGGGCAAGCACCAGGAAAGCATCACACATAGGTGCCGAGAAAAACCATTTGTGACCAATGATGCTGTATTCGCCGGTTTGAGAATTGACTAGGGTAGCCTGGGTCTTGTTTGTTCGGACATCAGAGCCACCCTGTTTCTCAGTCATGCCCATACCAATTAACGCGCCATTTTTACCCGCAATAGGTTCAAAGCTTCGATCGTAAGTGCGCGTAAATAACTTTGGCAGCCAGGTCGCAGCAAGAATCTTGTTTTTCCGTAGTGGTGGAACAGAAGCATGCGTCATCGTAATAGGACATTGCGTGCCGGCTTCTATTTCGCAAAACATAAGTGCAGCTGCGGCTCGCGCCACATGCGCCCCACGCTTGGGCTCTGCCCAGGAGCTAGAGTGAATGCCCTGCCCAATCGATGCTGCCATCAACTCATGCCAAGCCGGATGGAATTCCACTTCATCAATACGGTGACCGTATCTGTCAAACGTTTTTAGAACGGGTGGATTGCGATTGGCGAGTGCACCCAATTCAATAGTTTCCGCCCTGCCGAGATATTCTCCAAATCTAGTTAAATCACCAACTGCCCAATCCGCACCTTCTCTTTTTACTGATTCCAAAAGTGCTGCATTAGTAGTGAAAACGTTGTAATTAACAAGCGGTGTTGTCTGGTTTTCGACTGCGTGGGTTTGGCAAAATTGCGAGATGTCTGGGTCAGACAAGACAATACCTCCTGCTGTATTCGTTTCGCCTGCCAAGCCTACTGGGAGGATGAGGCTTGTTTGTCGAGATTCTGCAAAGAACCCGCCAAATCCGAATAGCCCTGCCAAGACTGTTCAAGATTGCTCAAGCCCTTTTGATATGAGGCTCCCGCTTGCGTACCTCCCGTTATTGGTTTTACCTGCGGTAGATCAGCCAGAGCCGTTTCTGCAGACTTGAAACCATTTGCAGCAGCGCGTCGCAGCCAGCTTGAACCTTCTTGTAAGTTCATGGGCACACCGTCGCCTTTAAGATACATATTGCCTAGGTTATATTGAGCTTCAGCGACGTTTTGCGCGGCAGCTTTCTTTAACCACTTGCTTGCTTCCTTGGGATTTTTGGCCAACCCTTCACCTTTGTATAGCATCATGCCGAGGCGTGCCTGTGCTTCTTTTACACCCTTTTGAGCAGCCAACTTGTAATAAACCGCTGCCTTATCGGAATTTTTCTCAACGCCGATTCCCTTCTCATAAAGCTGTCCCAGTATGCTCTCTGATTGAGCATGTCCTTTGAGAGCTACGTGGCAGACGCCGTTATAACATTCCTCGTATTTGCCTTCCTTTGCGGCAGCACGAGCGTGTTCCAGCTCTTCTAAATCAGCCTTGGTTGGTTTGTAGGCCTTGGCCAACACCGGAAATGCACAAGAAAGGCTCAAGGACAGGCAAACAGCTAGCTTAGTCCATCGAACTGCCACTACAGTTGATATCGTATATGGTGTCTTAGTGAAATTTGAAATCATTGACGTTCCTGCCGTACGGTGAAAACTGTTCGCCCTTCATTATGTGGTAATTGAAGAAATTTTGGGAACAAAGGGACTACCATGGCGCCATTTGTGAGTTTTTATAAATGGATTTTAAGGAAACTCTCTACTGCTCACCCAAAACGATTTGCCAGTCATGCGGCAAGGTTGTTGCTCCTCAGGAGTCCAATCCGGCCAATACGCACTTTTTTCTACCCTTTTCTACCCTTTGCTCCTGCCGCGCGGCCAGTCTCATTCCGGCGCCAAAAGTTTGGCAAGCCATTCAGTATTCCAAGGATGTTTTCGTTCGAGATGATTTTGAACTAGTAGAGGCTCTCGGTACCGGCACCCTTGCATATGCCTACCGAGTAAAAAGCAAAGCTCTGGACAAGGACTTTGTAATTAAGATTCTCGATGAAAAACTTGCAGAAAATCCTAGAACAGCCAAACGTTACCGACTCGCCGCTGCTGCCGCCCTCAATTTAAGTCATGCAAATTTAGCGCACGTCGTTGAATCTGGTATCAATGAAGCCGGTGCATCGTATGTGGTGACAGAATATATTGACGGTCAAGATCTTGCTTCGGTTTTGAAAAACGAGGGCTTTCTTGATCCGGCTGATGTAATTGAACTAGGCGTCCAAATTTTAGAAGCACTTGACCATGCCCACCAAAACAATGTCATGCATAGAGGAGTCAAGCCGAGCAACATTTTCTTGTGCGATAAAATAAACGGCAAATTCAAAGTAAAGCTTGCCGATATAGGTATTGCAAGAGCGTGGCCCAGCGGTGGAAGGGAAACACGTTTTCTATTGCTAGATGGCAGTGAATTTGGCGACCCTCGTTATTTGAGTCCAGAGCAACTTTCAGGGCAAACGTTTAAACCCTCATCCGACATTTATTCATTGGGATGCGTTTTATATGAAGCCATTTCCGGCAAGACTCCCTTTAATTCTGGTTCGCGCACAAAAATTGCCATCAAGCAGCTGACAGAGGAAGCGCGCGGCTTAAGCGAACGTTTCCGAGACCTCGATATTCCTTATGATCTCGAAGCCGTGATCATGAAAGCTCTTGCTAAAGAACAAAAAGATCGCTATCAATCAGCTCGAGAAATGCTGGAAGACTTGCAAAAGGTAGGCAAGCCGAGTGGACCGAAAGCAGTCCATAAGCATAAAGCTCAAAAGGATAAAGAAGGTCTACTGCCGAAGTTGCTTCGAATGACAAAAGGAAATTCTCTGTTGGTGACAGTAGCCCTGGTTGGTCTAATTGGTTATCTATTTGCAGCCGGATGGATTGCATCAAATCAATTAGACGCTTTGTACAAATTGGATCATTCAAAAAAAATGGAAGCATCGAACAACTGGTACAGGAGAGCACCTCATTTGAATTTGGAAACGAAGCCAATCATGACGGCAGAACCCTTCCGTGCGATCGGTCACCGTTTTACACTTACAGAGGAAAATGACCATCATACTAACTTCCTTGAGTGGAATCACGGTCAAGTTCAGTTGAGCACGTATGACACCGAGGAAAATCAGCGCATGCGTGATATCCGCTTTCGCCAAAACAAATTGAACGACACAGACTTGTTTAACGATGCTTTGCAGTACAGTGCAAGAACTGATGAACCACCAAATTTCGATCCTACCGGCATCCAAATTGAGGAGAGCTCATCTCCCAAAAGCGCGGCCACCCAGATCTTTTAGAAATCTTTGAGGCAGCCGTTAAATTCTTTCTTGAGCTGCCTGCCTTTCCAACTGGCAAACATCACTTCAAACTACTTTAGCCGCCTGCGTGAATATCTTTGCCAATCGATTCTTCGTGGCGCATATCATCTTCTACATATAGCGGCACTACTTCTTCGATATCGCCATTGCGGCAACGTCCGCATTCCAATTTACCGGAATGGTAGAAGAAGCGGTTTTCACACAGCAAGCAGAGGTACTCCAGGGTATCCGAGAGGCGGGGGTTATCTAGTGTTCTCAACTTCAAGGGAATCACCTCGGTAAAACTACGCCATGTCTCCGGGGTACCTGGTGCGATGGTAACCTCAATTGGTAAAGAGTCAAAGCTATTTCAATGAGTGCGGCCACATTACTTCATGCAATCGCTAACATTTCCTTAGGAAAGAAGTTGTTCGTATCAAATATGCTAGGAGCGGCCAACACTTGACGAGTTAGTCGTTAGACAGATCCAGTGCGCAGACGTGATGGTAGAGACTGTCCTTGGAGTTGGCGTCGCAAGTAGGGTAGCGCGTTTCCATAATGGACCACGCTGAGATCAAGCGATTGGATGCTTCGCGCGCCTCAGGAATCGCCATTATTTGTTTCATCTCTTCGCCATTATAAGACGCTGTTGCTGCCTTATCGAAAAACTCTTCTTGCAGTTTTATAGCGGCAATTAGATCGGCTTGAAACTGCTCAAGTCCGCGTGGAACATCGAGTCCATCCAGTCGAGTTAATTGCGACTGTATGACTGTTTTATATCGATCGAGTCCACCGAATGCGTTGCGATCGCTGATCGCTTTAATCATCAATTCCTTTTCCTGAGTGCACTTAAGAATGACGCTAAAAGCATGATCTATATATTCGAGATCCGTTGTCGGAATACCTTTCAACGAATGCGGTAGAGGTCTGAGTTCACATCGATAGGATGTGCCTGGATAGGGATCTATAGAGGAGGGATACCAGGTGGAAGCAAAAGCTTCAGCAGTAAGTCCACTTAATGTGAGCATCATCAACAGTAGCTTTAATTCCAGCGTCTTCATGGGCAAAGGAACCCTCGCGTCCCAAAGATATTATTGTTGCCTAACTCCGTCAAAATGTCTCGTACTACCGACTCTCTCGCACTACCAAATATTTTCTCTCTTTCTAAAAACGCCGGCCACAATAGCAATCATAACTCCGGCCGCAAAACCGCCAACATGGGCCCAAAATGCCACACCACCTACCTCTTTGCCAATAGTGCCCAGAGAAGTAATACCGGGCAGAAGTTGCATACCAAACCATAGCAGGAGGAAAACCACTGCAGGGACGTTCACGATCCTACTTATATAACCCATGGGCAAAAGGGCCTCAACAGTAGCGGAAGGATAAAAAACCAAATAGGCGCCCAAGACTCCCGATATGGCACCGCTCGCTCCGACCATGGCAATATGCGAGTTGGGATCGATTAGGGTTTGTGTCATCGCTGCGCACACGCCTGTAAACAGATAGACGAGCAGATAAAAGAGATGCCCGAATCTGTCTTCGACGTTGTCCCCAAAAATAAAAAGGAACCACATGTTGCCAATCAGGTGAGCCCAACCGGCATGCATAAACATAGAACTGAATATGGTGCCGTACTGAGAAAAACCAGCCTGGCTTGTGAGAACGGCAGGCACTACGCCAAATTCGTTTGTGAAAGATTCGAGTCCGGAAGTGCCAAGGGATAGTTCAAAAAGAAATACCAGACAGTTAAGTCCCATTATGATCCAAGTAATGAATGGAACAGATTGGGATTCGACGCTATCTCGTAATGGAAACATTGCCGCCTCAGAAACAAGAAGCAGCCCTTATTCTTGCATTGAGAAGCTCTGAATCAGCTCCTTGACAGCATATTCACGCGCACAAATGCGACTAAGCTTCGCAACGCATCTTTCATAAATTGAACAAAAGGAGCGCTTTGAGGGGAAAGCGATTGTTCCCAGGGCACCAGTTTGCGCTGTAAAAGCTCTTGCGAGCGGTTGATTGCTTTGAGCTCAAATTGCAATTCGCGCATGAGCGATCGGATTTCATCGTTATCGACATTCTTGTCTGAGCCTGCTTCGCGCAAAGTAACCACACAGGCGCAGATTTTCGAGCGTGTCTCAATTTCCTTTTGCAACAGCTCTTTTAAAACGCTGGCAGCATCATCAAGTCGATAAAGTGTTTCCATCGGTATATCTCCGCCAAGAATTGACCATAACTGAAATTTTTCGCCAAAGGTTAGGACGGGAGGAATGCCCATACCCTTGACTAGGAGCTTAATGATCAACAATGGCAATGTGGTGACTTTTCATCTCCTTTAACACCTTTTTATTTTTTCGTCTGCTTGACAGCCACCTGGTGCGCCAAAAAGCCATCGCCTCCGCTGGCTATAATGACGACTCGAGGGGGCAAAAGATGCGCGTTTTCAAAAACGCTCCAATCTTGATGGCAGCATCGCTCTATTTTGCGATCGCACCAAATACAGAAGGAGCGGCAGAAGTTGTTGAATCTGGCGAATACAAGCACAACGCCTTGTATCGAAAAGACTTTGTCACCGACAAGCCAACAAAACATCCGGAAATGACTCCTGATGCCGAAGAAGTTGCAGAGATTACAGGGATTTCGCCAATATACGATGCCATCAAAAAAGAGCAAGCTGCATCAAAAGGCATTGTTGAAAATGATCTTACTCCTGCCGCAATCGGGCACCGCCAGAAAATCATTTATTTGCGCACAAAAATAAATCAGTACCTGGAAACTGCAACGCTCGATGTCAATTCCGTACTTGGACAGTTAGACTCTGGCGCCGCCTTGCTTGCCCATGATAAGGCAACCGTGAATGATGAACGCGCCCGAATTTTAAGGCGCAACTCTTTCATCAACCTGTTTAGTGGTGGTATCACAAAAATTGGTGGCTACTCTGCCGCCCTTACTCCAGCCAGCTTGATTCCCACAAACGTGTTGGAAGTGTTTGATGGTGGCGTTCAATCCGGACTTTCTGTTTTGACGCTTAGACAACAGCACAACGAAGGCAAGCTTTTCCACTCAGCTCCACCAATTTTGACATCGTTTGTTTCTGGCAACAAGCTGGTGCACGATTTTTATCCTGACAGTGTTTGGACCTATTTGAACGTTACGGTAGGAAATGGCCCAATGTCGAGAAGGCTTCTTCTTATCAAGCACTGGACAGACGTCCATAAATCGACCAGTAAAATTAGCGGTGCACAATCTACAGCGGGCTTCAGTTCAGTTGTCCGAATGGATTTAACCGACCTCGATCAGACGATCGCAATGTTGACTGATCTTAAATCTTTAATAGGCGGAATGAATCTAGGCCTGCTAGAACTTAGTCAGGTAATAAAACGATCTTATGATGATGATCCCGGAATCTAAAAAGAACTCTAGACAACGCCCTAAAAAAGATTCTAAAAGAATTTGGCCATTGCTAGCCGTTGTTCTTTTCCTAGCGCTGCTATCAAAGCCGGTTTCGGCCGTAAGTTACCGCTTCTTTTTGCCACCGAAAAGCGACAATAGTCACGGTGTGCCAAGCCTTTATTATCCTGCCCACGTTGGCGGCGGATACAAGGAAACATCGCAGTATGTAGAAATGAAGGACGGCACAAAAATTGCTCTTGAGATATTTTTGCCTGCCAATTTAAAGCCGGGCGAAAAAGTTCCCGTCATCTTCGAACAAACTCGCTACTGGCGCGTAATTGATTTGCGCTCTCCTTGGAACCTCCTCTATAGGAGACCGTTTGCACTTTGGCGTAGATCTTTTGCAATGCATGGCTACGGATGGGTAACAATGGATGCACGAGCAGCCGGAGCTTCGTTTGGCATCAGACCCTGGGAGTTCTGCCCAATTGACAATGAAGACCACAAGAATGTTGAAGATTGGATTTTAAAGCAGCCCTGGTCAAACGGAAAAATTGGATTACTGGGTCATTCCTATGCCGGCAATTATGCCGAGTTTGGCCTGCTTCACCCAGATCCGGCGGTAAAAGCAGTAGCGATAGTTTCCAGTCCGTTCGATCTATATGTAGACATAATGCGCCCTGGTGGCATACCACTCGAGCCATTCATGCATACCTTTGAATCTTTTACAAAAGAATTTGATCTAGACAGAGTGCCGAAAAACCTCAAGGCATTCAATCTCTTTATCAAAGGTGTTCACCCAGTTGATGGCGATGATCATTCAAAGCTATTGCACGCAGCACTTGAACAACACAAAACTAATTCGGACATGAACGTTTTAAACTCTATTCAATTCAAAGATGATTTTGGATTTGATCCAAATTCGTACAATGAGCCGACGCATCGTCTACCAGCTTTTAGACATTCTGTTGACGTACTCAAACAAACCTTTGGACCAGACTTCTTAAAACGCGGACTGGATTTGGGCAGTACCAGCGGTTATTGGCAGGAAATAGCGAAAGTAAAAGTGCCAATCTATATCGGAGCGGGATGGTTCGAAGCTGCAAATGCCAATGCTGCAATCAAGCGGTTTATGAACTATCGAACCCCCGGCAATAAATTAATATTGGGACCCTGGGATCACAACTTCTTCAACATTAGCCCTTATACCAGAGGTGGTATCACCCGTTTTCGACTTGACCGCGAACTCATGAAGTTCTTTGATTACTACATGAAAGGCACAAGTACAGGAGTGGACAAAGACATGGCGGTCCACTACTACACCCTTGGCGAGGAGCAATGGCATGCTTCTGAAGACTGGCCGCCACCAGGTAGAGAATACAACTTGTATTTGCAGTCAAAAGGCAATTTGGTTGAAGCAGCATCCGCTTCTGAGAATTCCGACCACTATCGAGTTGATAAAACAGCAGGCACAGGCAAAACTTCTCGTTGGGATTGTTTGATTGGCAATCCGCTTTGGGCACCGTATCCGGACAGAAAAAAGGCAGACCGAAAATTGCTCACTTATGATTCAGCTCCTCTGCGCGAAGATAAGCGTATTACCGGTCACCCCCTATGCACAATATTTTTAAAACCGAGTGGCAGCGATTGCGCGTTGTTCGCCTATCTAGAAGATGTTGCTCCGGACGGCATCGTTCGCTATGTTAGTGAAGGGGAAATACTAGCGGGTAATAGAGCGGCACTTACTTCACAAGTAAGTTATAAAACAGTTTGGCCTCAACGCGGATTTCATCACGCCGATTACGTACCTCTTAAGCCAGGTGAAACTACGGAAGTAAAACTGGAACTTATGCCGATCTCCTTTATGTTCAAGAAAGGTCATCGCATTCGTGTTGCATTAGCCGGAACAGATGCAGATCATTTCGAAATTCCGCAGTGGGCCAAGGTTGGCGATAGCTTCGATGTTTTAAGCGGCGGCTCCAGCGCAAGTAAAGTAAACTTGCCAATTGACGAGAACTTGCATTAGACACTCACATCAGACCGATCAAGATTAAGCTGCATCAGCACGTTCAGCTCAAAAAGACGCGTCACCGACGAAACTGACTTCCGTTCCATCTTGAGATGGTTTCGTCGCCACGTTATGCAGCAAGATCGTTTTCAGCTGCGGATTCTTTCCGTTGAATATTTTGAATGCGCCTTTGTAATTGAATGGAATTGGACTTGCGTCTTGTAGAGATCCCAAAATAACAGACCGCTCAATAGCACTAAATATGCCGCTTTCGACCTTGGACCAATTCAGCTCTATTTCTTCTGGAAGAGCTAAATTCATGGTGAGATTGTAACCAATTTCGCTGTCTGCTAAGGAATTTTTGGGAAGGTAGTTGTATTTGAGCGTTCCCGTTCCGGTGACATGAGCCGTAATTGTCCACGGCTTTGTTTGATACTGAGTTGGTTCCTTAAATATGGCCATAATACTGCTCTTTTGCACTGTGCCTTTAAGCACGACATCGGAGGCAACTCGAAATGATGCTTCGTTAGGATTTGAGGAAATCATTTTTTCCAATTTCAAGTTTTTTACTGTGGCCGTTTCAACTTTCGCATTCTTGTATCGCCACTTTCTTTTTTGAAGAAATGTTCTATCGATGTCTATAGTTTTCTCAGTTGGAAATTGAGACTGGATACCATCTTGCAGAGCGGCCTGCGGCACATCAACCGTACATTTTCCAAGGTGGGCTACAGCTTCAGAACCCTTCGCCTGAAAATCGAGGTTTTCTACTTTTACATCGACCTTTTGCATGCCAAATATATCTGATTCCTCTAACGTAAATTCCACATTGCTATGAAGAGAAAGCTCGCGCTCGATTTTCAACAATACCGTTCCCTGGAGGTCTGCCAACTTGAGTCGTCCAGCCGAACCTTCCATGGTGGCACTGCCGAACTTGATGTGCATTGGTAAGTTCATTTCCGTGCCCTTTTCTTTTCCAAGAGAAAGCGACATTCCCTCCGGAATGGATAGTTCCGATGCTCCTGGCGTGCGCATGACAAAATGCTTTTTGCCGTTGGTCCACTCAAGACTGAGTAACTTGGCAGTGCCTTTGGTTAATTCCAAATCTAGATCACCGGATTTGTCGAAAGAAATAGGACCAACATTAGCATCAGCAAGCATCAGTACAACGCGTGAGCTAGGCTTGTTAAACTGAATGCGGGCTGATTTCGCATGGGCCGGTTTGAGCGTCGCAAAACTGGTTGAGCGCCCCGTCGAAGCTATATCAATTTGTATGTTGCAAGGATTTTTCCCAGGGAAGTAGGCAACTGTTTCTTGCGTGTCTGTTTTAGCAACCAGATTTGTATCCACTAACTGCAAAGGTGCATTGACATGCAGTTCTGATTTCTGTTCATCCTTCTTTTGCCAGAGCAGTTTTTCTAGCGTAATGACGGCTTCTGTACAGCGAGCAGAAGATCTCTTCAGCTTGCCAAATTCGAATATGCAATTTTTGAGATCAAGCATATCTGCAGTGGCGCCGCCTTCTTCAGAAGGTCTAGTAAAGAAAGTCAAAACCTCGCCTTTCCTATCTATACGCAGTTTAGCGACAGCTGATCCGCCATTGAAACGGCAATTTACTCTTTCCCCAATCCAGTTGCAGTCGTTCAGGAACTTTATGTTTACATCCAGGTCGCCTCGATAATTCGCATTGCGATCGGACTCCACGTTCTGCAAGTCGATAGTTGACCCGCTTCCAATGTGGAATGTTTTTCCGTCTCTATCAAAAACGGAGTTTGGTCGCAAATACATAGTGGCTTTTTTTATTTGCATGGCCAAAAGCATCTTCTTCATGCCACCACCTTCCGATTTGTCGAGATTTGGCGTCTGAATGACATTTAGAAAAAACGCACCAAAGGTCCGTACTAGATCAACTTCACCGCTGACCTTGCCCTTATCTAAATTGATATTCTGAGGTAGCCCGAATCCCTCTCCAATCAAAGGTTGTGATGTATACAGCTGACCGACCGCATCAGTAGTCGTAATGACTTGCGGGTCTTTTATTGGTAATGAGAGTTTGATCCAGAAATGGGTGTTTTCAGTGATTTTTAGACTTTTGCCATTTACTTGATAAGTTCCGGGCCTAAACTCACCGGAACCATCAAGTTCAAGCTTCTCCGTAATGGCTGCTAATTGTTTGAGGAGGGGATCTTTGGGTTGAACACTGAAGACGGCAACAATAGTTTGTTTACGTGGTGGAAAAAAATTTGCGCATCCAGAAAGCGGACCTGCCAAGACTAGGGCAAGCAAAAGAACTTGGACGACAGGTTTTAACCGCAGCAAATTTGACCGCAACAAGATAAAAGGCCTCTCAAAACGCCTAGTTAAGGATACCGCTTACAACCTCACATTGAACGCAAACGCCAAAATTGTTCAAGCTTCGTTGGATTGTGGCTCTGTTAGACTTGTGTTCTCAAACGATCTCATCCCCGGAGGAGAGGCCTTGCTAGACGTTTTCACTGTCAAGAAGATTGAGGCCAACGGTCATCCCTTCGAAATTTACGAAGCCGGAAGTGGAGACCGTTTGGCTCTTTGTTTACACGGATTTCCAGAGCACGCAGTTTCGTGGCATGCGCAGGTGCCTACCTTATTAAAGCTCGGCTATAAGGTATGGGCTCCTAATCAGCGCGGTTATGGAAATTCGTATCGCCCGGACAATGTAGCTGAGTACAAAATCGATAAGCTGGTTGAAGATGTTGCCGGAATAATTGATGCATCCGGAGCAAAGTCTGTAACTTTATTAGCTCACGATTGGGGCGCCATGATTGCATGGTTTTTTGCGATGCGCAAAAAACGTACTCTCGAAAAGCTAGTAATTTTGAATATTCCTCATCCCGGGCCACTGTCTGAACATTTCATCGGACCACAAATGTTCAAGTCTTGGTACATCTACTATTTTTTGATTCCAGGTTTAGCTGAAACAGGAATGAGTAGAGGTGGCGGAAAACGCTTGAAAAAATTATTCGAACGCACCGCTAAGCATCCTGAACATATTAGCGATGAAGAAATGAAACTGTATATGGAAAACGTCTCAACTAAAGAGCGAGCCCGTTGTCTGCTCAACTGGTATCGCGCCAACTTCCCTTTTGGATTTATCGAAGAGATGAAAAATATGCCCGTAATCGAGACACCGACATTTTTATTGTGGGGTGAAGACGACGTGGCATTAACCAAAGAAACTTCCTATGGAACAGACAAATACGTTAAAAACCTCACGGTGCGCTATCTAAAAGGCGTTTCTCACTGGATTCAACAGGACGCTCCTGAACTATGCAATATGATGATCGAAGATTATTTAAGTGGAAAAGAGGTTCCTGAGTACGTGCCGTAAGACGACGACTTCGGACATCTTCGACATCGGGAAAGCGAAAGAGTGAAACACAAGTTATTGTGCTTTACGACCGGTCGTGCTAATTTAGTAACATGCCTAGACGTAGCCGAACCCGTTGTGAAATTATCGCCTGCGCTTTATCACTCGCTCGCAGAGTGGGTTTGGAAGCTATTTCTCTGGGTCAATTGGCCGAAAGTCTTGCTATGTCCAAAAGCGGACTATTCGCCCACTTCAAGTCCAAAGAGGCTCTCCAACTTGAAGTTATGCAAAAAGCTGTGGATGAATTCAATCAATTGGTTGTTCTGCCCGCTTTAGCCAACGCCCGCGGAATCCCTCGCCTGAAGGCACTCTTGAACAATTACCTTGATTGGATAAACATCAAGGGAAGCTGCATTTTTATGGCCCTCTCTCAGGAATATGATGATAGACCCGGTCCCATTCAAGACATGCTCGTAAGTGTCCAAAAGGCTTGGATGAAGACCATTTCGCGGGCTTGCAGCATTGCCATCGAAGAGGGTCACTTTGATAAAGATCTTGACCCTGATCAGTTCACATTCAGCGCGCTCGGAATCGCAATGGCCTACAATCACTCGCATAAGTTGCTCGCTGACCCGTTGGCCGAAAATAAGGCCAGATCTGCATTTGACGCTCTTATTAATACCAGCCGCGCCAGAAAAGATGAATTCGTAAGGAGCTAGAACTTAGATGACCAAAACTAGCCGCCCTACTGCAGAAAGCACGACCGTTCGTTTAAGCAATGACTATCGAACAACTCGTTCAAGTTTAATCCGCATGGACTTCCTCTTTTCCTTTCGCATCAGAATGGAAGAACCAACTGGTCCGATCGTAGAAACTCCGGAAGGAATTGAATTTTCTGGCACCATTCTCGGTGGTGAGTTTAAAGGGCCGGAGTTAGTCGGTCATGTTAAACCACAAGAGGCTGCTGGTTCTCTTCTTATAAAACCAAATGGTGTCGCCGTCATTGAACTCCGCTTCGTTATGGAATCTGAAGATGGAGCTGTTATAGACGGCGCGCACCATGGTCTGATCGATTTCGGCCCGGTCGGGTATGAACAGATACGCAACCGAAGCATGCCAGCTGAAATAGACGGCAGAATTACTGCCCGCTATCAAACCTCACATCCGAAGTATGAATGGCTGAATCGCACGCAATGCGTTGGTGCAATCGAAACTGATTTTGCATCGATGTGCATCAAACAATCGATCTTCGCCATGTTCTAAACGGCGTATTTCGCTAAGTAACCCTTTTGTCTAGCTTGTTCAAAGCAGAGTTTAAAGGAAATAGCTGCTACAGCCATATAGACGACATTCAGTCCTAATGCGCACCAGCCATAGTGCGAGTCCAGGTGTGAAGTCGTGAGAACTTCCCGCATTCCTTCAAATACATAAGAGGAAGGAACGAGCATTGAAACGGGTTGCAACCATTTCGGTAAAACCGACACTGGATAGAAAACGGCCGATACTGGCTGGATCAAAAACGGTAAAGCCCAAGCTAGAGCTTCAGCCGGTGGTCCCCAACGCATAATCAAACCGATCGTCAACAATCCTAGCGACCAACCCATAAGCATGAGATTTGCATACAGGAATATGAATCCATAACCAAGTGCGGTCATTTGAAAATTGTAGACAGCTGCAGCAATGGTGCCTAGAACGCAAACCACCACTGTTGATTGGAGCAATCCCATTAGCCACGCCGCTGCTACATATTCGTATGGCCTTATAGGCGCTGCGAAGATGTTGAGGAGATTTCGACACCAGAGGTCATCAAGGTATGAAACGCTGATAACTTGCTGAGCGCGAAAAAGCACATTCCACAAAATGATTGCGCCGATAAGAAACGTGACCGCAGCAGGCACTGCGTTACTTATTTTGAGCATGTAGACCGAAAGGAATCCCCAGACAAGAAGGTCCATTACCGGCCAGAAAAAGATGTCCAGCATTCGAAATGTACTTCTTGACCAAACAAACCAATATTTGATCATAAGTGCCCTAACTATTCGAAAGTTCATGATGTCAAACAACCTCCATGGTTGATGAACGAGCGATTCTAATAAACACTTCTTCCAGACTTTCACTTTTATATTGCTGCAAAATGTCTGCAGCGCCGCCGGAAGCTATTACTCTTCCGTGTTGCATAAAGAGAATTCTGTTGCATAACTCACTTACGTCGATCATGTTGTGCGAAGTGTTCAAAATGGTCATGCCTGTTTCCTTTTGCCGTTGAAGCAAAATTTTTCGAGCTTTGTCGGCCATATCGGGGTCCAAGCTGGCCGTTGGCTCATCTAATAAAAGCAAATCAGGATCGCTAATTAGTGCTTTGCAAAGATTGAGCCTAGTTTGCTCTCCAGAAGACAGCATGCCAGTTTTGGTTTGACGCAAGCGTGTCAATTCAAACAGCTCAAGAAGGTCGTCAATCTTCTTTTTGCTGTTTTTGACTCCGTAAATCTCAGAAAAAATGTAGAGGTTTTCCCAAACCTTTAGGTGGTAGGGGAGGAACTGATATGCAGAAGCGAAGTTCATTCTTTTAAGGGCTGGGATACGATCCACCGACATATCCGTATCAAAGATTTTTATGGATCCGCGTGTGGGTGTAATCAGCCCTAGAAGCATGAATATGGTTGTGGTCTTGCCGGCGCCATTAACGCCTAGAAGACCGAGAATCTCGCCCTGCTTCACTTCAAAACTGACTTCATCGACAGCGACGGCGCTGCCGAACTCTTTGCGCAAGTTGTGCACTTCGACTACATTAGTAGACATTTCAAACTCCTGAACCAAATGAGTTGAGAAAAGACAAAACGGGTAATTGCAAACGAATCGTGTGAGAAACGAATCCCGGTCTGACTTCAGTCAGACGGCATTCTCGACACAATATGCAATTACCCTGGTGCCCTACCGGGCTTCCACGAATATGAAACTGTTCAGCTACCGAGAACGCCCGTCAATGGAAGCGGGAATTGAACTCACGGTTAATAAAGGAATTTATCATTGTCTGCTCCGGTTTATTTAAATAATTAGCTTCCACAACTTTACCGCAAACACCACTTCGTTTGCAAATAAGAAGTATGGAATGAGTTACTTAGGTGAAGCGATTTATATCGAAGTTTACTTTATCGATAAAGCAGAATCTTGCATTGCATATTTACTATGCCATTACCAGCGGTGCTGCTTTTGCAAGGCTATGTTTTGTCTTTGTCTTCCGGTAGCGGCAATTGCAAAGCAATTTCGTTCGGCTTTTGAGGAAGCTTGGGCTTTTTAGCAACAGGAGCTATCGCGGCACCGCCGTCTTCCTCCCGGCGTCTCCTTAGCTCTTCCTCTATCTCTTCGGGAGTAATGTCGTTAACCTGCATCACCCCAGCACAAATTTCTCTCCAAGGCGCTCCGGCCAAGGCTTGCCGAACGATCACCTCAAAGACTTGGGCACGCACACCAATTCCATAGCTACCAGAACCTGGAACTAATTTAGGTTTATTCAATGGATGGCCTCAGCAAGGACTCTTATTGCCATCCTATCATTCGCTAATCTTCTTTTTTCGCGTATTTATTAAATACGAATCGGCCAAGCAAATAATCCGCTGATATTTTGCCTGGTCCAAATGCAAAGACTAAAAGTGCCGTCAACATAAAGAAGAACGGATCGGCTTGCAGAAACGGTCCCGGATCTTTAAAGATGCTCAGAAGTTTGGCACGATCGTCATCGACACTTAAATAAGCAACTAACATATTGACGGATAAGACAATTCCCCAAGGACGAGAGAAAAGTCCTAGCAATAAAAATAAGCCGCCGAACATCTCAACGCAGCTAACAAACCATGCGGTCATATCTGGGAATGGCAGATTCAAGCTCGTAAAAAATTCAACCACCTTTGCATGGCCAGTAAATTTTCCCTGCCCTGTTATGAAAAATTGCCAGCCCCAATAAAGCCTGAATACGAGAAGCAAAACGGTCTGAAAGAAGTTTCCAATAACGATAAGAATGTAGTAAAGCCTTGCCAAGAGTGGCATTAGTTTCAAGTTTTGTCCTCCTTCGTAACCCTGTACATCAACTACGAATTGCTTTCCACTATTATTTCCGGAGCCCATCTCCAAAGCAAATCGAAGATGAACCGACGCGCACGCTCCCAAATAAAAATAATTGCCTCAGTTTTACTGATACTGGTTCTAGTCTTGGCTAGTAGAACACAAGCGCGTTCTGAAAATGAAGCACCTTTGAAAGTTGGTTTCATTATGGTTGGACCAGTCAACGATTACGGTTGGAACCAGGCCCACTATCAAGGTTGTGAGTATCTTGGGAAAACTCTCAAGGGTAAAGTCGAGACAACATATGTCGAAAAGATTCCAGAGAGCTCAGATGTTGAACGCGTTCTAGAAAAGATGATCTCGCAGGGAGCCAAGCTGATTTTCGCTACATCTTATGGATATTTAGAACCAGCTATTCGCGTAGCTTCGAAACATCCGGAGGTCATTATCATGCACTGCGGTAATCGATCTCGATTGCAAAAAATTGCAAACGTCGGAACATACTTTGGAAGCCAATATGAGGCAGCTTACGTTGTAGGCACCGTTGCTGGTCGCATGACAAAGAACAACAATATCGGTTGTGTTGAACCACATCCCGTTCCACAAATACTCGAAAAATTGAACTCATTTATGCTCGGCGTGCATTCCGTTAACCCGGCAGCAAAAGTACATATCGTCTGGATCAACAATTGGACAGATCCACCAACCGAAGCGGAAGCAACTCAAAGTCTTATCGATCAAGGTTCCGATTTAGTGGCAAGCGGAGATCTCGACAGCCCTCTTACGGTTGTTCATACAACTGAGCAAAAAAAGATACATACACTCACTTGGAATGGCAGCGATATGAATTCGCAAGCTCCGAATAGCTGGCTTGTCTCAACTTATTGGAATTGGGGGCCATACTATGTGAAAGTGACTCAGTCAGTTTTGAATAAAACATGGAAAGCACAAGATGAGAGGTACGGTCTTAAAGACGGCTATCTAAAACTTTCTTCTTTTGGTAAATCAGTACCGGATACGGTGCAAAAACAGACTACCGATCTCTTCAATAAGATGTCTGATGGTAAAATCATCATCTTCAAAGGACCATTGATGGATCGAGACGGCAAGATGCGAATACCGGACGGAAAGATTCCAGAAAAGAGCGAACTTGAAAAAATGAACTGGGTTGTACCAGGTATAGAAGGCAGTATTCCTAAAAATTGATGTGGTTCAAGGCTATGAATAAGAAATCAATCTGCACCCTTATATCGCTATCCTGTATATCTTTAAGCGGGATTTTTCTGGATGGATGTAGCGAGTCGGTAGGCGTTAAAACAGAGCCAGTGACAATGGAAGCTGTCACTGCTTGGTGCAAGAGCAAAAACGACCTCCCCATTTTTCCTAATTCTGAGGCCAGAACCCAATCTACCCAGGGTCCATTTGAAGCGCGAACCATCTGGAACCCATCTCCTGTAAAAGAGGTTGACGAGTGGTACATGAAGGTGTTCGAGGGTCCGAATTGGTCAAACTACGGCCTCTGGAAACGCGATGCTGAAGCAACGATTGAAAGTGCTCCTTCAAAGTTTTTCTTTTTGACTGACGGTAATTTGGAGATATCAATAAGTTTGGCTGAGCAAGCTAAAGGAACATTGATACTGATGTCCGCATCGCCGCACGATTCGAAAGCGGAAACACATCTGGAAAACGTTTACAAATGTATTCGTCCTTCGAAGAACCCGACGAAAGTGATTATCGATAAATAGAACTCAGTTTGGAAATGATCGCTCTGAATCGGCAAGCTGGACAGAAACAGACTATGATGACTATGTAGGTCTTCTGATCTTCGGAGCCAACCAATATGCAAATTTCCAGAAGGAAATTACCGGATTGTCTGCAAAGCTTAATGACTGCTGAAAGCTTCGATGACGACAGCCGATCTGGAGATAATGAAGCAAGTTCAAACTACAATGCATTTGCTGATGCCACTGCATTGATACCGTCACTAGTGACCGAAGATTTGTGCTATGCACTAGAGCACGCTACCCCTGCTGGGCGTTTGTATATTGCGATGTTGCTCAAACAATCAAAACGAGTTGCCGACGAACTTTCCTTCGGAAAGCTGACTGGAGATCAATCGACAGTTATTTTCAAGTCTGGTCGAAAAAGGACATCGATTACAGTCGCATCAATAGCTCGCAGTTTTCTAGAAGACAACCGTTATATGAACTTTTCCGGTTCATGAGTTTGACTCCTCGCTGTGACAGCGCGGCTTAGTAACTAGTTTCTTGGTGCCCTAACCGTGGGTGAGGCTCCATTTTAGAGCAGTCAGAACTACTAATGCCACTTCCTATTTGGAGGTGGCATTAGAGGGCATGGACTTGGTTTTAGAGTTCCAGTAGGTGGTTTTAGAGTGCGAGTAGTTTTTAACAGCAGGCGTTTTCCTGCTTCGCTTGTAAAGCTTTACTGCTGGCTTTCCATTTCTGGCTGCAGCGTTAATTTCGTCTGAATAATTTATCGTTCCGGCTTTGTTAGTCGTAACAGCGACAGCCTTGCCGTAAGCGCTATTTCCGAAGAACAGAAATGAAATAATTAGGATTACTTGCGATCTTGTCATATCGATACTCCGTGCGAAACATAATTATTGTACGCGTAGTTACTGCATTTCAAATCAATCAGAAATCCTGCTACTTGCTCTTTCAAGAAAATAGCAGGACTAATCCGATAGTAGAAAACACAACTGCATAGTTGCGACTTGAACTACGTGTTTAGCGGTAATAGCGGCGCACTTCGTTTCTGTCCAGATAGCCGTCATGGTTTCTATCCAAAGTCTCGAAGGTATGATTGTGATGCCGGTGTCCGTAATAATACGCATTGGCGCGATCATATTCGTCGCGATTCCATCGTCCATCATGGTCACGATCATGTCTGCCAAAATCGATGTTTAAAGCATTGGCAGGAGCCTGAAATGCTACAAATGCCAGTGCAAACAAGAAAAGGGCAGCTTTTTGCTTCGTCATGTCTATATTCCTTGTGTAGTTGGTGCGGAATATCAAATGAGCTAGCTCACAAGTATCCCCGTCTAAGACTATAGACGTCAACTAAATGATTAGGTTCCTTTCCCCGCGAATATTCATAATCCTATGTAAACTTACCACATTCAGAATGGTGCCGAATATGGTGCCCGCATCAAGGATGGCGCAAGCGGAAGGCTGTTTTCAAGGCTATTCCACAAATCGTCGCTTTTGTGTCCTTGCAACATTTGTATGCTACGATAAACAAATAACAATGCGGAAATTCGCACGAGTTTGCTTGGTGTAAACCTGCTATTCCAACCGGAGTCCAGATCACAGGGACCTGGTCGCTACAAGGTTTTGAAATTTGGCTATCGAGAACAGCTTGACAGACCGCATTCTGTCAGCCACATTACAACGTAAAAATATAATCGAAGACCAGCCTCTGCGAGCGGAGCTTTTCAGTGTCATCCAGATGGAAGGTCACGGCAAATTCCTCGCTGAAATGCATGAAGTCAGTACGAAAACTTCTCCGCATCAGCTTCTCGATCGGCTAGCGGATAATGAAGCTGTGCTCAAGCGCGTTTGCAACTTGCTTGCTGAAACAGTAAAGCAAAACCAGACCATTGCCCCTGCAGGCGAGTGGTTGCTCGACAACTTCTATCTCATTGAAGAACAGATTCGCATGGCGAAGAGACATTTTCCAAAGGGATATAGTAAAGAATTACCGCGTCTTACAAGTGGGCTTCCCAGGGTCTATGCGATCACTCTCGAGGCAATTTCACATGGTGATGGTCGCGTGGAGTTAGAAAGCCTTAGTCGATTTATTGCTGCATACCAGCTTGTTGTTCCGCTCAAGCTGGGAGAACTATGGGCAATACCAATTATGTTGAGACTCGCCTGTATTGAAAATATGCGGCGGATTGTATCTGGGTTAGCAGACCAGCGTGCATATCGAGCACTTGCTAATACTTGGGCAGACCGGATGATCAACACTGCTGAAAAAGATCCGAACAATTTGATTCTGGTTGTTGCAAACATGGCGAGATCGAATCCCCCCATGGTGGGTCCTTTCGTTGCTGAATTAACTCGGCGGTTGCACGGTCAGGGACCAGCTCTCAGTCTTCCCCTTACCTGGGTAGAACAGCGACTATCTGATGCAGGTTTAACTATTGAGCAATTAGTTGACTCTGAGACGAAACTGCAAGCCACAGATCAGGCATCAGTAAGTAACAGTATTAGCACGTTGCGCTTCCTTGGCTCAACGGACTGGCGCAAATTCGTAGAAGCAAACAGCATAGTTGAATCGACGTTAGCCGAAGATCCGTCAGGCTTTTATACAAAAATGGATTTTTTGGCTCGGGATCAGTATCGCCACGTTATTGAAAAAATGGCCAAGTACAGCGACTTATCAGAAGGAGATATAGCGCGCCAGGCTATCAAACTTGCTCGCGAGAATGAACACTTATCTGGTAATGAACGCAGCAGTCATGTGGGTTTTTATCTTCTAGACAAAGGGTATTCTTCCCTTGAGCACAGGATAAATATGCGTTTCTCTCCATTGAGAGCGATGCAGAGAATTCTTGAAAAGATGACTCTCTTTTTCTACCTTGGCGGGATAAGCTTAATTACATTCGTAATGACCAGCTTTCTGCTTAGCAAGTTGGCAGGAGCTCACTTTCATGATTGGCAACGTTTTCTCATTGTTATTGTCATTTTTCTTTGTTTGGCGCAACTTGCAGTAGCGGTCGTAAATTGGCTTAGCATGCTAGTTTCCACTCCGCGGGCGCTACCGCAGTTGGATTTTACCGAAGAGATACCAGAGGAATTTCGAACCCTAGTTGTAGTACCAACTATGTTAACTCGAGTGGAAAACATCGAACACCTCGTAGAAGCCCTTGAAGTGCGCTTTCTTGCCAATCGAATATCCAACTTGCATTTTGGGCTCTTAACGGATTTCCCGGATTCTAATACAGAAGTGAATCCCGGCGATGACGAGCTCTTGCGAGCGACTCAAGAACGGATTGAAGGGCTGAACGAAAAATACAACGCTGACGGGAAAAATCGCTTCTTCCTTTTCCATCGTCCACGCATCTGGAACGAGCAAGAAAAAGTCTACATGGGTTACGAACGCAAACGCGGAAAACTGTCCGCGCTCAATGCGGTGCTGCGCGGTTCAGGTCATAAAAACTTTTCACTGATCGTAGGCGATACCACTGAACTTTTGCAGGTGCGATATGTAATTACGTTGGACACTGATACTCAGCTGCCCAGAGATGTCGCGCGAAAGATGGTAGGCGCCATGGCACACCCGCTCAATAGACCGGTTTGGAGTGAAAGCGAAAGACTAGTTACAGAAGGATATGGCATTCTCCAACCTCGCGTCAGTACCAGTCTGCCCAGCGCAGATACCTCTGGCTATGCTCGTCTATACGGTGGAGAAATCGGAATTGATCCCTACACGCGCGCAGTTTCCGATGTCTATCAGGATCTATTTTCAGAAGGTTCCTTTGTGGGAAAAGGCATTTACGACGTGGATGCTTTTGAGAAATCACTTAAGAATCGGTTTCCCGACAATCGCATACTGAGCCACGATTTATTGGAAGGCTGCTACGCGCGTTCCGGATTATTGACAGACGTACAACTGTATGAACAGTTTCCATCACTGTATAGCAGCGATATCAGTCGCCGATTTCGTTGGATACGCGGAGATTGGCAGATATCAGAATGGTTATTCAACCGCACGCCAGGGCCAGATGGCAGCAAAATAAATAATCCAATCTCGCTTTTGTCGAGATGGAAGATCTTGGATAATCTGCGGCGCAGTCTTACACCGATAGCATTCACGTCACTTTTGCTCCTCGGCTGGACAATTTTTCCGCACGTAGCGTTCTGGACGTTCATAGTAATCGGAATGATTCTTTTACCATTTCTGATGTCCTCCGGAGAACATCTTTTCAGGAAACAGGAGGACGTCCTGCTGCAGCAGCATCTGCTGTCTGTCTTGAAGTCTGCCAGTCAGCATCTAGGACAGGCTGCATTTACCCTTACGTGCTTGCCTTATGAAGCCTGGTTAAGCCTGGTTGCAATTACACTGACAGTATTCAGAATTACGATCTCTCATAAGCACTTACTTGAGTGGAGCACTTCTGCTAATGCTGTTTCAGCCAACACGCTTACTAATTCGCTTGCAAAAATGTGGATCTGTTTTCCAATCTCAATAGGCACTGCATATTATCTGTTTCTGCAAAGGCCGGCCGCTCTCACTGTCGCTGCGCCAATACTAATTCTCTGGCTTACATCACCATTTGTAGCCTGGGTGCTTAGTAGACCACTGCCTCCCAGTGAACCTGATTTGACCGAAACCGAGACGGTTTTTCTTAGAAAATTGGCTCGCAGATCGTGGGCATTTTTTCAACAGTTCGCAAGTGCAAGTAACAATTGGCTTCCCGCAGATAACTTTCAAGAACAGCCAGCCGAAAAAATTGCCTATCGAACTTCACCCACCAATATTGGTTTGTCGCTTCTTTCAAACTTAACCGCCTATGAATTCGGCTACATTACAGCTGGGCAATTAGCTGAACGCACCGCTAGCACATTCAATACTATGGATATGCTTGAAAGACATCGCGGTCATTTTTGCAATTGGTATGATACGCAAACTCTAAAGCCGCTTATACCTATCTATATTTCGAGCGTGGATAGCGGTAACCTGGCTGGCCATTTGCTCACTCTGCGCCCGGCTCTTGTTGCTCTAGCCGACAAAAAGATTACCGGGTTAAACGTGTTTGATGGATTCGCTGATACGCTCGCCCTAATGGCTGATGGCTTAGCGCTAAAGACTGAACTGCCACGCGACATTGACATAACTAATACAAAATCGCTACTGACTCGATTCCAAACCAATCTGAAAACTATTATTTCAGCAAAACCTCGCCCGGCATTGCCTTCATTACTAGAGATGGTGGCATATTTGGAAAAGTATTCGAAATGGTCTGCAGAACTTTTGCAATTAGTTGAGAGCACCACCTTCGGTGAGGCACATTTTTGGGCCGAGTGCCTTGTCGAACAAACAACCAATGCTCTGGCAGAAATTCATTTTTCAGCACCGTGGCTCGCTTGGCTCTCGAAAGCAAAAGATTTTCCGATCTTGCCTCAGTTAGAAGTTGTACCAACAATGGCTGAATTAGCTGCTTTTGATAGTACTGTCGGGCTAATAGTTGGCGAACGATTGCAATCAGCAGGCTCGTCTCAGGAAGGCAAATTGCTTCACGAGCTTTTGGAATTAATCGCAACGGCAAGTGAACGGGCCAACGCAAGGATTAAATCCCTCAACGAACTTAGTTTACGGGCTAGTGAATTTGCTCAAATGGAATATGGCTTTTTATTTGATGAAGCCCGCCTGCTCTTGGCAATTGGCTATAACGTAACCGATGGCAGGCTTGATACAGGTTACTACGACTTGCTGGCGTCGGAATCTAGATTTTGTAACTTCGTCGGCATAGCCCAGGGTCAACTTCCGCAAGAAAGCTGGTTTGCTCTTGGCCGCCTATTAACAACGGCTGGTGGAGAAGCGGTGTTATTTTCCTGGAGCGGATCAATGTTTGAGTATTTGATGCCGCTGACAGTAATGCCCACCTTTGAACACACACTATTAGATGCCACCTATCATGCTTGCGTCCAAAGACAGATTGAGTATGGTGATCAACGTGGAGTACCCTGGGGAATTTCAGAGTCAGGCTACAGCCTGGTTGATGCTCAGCTGAATTATCAGTACCGCTCATTCGGTGTGCCAGGCTTAGGATTGAAGCGGGGTTTGGCTGATGATCTAGTAATTGCCCCTTATGCCACAGCACTTGCTTTGATGGTGGCACCAGAGGCGGCAGTATCGAATTTGCAAAGGCTTTCATCTCTGGGATTCGGTGGCAAATATGGTCTTTATGAAGCGATAGACTATACAGCTGCTCATTTACCACGTGGTCAAACTCACGCTATCGTCCAGTCTTACATGGCTCACCACCAGGCTATGTCGTTTCTCTCAATGGCTTACGTTTTGCTTGATAAGCCCATTCAAAAATATTTCGAGTCTGATCCCTCCTTTCAAGCAACTATGTTGCTATTGCAAGAGCGAGTGCCAACGCTTGGCTCATTGCACTGGCAAAGCAGCGATATTTCGGCGAGGGTTGGTGGTGCCATTGGAAAAGAATCACCAGTACGCATCTATGAAGATCCCGACACGCCAAGCCCAGAAGTTCAACTTTTATCAAACGGGCGCTATCACTTGATGGTAAGCAATGTCGGAGGCGGATATAGTCGGCTGAACGATTTGTTTCTTACTCGATGGCGCGAAGACGGTACTCTAGATAACTGGGGATCCTTCTGTTACATACGTGACACTGCCAGTGGTGAGTACTGGTCTAATACTTATCAACCTACTCTCAAGCGTTCAAGCGCATACACAACCATTTTCTCCGAATCGAAAGCTGAGTTTAGGCGTAATGATTTTGACATTGATACGTACACAGAGATAGTCGTTTCATCAGAGGACGACATCGAGCTGCGTCGGGTTCGACTTACAAATAGATCAAGCATAGTCAGAACCATTACCGTTACTAGCTACTCTGAGGTAGTCATGGCCACGTTGGCAGCGGATTCACAGGCTCCGGCTTTCAGTAATCTGTTCGTACAAACGGAAATACTTAAGCAAAATGATGCCATTCTTTGCACACGTAGACGTCGATCACCCGATGAACATCCTCCTTTTATGTTCCATCTAATGGCCGAGCACGAGGGCAAAGTCGATCAAGTTTCCTATGAAACCGACCGAGCACAATTTATTGGTCGTGGCAGAACAGTGGCGAATCCAATTGTCCTGGAACAAGATAAGCCGCTATCGAACAGTCAGGGATCCGTATTGGATCCGATCGTTTCGATTCAATACCGCATAACCTTGAAACCCGGTGAATCAGCAAGAGTTAATATGATTACCGGTATTGCCGAAACTCGTGAAAGGGCCGTCGATTTAATAGCAAAATATCGCGACCGCGGTATGGCAGAACGTGTCTTTGATCTCGCCTGGACACACTCCCAAGTCGTTCTTCGCCAACTAAACGCCGCTGAAGCAGATTCTCAACTTTACGGGCGCCTTACCAATTCAATTATCTACGCGAATTCGTTTCTTCGAACCGAGGCCAGCGTTATAGCTAAGAATCGCCGAGGTCAATCAGGTCTTTGGGGTTATGCCATTTCAGGCGATCTCCCGATTGTACTTTTGCAAATCAAGCACCCTGAAAATATCGGTCTGGTTCGGCAATTGGTTCAAGCTCATGCTTACTGGCGTTTAAAAGGACTCAAAGTCGATCTCATGATTTTGAATGAAGATAACGCCGGTTATCGCCAAGCTTTGCAAGATCAAATTATGGCCCTCATTGCTGGCGTATCGGATGCAAACTTTGTTGAAAAGCCGGCGGGAATATTCGTGCGGCCTGCTGATCAACTTTCCGCCGAGGATCGCATATTGCTGCAGTCCGTTGCCAGAGTAATTATTTCCGATAGCCGAGGTTCTCTCGAACAACAATTGGGTCGGCGCTCTATTGCGCCGGCGCGAGCGCCTCGTCTTAAGCCTTCACAAAGTCACCGTGCAGAATCAATCTCCGAACCACCCTTTAGGAACCTCATACTCTTTAATGGACTCGGTGGCTTTACTCCAGATGGACGCGAATATGTAATCACTACACGTCCAGGTCAACCTACTCCAGCACCTTGGGTGAATGTTCTCGCCAATCCATATTTCGGCACCGTCATTTCCGAAAATGGCAGTGCTTACACTTGGGCAGAGAATGCACACGAATTTAGACTTACACCATGGAACAATGACCCTGTTACCGATACAAGCGGGGAGCTATTTTATCTTCGCGATCAGGAGACTGGCTACTTCTGGTCACCGAGTCCTTTGCCTGCAAGTGGCCAAAATTCATACGTTAGTAGGCACGGATTTGGCTACAGTGCATTTGAACATGCAGAAACAAGCATTGTTTCAGAACTAACCGTTCACGTCGCCCTTGATGCACCAATTAAGTTTTCAGTACTAAAAGTGCGAAACAATTCTGGAAGGCCGCGTAAGTTGTCCGTTACAGGTTACGTTGAATGGGTGCTAGGTGACTTGCGGTCCAAATCCGCAATGCAGATCGTTACGCAAATAGATCCAAAAACTGGTGCCGTATTTGCTCAGAATACCTACAACGGTGATTTCCAAGAACGCGTTAACTTTTTCGATGTAGATGATTTGACGCGCACTTTTACCTGTGACCGTGGTGAATTTTTCGGTAGAAATGGAACGGCTCGAAATCCGCTTGCAATGAAAATCGCGCGCCTATCAAATAAAGTTGGTGCGGCACTTGATCCATGCACTGCAATACAGATTCAATTCGAACTTGCTGACGGACAAGAGCGAGAATTCACATTCAGACTTGGATCTGGCCGAGACGCTAACGATGCTAGCACCTTGGTGAATAGATTCCGTGGGCCGCAGGCACGGTATCAATCATACGAAAAAGTATGTGCCTATTGGAAGCATACTCTGGGCACCGTCAATGTTCAGACGCCTGATGACTCAATTAACATGCTAACTAATGGTTGGCTACTGTACCAGGACATTGCCTGTCGCGTTTGGGGACGATCTGGTTTCTATCAGTCCGGCGGCGCATTTGGATTTCGCGATCAAATCCAAGACGCTATGGCGCTTATTCACGCCGAGCCAAGATTATTGCGTGAGCAGATCATTCTTTGCGCGACACGTCAGTTTGTTGAAGGCGATGCGCAGCACTGGTGGCATCCACCCTCTGGTCGAGGTGTACGAACACAGTGTTCCGACGATTTCCTCTGGCTTCCACTGGCAACTTGCCGATACGTTATCTCCACCGGCGACACAGGAGTACTTGATGAACAGATTCATTACCTGGAAGGACCGCTTTTAAAAGCAGAAGAAGATTCTTATTATGCGCTGCCGGATCGCTCTTCGCATTCAGATACTTTATATGAACATTGCAAGACAGCGATTATGCACGGGCTTAGATTCGGCGAACACGGACTTCCTTTGATTGGTTGCGGTGACTGGAATGACGGTATGAGTCTTGTTGGCATTAAGGGCAAAGGCGAAAGTGTATGGTTGGCATTCTTCCTTTATGACGTTTTGAAGCAATTTCAAGAGCTTGCGCGCCGAAGGGGAGACGAACATTTTGTCGAACTATGCGAGCGGGAAGCTGCGCAACTCAAATCCCATATTGAATTAAATGGCTGGGATGGAGAATGGTACAGGAGAGCCTACTTCGACGATGGCACTCCGCTAGGAACTGCCAGTAATACCGAATGCAAAATTGATTCAATTGCACAAAGTTGGAGTGTGCTTTCTGGTGCAGGCGATCCGGAACGTACTAGAGAAGCTATGAACTCACTCGATAAATACCTGGTGCATCGTGATAGTTCCATTATTCAACTGCTCGATCCGCCTTTCGACAAATCAGATTTGGAACCGGGCTATATAAAAGGATATGTTCCCGGCGTTAGAGAAAACGGCGGACAATACACGCACAGTGCAATTTGGGCAGCGATGGCATTTGCAGCCATGGGTGACAACAAACGAGCTTGGGATTTGATGAACATTATTAATCCCGTTAATCACGGTCGAACAGCGGAAGGAGTAGACACTTACAAGGTAGAACCATATGTTGTCGCAGGTGACGTTTATGCTCGCCCACCCCACACCGGCCGTGGCGGCTGGACTTGGTACACTGGATCTGCCGGATGGCTGTATCGATTGATCGTCGAATCATTGCTTGGCCTAAAACTTGATGTGAATAGACTCCGCTTCAATCCTTGTTTGCCTGAAGATTGGAACGAATTTAAAGTGCACTATCGCTTCTACGAAACGGTTTATCACATTACCGTTATTCCAACTGAGGAACCGCCCAGCATTATTGTTGATAGCGCTTGCATGCTGGATGATTGCATTACGATGAACGACGACCGCCGTGAACACTTTGCCGAAGTGAAGGTTCCTAGGGTTAAGGCTCTTGCGCTCGAGAAAAAGTCATCTAACTAATTTCAAGCAGGTAAAAGCAGTGCTTCCTCATTGATATCAATTGGATCTGCTAAGTTTATTCGGCTGTTCACACGAGAAGCCAACTTCAGCTTCTCTAACAATCTTATGGTCAACCAGCTGATGTCTAGTTCAAACCACCGAAATCCAGCCCTTGCAGACCCAGGAAAAGCATGATGGTTGTTGTGCCAATTGTCGCCAAGCATTAAAAATGAAAGCCACCAGATGTTAACGCTGTCATCCCCGTCATCAAAAGTTTTATATCCCAGAAAACGTTTGTGACACAAGACATTGAGCATGAACGGTAACTGTTGAACGAACAGACCAGCTAGTAAACTAGCTAAAGCAATCTTCCAACCAAATAAGAACAATAAGACAATTCTCGAACCAAAGCCGATAGCAGAGTTTGTCAGGTGACTACCGTGCCAGTTGTTGCAACGTTCTAACAACCTATAGAAAGGGTCTTTCACTAGGTCTGGAGCTTGAGTATGAATATTGATGTGTTCAGGATACTTAGGTGTAAAAATCCAACCCATATAGGAGCGATAGTTTCCATACCTGGGGCTATGGGGATCTAGGGCAGTATCTACGTATCGGTGGTGAGCTCGATGTACCGTTGCCCACCAAATGGGTGAACTTTCAAAAGCAAGATAACCGCCAAGAACAAAAAAGTATTCCACTATCTTTGGACATTTAAAGCTGCGATGAGCTAGCAATCGATGGTATCCAATTACCACTCCAAACATGTGCCAAAGATAAAAGATGCAAAACCAAGTCACGAATGTATTCATGGTGAACTCTCAAAGAGGGATCGTCATCCAATGTGCTGCAACAACTTCAATGCAGTAGTATCCCGAAATATCTGCTTTGAGCCATGAAAATCTGAAACGCTTGGACCAATGAGTTGACCAGAAAGATACGGTGAAAGTTCCACATTTTTTGAGATAAGCGACACTTCTACTTTATTTCAGTCAACAATGAATCAAACCGCTTAGCATCTTCTGCCATCTTTACGTTGTTGAAAAACACATACGCAGGCGAATCGAGATTCACTTTGTTGCGCAGATGTGAAGCAAGCCAGTTCATATCAGCATCAGTAAAAACATATCTCCAGCCGCCGATGCCGTGCAACCTATAGTACAGCCTATTTGATGTTGTCGATTCCCCAACGAGTGGATCAACAGCGTGGTATAGATTCAGCTCCTCGCACAAGGAAAGAATCGTATTGTTATTCCAGTTACCTCTAGGCTCCCAATAAAAAGCGACTCCGGCCGGACGTTTGCAAGTAGAGAAGAAGAGCCTCAAATTATCTATATGCTCTTTTGTTTCAGTAAAGCTGGCAGGGCATTGAAATAAAATGCTTTTTGATTGGAGAGCCGTTGCGCACGCAAGTGTTTTCTCATAAGCGTTTGCCACGATAGACGTTGGTCTAAATGCGCCGGCTCCTTTCAATTCACTAGACGAAAAATTATCTGTAATCCGTCTATAAGTTGGACTATCGGAGGTGTGAGTTATCAATTGCCAGGCTTTCAAAGTAAATTCAAATTCGGCGGGAGCTTTAAGACGCCACTTCTCGAGTGTGCGCTCTAAAGGAGGTTGGTAAAACGTTTGTTGAACTTCCAAGCAGCTTAAACTATCAAAGTACGCTTGCTGCGACATTCCGAAACCACAGCAGCCAACTTTAACTTCTAATTTTTGCACTGCTGAATTATTCGTCCCTTTTAAAATGCCTTGGCGTAGAGATAACCTTTCAATTCGCTATGATGACCGTCTGGCAAGCGAAGCACCATATAAGCAGGATAACTATCACCTTTTTTAGGCAATATTTGAAGTTTAATTCCACAACCGTTGGAATTATCGAAGACGAGCATTTTCGATTTTCCATCGATGGTTCCAGTGACTTGCACTTGAGGGACTCCAGAATCTTCCGTGTACCATTGTGCGGTTGCACCGGGTGGTTTCGACAACGATACATAAACATGCATGTATTTCCAGCGAGGACTATCAGCGATGCTTACATCAAGCACACTATGATCGCTCAAGGAAGAAAGCATTGCAGAAGAAAGAGAGGCTGGTGAGCCTTGGAGTGTTCCACTCAAAATTGAGTTAGGAATTTTGACCTTTCTTGTTTCTTTACTCCACGCAGCATCACTCTGCATGGATTTTGAATCTTTAATTCCATAATCAGCAGCTTCTTTCGGAGACTTCAATTCCATATTGGCAATTTTCCACATGCCTCCTTCTTTGACCATCGAAACAACCATCACGTATGGTTTGCTCTGTACTGTTTTCCCCTGCCGAGCGCTTGCTTCTTTAGAGGTAAAATCCGCGATCACCTTGGCGTTATCTCCATTTTTGCTTTCGCTCCGCTTACGTAGGTTCTGCCAACCACCATACAAAGCGCGGATCCCCTCGAGCTCAGGCTTGCTTTTCTCAGGATCTGTCTCATTCATCTTATCTACAAACTGCGCACGAGTATAAGGCTTCAGTTCTGCAAGTGTGGAACAGTGTTTTACGGTATCTACATATTGAACTAAGTCTTGGTAAGGCGAGTCGCTGGCGTTAGCATTCGTACGAATAGAGAGACCAACCAGTATGGACAAGAAAAAAGTTCCGCTTGCCTTTTGCATTAAACTTTCCTTTTCACCTCACCGCTTTGAAATGATCCTAATATTAGGAGTCAACCCAAAAAAAATCTACAACAACCGCACCCCCGGTTGTCAGTATCGACGAACGGCAATCGGGTAATACTAAGAGTCTACGAATTACAGATGCCATTGAGATTTATGAGCAACATCACAAAACTGACTAGAAAAATGGGCACCATTTTTTCTTTGATGTTGCTTACAAATAGTCCCGCGCTAGCGGAAAAAGAATATGTCTCGGTGAATCTCAAGGATTCGCATTCGCCTTCATCGGTTCGCAACTATGTAGTCTCTCTGCGAAGCGCTATCGAAAAAAACTGGCGTGAATCTGCGCCGCACAGAAATAATTCGTCTGTATACTTCGCTGTCGATGCAGATGGAAATTTGCAAGCTATGGAAGTTAAGCAATCGAGCGGCAACCAGAGCGAAGACAATGCTGCACTTGAAGCAATCTCTAAATGCTTTCTCACTGACAACGCCGTAAGAGAACTAAAGGTGCCATTGAAGCTGGATATTTCCTTCAAAGCATGTGGTGCAAATTCGGATGCAAGTTCGGATGCAAGTTCGGATGCAAATTCGGATGCAAATTCGGATGCGAACTCGGATAGGAATACGAACGAAAATAAGATCGCAAGTTCGAATGAAAACGAAAGCCCATCATCGGCTGCCCCTAGCACTCCCGAAACTATTGCCCTGCAAAACGTTCCTGAAGCGAACACCACTACTGGTGCTCCTCTTACATATAAGGGTCCTAAAACTCCTAAGCAAATTCAACCGACTGAGGAACTATTGACGTTGGCTCAGGCACGGACTTACATGCTATCTCTGATAAACAGGGATCGAGCCACTGAACATCGCAAGCCGGTAGAGCTTGATGAAGCAGCCTGCCGGGCCGCTCAGTACCATTCAGACACTATGGCAAAACTTCAATTCAATTCGCACTGGCATCCTGATGGTAAAAAACCTCCGCAGCGTTACTTCGATCTCGGCGGATTCGACGATGTTAGGGAAAATTCCCATGGTAGCGGTTCGAACCCAGATTTTTTCTTTCGTGTTCCAGACCAACAACTATTTACGAAAGGCGAGATAGAAGCCGAGGAAGGCTGTTTCTTCAACGAAAAACCACCACATGACGGGCACCGCGTAAACATTCTCGACCCTGCGCATACTCACGTGGGACTGGGAATGACACTCGTCGAATTTCGACATGAAGGTAGCGATGCGATCCATCGACAGCCTACATCCAGCCAAGAGTTTATAAATAAGTATGCTGAAAAGTTTTTTGAGTCAGCTCGTAGTTTGCATAGAGGAATAACGTACGTTCTTTCTGGACAGCTGGCTCCCGGAGTAAAAATGTATGAGGCGACGCTTCGGCGCGAGGATGCACCGCAGCCAATACCACAAAATATTTTACAAGATCGAACTCAACCAAAATTTCATGGTGGGTACACTCTTGCGGAACAGCTTATACTCTCCGTTTTTCCAATGCCATACACACACACACCAGAGGCGCGCCTATTTACACAAGGACAAATGTTTCGATGTGAAATTACACCCAGCACGAACTGGCAGCCAGGTTTGTACTACTTGACCTTATTTGCAGAAGTAAATGGCGTTGGCAAAAAGCAACAAGCGTTCTCATTACGTACATTGATATTGGAATAGCGGTCGATTTTTTATGATGTACGTAATCGAACAGATTTTAATCAGCTCGGGTCGCGTTCTTCATTTATTGGGCAGCAACTCGGCAAACAAACTCGGCACAGTAATATGCCACCTCTTCCTTTTTTAGGTCGGCAGGAAGTACGTGATCGCATCCTTCGATGTATATTATTTTTTTGTCCTGGCAGTTGGATAGCCAGCTATAGAAGATTCTGGCGTTTTCAGCTGTTGTAATTGTGTCCTCAAGACTATGCAAGATGAGGACAGGACACTTAACTTTCGGTGCTTGCTTCTTAACTTCAGCGACCATATGTTGAAGCTGCCTTATGGACGTGGCATATGTTCTAAACTGAGCAAAACCCGATTCTGCGCCTGCGCCTCCGCCATCGGCATTCTTCGCAGCCTCCAGCTCCTTTGTGATCATTCTCACCAAACGCTCGTCCTTAAGTCCATAAGGTGGCTTTTCCGTCCAATAGAAAATGTCGCCCAGAAAAGGCAGCACATCTACAATTGGTATTAAAATCTGGGCTGGGTTAGAACTATTTTTCGCGTCGTATTTGACCGTAGGCGACATCGAAAAAATACCGCACACTTTTGGTTCTTCTACAGCCAATAGCACCGGCATTAGCGCTCCCATGGACAAGCCACCGACATAGACTTGATCACAACGGCTAACAAGCTGCTGCAAAGCAGTGCGGACGCTACCTAGCCAATCCCGCCACCCAGTTTTGAGCAAGTCTTTATGGCCTCCACCATGGCCTGCCAGCATGGGCACCTCGACATCACACCCGATTGACTCAAATGCTTTGGAGATTGAGCGCATTTCATTGGGCATCCCGGTTAACCCGTGTATAAGCAAAGCGCCAACCTTATGTCCCGGTGGAAGTGAGAGAGTCTTGAGTTTTTCAGTGAATTCCCTTTTATTGCTGATCTTTTCTTTCGCTGTAATAGACATCAATTAGTCTCCATCAAGGATTAAAATATCGCGATTTTTCCGGTTGCGGACACAAAACTGGTTGATGCTAGCAAGACTGTGTGACCGGATCGTAACGCATCACCTCAATCTAAATTAGAGAAAATCAAACGAATGCAACGCTTCTGCAAAAGCCAATAACATCTCATCGCTATTGCCTGGTCCCATAGATGAAACGCCAATGCGCCAATGAGTTTTGGTTTGCACAGGAATTGCTATTTGCGAAAATCCTGAAAGCGATGATGCTCCTGTAAGTTGAAGCGCCATCCGCATAGACTCAAGCTCTTCATCGATTGCTTGTAAGGAAATCGGTCATGCCATATATGCCGCAATATGCAGCCGGCACTCTTACCGAGCCACCAGTAACGGTGCCAATCGCAAAATCAAAAAGACCATTGCCAACCACAAAAGCAGATCCGCTTATCTTTCCATATGCGCAGATTCGAGATGAACGAAGAGCGTCGCCACCAGTTGTGAGTTATTGTCTGCTCCTTTGAAGATTCTCATAGTTGTTCAGTCTCTCTGTTCCCATGCCACATAATTGTCACAGCTTAGCCAACCCTTTGTCATTGTCGTCCTTTTAGACTACTTCCTAGCAACCCAGGAAGAATAACGTGAGTTACAGAGCCGAGCAAGTTGAATCTCCAATAAAGCCAGACGTGCAGCCGATTGGCGTTCAAAGTGCGTCAAGTGATACTGGCACCCAAAGCTTTAACAACACGTACCGACAAGCCCTGGCCTCCAGAAATCAGACCAGCACTGGGCTTCCTGACGTAACCTTTGTAGATGGCAGTAACAGCATCGATTACCCAGCACAACAAACCGGGCCAAAGTCTTTCGCTCTAGGCGTCGATAAAATTGATGTGCGCAACGGAGGTTTAGATCAGCTCGGACAAAAGTTTGACGGAATTGCGGATGGACTAGCCAAGGCTGTAGGCGGTCAAATTCAATCTATGGCCGAAGATCCAAATGCTGTAAATAAAGGCTTGATACAGTTAGGTGGCGCGGTAGAAGTTGCTTTCAATTACTACAGCGACAAAATAAGCACCGGGGACTGGAATGGTTACACTAACGATGTTGGACTAGCAGGAACAGCTATCAAGCAAGCTAGTGATGCATATGATCGCGAATCACCGATTCAGCAAGGTGAAGTGATTGGTGCCACTATGGCGATGTTCTTACCCGTTCCAGCTCTAGCAAGAGAAACTGAACTGGCTAACGATACCACCATTGCAAATCGAGCACTCGAAGAAACCCCAGACTTGATAGAAGGAGTCGATAAACCAAATGAAAAACCACCCTTCTTGCAATTCGCAGAGAATCTTGGAGATGCAGCTAGAAACCTTGATCCACGCGAGAAAGCATATCTTCGAGAGAAAAATATTTCCATCAAAGGAGTGGACGAAATTTCTCAGGTAGAACCAAACGTCCCTGAAGGTAGCACAGGTCTGTGCCAAACTGTGGATGGTGTTAATTATGAGGTCATAATCTCTCGTCAGTTAGCAGAAAAGGATATTCCTTACGTTCTTCGACACGAATTAGGACACGCTTTCGACAGAACTTATTTGAATGGGAAAAGACTTTGTTCGTTGCCCGGATATCAGGCTGCTTACGAAAAAGACCTAGCTGCATTATCATCAGACGATAGAGCACTGTTGTCCCGATATTGCAAAGAAAGGGGAAACTCTGGTAAGAAGGAAACTATCGCTAGTCTCTATGCCCATGCGATGGGCGAGCCCACAGACATCGAACGCGAGATTCTACTGAAACAAAAATTTCCTAATACATTTGCGTGGGTTGATGGGCTGGTAGAAGCTTTTAAGAATGAACGGATATAGGGTGAAATCATGACCGAAGAATCAAGACCGGGCGTTTGGGAAACTGCGATATTGCGCAAAGATGGCACTATTCTTATGGAGCACTTGGTTATTTATGAGGGTGACAACCAAGCGAATAGCGATGAAACGCTAATAGCTGGCACACCTAAATACGAAGAGGCAATCCGACGCCATCCAAATCTACAAGTTAACGTCCCTCACGAAATCGAACTACCAAGGAAGTTTCAACAGAGTACGGTTAGAGACCCGAAAAATTTTATCGACATCAAGATTGACTGACCAGAATAGTCACCAGCGCCTTATTCATTTGATATCAGATCAGAATTATAGAGCTTTTCAATGGTGTTCCGGTCTCGCTCTGAAAGGGCAGCCGTTTTACACGCAACCATCCTTGAATTGAACGGCGAGAGTTATCGTGCAACAGCGGCTTCAAGAAAGAAAGCTGCAGCAAAAAAAGAAAAGGACTAAGGCGCAATTCTAATTGTCGTTAGAGCTCAATTTAATTTGACGTCAATCAGGCTAAGTTTTTGCTTTTACTCCTCTTACACGCATCGAGTAGTCTTTCGCGTTCTTCATCACTCAAGAATCTGACGCGTCCACGCGGTTCCTTGGGTTTGCTTATCTTCTGTACCGGATTGTCAGTTGCGCACTGCCATTCCTTTTATAGATATCGTAAAGGCGTGGCTCAAAGCTGCCAAGTAGCGGTTTACAGTGGCAGCTGTGTATGTCTTTTTCATGCCAGAACTTTTATCGATTCGATTGGTCGATTTGCGTTTCAGTTCATCGCGGTACTCCGCAATCAATGCGGGAGTGACATCAGAAATTCGGTAAGCGCCAATACGACTCTTCCACCAAGTTAGCTGTTGAATTTTTTTCTCTGCTGACTTGGGAGTGTTCTGTGCCTCGTTTTTTATATAGCGTTCGATCAGTTCTGCGACTGTGTGTTTTTTCGATTCAACCTTACCAAAGTGACGCCCTTCTCTGATCGCAGCTTCAGTTGTCTGAATCCATTTGGTGGCATCAGAAATGATTTTTGATCCTTCTGAAAGCCTGTGAGTATGCGGTTTACAAAGCGTAACTGTCCCAACGGGACAATGGATTTAGTTAAAGCAAAGACTTTTATAGTAAACGTGTTTGTCAAATACTTTTGCATGCGAATCGAAGAATAGGGCGATGAACACATGTGATCACGACAACATCGATTTTCGAATGCTTGAAGTGTCGATGTAAATCCAATCACACGGATCAAAAAAACAAAAGTGGACCATTTGTGGACCATGGACCTATTTTTCGAACCAAAGAAAATGGGCACGGTTTCTGAAAACCGCACCCATTCATTCTTTTAATTGGCTCCCGAGGCTGGATTCGAACCAGCGACCAAGTGATTAACAGTCACCTGCGCTACCGCTGCGCTACTCGGGAATAACGCGGACTATTCATAATACCATGCTCGGATAGCCAGGGAAAAACTCCGGTTGACAAGATACCGGTCGGCTGAGCCTTCCGGCGCTTTACCGAGTTCGCAACACAATGAAATCAGATTGAAAAAGGCTTGCGTTTCATCCCCAAAACACAGGTATTACGGCTTTCTAAAGCTCAGCAAGGCCGCAATCGATGGGCAACTCAGGTCTTTCCACCAAACTAGACGGGCTTCGCTCCTGGCAAAGAACCGGAATGGAAGTATACTTTCATTCGTAAGCATTAACAGCGCTCCTTTATAGAGGACGGAGGAAGATGGGCCTTTTCACTGGTACAAAAATTAGCAAAGGCACAATGCCAGAAGCAATTGCAATGGTGGAGACCTATTATCGCCACCGCGGCCTCAACCCGGACGACCACAAATTGACCGGTGGAAACGACATCGGCTGGTGGTTAAAGGAAGGCAGCGCCGAGGTCTACGTGATCATACAAGAAAGCGCAGATGACAGCGGCTGCGTGCTGCGCATCTCCAGCCCACTTGTGTATGTGCCCAAGGAAAATCGCGAACATTTCTATCGAAGATTGCTCGATATAAACAGCAATTTGAGCAGCTGTGCATTGGCAACATATGGTGAAGTTGTTCTGGTACTCACTCAAAGACCAACAGTCGGTCTAATTCAAGAGGAGCTCGATGAGCTGGTCTGGAACGCTGCTTATGTCGCAGACTTATTAGATAACAAATTGGCAGATGAATTCGGCGCGCCTATGTATTCATCTGGAAATCCGCAAGCATTATTGGCGTCCAACCCGAAGTAGATGCAGCCAACAACTGAAATACTTAGCCAGGAAGACATAAATTACGTTTGCGCATTAGTTACGGAAGCCGGCGCCCTTGCGGTTGCTTTAAGAAATGGCATCGAAATTAGTGTAAAAACGGGCCCGTTCGACAAGGTAACAAGTGCAGATATCGCGCTCTCTAGCTTGATCGTAGATAAACTCACGAAGCGATTTCCAAACGATTGCATTATTTCCGAGGAAGACTTTTCACATCAAAATACTAGTTGTGAGATACGAGCTTGGCTTGTGGATCCAATTGACGGCACTGAAAATTACATTTCAAATGATGGCCAATATTCTGTAATGATCGGGCTGCTCACCAATAATGAACCCGCCTTTGGCTGGGTTTATGCTCCTGCAACCGATACCTCTTACTTCGGTGGTCCCGGTTTTGGTGCCTGGAATAAACAATCTGGAAAACTTGAAGAACGCTTTTCTAAAGATCTCAAAGGTTTTGAAGGAAACAAAACGCGACTGATCATGGGTTGGCGCGATCGCAAAGCCCATCCCTGGGTAATGGAAATGCCGGAAGTTCAAATCGTAAAGACAGGCAGTATTGGTCTTAAAGTCGCAAAAGTGCTGGAAGACGAAGCGGATCTTTTCGTACACTTATCTGGAAAACTAAAGAGTTGGGACACAGCCGGACCCATTGCCATCGCCCTTGGTGGCGGGTTGGAAGTAGGAACGCTTGATGGAAAAGACGTTGCGTTTCCGACAAAAGAATTCGTGCATAACAGTTCCGTAATCATAGGCAGACCAGGAAGCTTAGAATGGTCTCGATCTAATCTTGTCGCACCAACATCTTGAGAATTTGCCGTGGACATCATCATTACCCAATCCGAATTCGAAGATGTTTGCAAGAAAATTGACGAGCAACGGCGTTTTGCTATCGACCTGGAATTTATTCCTGAGCGCACCTTTCAACCAGTAATCTGTTTGGTGCAGATCGCAACAGACCAAGAAGCGTTTATTGTTGATCCGCTTGCTGTTAAAGATCTCTTGCCACTTTGGAAGCGCGTTGCCGATCCAGAGATCGCGACTATTTTGCACGCCGCCGTTCAAGACTTAGATCTAATCTTTCGCGCCAGTCAATTAGTACCTCAAAATATTTTCGATACTCAAATTGCAGCTGGTTTTTCCGGATTCGGATTTCCAACCGGTTATGGCAAATTGTTGAATCAATTGCTTGGTATTACGATCGCCAAAAGCGAGAGTTTCACAGATTGGTTGGACAGACCACTAAGTGACTCGCAAATTGAATATGCAATTGAAGATGTCTGCCATCTTTTGCCAATGGCAGATCGACTAGTGGAAATACTCACGAAAATGGGTCGCAAAGAATGGGTTTTGGAAGAATGCCAACTTTATACATCGCCCGATCGCTATGTGCGCACAACTCGGCAAGAGTTTATGAAGGTGAAAGGGGCCAATAGTCTAAACAGACGAAGTCTTGGTGTTTTGCAATGTCTTTGTGAACTGCGAGATCAGCTTGCTGCGAAAATGGACCGGCCTGTTCGGGCTATTCTGTCGGATACAACATTATTAGAATTGAGTCGCCGTCCGCCCAAATCAATAAACGATATCCAAAAGGTTCGCGGTGTAAGACCGGATCAAGTGCGCTCATTCGGCAAGCAATTAATTACGTCAATTGAACAAGCCCTGTCGATTCCCAGCGAACAACTGCCTTCCTGGCCTAGTGCAAAAGCAACACCGAAACGCGAAATTGTTATTGGTGATTTGCTCTATTCAGTTTTGAAGGTAATCGCATTTGATGCCGATATTGCTACAGAGCTTGTTGCTACTAGAGATGAGGTGCAAGCTTTAGTCCGCATTGCACGAGAGCAAAGATTAGATTCCTCGGATCTGTCTCTCTTGCATGGCTGGCGCTTCAATATGGCTGGTAAACATCTTGTCGATCTTCTTATGGATACGCATCTCGTTGCGAAGTTCCAGCTCAATAACGATCCGCCTGTGATCCTGGCTTATGAATCCAATGGAAGCCAAGCATCAGATATACCAGTATTGAAAGAACTACGATCGGCGTCGGATGTAGTAGAACAGTAAAGCGCCAACTGGTGGCAGGTTACGGATTCGATTCCGAGAATTAGCTAACTTATTATGCAGGTCGATACTATTTGTAATATGATCGATTCGTAAGCTGTAGAAGAGGCTTTGGAAACTTATGAGTACTGTGAAAGAGAAAGACCCCAATCGACAAGGCAGTTTTGCTGAAACTGCTATGACCCTGGCCGGCAAATCCGAAGATGAGGCGAAGCGGACAGGTGCGCTGGATCGTGCAGACGATCAAGTAGAAGATTTATTCGCCCCGCAGTACAAGACAATCAACAGTCCCATTCATAAAGCTGTATGGGAGGACAGGGCTCCTATTGAATTATTCACTCCGGCAAAACTAGAGCCAAATGCCCTCGATCTTCCAGTTGTGAAACAAACGCTTGAGATTTTGACGAAGCATCGCGACGCCGGAACGATGTACGACGAGAAGGGCAAAATCGCAGAATCGATTTTTGAAGAACTCGGTAAGGTAGGTTATTGGGGTCTCTTTATCCCGAAAAGCTATGGTGGGCAAGGGCTTACGGTTCGCCAGTTCATGACCTTCTTATCTAAGGTTGCTTCGATTGAGCCAATGGTTGCAGGACTTGCCTCGGTCCATGGTTGCATCGGTGCGGTAGACCCCGTCAAAACTTTCGGAAGCGAAGAACAAAAGCAAAGATTCTTGCCAAAGCTAGCCAGTGGAGAAATGCTTTCGGCTTTCGCTCTCACTGAGCCATGCGCTGGATCTGATTTGACCAACCTGAGAACGACAGCCGTTCTAGAAGGCGATAATTACGTTGTGAATGGCGAAAAGCTATTCATCACAAACGCCGTACCGGGACGCACAATCGGACTGGTAGTGATGATTGACGGCAAGCCATCTGTACTCATTGCTGAGCTGCCGAAGAAAGAAGACGATTCATTCCAGATTGTGCCCTATGGCATTCACGCTGTTAAACGCGCCTGGAACCAAGGTCTCAAATTTAAAAACTTCAAAGTACCCAAAGAAAATTTGCTCGTGCCTAAAGCAGGTGACGGTTTGACCATTGCTTATCACGGTCTAAACCTTGGCAGACTTGCTCTTTGCTCAGCCTCTTCAGCAGGCATGAAGGCGATGTTGGCAGGCATGATGCCGTGGATTCACTTCCGTGAAACTTACGGGCAAACTATCGACAAACGAGAACTCATCAAACGACGGGTAGCACGCACTGCTGGTCTTATCGCTGGAGCGGAGGCTCTCGTTGCATGGGGCAGCTGGTTGTTAGACCAGGGCTATCGTGGTGAACTCGAATGCATCATGACCAAGATATTCGGCAGCGAAGCGCAAAAAGAAGTCGCCATTGAATACTTTATGAAGACCCACGGCGGACGCTCGTTTTTGCATGGACATATTTTCGGCGACTACGTGCATGAGTTTCTTGCACCTTGCATATACGAAGGCGAAGGTGAAGTTCTCGGTATGGCATTTTTCAAATCGATTGCCAAAGAGCACGGCGTGAAATATTTTGAGCCAATTGCAAAAGCTCTTGCTCGTGAAAATATCAAGAACTTCAATCCGATGAATCCGGCACATGCATTTGCTTTGCGCAAAGAGTTATTCCCATATCCCTTCTGGTATCTGGGCAAGCTCTTCGCCGGCGCTGATAAACAGACCATTCCAGGTTTGAATCCGATTCTGCAAGATCACGTTGATTTCGCATTGTCCATGTTGGAAGAAGCTCCTCGTGAGCTTAGTTCCAATATGATCAAGCACCAACTCAAACTTGCAGATAGACAATGCTTGATAGCAGATATGTCTCAACGCATCCAAGACACTATCATTATTCTTGTGACGTGTCTCTGGGCTCATCAGGAAGGCAATCAAGTAGTGCAAGCCGCTACCGATATCCTTTGCCAAGACCTCAGACGTAAGCTGACAGGCGACCGGCAGTCTGATCATTATTTCAAACAGTGCTCGAAGGTAGCGGATCTGATCATGGAACAAGGCTATCCGGGCATGAATGACATTGAACCTCAAGCGATTCTTTTCCCGTATGAGAAGAAAGCAAAGGTCAAAGAACCTGCTACAGCTGCCGCTAAATAGCGACCGCTCTAAATTAGCTCTTTATGCGAATTCGGCAACGACCGGAGCATGATCTGATGGTCGTTCTAATTTACGCGGCTCTTTGTCTATCCATGTATTGGTACTTCGTTCAGCAAGGCTGGGCGTTACCCAGATGTGATCGATTCGAAATCCGAGATTGCGTCGGAAAGCTCCCGCTCGATAATCCCACCAGGAAAACTTGCCGCTCTCTTGCGTGTGTTTTCTGAAAGCATCCGTAAATCCCCAGGCGCGAATTTCTTCTAAGGACTGACGTTCAGCAGCACTGCACATAATCTCTCCACCATATGCTGCTGCGTCGTAGACATCTATATCCTCAGGTGCAATGTTGAAGTCTCCACACAACAAGACTTGCTCGGTACTTTTGCAAGAGCTTTCAATGTGAGTCTTCAAAGCTTTAAGCCAATTCAATTTATATAGGTATTTATCCGAACCCACAGCTTGCCCATTCGGGATGTAGCAATTGAGAATTTGGATTCCAGAGACAGTTCCGCTAATGAATCGCTTCGCATCTGGAATAGAGTCATGAAAAAAACCACGCGTGAGGTTTTCAACTGGTAGTTTTGATATGAGAGCTACGCCGTTGTAGGCCTTCTCCCCGTAGAAATAGCTTTGATATCCGAGTTCAGCGAAGCGCGACTCCGGAAATTTTTCGTCTATGGTCTTCGTCTCTTGCAAGCAAACGACGTCAGGCTGCACGTTTTGAAGCCACGCGATGGCTTGATCCAGCCGTACCGTGATGGAGTTGACATTCCAGGTTGCAATGATCATCAAAATTCCTCAAATTTTCGTCGATTCCCTGATGGAATCATACTCCTGACAGGCATTGCGCTTAGCACCAGATATGATACCAACGTAGCCATACACAACTCTAATAATTCACACAGGAAGCCATTTTATGCAACAAAAACTTCACGATCAAGCTCTGTTTCGCCTGCCTCTTTTGCGTGGCCGCTAGCACATATCTGTAGTTTTTCAAATAGGTACATATGTCCTTCATCCATGCAAACATCTATACGAAATAGGCATCATTACTGGGTTGTATTGCGACGACCCCGGTCTTTGTTAGCATTCGGACTTTCAAAAAAACGTTTTATGTCCCTATAAAGAAATTGAGCATTTATGCCCGTTTCGGACCTTTACGTTATGCGTTTTGGTGTGTAAAGTGAATACTCATTGAAGGTGGTTGATAAATCGCGCTTCCACCTCCGCGGTTATCCGTCTAAAGATAACGGTATAAGTTTTGGACCTCTCAGACACACAAAGATGAGAGTGCCAGCATCCCCCCATGACTTTGTGAGGAATTGAATATGCCCAAAAAGGTGCTTATCGCGCTGCCCCCTGCCATGCTAGAACAGGTTGATTTTATTGCTCAAGCCGAGCACAGAACGAGGTCTGACCTCATTCGGGAAGCCCTACGACGTTATCTCGACAACTTTAGACGCACGCAAGCTCCACATCTTGCCGTCAGTACTATGGAGGCTGTAGAGCCTTTCACAAGTACGCTCTCATGAAACACTTCGCCGTGAGAGCTGATTAAACCTTCGCAAGTTTTAGTCGCACTGTATTTAGTGCAAAGCTGTAGAAAAACCGACCGCCACGGGCCTTAGCTCGTGGCGGTTTGTTTTGACAGTTTTTTTTGATGAGTTTAATTTTGGCAAGGTCTATTTGATAGGATAAGTTCGCGAGGTAAGTAAATTGGCAGACGAAGTGGACTACGCATTTTTAGGCGCGACGCGCCAAATTGGTCGCGCCCTTAATCTCATTTCCGAAGCATTGCAGATACTGCTTGAGAAGCGAACAACGCTCGAAGAAAAAATGATTCGAAGTTACTTCTTAGAATTGCTCCCTGTTCAAAACTCGATTGCAGGCTGCTTGATTGCGAAGCTTGGGAAGAGCGCAGAAAATCCACAAGGCTCTGAAATTGAAAGCGAAATAATTGCGGAACTCACCACTTTGAACGATGCCATTATTGAAGCTGTCGAGAGCTTCTTGAAAGCAGCTCGCTACGATCTAAATTATCTTGAGCAATATTTCGAGCACAGTTTTTACGCGGAGCTGCAGAGTTCTCAGTGGAAAGAACGCATCTCTGAAATTGCCACAAAGATTTCAATCATTTAAGAGGAGCTGCTATAAGCACCTAACCTGCGCAGAGCTTTTTGAGCTTTCCATCGCACTTGCTCATCAGGATCTTGAGCAGCTGCCCTAAGAGCAATGAGCAACTCATCATCTAAATTCTCAACCTGACCAAATAATTTTCCTGCTGCTTTTGCTGCTGCTTTCCGAACCATGTCTTCTGAATCTTTTAGTTTCGCAGCCACTTTGGTCAAAGTGTCGCTGTCGGCTAAACTAGCCCGCTCTATAGTTTTGATTGCCTCAGCACGCACAAAACGATCATCGCTTTCAAGCAGCGAGCTAATTCCTTTCAAATAACTCTTTGTTAGACCGGGTTTTGTTTGAAACCAACGCAAGGCAGCCAGCTGCACGTAGATGTTGTCGTAACTGAGAGCCTGTCCAAATACCTTTGCCGGCGCTGCTAAGGCCCGCTGTGGCAAACTCAGGTTGAGAGCACGAGGCTCAAAACCCGGATAGTCATGCTCCACAATCATCGTGTCGATAATGTCGACAAGTTCTTGTAAGTCCATTCCTGCATTATAGGAGATAGTCTATTGCGATTGCAGGAGTTTCTGAAGCTGCTCCATGATATTGCCAGCCCCTTGCATATTCGGCATGTTCGGAATATTGGGAATTTGGCCAGGAGCACCCGCTCCAGCTCCAGCGGCGCCCGGACCCAAAAATTTCGAAATATCTCCTAGCCCTGGCATTACCGTTGGATTATTTTGGGCAACCTGTCCTTTGCGGACGGTTCCGTACAAAATCAATTTGTCTTTGAAGCGTTTTGTGTCCGTGTAAGCCACAGTCGCAGCTTGCACATAGAATTGATCGGCGCTTTGTTTTGTAAATCTGATGACGGTTTCATCATAGCCCTTTTCAATTGCATTCGTTTTAGCATTTCGTTCCGTTTTCTCAGTGACGATTTGCTGTTCAAGGATGCCTGGTTGCAATTGACGAATCTCATTCTTTACTAACCTGGCGCTTGCCTCACTTCCATCTACTCCTTTAAGGAGCCCGCTGGTTTCAAAATTTCCAAGTTGGAGCATGACGGGAACGTTCATACTCTGCGCGAGGCTGGACATCATTTGTCCCATTCCATTGTTGCCGCCGTTTGCGCCTCCCATTTGTCCGATCATCTGGTTAATTTGACCGTTCTGATAGGTATCTTTCATCGGCACTTGAAAGAGCACCTGTGCCGGTTCAAGTGTCATCTCGCCGCGGGTATCTTTTGCAAAAATGAAATTCACTGCACCACTGGAACCGGGTCGCAGTGCCAACCTGTTGTATTCTGCTTTCGTGCGATCGATCTGAAAGACGATTGGATCTTGCTGGAAAGTCCAGATCTGGAGAGTACCTCCCCAGGTTCCGCTGTAGTCTTGCGGAAATTGAGAGACGATACCGGTGGACAAAGTCAATTCTGAGGCGTTTCCTTTCAAGACACCTGTGCCTCGCTCATCAAGCTTCGGCGAGAGTGCCTTTAATTGAGGAAAGGGAACACTCTTAGCAGAGGCAATTTGCTCAATGCGGCCATAGAGCGTGGTTCCCTTGCGATAGATAGGACTTGAAGTGGGAGCTGACGTTGAGACTGGGCGAGCTGTCTGAGATGCACGCAAGGTTGCTTGAGTTTGTGCATCTGGCTTAGCCATTTCAGGCGTTTCTATTTTGAATTGAGATGTATCAACTTTCGTTCCACCCGTAGCGGCTTCCGGCGTTTCGACTTTAAATTGAGATTTATCGACTGTCGTTCCTGTAGCGCCTTCCGGCGTTTCGATAATTTTGAATTGAGATGCGTCTTGTGCAAATGCACATGTCGATGCGAGCAAAAGACTGCCGGCCAATAGTCCAGATATTTTCCTGGTGGAAATCTTCGCCATATTTTTAAGCCTCTCGGACAACCTGGTTCGACTCTTCAATAATTCCCTGGTTACCATTATTAGCAACAATAAAAGTTGAACTTTCCGGATTGTAGCAAAGGCCGCCCTGTTTGAGATGCAAATGGGACATGGGGAGGCTGAGAGTCCATATAAGCTGAGAGTCCATATAATTAGGTACGAATTGGCGCAATCATCAGGTGATGTAAGGTGGCAGACGAAACAGTTGTCCTTCTCCTGATGGGAGTATCGGGTTCCGGCAAAACTACAATTGGAGAAGCGCTGGCTGAGCGTCTCTCTTTTAAGTTTGTGGACGCTGATGATTTTCATTCAGATGAGAATCGAAAGAAAATGCACGAAGGACATCCACTCACGGATGAAGATCGGCTGCCATGGCTGGAATTGCTCAAAGCAAAGATCTCCCAATGGCTTGCAATAGGACAAAATACGGTGCTTGCATGTTCGGCTTTGAAAAGTTCATACCGGCAAATACTGATCGGCGATCAGAAACGCGTGATCATCTTTTTTCTCGACGGATCATTTGAACTATTTGCAGAAAGACTTGCAAAGCGAAACCATCCGTTTATGAATAGCACCTTATTGCGCAGTCAGTTTGATACTTTAGAAAAACCTGCTGATGCAATTTTTCTTGACGCCGCACTTACACCTGATCAAGTAGTTGATCAGGCCGTAAAGGGTTTGCAAGAGAGAATGACCGAATTAAATTCGAGCCGGTGTTCGTAAGATACCTTCTATAGCTGCAATTACATCTGGCGAGAGCTTTTTGCCAGCCGCTCCGAAGTTGTCGTCTATTTGACTCTTCTTTGTGGCACCAACAATGACACTGCTTATATTGGGCAGTCGCAAGCACCAGGCCAGAGCAAGTTGGGCCATAGATAACCCCTGTTCTTTGGCAATCGGCACAAGCTTGCTCACTATTTCCAGATTTTCGTTGCGCAATACGCTGCCGATGAATCCATTCATTTTATTATTGGCAGCCCGGCTATCTTGTGGATGCGCATCACCTATTTTGTATTTGCCGGTCAATATGCCTTGTGCAAGCGGAGACCAGACAACTTGACCAAGACCGTGTGTAGTGCAAGTCGGAATGACACTCTCCTCAATTTGGCGTGCCAGCATGTTGTACTGAGGTTGGTTCGAGATAGGTGGCATGGCATTGATATCACGGGCAATGGCAACTGCTGATTCGATTTGCTCAGCAGTCCACTCACTTACGCCCCAATATAAGATTTTGCCTTGTCTTATGAGATCGTCCATCGATCGGACTACCTCAAAAAGTTCGACGTTAGGATCATACCTGTGGCACTGATATATATCGATGTATTCTGTCCTGAGCCGTTTCAAACTCAAATGGCATTGTTCAAAAATGTGCTTGCGCGACAGACCTTTATCATTTGGTCCCGTCCCCATTGGAAAAAATACTTTAGAGGCCAATACTATGGACTCTCGCTTCATGGTACCCATTGCAATACCGGTTACTTCTTCAGCGTGACCGTGCGAGTAGACATTGGCCGTGTCTAAGAAGTTAATGCCTTTTTCCACAGCATGATGAATTTGAGCAATTGACTCGGCGTCATTAACACCGCCTCCATAGGTCATCCAGCTGCCGAGCCCTATTTCGCTAACGCGAATTCCCCATTTGCCGATTTTGCGATATTGCATTAGACAAAACCTCCGAAGCACTTTTGGCGCGCTTTAATATTCGTTTCCTGTTTGATCTTTTTCGGCCTGGTTTAGAGGCAAAAATGGAATGCAAAACATGCCCGGAATCGAACAGAAGAAGCTCACTAAAAAGAATTCTCGATATCCTAACATGCCTTGTAGATATCCACTCACCATGCCGGGAATGAGCAGACCTAAAGCCATGATGCCACTTGCCATCGCATAGTGAGCTGCTTTGTATTCCTCTTTAACAACACGCAACAGAAAAACTGTATAAGCAGCCGTGCCAAAACCATAAGCAAATTGCTCAAGCCCATTCGCTATGGCAACCACAGTTGTGGCTGGTCGAAAGATAGCAAGTAACCAATACAGCAAAATGGCAAGATTTTGAATAATTGCTGTAGGCAAAAGGCAACGCTTCAATCCATAGGTGGATACCAACCACCCTCCGATCAATCCACCAGCCAACAACGTCAATAAACCAACAGTGCCGTATATGACACCAACATCGGCTGTTGTAATTGCAAGCCCACCTTTGGCTACCGTGTCAAGAAGGAATGGCTGAGCCATTTTCAAAAGCAGCGCATCACCCAATCGAAAGATCAATATATAGGTAACGATTACGGCTATACGCGGCTGATTTAAAAAAGAAAGAAACACCTTCGAAAAGTCGTAGGATTTAGCGCTTCCAGAACGTACTTGCTTAGGGTGCGGCAACAATAGCTGATGCAACATCGCGAGCAAACCCAAAATTGCGGCACAAACGGCAAAGGCAAGAGCCCATCCCTGTGCAATGTAGGCTGGGTCCGGAACGATTGAGGCATTTTGCTGGTGTTGCGCCCATTTACCGGCCAGAAAAACCATAGCTCCCGAGCCGAATAACCAGGCAACCTTGTAAGAGGCGTTGCGAACGCCTACAAAGAGCGCTTGTTTATCTCGGTCGAGCAGATCCAGATAAAAACCATCAATGGCAATGTCGTGTGTGGCCGACATCCAGCCTATCAATGCCAAAATCACAAGGGCAAAACTAATAGCGTGGCTTGAAAGAAGAACCGGCGTAAGAAGAAGAGTCAAGGCGGCGAGCACCGTCTGCGCTACCACTATCCACAACCTTCGCGTGCCGTATAAATCGACAAGAGGAGCCCACAGAAATTTAATAGTCCAGGGTACGGAAAGAAGGCTTGTGTACACGCCAATCATTTCGTTGTCCATGTTCAAATTTTTGAACATAACAATCGACATCATAGTTACGATCGTATAGGGCAAGCCTTCCGCGAAATATAACGTCGGAATGCAAAAAGAGGCAATCGGCGATGATTTCTCAGACATGACCTGACGATATCAAAAATTGGGTCTGTTGGGGCAAATGTCGCTCCACGGCGGTAAGATAGATATATAAGAAGAGGAAATACGGCAGAATGCCGATGCAAAGAAGAGGGAAACAATGAGCCAACTTGATATTAGCGATCTCAAGAGGTTTTACGAAGCGTTGCCTGCAAAGTATGAGCAGGCGAAAAAAGTCTACAAACGCCCCCTCACACTTGCCGAAAAGATTCTCTGCGCGCACCTCGATCACTGGGACACAACGGCTCCAGTACGCGGTGAAACTTATGCTTTATTGAGACCGGATCGAGTTGCCATGCAAGACGCAACCGCGCAAATGGCACTGCTGCAATTTATGCAAGCGCAACTCAAAAAAGTTGCTGTTCCATCTACTGTGCATTGCGACCACCTGATTCAGGCTCGCGTTGGCGCCGCAGAAGATATGGAAGAAGCCCTTGATGAAAACAAAGAGGTCTACGATTTCTTGCGTTCGGCAAGTAATAAGCACGGTATTGGCTTCTGGAAACCTGGTGCCGGTATTATCCACCAGGTAGTGCTTGAAAATTATGCTTTCCCTGGTGGAATGATGATTGGCACGGATTCCCATACACCAAATGCCGGCGGTTTGGGTATGGTCGCCATCGGTGTTGGTGGCGCTGATGCTGTTGATGTTATGGCCGGTGAATGTTGGGGCGTGCGTTGGCCGAAACTAATAGGTGTGAGGCTGATAGGATCTTTGAAAGGTTGGACGGCGCCTAAAGATGTAATTTTAAAACTTGCTGGAATTCTCACGGTTGCAGGCGGAACAGGCGCAATCGTTGAATACTTTGGCTCTGGTACAAAATCCATTAGCTGTACAGGCAAAGCGACCATCACAAATATGGGCGCAGAGTTAGGGGCGACAACGTCCATTTTTCCGTTTGATGCAAGAATGTCCACATACTTGCGTGCGACTCGTCGTGCTGCTATAGCCGATCTTGCTGAACAATTCGCTCAATACCTGCGCGCCGATGATGAGGTAGAAGGCAATGCCAAAGACTACTTCGACGAAATTGTAGAAATTGATCTCGATACACTTGAACCTTATGTAGTTGGTCCGCATTCACCTGACATTGCTCGCCCAATCTCGGAGCTCGCCAATGATGTGAAAAAGGAAGGCTATCCTGATAAATTGCGCTTCGCCTTAATTGGCAGCTGCACTAATTCTTCGTATGAAGATATGAGCCGAGCCGCCGATGTTGCAAAACAAGGAGTCGAACATGGCTTGCATGCCGAATGCGGATTCCTTATTACTCCCGGCTCCGAACAAATATACGAAACTATCGGCCGAGACGGACAACTCCAAGTTCTTGAAAAGATGGGAGGCACCGTTTTGGCGAATGCCTGTGGTCCGTGCATTGGCCAATGGAAGCGTGAAGATATTAAGCCGGGTGAAACAAATTCGATTTTGACTTCGTTCAACAGAAACTTCCAAAAGCGCAACGATGGCAATCCCCAAACTCTGGCATTCATTGGCAGTCCGGAAATTGTTACCGCGTTAGCCTTAGCAGGTTCACTCTCATTTAATCCATTAAAAGACAAACTTGTCGGTAAAGACGGCAGCGAAGTTGCACTGGTACCACCGGTAGCACCAGAGCTCCCCGAGCATGGATTCGTATCGGCAGATTCCGGATACATTCCTCCTGCTGAAGATGGCGACAAAGTATCCGTAATCGTTTCCTCTGACAGCCAGCGATTACAGCTTCTGGAGCCATTCACCGCTTGGGACGGCAAAGATTTTTCAAATATGCGTGTTCTTTTGAAAGCGGTTGGCAAATGTACAACGGACCATATCTCACCGGCTGGTGCATGGCTTCGATATCGTGGACACCTGGACAAAATTTCAGATAACATGTTCATCGGTGCAAACAATGCTTTTACGAAAGAGCCCGGCACTGCAGTAGATGAAATATCCGGAGAAATAGGGTCAATACCCGCTGTTGCCCGCCACTACAAAGCGCAAGGATTGAGCTGGGTATCGGTTGGCGATCAAAACTATGGTGAAGGATCAAGTCGTGAACACGCTGCCATGTCGCCTCGTTTTCTCGGATGCAAGGCCGTTATCGTACGAAGCTTCGCTCGCATTCACGAAACCAACTTGAAGAAACAGGGAATTCTCGCTTTAACCTTCATAGACACTCACGATTACGACAAAGTGAAATTGGACGACAAAATCAGCATTACGGGATTGTCTCAACTAGCACCTGGCAAACCTGTCACCGTGGTTCTTCAACATAGCGATGGAACATCAGATACTTTCGAAACAAAACACACGATGACTTCTGAACAAATTGGTTGGTTCAAAGCCGGTTCTGCTCTCAATTTGATTCGCCAACGTCAAGAAGGCGCTGCCGTTTAGGAATTATTCGGGGAAACTCCTGACTTTTAGTCGCGGAAACTCCTGGCTTTAGGCGCGAAAAGTCCTGACTTTTAACGCGGAAGCTCCTGCCCTTTTTCATATGCTGTAAGTAATACGAATCTGTCTTCGTTAACGAGCGAAGTTATTGCGGCCGCATATTGCTCATCGATTGATCTTGGGGCGCATAATTACCCGTCGATTGAACTTGCGTTGGGTAGTTGCCGTACGATTGGCCCATCGATTGATCCTGGGAGGGATAATTGCCCATCGTCGGCTGAGGAATGGAGTCTAAAGCTTGCTGATTCGAAACGTGTTGCATTGGTTGTTGGTATGGCGCAGAGTAGTTGTTTCTCAGCAAACCGCCGGTATTGTTCAAAACATTAAGGGGATTGCCATAGCCATAACCGTATCCACCATAAGGATTGTAATAGCCAGTGTTTCGACTAAGTCCAGTATTTCTCATAATGTTTGAAGCAGCTCTAGTTACCCCATTCCAATTTATCCTTTTCGCCAAGTTAGCAACATTCGAGCCGTTCGAGCCGTTCGCGCCATTGGGGGCATAGTTGGTGTTGTTTGCAGAAGCGTTCCCATTTGCAGGTGCATAGTTTTGCGGCGGATAGTTTTGCGGCGGATAGTTTTGAGGTGGATAGTTTTGAGGTGGCGCATTTTGCAAATCCATAGAGGGTGCACCGGAAGCACCGTTAGGCGTTAGCGCTGCGTAGTTGGCTGGGGGAGCACCATTATATGCGCTTGGATTGCCACCGGGTGCGCTGTATTCAGGTGATCCATTCAAACCGTTCGACATTGGATTGAATTGTGGTGACGCCTGTTGCGGAATTGCTGCTGCAGAATTCGATCCAGGTTTAACACTTGCTACCTTTGTTTTACTTCCGCTCTTATGTTTGGTGTGGCTATGAGTACTTTGATCGATGCCACTTGCACTGGTTTGCGGTGGAGGCGACTGCTGCGGTGGAGTCGTTTGCAAAAATGTTGCTTGTCCTGGTGGTGCACCATTTATGCTTGATGGTGGTGCAGAATTCGTTTGCAAAAATGTTGCTTGTCCTGGTGGTGCACCATTTATGTTTGATGGTGGTACAGAATTCGTTTGTAAAAAAGTTGCTTGCCCTGGTGGTGCACCATTTATGTTCGATGGCGGTGCCGGATTATAAGTAGGTGCTGAATTTGCCGGCGCTGAATAAGTCGGCGCAAAGTTCGTTGCAGGTGGTGCTTGAGGAGGAGATTGAGGAGACGTTGGGGGAGCCGAAAATGGTCGATCGCTCATTGATCCCAAGTGACTGAATGAAAACGGTTGCCCCGGATTGTAACTGTTGGACTGCGAAAGACATGGGGCAACCGTGATGGTTATCCACGCTGCACCAAACAAGAATTTCGCATCACGTCGAATCATTAAACGAGCCTCAGAATGGGGACGTCTTTTTAAATTTCAGGGGAAGACAAGTATATCCCAAAACCAAATATTTGGAAGGAGCGGTTCTTTTGAACCGCCCTTCATTTAGCCACGAAGCTCCATCAGGTTTCCTGATTCGTAGCGAGACAAACCATAATAAAAAATGGCAGTCGCTATGAACATAAAGCCTACGGTTCCGGAGAAAGCCAATAGTGCCTGCATCAGAGAAAAACTTCTTAATGCCGAAACAGGCAAATAGGCAACAAAACCGGCTGGAATAACCGTATAGAGCAACAGACGGACACCGCCTTTAAATAACGTTTCCGGATACGTGCCGAATGTAATCAGGGCAAATCTGAATTCTTCACTGAGTCGCTCGGCATTTCCAAAGAAAAAGCCAAGACTACCCGTGATGATTCCAAATGCTAGAAACATTCCAGCTGCGCTCAGAACCATAAACGTGAAGAGAAGGAAGTGTTGCCAGTCCGGGTGGCAGAATGCTCCGTAAACGACGAATCCAAATAAGGCGTCACCGCAAGCAGTGGCACTCATTTTTCCCAAAACAAAGTGCGACAAGAGTGCTCTTGGATAAAGCATCCAGGCGTCCAATTGTCCCTTTGCGATCAATGTCGGCAAGAAAGCGACATTCCCGCAAAAAGTATGGGCCACGCCATAGGCGGAAGAGACAACGCACCACATCGTTATGATGTCCTCGAGTTTCCAGCCACCAAGGGCTGGAAATCTCGCAAAGAAAATCATCCAGAATGACAGCCAAAAACCATTGTTGACAAACATAGCTAATGCCTGCGAGATGAAGGCGGCTCGATATTCCAAGTGAGCATTCAGGTTTAACCGCCAATAAGCGGTAACCAGTCGCCAGTAACTTAGTGCGTGCGCAAACATAATCAACCTCCTTGCGCGCTGACCCTTTCCAGGGCCAATCTATAAACTACGGCTAATGCGGCTAACACAACTAGCATTGCAACTGATTGTGAAAACAGCAGTTCACCGAATGCAAGCCAGTCCGGACGCAAAGCCAGATGTGCCGGTCCATATACCATTGATGAAAACGGCAATGCATGCAGAACCGGTTGCCATGCCGGCGGGAAAAGCTCAAGTGGAATGAGCATCCCACCAAGTATCATGACCAGGCGCGAGTAGATGAGGAATATACCGGAGGTGTCTTCGCACCAGAAAGCGAGCGTTCCGATCAGGAAACAAGCAAAATAATCTAAGGCGAAAGCCACCGGCGCAGCCGCGACCATCAACGCTGCTCCAAAAAACGTGAGCGGAAATTCTCCCACCACTAATTTCAAGAGCACACCACCGATCAAAAGCACCATCAGAAAGCGAGGTATTCGTTCACCAAATGTAGTGGAGAGCCGATAAAGCGGATACGGGAACGGACGAATTAAATGCAATGCTAATTGTCCGTTGCGCACTTCTTCATCAACAACCTGATTGACGTTCGGTCGAGAAAGAATGATTGCTTCGGCTAACACAAAGTAAACGAGCATCTCCTCCATTCTCAACCCACCAAGAGTAGACGCATTCATCTGCGCGTATGTAACTCGCCACAATCTCGAAAATATGAAAATCATCGTGGCGAGAAACAACAAACGTCCGAATGTTTCATTCTTATAGGCATAGTTGGAACGTGCTCCTATAAGGGCGACGTGCCAGCATTTCTTAATCGTGTTCATATCACCTCCTTAACTGCCGACTTAGAACCGTATATGTGCGCTATTACTTCTTCGAGTGGCGGATCTTCGATGGTTATGTCCGCCACACTTCCCGCGCTCATCACAGCGGCAATCACTTCTTGAATTGGAGTTTTGCGATCGTCGCACTCAAGCGATAGGCTGTAACCTTCCGCTTTGAGTGTTTTCACTCCTGGCAAAACTATCTCTTGCGGCGTATCGTGAAAGACAACATGTATAACCTTTGAGCCCAGGTATTCCCTGCGCACTTCGGCTACTTGTCCATCCAGCACAACTCGACCGTGGTTCACCACAACTACTCGATCGCATACCGCTTCAATGTCTCCTGCATCATGACTGGTGAGCAAAATGGTTAAGCCTTTGAGGCGATTCCATTCGCGAACTAGATCACGCAATTCTTGACGTGCGATTACATCAAGACCGATCGTCGGCTCGTCTAAAAACAAAACTTCCGGATCATGCAAAAGGCTCGCTGCTACCTCAGCTCGCATGCGCTGTCCTAGAGACAACTTACGCACAGGCGTAGACCAAAATGGTGCCAGCTTGAAGCGATCTACAAGAAGTTCGCAGCGATCTTTGTACTTCTTGCGATCTAAGTCATAGATGGTGGCGAGCAAATCAAAGGTGTCGGCGGGCGGCAAGTGATACCACAACTGCGACCTCTGTCCAAACACTACGCCAATTTTTCTGCTCAAGCGAGAACGCTCCCGCCATGGATCGGTGCCCAACACGGATGCTGAACCACCGCTTGGCTTGAGAATGCCTGTGAGCATTTTTATGGTGGTGGACTTGCCTGCACCATTTGGCCCAATCAAAGCTACCGATTCACCACGTTCAACACGAAGCGATAAATTATCGACAGCAACGATGGTTTTCTTTATCGATTTAAAGAACGTTCCTTGTTTCATTTGGAACGCTTTCGATAGATCTCTCAATTCCACAGCGGTATTCATAATGCGGCGCTCCTATCGCCTTTTATTTTTTGTAGAGGACGACATCGCCCCCGTATCACCGAACAGTGCCAAAACAAAATAGCCCTTCGCTTGTGGCGGAGGGCTACTGCACGACTTATGCTGGATGTTTCAGCTAATCAAAACGCAATAACCCTACAACCGGACCACGAGGTTCGGCTGGAATAACAACGAGGGTGTATTGCATACAATTCATATGTTCCATTATTCACGGCTACAAAATAGAGTCAACCAGATCTTACGAAACATGTTGATCCAAAAACATGTTGAGGCAAAATATATTGAGGCAAAAATATTTTTGCGGAAGATACTCTACGTAGTCTCGTTCAATATAGAAGCTGGTTCGGTTTTACCATGCACAGCGTCGAGATGCTGTTTTACAGTCTTTTCGAAAGCCTCTCGATATTGTTCTGAATATTTGCGGGCGCGCGTAATCAAATCCTTTTCATCCAAAAGTGTCGTTCTGTAATTTTCGAGAATTTTTCGACCGTTCACAATAACGGTATGAGCCCGGCAAGAATCTGTAAAAATCAAATCGGCGAGATAGTTATGCCCTGGAATAAAGGGCGTCTCGTTTTTAGACCAGAGCACTAAGTCAGCCTTCTTGCCTTCATCAATTGTGCCAATATCTTTAGACAGTCCCATTGCTCGTGCACCATTGAGTGTTAGCATTTGGAACAAGTTTTTGAAATTAGTAATATCAGCGCGTTCGCTTCTACTCGCCATAACAAGGTAAGCGGCCATCGCTTCACCACGCACTTCATTGGAATTGTTATTTATAGCCGCATCAGAACCAAGTGCAACATTGACTCCTGCAGCCAATAGTTCCGGAACGGGACAAGTTCCTACACCTACATAAGCGTTGGCACGAGGACAGTGCACTACGGACGCTTTAGTTTTTGCAATCAGTTCAATTTCTCCAGGCGTTATTTTGGTGGCATGCGCAAGCGAAGTACGCGGACTGAGGGCTCCTAACTTGTACAAATGCTCAATGTATCTATTGCCTGTACGCTTTAGTACTTCGTTGTAGTATTCACTGCCTTCTGCGGCATGCAAATGGAAACCCACATCGTATTGTTCAGCAAGCTTATACATTCCTGTTATCAATTGATCTGATGCATAGCGAACGTTACACACCCCGAAGTGCACTCGCACGAGATCGCTGTGATACAGGTTGTGAAATGCCTCTGCTGTTTCTAATCGCTCTTTGGTGTTCCAAGTTGGAGCGCGCAAAGCAGCCGGTTTTTCATTGGCTTCTAAATCTTTGGGAATCATTGTGCAAGCAGCACGACTGCCCATTGCGGTAAATGCGTTTACTTGCGCTTCAATATCTGAACCAACTGAATAGAAGGCGGTGGTTCCAGCTTTTATACCTTCCAAAATAGCAATGAGCGACAACCAGTATTTGGATTCAGGATCTTTGATGCGATCGGTTGCATGCAGTAAATCCATTTGATGCCTTTGATCTACAGACACCGCCAGGGCGCGATTCAATTGCTGAGTGGGATGGAAATGGCTGTTGATGAAACCAGGCGTCATAAAGAAGTCCGTACCGTCGAGTTCTGGACTGCCGGATATCGCAAGTTTCGCGCCAATTTTGATAATACGATCGTCTTCTATAAGGACATCAATGCCGTCACGCCTTTCGAACTTAGTGCCTACGAACGCCGTGATATTCCTTATTACAAGCTGCATGAAAGATTAACCGCCAATAGCCCGGAACCCTATCTTACCAAAGGACAAGCCCAGCTGTGAGGATTCAGGATTTGAACGGTTGATTGCCAAATGCGCGAATGCAAAAAGGGGATTTAAGGCGTCGAATATGCGCCATTCGGGTGCGCATCGCGGCGCAACTGAGCAGCGTTACCAGGATGATACAGTTCCTGCACGGAACGGGACATCGATTTTGGAGCCTGGTAATTTACGATGCCAAAATAAACCATGAGTAGCGCCACTACAGAAAAGAGAATCGTATTGACTGACCAATCCGAATCGGCTCTGCCACTAGATCCGCTACCAAAATTGAATTCGCTTGGGTTACTGAGACGATAGTCGTTGAAACTAATGACTGCCATACACTTTCCTCCTCGCCTAAGCCAACGGCGAAATCTGGACTGTCCAGAAAGACGCTACGCAGGCAGATCAAGTTCCATGAATCGGGGGAAATCATTGGTGCCATGCCAATTGTACACCCGGAAGTAAGGTCAGGTTATAAACTGGGAATTCAGTTGTTAAGAGATCTTCTCAAGCCTTGCTTATTGGGGCTTTTCGGATTTTCCTTGCAGGCTCAGCTGAGCGGTAATACCAAGTTTCGCCTTAATTGCCGGAATCGCTGCTCTGGCGGCATCTTCACCAGCTTTTATAGCTCTGCGGGCTTCTGCTTTGCTTGTGCTGATTAGTCCTATACCGTCAACATCTGGATGAATGACTATATCTGCGTTGGCAACTTCCGGCTGGTCCAAATTCGCCAATTGCAGCAAAAGCATGCGCTTACTTACGCTACCAACTTTGCGGAACTCGTCGAGAGGAACCGTTTTAACTCGCTCATCCACATCAACGGCAATAACGATGTCCGGTTTGAGTGCCTTAGTTTCAGTTACAGGAACGTTGGCTACCACTCCACCATCTACAAATAGCTTATCGTCAATCTGCACCGGCTTGCGCAATGCGGGAACGGCCGAACTCGCCTGCAAAGCATATGCCAGATGTCCGGTTGAAATTGCGTAATGCTTGCCGGTAGAAATGTCCATTGCTACTGCCTGAAATGGAATATTCAATTCTTGAATTTCTCGTTCCGATTCTGGCGTGAGCTTATTCAAGTATTTGCGAAATTTATTGCCTTTATAAAGACCATCGTAAGGCTTGGCACCAAGCACACGCGGCAAAATCATGATTGGGGATACAACAATGCGAACCCAAAGAGGAACGGTCATGAACTCGTGCATCAATGTTGCATCGGCCATTACTTCTTCCAGTTTGTTGATTGGTACACCTGCACTGTAAAGTCCACCGATGATGGCACCCATGCTCGTGCCAACGATGCAATCAACCGGAATTCCTTCTTCTTCAAAAACCTTGAGCACGCCTACGTGCGCGGCACCACGGGTGCCACCACCACCAAGTGCCAACCCGATGGTTGGTCTGTTTGGAGTTCCGATTTCTTTCGGACTGACTTGTGTTCCATTCATGGGGAACGTCATTTTCCGAATTTTAAGCTTTTTGTCTTTAGGATTTGGACACATCGGACCCGCTTCCATGTACGGAAGCGAACCTGTTTCTTTCTTCACTTCAACTGTTTTCGTTTCTGTTTGCACTACTTCATTTGAAGATGCAAACACTATGCCCGTCTGTCCTAAGACCAGACCAACAGTCGTCGTGAAACTAAAGGCTACCTTCGCAAATGGACGCATTATGCTCTCTCCAGGGGAAATCAAAGTTCGAACATAATCAGTGTAAACCGAAAGAATGGCGCCAGTGAGTAATTATTGCTTATTGTTTGAGCCTATATGAAGAACCAGTTAGCTCTGCTTGGGCGTCAAAATCACCCTTTGGCATAACCATATATCCATCGTTCTCTCCATCCTGAGTACCATGATCCGCATCCCGTCCAGAAGCCGTCACAACCGTAACCAGGTTTTTTGCTCTGTCCGTTTTGATAACCGCAAATAGAGGCGTTGCCTTTAAGTCATAATGGCGTTTTTCAGGCGGGGTTGGACCGTCATTAGGAATTTTTGGGTTTTGAAGATTTTGAATCACTTGCTCAAGCTTAGACTTTTGATCTAATCCGGCTGGGGTCTTGGGCAAGCCTTCTATCATCCTATTAAGCACTGCCTTAGCTTCATCTTTTTGACCAGAAAGTTCAAGCCCTCGCGCTCTGAAAAGAGGAACAAAATCTGCCTTGAAGTCCAGCGCTTCCGCTCTATCTAAGTGAATGATTGCCATACGCGCCCAATAGGGGTTTTTGTTGGCCAGATAAGCACGGGCTAGCAGCACCTGAATGACTGGATTATCTGGAGCTATCGAATCGGCAAGGTCGAACTGGGATATAGCCTCATCAATACGATGAAGAGCAAGGTAACTTGTGCCTAGCCCAGTATATGCAAAGGCGGACTGCTGAGAAGTTTTGCCAAATTGCTGAATCGACTTTTGAAAAACAGGAACAGCTTCTTCATCTCGCTTTAATCGCGAAAGAGCTGTGCCTTTCAACAAGAGAACCGAGGCTGAATTTGGATTTTTTGCAAGAAAATTATCGAAGCAAATTAGTGCTTTATCCGGTTTGCCTCCATCGAGATCTTTTATTGCTTGCTGTATGCCAGGATCTTTTGCGATTTCCTGTTCAGCCGGATTAACAGCTGGGGCACCATATACGGCACCAGCATCGATAGAAAAGGCCATGCAACAGAATACGATTGAGATGATCGAGCGGCATCTGTGTAAAATCACCTTTGTGCTTCTTTAGCCTTCTCGTCGTGTCTATAAATCGTGCTATCTTTTACCTGAGCCATTAACTGTGTCAATGGCATGGTGATGAAGCCATCATTTTCGCCGTCTTGTTTGCCACCGTCAGGATCTTTACTGTCACCAGTTGCAAGTGTGACTAGATTCTTTTCTTCATCAATATCGAAAATGATGTACATATCTCCGGTTTTGATTTCGTATTGACGTTTATCCGGTGGAGTCGGACCGAGTTTCGTCGTCTTGCGCGGTTTCAAATTAGCAATTAATCGTTCAATCTTTGCTCGTTCATCGCTATCTTCTGGTTTTTTGAGGTAGACAGCGGAGTACTCGCGTAATTGTTTTGCAGCATCTTCCGGTTTGCCGAGAAGCTCAAGAGCACGAGCTTTTAAAAGTGGCACTAACCTGACATCAATGTTGGAAGATTCGACCCGATTCAACTCCGTGTTAGCGAGTTCTGCGTAAACCGGATTTCCCTTTTCGAGATAGGCGCGTGCCATATTTAAGTGGGCACGTTCTTCATTTGGCATAATTTGTTCTGCTGTGTGAAACTGCGCGATTGACTCATCAATTCGATCGCGTTGCAGATAGCAATTGCCCAAGTTGACATGAAACTGCGCAGAATCGTAACCGCGTTTGTTAGCAAGCTTAATGGCCTTTTCCAGCGCATTTATGGCATCGTCGAATTTTTCGGTTTCACTATATGCGGTGCCAAGAAAAAAGTAAGCTTGTGCAGATTCCGGATTCGCCGATGCAAAAGTTTGAAAGTGAGGAAGCGATTCTTCAGGCTTATCGGCTTGCAGAAGCCTTTTGCCTTTCTCTAACTCTTCGTTGTCTTTAAGAGCAGGTTCATCTTCTGTAGGGTTCGCTGCTTTCGTGCCATTGGAAAGCTGAAGCGGTCTCATCGCTTTCTTTTGCAATCGCTCTGCAATGAGACGGGCAGACCGATTCACAGAAAGAATTTGATCGACCGGTTGATCGGCAACGGAGCTTGCGTGCGGGGGGTGCAATTGGGCGCACGCCATACTTTGACTCGCCCAAGCAAGTACCAGGAAAAGTGGCACCATGCCTCCTGAAATTATTCCTTGTCGATTGAAGACCATATTTGCAAAAATGCCTGTCACCGATGCGCGCACCAACTCAGCCAAAAGCCTGGAGAAGTGCAGAATAGCGCAAATCCAGTGCGCGTTCTGGTATTAAATTTAACCATTGCTTGACTTCTGTCTTAGCCGGTATTTTGGAGCCCTGCCGCAATACCGTTGATGGTCATCAGAACGGTTTCCAGAATGGGATCTATAAACTCACCAGCTGGGCGTTTTTCGGCGTTCGGCTCTTTATCTGTGGATTTCTCGGTAGATTCTGCCTGCTTCTTGCGCCAGGCTTTCAAAAGCCTCACCTGAAGAAAACTAATAGGGTCCACATACGGATTCCTCAAGGCTATGGACTGTTTGAGAAATGAAGTTTCTTCCAGCAGTTCATTCCGGCCGGTAATCGCAAGCACACCATTCTTAGAAAGTTCATACTCATTCATAATGATAGGGAAGTACTTAGCCCGTAAAGAATCCGATACAAGATTCTCAGCATAGAAGGCAGCAATGCGCATGTCTGCTACGGCAAGAGCAGTTTCGATTTTGGAAACTAATCCTTTGAAAAACGGCCAATCACGATACATATCTTTCATTAAGCCGATGTTCTTTTCCTCCAAAGCCTCAAAGGCACTGCCGAAACCGTACCAAGCTGGCAACATGTATCGGCTTTGAGTCCAGGCGAATATCCACGGTATAGCCCTTAAGTCGTTTATCGACTTGCTGTTTTTGCTGCGCCGAGTTGGCCTTGAACCAATGTTTAACTGGGCTATTTCATCTATGGGAGTTGTTTGCTGAAAGAAATCAACAAAATCAGGCTCATTGTGAACAAGAGCTCGGAAAGCACGAAAAGCAGATTCTGAAAAAGCATCCATAAAGGCTACCCATTCTTTTTTCTCATTCCCTCTGTCTGCGTCTATGTGATTGAGAGTTGCTTCCAGAGTGGCAGCGGCCAATCTTTCAAAATTGCGAACGGCAATTTCATGGAGCGCGTACTTAGATGAGATCACTTCGCCTTGTTCTGTGATTTTAATTCGACCCGCCACCGTTCCTGGTGGCTGAGCCAAAATAGCTCTGTGGGTTGGTCCACCACCACGTCCGATTGTGCCACCGCGTCCGTGAAATAATCTCAGCTCTATTTTGGATTTTTCGGCAAGTTCAACAAGCTGTCTTTGCACCTTGTAGAGCTCCCAGTTTGCGGTAACAATCCCACCATCCTTACCACTATCCGAGTAACCGATCATGATCTCCTGCAAGTTATTACGCATTTTCAGATATTCGCAATAACTGGGATCGCTTAATAAAGATTGGATCAGTTTCGGAGCCCGACGCAAATCGTCAATTGTTTCAAACAGAGGCACCACATTCAGAGTGGCGTGACCTTTATCTCCAAACTTGATCATGCCAGCGTCTTTAGCTAATACAAGTATGGCGAGCAGGTCGCTTGCGTTTCTCGTCATACTCACAATGTAAGTATCGAGCGCTGCTTCACCGTACTGTCTTTGACATTCGTACATGGTTCGAAAAGTTTGAATAGTTTCGTTAGTCAGGTCCGAAAAATTCAATCTGGTAGGAAACATAGGTCGGCGTACAAGGAGTTCCTTTTTTAGCCACTCTACTTTTCCATCTTCCGACAATTTTGCGTAACTATCCGAAAGTAAACCAAGTTCGGTAGTTATTTCATCAATGGCACTCAGATGTCTTTCACTGTGTTGCCGAAAATCCAGTTTCGCCAAATGAAAACCGAATACATCGACAGTACTGATAGTTCTAGCCAGTGTTACCAGGCTGTCATTACATTGGCTTGTGCGCAAAGCCTCATAGAGAATTTCGAGATCTTGCCGCAGTTCCTTTGGCGCGTTGTAGAAGGTACCAGCCGGTCTTGAGTCTGACTGTTCTTGATCACGCCCTCCTTCCCCACGGTTCTTTGAACGCTGCTGATCATCAAGTGTATTTCTCAACTTCGCTTGAATGTAAAGAAGTTTTTGGCGGAATGGTTCATGGTTATAACGCATCCCCATCCAACGAGCCACACCAGGAAAAACCTTCGCATCTTTTGCTATGGATTCAACCATTGGTTGATGATTCGGAATCCAGCTAATTGAATGACTCAAATCATTAAAGAGGGTTTCAAGGTCTTTTAGATACCGCTGCAAAATAAGAGAGCGCTGGTACTCGAGGGTTGTAACTGTAATATCGGAAGTAACCCAGGGATTGCCATCACGATCGCCACCAATCCACGAACCGAAAGTTATAAACGTAGTTGGATCAATTACGTATCCACTGCCGTCATCTGGAGTTATCAATGCGCTGAGTTGTTGGTGCACGTCTAAAACAGCATCTACTATGACGTGGTCAAAATGATAAAGCCCGTACTTTACTTCATCCAAAACGGCCGGCTTGAAGTAAATAATGTGGTCTGTTAACCAAAGCGATTCCACAACCCCTCTTATGGAGCGATTAATTGATTCCATTTCGCGATGAGAAAGAGGTGGATGATCTCTCTTGTACAGGTAGCGTGCAACTTCCAGTTGTTTTAGCAAAACCGTACGCCGTGTAATTTCGGTAGGATGCGCGGTGAATACCACCTCGATGTCTAAATGTTTGATGACGTTCTGAATCTTACTTTCGCTAACTCCGCTTGCTCTCAATCGAGCGATCAAAGCAGGCAACGAATCTGGTGTCGGTTCGCCACGATTGACAAATTCATTTTGCGCTCTTCGTCTCAATCGGTGATTTTGTTCTGCTATGTTGATTAAATCAAAATAGGTCATGAACGACTTAACTACTTTTGTGGCGACGGAATATTCAAGGCCATTTGCCAATTCAGTGACCGCCAAAACATCGTTTTCATTGCCACCATGAATAGATCGAGTGAGCTTACGGAACTGCTCGACATACTCAAAGAGTTGGTTGCCATCAAACCTTTTCATGGTGTCGCCAAGGATGGCTCCCAATTCGCGTATATCATCTCTTAAAGGCTTTTGCCGATCTTCTAGAGCGCTGGCAGGAGCTACATTCGGTTCTGTTTTCATTGTCTTTCTCAACTCGCAGTTACATTTTTGGGAAGCCGTACACCAGAAGCCAGATGTTTCGATAAATTTTTGAGAACATCGTAGTCTGTTCGATCTAGCCGCAGCGGTGAAACCGATATAGATCGATTTCGCAGTGCAGAGACATCTGATTCTTCGGCTTGATCTCGTGCACCTCGTTTGAGGCCAAACCAGTAATAAGGTTTAGCCCGTTTGTCCACACGAGTTTCTACTTCGACGGCCAAAACGGATCCCTTGCCTTGTTTGGCTGCTGTCACGCCGGTAATTTCTTCGATCGGAACAGCCGGAAAATTGACGTTGTAGGCAATTCCTTTCGGCCATTCGGTACCTAAGAGACTGGACACGATAGGTGCGACCAGAGCTTGAGCCTGGGGCCAATTTATTTCAGTTTCATTATGCACGGCCTGACTAAAGGCAATTGCACGAAAACCGAGAAAAGCACCCACCAGAGCAGCATTAGTTGTGCCGGAAAATAAAATATCATCAGCCAAGTTTGCACCGCGATTGATACCAGATAAAATCAAGTCTGGCGGCGATTTTTCCATGATATGACCGCAACTCATAATGACGCAGTCCGCAGGCGTGCCAGTTATTGAATACTCACGTTCGCTCGTCTGTGCCACTCGCAAAGGATCGTGCAAATTTATACACGCAGCACTGCCACTAGCGTCGCGCGCAGGCGCCACAATCCAAACTTCTTGAGCGATTTGGCGCGCTGCTCTAGCAAGAGCTTTCAATCCCTCTGCCTCAACTCCATCATCATTGGTGAGCAAGACGCGGTTTAGTAGAAAAGACATTAATAGCTCCGTCCCTGTTGGTTCATTATATAAGCGTGAGCGGCGCCTTATGGCGAATTTATTGCGAAAAACGACCCAGGTTTGCCATATTGTGGACTCGAGAAATAAAGTTGGGAAAAACCGTTTGTAAAATGCTCAAATCGACCCAAGTTTGCCATTTTGATTTCATAACATACTCACATAAACCTTGATTCGACTAGGGTTTGTGGAAATTCTCCCCGTTTTGACCGTTCGGGACCTCGGTCAAGGCGGGGAGATGTCTTTTTGTCTAATTCCACTTGTAAACTCGCAGAAACTTAAGGAATAAATGCAGCAAGTGGTGGTGGCAAAACATGAATCACCAAATAGCAACGTTTGTTGTGCATGAGGGCAACCGGTAAGGGATCCTCTTTATTGCTTATAGCCATTGCTCCGACCGGTTCAATTGAATTTAGCTTTTGATTTAATGCTGCCATTCCTTCTTTTGGATCAGTAATTGAAGAAATTGCAAATAGCGTTTGCTCAGGTGTCTTTTCACCTTCTTCAGCAGCTTTCTTTTTTGCAATGCGCATTAAGGTCAGGCCGAACATTGGTAACGGCTTAACCCTGGTGAGCCAAATTTCTGGACGCTTCTTTTTCTTGGAAGCTTCTTCCACTTGGGAAATGCACTTTGTTAGCCACCACAATGAATAACACGATGCAATCAATCCAAATATGCCGAAAATCTCAAAGTAATAGCGCAAAAATGGAATAAACTCAGAAGAGAAGATTGGCAGTGGATTCACACCTACGGAAAGAAACCACCACAATAAGAGAAACAGGGCACAGGAAGCAAAGTTCGTCAACAGAAGACCTTGAATATTTCTCTTTATACCGGCGAGTTGTTCTTCCATATAGATATCCAAGAGGAATCGTGCAAGAGATGAGTGTACCCGAAACAACTGCGGTCCGAGAAGCTCATAAGTTTGATGAAAGCGCGTTGCAAAATTACCTCGCTCAAAGTCTTCCGCAATTCACCCGATTAACAAGTGTTCGCCAATTTGAAGGTGGGCAGTCCAACCCAACCTATCTTTTGGAAACAGGTGATAAGCGTTATGTCTTGCGAAAAAAACCACCTGGACAACTTCTTCCATCTGCTCACCAGATAGAACGAGAATATAAAGTAATGTCCTCTCTTGCTACAACAAATATAGCGGTTCCGAAAGTTCATCTACTTTGCGAGAACGCAAATGTAATTGGCACACCGTTTTTTGTGATGGATTTTGTGGAGGGGCGAGTATTTCGTGATCCTCTGTTACCCGGAATGATGCCTGCGCAGAGAAAAGAGATCTACGACGCATTAATTGAAACACTTGCGAACTTGCACAAAGCAGATTGGAAAGCCATTGGTCTAAGTGACTATGGCAGAACTGAAAATTACGTAGCCCGGCAAATTGCAAGATGGTCTAAGCAGTACGAAGCCTCCAAAACAGAAACAATTCCAGCGATGGATAAATTGATGGAATGGTTGCCTAAGCACATACCAGCAGGCGATGATAACGGCGCAGAAATAACGATTGTGCATGGTGATTATCGCTTGGAAAATACAATCTTTCATCCAACTGAGCCTCGCATTTTGGCTGTGTTAGATTGGGAGCTTTCCACGCTTGGGCATCCGCTTGGAGATCTGAGCTACAACTGTCTTCTCTATCATTTGCCTCGCACTGACAACAGCATTAATGGTTTCGGTGATGCAGATCTCGCCGCTTTAGGAATTCCGAAAGAAAATGATTATGTGGAAAATTATTGCAAGCGCACCGGTCGTGATGGCGTTCCGGATTTCCCCTTTTTTGTCATTTTCGCTTTGTTTAGAACAGCAGCAATTGCGCAAGGCATAATGCATCGATCCAAACAGGGTATAGCAAGTTCCACCCGCGCAGAAGAAGTCGGCAAACTTGCCCGCGTCATGGCCGATAGAGCCTGGGCGCTATTAGATTTGGACTGACATTATTCAGCGCGGCTTGCAAGTACCGATGCTCGTGAATCGACAGAATTTTCGTAGCGTTCGATTTCCATTTTTGCGATGCTTTCAAGATGCACTTCATCGGGACCATCTGCGATTCTGAGTGTTCTAAGTGCAGCCCATGCATGAGCAAGGAAAAAGTCCTGGCTTACACCGCCACCGCCGTGAGCTTGAATTGCTCTGTCCAAAACGTTAAGAGCAACGTTGGGTGCCACCACTTTTATCATGGCAATTTCAGTGCGCGCAACTTTGTTTCCAACTGTGTCCATCATGTATGCTGCTTTCAAACAAAGCAATCTCAATTGCTCAATTTCAAGGCGCGAATCAGCTATCCATCTGCGAATTACTCCTTTCTCCACCAATTGAGATCCAAATGCAACTCTGCCGCGTGCTCGCTGAATCATCGCTTCCAAAGCACGTTCTGCAATACCAATTGAACGCATGCAATGATGAATTCTTCCTGGACCAAGACGTCCTTGCGCAATCTCAAAACCGCGCCCTTCTCCTAAAATCAGATTCGCAGCAGGCACTTTTACTTCATCAAAAACAACTTCAGCATGACCATGGGGGGCGTCATCATAACCGAAAACCGTTAGCGGCCTGACTACTTTTACTCCGGGAGTATCCATTGGCACCAAAATCATGGACTGTTGTTTGTGTTTTGGACCGCCGGGATTAGTTTTTCCCATTACGATTGCAACTTTGCAGCGTGGATCCATGGCGCCACTAGTCCACCACTTCCGGCCGTTAATAACGTAGGAAGCACCATCCTTTACCATCGAACATTCAATGTTCGATGCATCGCTGGATGCAACGGCGGGTTCTGTCATGGCAAAGCAAGATCTGATCTCACCTTCAAGAAGTGGTTTGAGCCATTTCTTTTGTTGTTCTGGTGTGCCATATCGAACCAGCACTTCCATATTGCCCGTATCGGGAGCTGAGCAATTGAACACTTCAGATGCAATCATCGAACGCCCCATAATTTCCGCAAGGTGGGCGTATTCAAAATTGGTCAGGTTGGCACCATATTCGCTGTCCGGTAAAAACAAGTTCCATAGTTTCTGTTCACGAGCCTTTTTCTTGAGCTCTTCAATAATTGGTGGCACCAACCAGCGACTGCTAGCCTCTGCTTGTTGTTTTGCATAAATCTGTTCGTTTGGATAAACATGCTCGTTCATAAAAGAGCGGACAGCACTGCAATATTTCTGAACTCGCTCAGACAATTCAAACGGCATGTAAAGTCCTCCCAAAGCAGTGCTTCAGAAAAGATCTTCGCATAAGCGCAGATTATTCGACTTCGAATTCGACTCTTACTTTTCTGGACGATTCAATCGGTTTGCCATCCAGCATCGCCGGCTTAAATTGCCATTTTCTCAAAGTGTCGAGCGTCAATTCATCAACTTCAGGCGACCCGGACGAACTAACTATATGAACATTCGTCTTGCCGTCTTCGTGGATAAGGAATTTTGCAATACAACAGGACTTGAAACACTGTTGGTGCAATTCCGCTGGAATGATGGGTTTAGGCGAGGCGACAATTTCGGCGCGCTCGAATGCCGAAGAAGATTCGGTACCGATGGTAAGAGTTGTGGCCAGGGCAGAGGGCGGCAAAGCCAGCCAGAGAGCCGCAATCAAAGCAGAGATCGCTATAAAAACCTGTTTCATGCCTCTTATTATAATGGAAACCGTTATCAATATCGTCCCTCTTTGCATCCTACATAAAGAGGAATTAGTCAAGTATTGACTGTGAAAACCGTTTTCATTTACGATTTTATAGTCTGGTCGAATAGTTAGCAGAAATCCCAGGCTAACTAACCATCGCAGGCAAAATGCAAACCGGAACTCGAATTGAGTTTGCGGGTGTTTTGCCGCGCATATGTTTGCTTTCCAAATTCTGGCGAGCTTGGCAGTGCCATGCCTCGGGGCAGCCGCATGGAGATAATCAAGAATCAAATTGGAACGTCGCGATTGTAAAAACGCAGTCATCTTGTCTCTCGCTTTGCTTATGGCGAGTAGCGCTGCGCATGCTCAAGAAGCAGCACCATCGGTTGCCGATCCGCTTGAACCAATCCATATGATTCCAGAAAGGATGACTTCGGAAAGTTCACCGTCACCACAAGATGATGCGGCGAATAAATTCAAGCTGAAAGAAAACGATCACGCTGCTGATGCTGTGCCTCAATCCATCAACCTAGCTGAGTTGAGCGGAAAGGTAACTGACGATACTGGTGAGGAAGCTGTTAGTGACGCGCACATAGTCATGTCCCAGGTGGGCAATGAACAGAAGCGCTATCAATTCGAAACAAATCCAAAGGGTGAATTCTCAATCAAAAACATTGAACCCGGTGAATACACAGTTAACGTTTCTGCCAAAGACAAACTCTCCTATACGCAACAAATACAGTTGGCAGTTGGAGATGCACAAGCACTGCTCATAAAAATGGAAGATACGGAAGCGACGGACATTTTGCGCATAACTGGCAAAAGAACGCTTATTCAACCGGAAAATATCGGCAGTGAAACGCGCTTAGACAAAACATTCATCGATCACTATAAAACAGGAAATGATCTCAGGCAGTTAATTCAAAGCACACCAGGGGTGGTGCCAGATACCTACGGCAACATTATCACCAGAGGCGAGCACAATTCCATAAACTATGTGCTCGATGACGTTGTACTGCCGGAGGCGGCTGGCGTTTTGCAACAGAGTCAGTTTGTAAGCCCGCGTTCGCTAGATTCTATGAAAGTGGATATTGGCGGGTATCAAGCCGAAGATGGCGGTGGACCACTTGGTGCAGTTGTGCACATGAAATCAAATCCCATTTTGCCAAAACCAAATTTTCAATTCGGCAACCAACTAGGCGATCCGCTCGCCGGCAATCTCTGGTATAGCGGCAGCACAGCCTTCAGCCAGGATCCCAACAACCCACTTTATAGACTGCGCATTGAATCATCGGGAGCTTTTCGAGGCAGTTCAATTGGGCAATCGCCGCCCGTTAAGGACTACACCCATAACAATCGCTGGGACATCAACTCACTCACAAAATTGCAATATACGATCTCCGAGCAGGATGTCCTCGGTGTAACTATCGGTATTAACCATACGTTTTTTCAGGTGCCCACTTCTCGCACATCTGCAGCAGCCGGAGTTAACGAAAACCAGCATGATGCGACGGATTATGTCATCGTCAATTACAAACATAAATTCAAACGCTTTTTTGATGAAGGCAATCTGCATTTATTGAATGCTGTTTACTGGGAAAACTTCCACAGCCGCACCGCCTTTGATCCAACACCGGTTATAAACGGTGGTCAACCGTTTCAATCAATATCACCGCAAGCCCTTCGCTTTGACTACATCTTCTCAGCACAAGGAGACCTCAGGAAGACTTTTCACAAAACGCATTTCTTGAAGTTGGGCTTTTTGAGCGAAGCACGTCCTGTCTACACAGACTATAGCGGCACATATTTCAATAACGATCCAACCAGCACTACTGCCCCTTATGGAGCTGTTATCAGTCCATTCACAAACGCTCCTGGTGGGCCGCAATTCACAAAAAATATGGGCAAATTCCATGGATTTCGTTATGTGCAAAGTGGCTATTTTCAAGATACCTGGAGACCGCAAACAGGAATTTTGAAACGCTTAACTGTTGATGCTGGCGTGCGCGTCGATGTTTATCACGGCGTATTCGGAAACACCATGCAAGTTGCAGATGCAATTGCAAGTATTCCCGGCGCTACGCCATTCAATCTTCAACCGTTCCAAACCCAACGAGTAACTGATGCGCAGGTAAGCGGTCGATATGGTGGATCTTTCGTCATCGACAAAAATACGGTTATCAGAGGTTCTTATTCAGATCTGTTCATGCCACCAAATGTCGATATATTTTCGACACCACCAAGCGTGGCTGGAGGGCTCGTGAATGGCTATTACAATGGCCTCGTAGAAAATGTTTATAACGGAACTGTAAGACCAATGCGAGCGACACGTGGGCATTTGATAGACACTAGCCTCGAACGCCAGATCGGCCCGCGTTTTGTAGGCAGAAGCAATCTCTTCTACAAAACACTCGAAAATTATGGTGACTCGGGTGTGATTGGCAACACCACTTTGTACAACCGCCAGAGCGTGGACAAGCAAGAAGCCTACGGTATTGAAAATCGCTTCGACTTGAAACCAGACAAACGCGGGTACGGGTGGAACGGCTTCGTTTCAAACACTATAGCTGTAGCCTATCTGAGAGGCTCTAAACAAGTGATAGGCGGCATATACAACATTCAAACTACACCGGTTGAAGATAAGTATCCGGATCACGACCGCCGCATTTCTATGAATGCCGGTTTAGGCTATACAACCAGATTTGGCTGGTGGACGTTAGCAGATTTTCAATTTCTCAGTGGCTTACAAAACGATTTGCCTGTGCCGCCATACGCTCCGCATGCTAGCCGTACACCAGTTCTTGCCACCTTCAATTTGAGCACCGGTTACAAAATACCTCAAAAGTTAAAGAGGAGTCATCCATATCTTCCGGACGCTATAGATTTGCGCATCCAGAATGTCTTAAACAATCGTGAGGCGACGAACTTAGGCAGCCCGTTTCAAGGAACGCGCTTTCTCTTGCCCTTTAACTTTCTTGTAGGTTGCAGCTGGAACATAGGCAAAACAGTGCCACAGCTGGGCTCTGCTTCCCAGCAAAAACCAATCTAGATTTCGTCTAACGTATCCTGAAAACTTAGTAATAGTAGTCAATGGTAAACTAGCCAAATCGTTCTGGCGGTGGTTTAAGTGCAATCTATTCGAATCGGCTTCCAAGGAAAGCGTGGTGCCTTCAGTCATCGCGCCTGTCTTGTTTTTGTGCAAGAGAGTTCTGTTGCGCACGAAGTCGAATTTGTTTCGCTTAAAAGCTTCGAAGAAGTGTTCAACAGTGTTGACGCTGGTGAAATTGATTTCGGTGCAATTCCGTTGGAAAACTCTACCGTTGGTTCGATACTAGGCAATTACGATTTTCTCTGGAAACTCAACGTCGCAATTGAGGGAGAAGTCCTTTTGCCTGTTCGCCACCAGTTAATTGGTTTTGCTGGAACTGATACCAATAAACTGCAAGCAATATATTCGCATCCCGCGGCACTCGATCAATGCAAAAGCTTTCTGAGATCATTGCCAGAAGCAAGAGCAGTTCCATTTTGGGACACGAGCGCTTCTGCACTCTTTGTGAAAGAATCAGGCAATAAACATCTTGCCGCAATAGGTTCCGAATACGCAGCCAATGAAGCCGGGTTGGTTGTGTTAAAAGAGAACGTCGAAGATCACGAAGGCAACAACACCAGATTCGGTATCATAAGTAAAACAGGCAGAATTGACTTTAGTGTCCCCAACGGTAACGGCAGAAGAAAGTTTCATTCGTTGAACTCCGAATTCGCTGGTTACTCGAAACCATACAAGGTGACATTTGCCGTGCAACTAGCTCATGAACCTGGCTCATTGGCAAGATTACTAGCTGCGATCTCGGAACTTGGTATAAACCTCACCAAGATAGAATCTCGACCGATAGCAGAAAACCCCTGGCACTATCGATTCTTTATTGATTTTGAATTGTCATCCAGCGAAAAGGATGCGGTCTTGAGAGAAGTTCTGGTATCACATTCAGAAGCTCATAAGTTTCTTGGCAGATATCAAAACTGGAGCGAGCCAAAAGAGTCACAGCCACAATTAGAAACACCAGTAGAAGTAAAAGAAGACTCTAGAGATCTAGTGCACAGTGACAATGACTTGACCCTTCCAATAAAAACTGTGCCCGTCGGTAGGCAGGAAATCGTATAAGTCGGCTTTTACTGTATAAGTGCCAGGCTTTGAATAAACGTGAGTTCCAGCAGGATGGTTTGGGCGGTCTAATGGTTTTACGTCACGAGGGGAGGCATCTCCTTCGCCACTTCCATCACCCCAATCTATGGAGAAGCCTTCACCCCATTTGTTTCGTGTCTTATTTCTATCTTCGAAAGCTTCCCAAGCGTCTTGCAATTCCTTTGGTTTTACTATCCGCACAGCAAGCGGAGCCTTGCCTTCTGTGTGATCGAGCGACAATACATCTTTCAAAGGTGGATGCGGAGTAAAAGCGCATGTAAGTGGGGGCATTAAGAACGCACCTAAAGCACACAGCGCCATCGCCTTATGAAATTGCAGCTTCATGCTTAAACCTCGGACTAAACCTCTAGTGAGCTATTCATTTTAGCGCGCTTGCTGGTTTGGTATTACCTGATTGCTTTCTTTCGTTAACGGGAGCCATACCGTCTAGAATGTCGATCGCCATGTGAACATCGTTTAGTTTGATAAGTGACATGAGTGGTGTTTCTTTGTACCCCTTCTCAAATTCAATTTGGACATTTTCGGGTTTTAGCCGCTCGATTTTCGATGTATCGAGACGTTTGTGCTTCTCTCCTTTGACTCCCATAATAGCCACCGGCAGCAATCTAGAATCTATACCCAATCTATAAACGCCAAGCGATACCTTTTGCATTTATTCACTTAGATGTACATCGCGCAAAAAAGCAGCTTTATTAGAGGCAAGGCAGTCAGCGCCGGCAAATTTTATTTCGCGTAAGGGGCTAGTAGTCTTTAAAAATTCAATTGGCCGGGGTGCTATAACCGGCGCGCCGCATCTCTCCCACGTATCGAGATCATCCCAAGATACTTTCCTGGACTTTCGATTTACAAGCTGCACTCGAGTATATGGTTCAATCGCAATCAATTCCATGGACTGCCTTACATCAACGCATTTGAAGCGTCCCGGCTTCATTGTAATGATCATAGGGCCGGTATATCCAGAAAATTGCTCAATGCGATATGCATAGTTGTCGCCACTGTAAGCCGGCGCTGTTATTGCTAAAACAGCAAAGACTACTAGAACACTAAAGACAGAGAAGTATCGTCCAATCATATAGTTTGCGTACCGCCTCTGGCCGTGCATTCTAGCGCGACGGCGGTGTTAAAACTATTGTTTCAATCTCACTTCTGTGTGGTGACTTTGTCCGTTGGTGACATATCCTTCCTGATTAATATCCTTCGAGCGGAGAGTGCACAAGAGTATAAGCTCGCTGAAAATCTGTCTGAGCTAAGGTCTTTTTACCGAGCTTGGTGTATGCCATTGCTCTCGTTCTCCAATTCATCGCGTAATCCGGTCTCAACTTTATTGCTGTGGAAGCCGCATCAATCGCCTTTTGATATAGTTTTTGCGCCAAATAAATGAGGGCAAGATGTTGATAACAAAAACTCAAATATGTGCGCGCATCATCAAACTCGGAAATTGGTTCCTTGCTAGTTTTGCTGCGCGGATTGAGCTTAATGGATGTGTTGAAATCGCTTATCGCTTTCTCGTTTTCTTTGCTATCCATGTAACAGCGGCCGCGGTGATAGTAGGAAACAAAATCGCCCGGATTCTTTTTGATCTGGTCACTGTATTTCTTGATCCACACATCCGGATTTCTGGAATCGTGTACGAGAAAATCAGGCGTTCTGTCAAGATCTTTGGCGTCTTTGGCAAACATTGCTGTTTGAAAAGACAGAAGCAAGCAAAACAGCAATGCAAAACGAATTTTCATCTTCTCATGGCGAGACTGCTACAACCGGAGGCATCTCTGCCCGAACTAGTTCGGTCACACTCAAATCTAAATCGCAAGGATACTTCTCACCTAGCAATGTGTAGACATTTTGTAGTCTCAATCTGAACTGCTGATCGAAAACGGAATCGTGCGCTGAGTTATTCGGCTCCCCAAACCACCAGAACCAGTCACTTCCTTCCGCAGCATATATTTCTTCCCAAGCTTTCTTCTGGGTATCCTCTGAAACAGAAGTCTTCTTCAAATATTCAACAAGGAAGTTGCGGGTTTCACCTAGCAAATCCCAGGCTTTGTTTTTGAACGGATCGCCAATCCAAATGTGAAAATCAGAGCCAATCCAAGAACCACTATGAACGTTATAGAGTTTCGCCGTGGGAGGATTTCTCTCGAGATAATCGCTCACCGTACACACTCTAAATGTGCTGTCTTCAGAAAGCCTTCGATAGAGTTCTCGCAAAAATGGATTGCCATCCAGTTCATAAGTTTCCCAACAATTCTCGCCATCGAGAGCAATTACAACTACGCCCTCGCGATCCCAATTGAATAGCTTTTGCTGTACATGTTTAAGACGCATATACATTGCCGTTGCTGCTTCGGTCACGCCTCTAGACCCATAGGAGAAACTGAGTTCGTTTGAAAGAACAACTTCGCGAAAGAATATGGTTACCTTTTGATTCCCCACAAAAAAGTCGTAGGGTTGGCACAATATTTCAGCACTGTTGAGATTGCCGTGTTCGTCCCGAAAAATATAATTACCGGTGGTGCGGGATAAAATTGCTTCGTCCAACACTACCCATTGCACACCTGTATTAGCAATCAGTTCAAGTGCAGCAGGACTGCATGCCATTTCCGACGGCCACATGCCGCGAGTCTTTCTTCCCATTGCTTTTTCATACGATTTCAGACCAGCTTCCAATTGATGGATCGCATCTTCTCGGTGGAAATAAAGTTTCTTAGGCAAACTGCTTAGTGGATTGGATAGTTTTGCCGCATTTGAATCTATCAATAGCGGCAATATTGGATGGTAGTAGGGGGTGGTTGTAACTTCAATTTGTCCCTTCTCTTGATGTTCTTTGTAAACAGGCAAAATTTGACGCATAAGCTCTCGCTGCATCTCTATGATGGATTCCCGCTGTCCTACGGTGAAGTTAGACCCTTGCTCAATCAGTTCTTTAAGTCCTTTGATGCGATCGCGCCATAATGGATCAAACCAGGCAAGGTTCATCCACGTTGCCATATCCGCGAATTCTTGGTTGCTAAAATCATGAATGATGTGATCGAAAGAACGCCCTGCTTCAATGCAAGCCGCACGCTTTTGATAGAGTCGAAGATAGGGTGCGTGCACAGCGATTTGCCGATGGTAATTGGCATGGAATGATTCCGTAAGCAGATAAAGCTTGTCCGCATCTGTGTATGCAGTAAGCGTCTTGCAAGTAAGCAACAACTGCTCATCTACGGCATTGTGGTGCGCGTAATCTTCTATTTGTTCGATCAGCGATGGTACCAAATTGAATGTTTGCTGAATTTTTGGAAAATCATCCAGAATCTCAACCATATCTAGATAGTCTTTGATGGCATGCAATCGCACCCATGGCATTAGATATTGCCCCGTAAGCCGATCTTTGTAGAGCGGCTGGTGCATATGCCAAACAAAACAAACCGATAAATGCTCTGTCAACTTCCAACCTCACGTAATTGTTCTGCTAACGCACCAACCACTTCCGCATGGATAAGGGAATTGGAGGCGATTATGTGACCTTCGAATAGATTGAACTCTTTGCCGGAAAGATCAGTTACTTTGCCACCTGCTTCTTCGACAATCAAACTCGCAGCAGCGACATCCCATGGCGATAACTTCCTTTCCCAAAATCCATCTAGCCTGCCAATGGCTACAAAGCAAATATCCAGAGCGGCAGCACCATCGCGCCTAACGCCATGAGACAAATTTGTGAGCGTTTTAAACTGTTCCATATTAGTTCGTTCTGCTTCAGCCGTATTTGGTGGGAAACCCGTTGCTAAAAGGCTCTCTTCCAGACGCGACACAGAAGATACGTGAATTTCTTCATCGTTACAAAAAGCACCGCCGCCTTTTTCCGCCCAAAACAATTCGTCTGCCACTGGATTTAAGACCACGCCTAACACACGTTCGTTGTTTTCAACTAAACCAATTGAAACACAAAAGAAAGGATAGCCATGCGCGAAATTGGTAGTGCCATCTAATGGATCAATCACCCAAAGACGACTAGATTTTTGTTTTGACGCGCCGCTTTCTTCTGCAAGAATCTCATCGTCTGGAAACTCGGAACGAATAATTTCAAGAATTAGGGCTTCCGAAGCTTTATCGACATCGGTTACCAGATTAAATGGGCTCTTGTAATCAATCTTGTGCTTGTCTCCGACTCTCTCAAGAATCAGTTTGCCGGCCTCAAGCGCCGCTCGGAAAGCAGTCTTTCTCTCTTTTCTCAAAGGATCACCAAATAAGTATCCGTGTCAGTAGCACCGGAAGGCGAAAACACGCCTCCAGTGTACTAAAAACTACACTAAACAGAAATAATAATAGTTAAGTCAGGAGCGGAATACATTGACGGTTGGACGCTATTCGGATTATTCTTCAGTTTATACACGTAACTTTGCGCCCTGAGGTTCTCAATAACATGCCGGCTATCGACACAATTATTATGAGGTTATGTTAGGGCTGGCTCCAAGAACCCGAAAGTTTTCGATGCCAGCGCAAGAGCGTTGGCATTTTGTTTTTCTAGACTCATGAACGACGAAGAGAAAACATCCGAAAAAAACCAGAGAAGCCGGAGAAATCCGAAACTGATGGCAACGTAGTAGAGGAAGACAGTAAAGCAAAGCCAGAAGAAGAAACGACCAAGAAAAAAAGCGTACCTAAAGATAAGGTAGAGGAAGACATGAGCGTAACGAAGGCCTACAGCATCAATAATCCCCAAACGGACTTTCCAATGAAAGCCAATAGCGCAGTGCGTGAGGTGGAAACCCAGAAGCGTTGGGATGAGATCAATGTCTATCAGCGCAGTGTTGAGAAGCGCAAGAACGGACAAAAGTTTGTGCTGCATGACGGCCCACCGTATTTGAGCTCCGCCAAGATACACATCGGCACAGCCCTGAACAAAATATTGAAAGACATAGTAACTCGCTACAAAGCACTGCGAGGCTACTATGCACCTTACGTTCCAGGCTATGACAGCCATGGTTTGCCAATTGAAACTGCCGTTCTAAAAGATGTGAAAGGAGGCAGACATGCCCTTTCGCCAGTTGAGCTTAGGAAACGTTGTCGAGAATTTGCTCTCAACAATCTCAAAGGGCAGGAAGCCAACTTCAAACGGCTTGGCGTCTGGGGCGATTGGGCAAACCCATATATAACACTTGATAAGCACTTCGAAGCAGCTCAATTGCGTGTATTCGGAGAAATGGCTGCAGCCGGTTACCTGTATAAAGGTCTCAAATCTGTATATTGGTGTACTCATTGCGAAACAGCGCTTGCCGAAGCCGAAATCGAATACGCGGATCACAAATCGCATTCTATATACGTCAAGTTTCCGGTAGCTGAATCATCAGTTTCAAAACTGCCTAGGTTTGCGCAGGGCAAACCGGTATCGTTCGTTATATGGACGACGACACCCTGGACTCTGCCAGCCAACCTTGCTGTCGCCCTGCATCCCGAATTCGACTACTCCTTTGTAGAAACGAAGGAACACGGTGTGTTAGTTGTCGCTACGGACTTGGTGCAAGACTTCCTTTCCAAAGTTGGAATAGATCCGGCTGATGTCACCACACTTGGTACCGTTAAAGGCGCCACTCTTGAATATGTCGATGCTAGGCATCCGTATGCAGATCGCAACAGTCTCGTCATTCTTGGAACCCACGTCACACTCGAAGCTGGTACAGGCGTCGTACACACTGCTCCAGGGCATGGTCCTGAAGACTTTGAAGTTGGAGCAAAGTACAATCTAGGTGTCTTATCACCAGTAAATGAACGAGGCATCTACACTGAAGAAGCCTTGCAGTTTGCCGGCCAGCATTATGAAAAAGCGCAAGAAGCAATTCTCAACACCCTAAGAGAAAAACATGCTCTTTTGCATAACTCCAGTTACACACATTCGTATCCACATTGTTGGCGCTGCAAAAACCCAGTTATCTTTCGTGCCACCGAACAATGGTTTGCCTCCGTTGATGGTTTTCGTGCCCAGGCGTTGAAAGCGATCGATGAAGTGCAGTGGCTGCCTAACTCTGGGCGTAATCGCATCTTCAACATGGTGGAGAACAGAGCGGATTGGTGTATAAGCCGGCAACGTTCCTGGGGCGTTCCTATACCAGTGTTCTATTGCGATAAATGCAGAACACCCATCATGAACGCAAAAACAATCAACAAAGTTGCTGATATCTTTGACGAAGAAGGATCAGACTCCTGGTGGGAAAGGGATGCCGCCTACTTCCTAGAAAAAGGCACAAAGTGCGAGAAGTGCTCGGCCACTGAGTTTACAAAAGAAACAGACATCATGGATGTGTGGTTCGATTCAGGCACTTCGCATGCTGGTGTTTTGGATGTACGCCCCGAGTTAAAAGGAACTCCTTGTGAAATGTACCTGGAAGGAAGCGATCAACACCGTGGTTGGTTCCAATCTTCTTTGCTTACAAGTGTTGCCACAAAGGGCCGTGCACCTTACAAAATTGTTTTGACTCATGGATTTGTAGTCGATGAAAACGGTCGCAAGATGTCTAAATCTGTGGGTAACGTCGTTGATCCGGATGCTGTCATCAAAGAATATGGTGCTGATGTTTTGAGGTTGTGGGTTGCATCTGTCAACTACACAGACGACATTCCAATTGGCAAAAATATGCTTGCCCAATTGGCCGATGTTTATCGCAAACTGAGAAACACCGTTCGGTATTTGTTGGGCAACTTATACGATTTCGATCCAGAGAAGGATGCAGTACCGTTCGATGAATTGAAGGACATAGACCGATTTATTCTGCACAAACTCCACGAAGTTGTAGATGAAGTTCTAAATGACTTCGATCGCTATGAATTTTTCAAATACTACCAAGTGCTTCAAAATTTCTGCAACGTAGATTTGTCGAGCTTCTATTTTGATATAGCAAAAGATCGTCTCTACACTTCCGCACCAAAATCTCTCAGTCGCCGATCGGTTCAAACAGTATTGCAAGAACTGCTTCGAATAATCGTTCATTTATTGGTTCCAGTAACTCCGCACATGGCGGAAGACATCTGGAATTACATACCTGAAAAAGTGAAGAAGAGCTGGGGAGCGGAAGAAAGCGTTCTGCTTAGCGATCTTCCTACATTGCCGGCAAGTTATTTGAACAAGGAACGCTCCGAATATTGGACAGATCTGATCAAAGTTCGTGGTGTTGCAAACAAAGCACTTGAACAAGTAAGAGCGGCAAGAAAAATCGGTGCCTCTCTAGAAGCGCAAGTCGATCTAACCATAGAAGATGCTGCCCTTCGTTCTAAAGTCGAATCGTTAGGCGATGAACTTGCGGCATTCTTCATCACTTCCCAAGCAACCGTTGGCAAAAACCCATCAGGCGAAGTTCTTGCCGAAATAAGCGAAGAAGGCATCACCGCCAACGTTCGCCTTGCCGCTGGCAAGAAGTGCGTACGCTGCTGGAAATACCTAGAATCCGTAGGCACTAACCACGACCACCCTGAACTATGCACTCCGTGCGTGGAAGCAGTTAACGCTTAAGGCTAAGGGCTAATTGGGCCGCTTATATAATCGAGCTGGTTAATGTAACTTGTCAGCAGCTTGTGCTTCGTGTTCGGCGGCCTTAGCGTCATGCCGTGCTGCTTGCGCAGCATGGTGTTCAGCTGCATCAACATTTCCCTTTTCAGCACTTCGAACCGCTTTAGATTCTTGAATTTCGGATTTGCGTTGTTGGTCAGCGGACTCGTCCAACCGGGTTTCAGCATCCTTCGCGAAAGCTCCAGCAACCGTGCCGGAGAAAGCTATAACAGCGAACAGAGCTAGTGCGATTTCTTTCTTCATGATGTCCTCCAGAAGATGCATGTGGCGGACTTTTTTTAAGTCTGCCGGTAGGCCATTCGGACGCACCTAATGGCTAAAAGATGCAATAATTTCTAAAATTTAAGGCCTAATGCGACTTTTCCCGCTTATTCAAATACGTAGTCTTCGCGCTTATAGACTTCGGTGAATCCTATCTTTTCATACATCGATACGGCCATATCGCGAGCATAAAGCGAAATGGGAATTGAGTGCTTAGAGAAGATATCGTCGATGGTCGCTTCCATAATTCTTCTACCGAAGCCACGATTACGAAATTGCATAAGCGTACTAACACCGTTGATCATGGCTACACCAGAATCGACAAAATAATAGGCGCAGCTTACAGGTTTCTCTTTGAGATATCCCAAAAGGAGAGTCTGCTTTTCCGAATCGAGCATATTACGAAAATGCAATTCTACGAAGTCCGCAACTTCTCTAGTCGGACAATAAGGATCATTGAAAGGAACCATAAATTCGGCCAATCGTTTTGCGTTGTCTACAATTTCTATTCTGAAGTTATCGTCGCCCGAAAAACCAGATCCAGAAAAACCAGAACCGGAAACACCAGATCTAGATTGGCTCGCTATCGGCTTTCTTAAGGCCATTGCCTTTACACGATTTATTTGAGCCGGCGCACAAGACAACAATAACTTCTTCACCTTCTCAGCTTCATTAGTAAGCACTCCAACTCGCCAGGACATCATGGCTTTATTCGCCCACTTAGCGATCGTCTGTTTCATTCGTTCTGGCAAAGCTGGCGAACTACCATCAGCGCGTAAAACACCGTTAAACCATGTTGTCAGGAATGAGGATGAGACTTCAGTGAGCACAATATCTTCATTGATTGCAAAACCCATATGTCCATCCATAGGGCGATATTCGTTTATGTAATTGCATTCGATCTGCTTCGCCAGCTCACCATCAATAACAGCGTCGGATATGGCGTTTAAATCGTTCATCCTACTTATCTTGCGATTCCAAATTATCTTGTAATTGCGAATTATCTTGCATCATTTGCGTTTTGAAATAGCGAATTACGATTTCGGTTGAAGCGAAGTTGAGAACTGCAACTATAACTAACACAACTGCCATGGAATCTCTCGAAGAAGAGACGAGCATATTGGGTCTGTTTATCAAAAACGGCAAAACATAAATCCAGGCAACGCACAGTAATGCAACAATAAAGAATGCCACTTGGAACCGTCGCCAGACTCTAGTCATTCTATCGCAGTAAACGCGATTCTCTTCGGCAGGTTTACGGGAAAGCATCGTTTCTCCTTGTTGCAATAATGCTACACAGGAAATCGAATTTGTGCTAGACCTAAGGAGATTCTCCAAAACTGGCAAGCATCAATTGCGCCACCAGCCTGTTACCTGTATCCGTCAAATGGACGCCATCGATCGTTAAAAGCCCCTCTTTCCAGTCAAGCGGATTGTTGGCAGCCAGGAAGTTCTGAAAACCTTTTCGAAGATCGCAAACAGGCACGTTGAACGTTTGTCCGATCTCCCTAATGGTTTCGGCGGCTTGATCTAACTCTGGATCAAGCTTGTTTTTACCAGCAGTTCTCTCGCCGATTATGCTTGGTGTGCAGAGCAGAACTTTCGCCCCCTTCTTTTGCGCCTCCAGAACCATGAACTCGACCTGATGACGATATTCCTCCATCGGCGTGCCCTTATGAACTTCACGTTCCCAAACGTCGTTAATACCTATATATATGATCACTATGTTTGGACGCCTGGCAAGAACAGTTTTATCGAATCGCCGCATTAGCTGTGCGGCAACATCCCCAGGACAACCTGCATTGAAAACTGTAATGTAGTTTTTGCCGTGGTCACGCTCTACCACGCGTTTGAACAAAGTTATAAAACCATTGCGCCTGCTTCCACCGTACGTGATGCTATCACCGGCAAAAACAATTCGAGCATTCGGTTGCAGTGTCAGTTGACTCGCGGCATACATTGGACTGCAAATACTCCCTTGTATTATTAAGGCGGTCAAAATCCTAACAATTCTGCGTCCCACTTAGATCAAACCTCACCGAAATGGTCACTGGCTAAACGAATCCGCTCGGCAAGTAAGCTAATGCCCACGGTGACAATTATCATCAATGTGCTGAGTGCATTTATTTCTGGGCTAACACCAAATTTTACCAGGCTGTAAATGCGTAAGGGTAAAGTTGTACTTCCTACTCCAGCCGTGAATTGCGTAATAACAAAGTCATCCAAAGAAAGTACGAATGCAAGCAAACATCCGGCGATAATTCCGGGCCAGAGCAAAGGCAAAGTTACTTTCATGAATGCCTCTACAGGTGATGCACCAAGATCCTGAGCTGCTTCTTCCAATGATGGATCGAGTCCTTCTAAACGTCCGACCACGGTAAGAGTGATATAGGCTATGCAAAAAACTATGTGAGAGACGATCACGGTAGCAAGACTAAGTGAAAGTCCAATAGATACGAACAACATAAGAGCTGAAACCGCAGTTGCTACCTCCGGAATGATGATAGGCAAAAGCAGAAGTCCACGGTAAACACCTTTGCCAAAGAATTGCAGACGCGATAAACCCACAGCCGCCATCGTTCCCATCACACCTGCACAGACGACGGAAATGATGCCAACTGTAAGGCTGTTTGCGAGCGCTTGCGCCAATGAGAAATCTTGGAACAAAACCCGATACCAATCTAAAGTAAACCCAGTCCAACGCACTGCCAACTTTGATTGTTCAAAACTGAAGACGATCAAAATAACAATCGGCAAATACATGAATGCATAGATCAGCAAAGCAATTGCATCAAGCCATTTATTTTTCGCCAGCATGGTTAACCAGTAGCTGCTGAAGCAAGCATGTTTTGCATTTCTCGAAGAGGAACGAGATCTCCTCTCTTGGATGCTACTTCTATACCCTGTTCTAGGGTGGCAATCATTTCCTTCTTCTTAGACATCCCTTCATAAGCTTTAGCTAGAGCTTGATATGCAACCGTATGCATTGGCTTCACTTCAATTGCTTTTTGCAAGTAGGGAACTGCATCAGAAAATTCTTGCAGCTCAACAAGACAACTTCCATAACCATAATTTGCAAGCAAGTCTTCAGAATCTATTCCAAGCACTTGCTTGAACATGTTCATGCGATCTATTACCGCTTGTCGAGTTTGTTTTGATTCTTCTTCTTTTTTCTTCGCTACAGTCGCCTCTCTAGCAGCCAACTGCATGCGAATGCTCATGGAAATAGCTTTTTCTTCTTCCGCTTTATCTTTGTCGCCCTTTTGCACATAGAAGACGGACAAATTAGTATGCGCCATGACGGAATCCGGATTGATGGCAGCCAAATGCTCCATCAACTTTATCGCTTCATCGAGATGGTCTCGCTTGGAGAGAATAACGCCAAGGGTTTCGTATGCATCTTCAAATTTGGGATTCAAGCGCAAAGACTTTCTCAATAAAGAAACCGATTCAGTTTCTACATTAGCTACCGCCTCAGTTTCAGGTTCTGTCGGGTAGAGAGCGAGCGCTTTATCGTAAAAACGTTTGGCACGTTCTTCAGTAGTTTCTGCTTTTAGAAAAGGCAATAACGCGATGGTCAAATCTGTTTTGGAATCAGCTATCTCTGCCTGTAATTTCTTTCCCACCACTCGCCAATCTCTCTTTACGAGCGCAAATCCAATCAACTTGTTCAATGTAGAGGAGTAGGCGTTGCTCTTTAGCCAACCTACTTCCTTGCCTTCCGAAACTATTTTGCTGTCGATTGGCAATGCAGTTTTTAAATTGTCGCCAAAAACTACACCAACAATTGCGCGTGATGGTGAACCCTGACTCTTCACACGCGCCAGAACTTCTTGGCCAAGGAAACAACCTTTGGTGAAACTGGCAACGGTTTCCTCTATTCCCGTTTCCGGCAGTAAAAAATCGAAATTGAAATCCACACCGTATTTCAAAATACCAGCTTCGATGCGAGCTGTTTCAAGACACGGCTCATCAAGTTTTGCAAATCCAAATTCTGCGCATTTCCCTTCTGCAGCCGTGGAGAATTCATTTATATGGGAACGTGATATCCAGAGAAAATATCCGCTTTCTCCGGTAACCGATTTTTTAAAGACGTGCACCGGCACATCCCAAATTACTGTGTCGGTGACGTCATGTTCACAACATTCTTTTGCTTTTTCACATTCGGCTGCAGCGATTGCGTATGGTGCTTCAGGACCTTGAATTGCAAAAAATTCGCCAGTGTTTGTGAGATCTAAAAACTCGACTTTGTCCGCAAACCTGTATTCATCAAAGTGCGCAAGTATCCGATCAATTTGAGTCTTTTCGACAATTATTCGAAAAGACTTGTGGCGTCTGTAAAGATCGAAATTTGCTATGACATGCGCTTTGCGATCCAATAAGCAGGATGATTGACCACAACATGCCAGCAAATTATTCACGTCATTCGTAGTTTGAGACTGCAAAAATCGCGCTGCATCTGGGCCATAAACTTCGATCAATCCATAATTAGAGGCGTGAAAATAGCCACCCCGCTCTCGCAGGGTGGCTAATGTATCTTGCGCTTTCGTTTCGAGCATCGATTGGCTCTTACGGCCCGTTATCCGGTGCCAGTTTTACAGTCCCTGGTTATACAGTAAACGATTGTCCGCAACCGCAACTGCTTTTGGCTTGCGGATTCTTGATGGCGAAACCGCGACCTTCGAGACCGCCATTGAAGTCAAGGGTAGTTCCCTTAAGATAGATGGCACTCTTGGGGTCTACAAAGACCTTAACGCCATGCGCTTCAATCACGCTGTCATTTTCCTGGGCATTATCGAAGCCCAATCCATACGACATGCCGGAGCAGCCGCCCCCACGAATCTCCAGGCGGAGACCGGAAGTACCAGGCTCGTTGGCTTGGAGCTTTTTGATTTCTTCGGCAGCAGCCTCGGTAACACTAAGAAGCTCTGGTGCCGCTGTTTTCGTAACGGTATCTGTCATGGATGAATTCCTCTCTTTTCGCTCGCATAAGCCAAAGGTCAATTCTACAGGCTCATGCAACAACTACTTTAACATATGACAACATCCTTTGCGCAACGGTAATGTTTTATTAGCGCCGCCCAATGCCTACCGATCAGTTTGGCTGAGCGCGAAATATATCAAAGAGCTCCGGTCCGCTCCTCCGTAACCTCCTCGGCACGTCGAAACAGCCATCGCGGATGGTTGCACCAACCTCAAATTCACATTGCCATATATGAAAAATTTGACAGCGATCAACAGGTTTTTATAAGGCACAATGTCATGTGGCCGCAACCCCATGCGAGCAGACTTCATATACTCAGATATGCCTTAGTTACATGATTGAAACTGCCTACAAACCGACTGGCATAACTCAGCTGCCTAAGGATCCCAGCCCGGCGAGACCGCGCTGGAAGAAGCCGTCCACGGCGGTTTTTGCCATTCTCTTTGGCGTTTTGCTCTTCTGCATTTTGCCAGAGCGCATATTTGATTTACTTCATGTAGGCGGGCAGGAGTGCTCGAAACCGGACGTTATAACCGGATTCATTCACCTCAAGAATAAGCCCATCATTTGGACTGCCGAAGGATTTTCGTCCGACTCAACGAATTCAATTGGATTTGTCGATGGTGAACATCAATTGGTAAAGCCATCCGGTGTCTACCGAATTGCGATCTTGGGTGATTCCCTGGTTGAAGGACTGCAAGTCCCACAGAAAAAGCGATTTTCCAATTTGCTTGAACAACAACTCAATGCCAATCGAACTCTTTCAGTAGGAGCGCCTGTCAAATTCGAAGTTATGAACTTTGGCACCAGTGCAGCAAGCACAGGCCAAGAATATTTGACCTTTCTTCGCTATGTAGAACAGTTCAAGCCTGATCTAACCATCCTGTTTTACGATGATGGAGATGAAGACAAAAACCTTCGCAAACCTCTGTTTGCTGAATGGCATCCGCATGTCGTTTTTGGTTTGAGAAACGGTGCACTCACTGCCAGTTGGTGCGATTTTGATTCGTGGCTTCATAGTGCGCAGGCAATGCCGGTTGTGTTATTCGAACGTTTCAGATCAAGTAGCCACCAGTGGGAAACTCTTTTAAGTGCTTTCAATCGTCTTAAAACGAATCCCGCCTTTAAAGACTTTTGTTTGTTGCTCGATAAAATCCATCTCTTGAACGCAATTGAAGATGCTCTTACAGCAATTTTTCCTGTAAACAAATTCGGACCGGACGATTTTCGAAAACCGCAAACGGAAATCAACGCCGAAAGACAATCATTTTGTTCGGCACACGGAATAATTTTCAACGAATCACCAACGAAAGCGATGTCTCGATTTAACGAGCACGATTTTGAGTACGGCACTGATTTGATTTATCACACCCACATTTTGAGTTCCGAACAGTTTGAATTCATACATGAACAAGAAAGCAGCCGCTGGGATGTAACCCTGGCGATTCTCGAACAAATGTCGAAAGAATGTGATCGTGTAGGAAGTAAATTCGCAGTTCTCGGATTTCCGGCACTGAAATCGAAAGAAGGATTTGCATATTCTTTCAAACGGATAACAGATCGCATACCGAATGGCCAAAAAGCTTATGCGAGTGATTTAACCCCAATGTTCGATAATGCATGTCGATCTCGCAAAGAATCTCCGAGGTTCGAATGCCACTTGTCTGAAGCGGGTCATGAAGTGTTGACGAAGGTGCTATCTGATTATCTGGTCCGCAATCAAATCATCACTAGATAGATCTAAAGAGCATTTTATTTGGGTGGGCTCTTTGATGGCCAGATGTGACTAGCTAATTCTTGATAGCCCGTTTACGATCGTGAAAACCAAGTGAAAGACAATATCCCCGGACTCCATTGACAACTATAGCAAGTTATCTCGTTGCGACTAAAGCACGCAGCGAAGACCAACAAGAAATACTTCCACTTACATCGGTGCGCTTTATAGCCGCAGCGATGGTTGTCATGTGCCACATCAACAAATACGGCATCCTGCCTATCGCAGCTATTGATGATGTTCCGCTGGAAGATGGTGTTTCGTTCTTTTTTGTTTTGTCCGGCTTCATCCTTACCTACACATATTTCGCCCGAGATTTTGTTGGCAAAAATCTGCAGCGCTTTTACGCATCACGCTTGGCAAGAATTTGGCCGGCGCATTTCGCTGCAGGAATTTTGGCACTGATTGTTGCGCCATCTTTGATTAGCTTTGTAAAACCCGTCCAGACCGGGCTCATACTCTTTACCAATCTATTCATGCTGCAATCATGGATTCCTCGCCCAGATTTTTACTTCTCGCTGAATAGTCCTTCTTGGAGCATTTCAACAGAATTTTTCTTTTACTTGTGCTTCCCATTTCTCCTGCCCGCGATTAAACGCAGCTGGGTACGCCCACTGTTGCTGACTCTGGGCGCTGCGGCTATTTTTGTCACGATTGCCTCTGTACTTGGAGCGCGCGGTTTCACAGTGCGTAACTACGTACTGTGCCTCTGGCTTGTCTATATAAATCCGGTGGCGCGAATATTTGAATTCGTGATCGGAATGGTTACCGCAAAAGCATTTTTCACCTTTAAAGACAAACTTCAGAAGTTCACTCCGCAGCAAACAACCGCTTGCGAGTTTGCATCGATTGCATTGATCGCAATTACATTTGCGATTTCATTCAACTACTGCAAAATAATTACTGGGGTAATGCCTAGTTTCCTGGGATCTTGGATTCGATATTCTGGATCATCGCCAGCCTTTGCCCTTCTAATTGGTTCGCTAGCGATTGGTAATGGCACACTCGGAAAAATGTTCAACAACAAAATCTGGGTGCACCTGGGCAAGATCAGCTACTCCGTATTCCTATTGCACACAGTTGTGTTCTTTGCTTATCAGGCACATTATTCATCCTTACAAAATCTACCCATCGCTTTGCGAATTAGCGGCTTTATAGCGGTACTACTTGTGTTATCTGATTTGTGCTTCCGATTTATTGAGACACCGTGCAGAGATCTCCTCAAAAACTATCTGCAAGATTTGCCAATGCCTCTCCGCGCACCACAACCAAAACTTGCCATTGCAGACGCACAACAATTCAGCAATGCAGCAAAGCAATCAGCCGAATTAGAAAAGATCAGGTAACAAATAGATCATTGGCGGGATTTATGACTCGCTAAAACATGCGCCAGAAAAGCTACTTCCCTTCAATAGCTTTTCTCACAGAAGCAAGAGGAGCGCTATCGTCGAAGCTTACTGTGGCACCGTTTGTTTTTACACCAAGTTCTAGCCAGATCGCCTGCAGATCTATGGGTTCGGTCTTAACGGCTAATCTATCGTAGAGGTTTTCAAGAACGTGGAGCTTGAGAGCTTTGTCACCAACGGATAAAGCTTTTTCGCCTGTCCAATCAGAAGCAATGTTGCCACCTTTGTTCAAGACTGCGCGTAATGCATCTTCTAATCCATACTGGTTTTTAGTCTGTCGTCGAATCTCTATATCTGCCTTTAAGCAATAGATCGCACCACCCCAATAAATTCTGTGAATTGTGTTGGCGTAATTTAGACCCTTTTGGTCATCTTCTAGCCCTTTTGGACAGCTATCGATCAGATCGCGCCAATAGGCTTCTCGACTTAATATGCCAGTTCTCAATCGACCAATTGGTTCGATATAAGTAGCTATGCCTTCTGCCATCCAATCGCGGGATTCAAATGGGAATGCCAGGTGCATCATTTCGTGAGTCATCATCCAGCTTTGATCCAGTTTGGTTTCAGTTGTTTCAGGACCGAGTGCTAGTTGGATTACTCCACAGTTGGTTTCATGATCATAGTTTGTGTTGCCATAACCGATGCCACCAGTTTCTTTGGCTCGCACAATGATGACAGTATTCTTCAAAGGAAACCGACCATAATACTTTAGTACCGCTCGAATGGCGTCGTTTACGTATTTTCTTAGAGCCTCAGTCGATATTGGAAGTTTACCTTCAGTTCTAACTTCTATCGATGCATTTGCTGTTTTTATTTCGAAGTGATCGCTTGAAGAAGCGCTAGCAACAGTTCCAGTGGTAGTCATCCCTAACCCGAAAGAGACGATTACTAAAATTGAAAAAATGGCAGCCAGGAATTTTCGATTCAATTTAAAAGTCACATCCAAATCTATACATCTGGATTGTCTCCAATGCAACTTCTTACACCGCGCACAATTTCCCACATATATAAGTCAGACAATGCTGGGCCCAATGGACCTCTTGTGAGATCAAGGCAATTTTTTTCGAGATTACTTACTAGGTCGCATCTTGCATGACTAGCTCGATCCAATCCGCCCTGTCCAGGTGGAATTAACTTATGGAAATTCGGATGTGGGTTTTGCAAACCAGTACTCAATGGCACGACTATCACGCTATCCCAACTGCGGTTGCGCGCGTTGGTTGAAATGATAACAACCGGTCTCGGAAGATGTGGATCACCGGGCGCAATCGGATTGACATTAAGCAGCCACAATTCGCCTCTGCGTGGGAACTGTGGCGTACTAGGCGGCAAAACCTGCATCATTTTTTACGGCTATTCTTGAAGGGTTTGCTGGTTAACGCATTCCATGCCCTGGCATCAGCGTTCATTTCGTTGGCGGCAGCAAGGAAATATCTTTCTTCCTCTTGCTCTGCTTTATGCCTCAACCACATTTCCATCGCTTCTTCTACGATGTCGCTCCGGGTGACATTGAGCTTGGCCGCTTCTTTATCAACCATTGTCACCACGCGTTCATTAACGCTGGCTGTGAACTTGCTCTTTCGATCTCTTGAAGTTGCCATGCCGGATTACCTCACAGAATCCAGTCTATCATACCAAATGTCATCCGTCAAAACGCTCTTAGGGTCTACCTTAACGCGATTATCTTACTGGCCGCAGCTATCAACCATGAAGTTATGCGCCTACGCTTATTCTCTACTCACTGCGTAGCGCATCGATTGGGTTGAGTTGCGATGCTCTGCGGGCAGGATAGATTCCAAAGAATAAGCCAGTTGTAACCGCAACCAAACAAGATGCGCACACTGACCAGGCGGTAACTGAAGTTTGGCAGCGCGTAAAGTGCCCTATGGCATAGCTTCCGCATAGTCCAAGAAGAACGCCGACTACTCCGCCAGTGAGTGTTAGCACCATGGCTTCAACAACAAATTGCCACATAATATCCATAGATCTAGCACCAACTGCTTTGCGAATACCAATCTCTTTTGTGCGCTCTGCCACAGAAACCAACATGATATTCATAACGCCAATGCCACCAACGATAAGTGATATCGTCGCCATGCACGCAAGCAAAACAGACATAGCTTCTGAAACATTTCCAGATGCTTCAACCAATTCTTGTTCTGTGCGCAGATAGAAATCATCTCGCCTGGGTGGGCGAATACCATGTCGCAGCCTCAGCAAGTTGGTGATCTGATACTGAGCAGGCAATATGTCCGAGAGAGATTTTGCTTGCACATCAATGAATTGCACCGATTCACCGGTTGCACCATTCAAACCGAACAAGCGATCGTATGCAGTTTTGAGCGGAACATAAATTCGATCATCCATATCTTGAGTTGCTACAACACCCTTTGGAGCAGTTAGCCCAACTACTTCAAAGAACTCACCATTGATCAATATCTTCTTCCCGATAGGACTTTGATCTCCAAACAACAAACTGGAAACGGTGGGTGCAATCACACAAATCATTTGTCCATGATCCACATCTGTCGAGTTGAAAAATCTTCCTGCTAGAGCGCGAATATTTCGGATCTCGAAAAACTCGGGCACTGTCGCTTCAATTGTCGTCCTGGTGTTGTGTGAGCCAAATTGAACCTGTTGAGCGATACTCGCTCCGGGAGCCATATTCAGCACAGATGGGCAAGCTTTGCGAATCGCATCTGCATCAGCAACTGTTAGTGTGGAGGCCGAACCCATCCCTTTTGAAACGCTACCATTTTTCGTTTCTCCAGCGCGAATAAAAAGCACATTCAAGCCTAGTGCATTCATTTGCTTTTCTTCTTCGTCCTTAGCGCCTTGCCCAACAGCAAGCAATGCAATAACTGCCGCCACACCAATAACTACGCCCAGAACGGTTAAAACACTGCGCAGTCGGTTGGCCCGAATCTCGAACCAAGCCAATCTAGCCAGCTCCAAAACATTCATTTAAACGGCCAAATCCCTTTCGATTCGCCACCTTCTTTCTCGAGATAGCCCTGGCTTTCCAATTGAGATTTCGTCAAACCGAGCAACACTGGTTCGTCTGGCTTCAGTCCTTCTAGAACGACAGTGTTGCTTCCAGAAGTAGGGCCTGTGCGAACAGATTTAAAAGTTGGCTGTCCTCCGGAACCTGGCACCAGAACACCCGTTTTGCCATCTTGAGATGTAATGGCCACTGTTGGAATAACAAGAACATTCTCTTGTCTGTCACCAACGAAATTGCAAGATACATTCATGCCAGAAAGAAGCACTCTTTGACTGTCATCATCTAATGCGGCATGCACATCAAATGTGGTGACATTGTTTGTTACCACGGCTTCCGGCGCAATCAGAGTAACATGACCATGAAAAGTTTTTTCTGGAAAAGCATTAGCAACAATTTCAACAGTCTGATTTAAATGCACGTGCTCCATGTCTGTTTCAGCAACTTCGGCGACTAGCTCCAATACTCCAGCTAGAGAAAGAATTGCTCCGCTTGTTGGTTGGCTGCCATTACCGGCAGGATAAACAACGGCACCTTCATCTACGTATCTTTGAGTAACTACGCCATCAAATGGTGCCCTAATTTTGGTGTCGTTCAGTTCACTTTGCAGATAATTTAAATTACCAGCAGCTTGATCGCGGGCTGACTTTGCCACCTGTACATCTTCTGAGCGGGAGCCTGCTTTGAACAAACTAAGTTGTTGCTGGGCACTTTGCAAGTCTGCACGCGCCTGCTGTAATGCCGCCTGCGCCTGAACCAGTTCTTGTTTCGTTTGTTTGTACTGATTTCTACTGAGTTCCGCCGTTGTAACCACGTTCAGTCGCTCTTGATCTGAAATTGCGCCTTCCTTGGCTAGCAATGTGAGCCTGCGTGCATTGGTTTCATCCCGATAGAGAGCGACGTCGGATGAGCGCACCTGGCTTTCGGCCCTGGCTACAGTTTGTTCGGCATATTTGACGATGTTTTCGTTTTTCATTACCTGCGCTTCGGCATTGGCGATTTCTTGCGGTCTATTGCCGTGCGCAACTTTCATGTAATTAGCATCGTTAAGAGCCAATGCAGATCTCGATGCCGCTACTTGGCCAAGCAAATTGCTGTCATCAAGAACAGCCAGAACCTGCCCTTTCTTAACGAGATCGCCCTGTTTAACCAGAATTTGGCTAACTACCCCTGTCATTTTCGGATTGATTTTGACTTGATTGGTAGGTCGAATTGTTCCCGTTGCCGGAATTTTGTAGTCCACCGACGAAACTTTGGCCAGAACTACATTGCGTTTCCATTCAGGGTTAAAGACTGGATCCAACACAAAATGCCAGAGCCCAATACCAAGTATCAACGCGCACCCTATTAGAACGTAAAAGCGCCTTTTGCCCTTCGTCTGCTCAAGTTTATTGCGGTATTCGGCTAGTGCAATTCGATCTTCTAGCATTTTTGTAATCCAGCGGCTTAAGTCAATACTGGTCTAGGTTTATCGCCGAGGACTCCCGCGCCATATTAGCACTCGATACGCTTAAGAAAACGAATCGAATATAACTTGGCCCAGATCTCCAAGCAATTTGAATACTTCCATAACCAGATCTGCGTCCACGGTATCGAACGAAGCTGGCTGTGCCAGGAAGATTCCAGCATCAGACTTAATGATGAGCTCACTAAATTTTGAGCATCGATACAAATTCATAAGAATGTCAGCCACACCCGGATATTGCGCAAATTGATTAGCCAACTCGCTGTCGTTATAACTAGCAACAAATGTTTTATCCAAAACAGGATGCTGTAACTTTTGCCCACGTGGTTCAAACAAAATAAGTCGTAGTATTTTTGCCATGAATCCCTTGCTGTGCCTTGCCGAAATATTTAAATGCAAGAGCGAGCCACCGCTTGCTGAAGGATCATCTATCACTTTCGTCTCAACGAAATAATTGAGTCCAAATGGAAAGTTCGGTTTAAAAGCTTCCACTGAAACCGGGAAACCAAGCATGATTCCCTTTATAGAAATATCGACGCGGTCGGTCGGGACTAATCGTCCTTCGATGTACTCCGCTATGCGATTTATCTTGTCCTCACGATCGGTCATGATCGGCCCAAGAGATTATTGATGTTCCCGTCCACTGGCGGCACCTTACGGTTGATACGAGTCTAGATCTTTTTCCGTGCCAGCACCAAATCCGGTGGCACTTTGTATTTTCTTGGCGTCCGCTTTTATTTCTTGCTTTGCGTCATTCTCAACTGTCGTATCAAGTCTATTTTCCATTTCGCTTACAGATGATTCAGGAGTTCTTTCCGGACGGGCAGTAGCTGCAGCAGTTGGATCCACTTCCACATCAGAAGTCTTCGCTATTGGTTTTGCCTGAGCTGCCTTAATCGCTGTCGAATCAGTTTCAACTGGTTTCTTCGCTACTGGTGCGACATCAACTGTTTTCTTCGAAACCGGTGTAACATCATCTACTTTCTCTTTCTTTGCCGCCGGTTTCGCACTTACTGTTGGCGGAGCAGGCTTCATCGTTTCTGGCTTGGATCGCTTTGGTTCAGCGCGTGGTTTTTCTTCATCTGCCGTTTTTTCTGGTGCGGATGATTCTGGTTCCTTGGCCATTTCTTTTTGGATTTGATCGATTAGTTTTTTGGCTTCACGAACAAATTCGCCTTCCGGTTGCAGGGCTAGAGCTCTTTGCAGAAGCGCCTCAGCCGGAGCAGGGTGATGACTCTTAAAGTAGATGCTTCCCAATCGATAGTAGGCATCTGCCATGCTTGGGCAAACGCCGATCGCTTGAATGAATAGTTTTTTGGCCTCTTCCGGCTTGCCTTCACTTTCGTATGCATTGCCCATGTTGTAATAGGCCGAACAAAAGGTCGGATCTACCGTTACAGCTTGCAGCCATTTATCTTTTGCTTCATCAAACTTCTTTTGCGCATAAAGCACGGTACCTAATCCATTCAGCGTAGTGGGGCGATTGGGTTTGAGGGCAAGGGCTTTCAAGAAAGCATCCTTAGCCTTTGAATAAGAATGCTGGGCAGCATAAATCACACCCAAATTGCTCCAAGCCTCTTCAATTCTTGGATCAGCTTCAATGGCAGCCTTATATTCGATTACTGCCTGGGTGTAATTGCCCTGATGATGTATCTCAATGCCCCTGTTGTAATGTTCGATTGCTGCTTTTGAGTAAGGCGCTTGAGGACCTGGTGCAGCTTGCGCTGCTGGCTTCGAAGCGGGATTGACATCTGCCGGATTCGCTGCTGCTGAGCCCGTATCTGCCGCCACTAGCGCGTATACGCTTGAGTTAGCCAAAGTAGGCCCACAAGCTACGCAACAGCAGACTAAGATAGCCACCATCTGCACTACAAAATATTCGAACAAGCTATTTTTCACTGGAGCCTTAGTAATGGCGCCTTTGCAAGCGCAGCACTAGATCGGAATCGGTGTTTCATTATAACCCAATCGTTTAGGAGCCTGCCCTGTCAGCTTCTCAGCAGATTTATGTATCCGAAAAGTTCACTAATGACGAGTGTCGCAAATTTTTGTCCATTAGGTCTGGCTGACAGTGCATTAAAAGCGAAACAGGGCGTGGTTATACGTGGTTTCCACCTTGCTGGTTTTCTATACTGGGTTTAAGCTAACCAGGAATAGATTATTGGCCCTAAAAAGATCAATATCAAATTTCTCAGGTTGGCAACGACTTCAAGGCTATGACTTTAGGCGACTCTCCACCAGTAAACTTTCCACCAAACCAACTAGAGGCAGCTCGCCTTCCCAGTTTGGATAGTCTCGAAGTCCCGGAACGGGGCTTGGGAGCACCTCCTGGCTTGCCATTGGGCGGAGTTACTGGTTTTCATACCGCCGAACACCCGGATGTTGGACCGCCAGCTCGTTTGTCCCAAGTATCTTTCACATCTTCCTTTAAACCTGGTGCCGCCGGTTTTGATGTCGGTAAAGATTTTATAGATAACGATGATCTGGGAACTGGAGCGAACGGTCGCGACAACAACACCGATCAAATTGGTGCAACGGATGATGCAGATCTTGTCGCACGCGATCCAAACGAACAATTGAAACTGAAATTCCGCGTTGGGCACAAGGATGGTGATCCACCGGCTGATTACAAAATGGATGCAGACGGTAACTTGATACCACTGCATGATGAAACGAAAAAACATGCAGGCAGCAGCGATCTCGTTGTTGAAATGACGGATGACAGTGCAGGCCGCAACGTAGATAACTTAAACGCAATGCGCAGAATTGAAGCACAACAAGCTTATGCTGCGTTATCAGAGCGATATCATCTTGCCGGCATGGAAGCTCCGCCTGAAATTATTCCGCCAGATATTCCAAGACCAGCTCCAACAGTTCGAACCGCAGGAAATAACGACTACGGACCAGTTAATACCGGTGGCAACCAGGGTGGTAACGGCAGTATGTTTGCACCACCACCACAAGCAGATGGCAGACCGGCATCACTTGCATCAACCGCGCCGCGCAATTTTGATCCTGGCAAAGTGGACTGGTCAAAACTAAGTGTTCAAGGACTCGATAGAACTAAACCTGTCGATGAAATTATTGCCACCATTATGGATTCCAACCATGAAGGTGCAAGACCAAGCACGGTAAATATCGATGCTGGCAACGGCAAAGTAGACATGGGTCTGTATCAAGCTAATCAAAATGGTGAACTTGGCATGTTACTTCACAGCATTGCTGGGTTGTCTCCAGATGTCGCACGGAAAGCCCTGGGCGACAGGTTGTTTAACATGGCAGCAAATAATCCGAGCGCCATTGTGAATATGAGTTCGCAGGAGTTATTGCATACATTGCAGAATGCCATGAAAAATCCGGAATTTGCAGCAGTAAACGAAAAGGCGCAACTCGGCATGATGCGTCAAAAGATCGAACATGCAACAGAAGTAGCAGCTCAACATGGTATCAAGAGTATAAAAGGTGTCGCTTTAGTAGCAGACTTCATCAATCAATACGGTGAAGGTGGTGCACAAAGATATCTCTCTGCTGCCAATCGCGTCAGTGGCGAAGTCAACAAACTGGTAGCCATCAATAATGTTAGCCCCGGAGATTGGGGAAGACATCGCAGAAACGAAAGCATCATTCGAGATGGCTCTCTTAGTGCAGAACAAAAAATGCAGACCTAATTCAGTTTTTCGCAGAGTCCCCTGAAACCTAACAAGTAACTGTCCGGTCCGAATCCCGCCACAATGCCCGCAGCAACTGGAGAAATATAAGAATGGTGCCGGAAAGACTCTCGAGCATAAACATTGGAAATGTGGACCTCAACCACCTTCATACCGCAGTCGGCAATGGCATCGCGAATGGCGATGGAAGTGTGTCCGTAGGCACCAGGATTTATCAGGATCCCATCAAAACCCTTTCCGCTAGCTTCTTGAATCGCATCAATCAGGGCACCTTCATGATTGGATTGAAAGAAGTCCACTCCGAAGCCTAGTTCTTTTGCGAGTGCCGCAATTTCTTTCTGAATGTCATCCAGAGTCAAACTGCCGTATATGCTCTGGTCTCTTTTGCCAAGCATATTGAGATTGGGCCCGGTGATAACCAGTACCTTCTTCAGTCTTCGTCCTCCATGCCTTCAAGCGAACATAGCGCTTCAGCGAGGAATGGGTCATTGCGAGGTAAAAGCTGTTCGGATTTAACCAGTCCAATTATGCGTGACAGAAGATCTTTAACCGGCATTGGATCACCGCCTACGTCAATATCTTCCGGAATCAAAAACATAGCGGCTCCCAGCATCACACGAGCTTCTACAGGGCCTAGCTCGGTGCTTTCAAGCATGGTGGCAAGCACGTTAGGATCGATCTTGTTTTCCATTACTACGGATTTGCAGAACTGCAAAACATTGCCCTTCAAAGCGCGATTTCTTTCGCCAGGCAAAGAAGCAGCGGCACGAATAAGATTGAGTTTGTTGACACTGTCGCCGATAGACTCAGCGCTATCAACCAAGTTGCGAACTTGATTTGCCTTGGTGTTGAATTGTCTGCGCAATTCGTTTTCAGCTACAGAAGCCTGTGTCTGCGTTGCCGAGCCAAAACGTTTGTCGTAATAGTCTTGTATTTGCTGGCGCTTTAATTCAATGCCCAGAGGCATCAGCTCTAAAAATATTGATTCCAATCCCTCAAGTTGGGATTGCAGATACATCAACTCGTCTTGTGAAACCGACAACTTTAAACTCCCCTTCTATATCGCAGTCCATTTTATATGGTTCGGCTACGTATTGGCTGCCTCACGAAGAATGTCTTCGATGCGAACTACAACTTCCTCAACCGCCATATCATCCACCTCAACCCGCCACCTGGCCTGCGAATAGGCAGGCAGGCGGGCAAGCAAAAGCTCGTCAATTTTTTTTCTGAGATCCGTCTCGGTCTTTACAGCCCTACTTAGCACAGGCCGTTCGGCTACCTGCTTGACGCGCTCGGTCAAAACCTCAGCCGGTGCGTTGAGAAACAATACCAGGCCTAGTTCTTCGAGCCTTTCCCAATTACCAGGCTGAACCGCCAGCCCCGCTCCAGTGGCAATGACGGTGCCTTTAAGCTCACCAATTGCACCTCTTGGACACGTCAAAAAAGCATCCAGCACTGCTGTTTCGAGCTTTCTAAATACTGGTTCACCATGCTGGGCGAACACTTCAGGAATGGAACAACCAATGCCGCTCACAATGACATCGTCAACATCAAAAAATGAATAGCCAAGTTTTTCAGCCAGTGCTCTGCCTACCGTAGTCTTTCCCACGCCGGGCGGACCGATTAGCACCACTATTGGTGCAACAATCGCAGGCAAGCGAAAATCAATCGATTCCAGATCCACTACCAGCACTCTTTCGGAAGGCCAGCTCCATTTTATTGTGTGCATCGATAAGAGCGGGATTCAACTGCAGTGCAGCTTTAAATTCTCGAATAGAAGCCGGATATTGCTTGAGGTCCAGAAGAGCAAGACCCAACCCATAGTGGGCACTAGCGATACTGGGGTTGATGGCAAGGGCTGCTTCAAACTCCTTAACCGCTTCATCTGGTCTACCACTCAAAGCGAATACGGTTGCCAAATTGTTATGAACAACCGCTGATTTAGGGTTGTACACAAGTGCCCGGCCAAGAATATGCTCGGCGGCCGGATAACTGCCCTGGGCAGCAAGAATATTGGAGAGATTGATGGCTGCATCTAAGTGCTTGGAATCGAGCGAAAGAGCTCGGCTAAATTCACCCGATGCACCCTCAGTATTACCTTGACTAACCATCGCCATGCCCAAATCATTGTGCGAATTGGGGTCGTTAGGATCCAATTGAACAGCTGTCTTAAACTCACTCAGAGCCATTGTGTTGTTGTTCGTCATAGCAGCACAAAGTCCAAGCTGTTGGTGCGCGATTGAAAGGTTTGGATCAACGGCAATAAGGTGCCTAAACTCATTCATCGCTTCTGAAATTCGGCGCGATTGCATAAGCGCCTGGGCCCGAGCTAAGATGACAGCAGAATTGCTGTTCATTCTGTGTGTTGTTTCGGCAGTACCAGAAGCCGCAACGCCAAATTTATCAGGTGCTGTGTGTTTGCTTAGTGGTTTTGGTTTTGAAAAATCACTGGAAAATGCGATGTCGTTGTTGAGTTGATCCAACTCATAAACAACCTTTTCGTGTTGACCTAATTTGTCGTACAACCTGGCCAGGTTGCTATGGGCAGCCGAAAGCTCAACGTGCAGCTTTGAGCACTCAAGCATTGCATCCATTGCGCCTTTGCTGTCACCAAACTTTTCGCGCTCCTTTGCATTTTGCATTGCAGCAGACACTTGTGAGCGGCTCATTTGCACAGAAGTATCAAGATGTTCGATCGCTTGTGGAAACTCGCCCAATTGGGCGTAAACGACGCCAAGTCTGTTTTGCAAACCTGAATCAGAGGGGTACTTCTCAGTTTGTTTGGTAAGTTCCTCTGCACAGGCACTGAGGAGCTTTACGTCCCGACTGTCAACATTGCCGAGCGTGGTTTCTTCAACCCGTTTATTGGGAGCAGTTACTTGTTCAATTGCCTGCGATACAAATTGCCTTGCTCCCACAATTGCGTCGTGCGCCAACTTTAAAATAGGGCCCGGACTAGTTTGAATGATTGGAATGGCGACTATTGCAGCCGTCAATACCACAATAAAGAAAAGCATCAGGCGCATATTTCGCCGCCTAGCATTCGCGTCGCCGCCAATAGGTCTAGTTGTACTTGTCACCGGGGATTCAACTTGCGCTTTGTGCACTACGCTAGGACGAGAACCCTAATCGCGCACGGAGTATAAGTTTAGCCAGATTAGTTGAGCCAAAGCGGGAGGTCAATACGGATTACCGCATTGCAAACGACATTTTTCGAATGTGACGCGAGATTTTACTTACCCTTGAAGTAAAGGATGATCATGCCAAGGAAGCCGATAACCATATTAGGCAGCCAGGCGGCTAAAGCCGGACCGATTCTGCCTGCTTCCCCCAGGGCGCCCGAACTGGACTGCAGCACGTAATAAAGGAACACAACTATGGCGCTATAAATCAAACCGATGTTGCTTCTAGAACGGCGAGCCAACAATCCTAACGGAGCGCCAGCAAGAGCAACAATTAGACAGGCAAGCGGTTGGGTGACCTTTTGATAGAGGCGAACCAATAAGTCGTTAGTGACGGAATTGGAAGTTTTGAGAATATCCACATATTTGGACAACTCAATCATGTTCATTTCTTTTGGAGAGACGTTACTACTTTCCAGGGCAGCTTGAGCGTTTTTGATACCAGGAATAGTGAGACTCTTGAATTGCAAAATACGCGTGATATCGCTATCGCCAGAAAGCGCATAGGTGCGTCCTTTATGCAAAACCCACTGTCCTCTTGTCCATTGCCCAGTGGCGGCGCAAATAATTTGCACCAACTTGTCGCGCGTAAAGTCGAGAATAATAACGTTCCTGATTTCTGTTTTGTCGTAATAGCCAATGTAGAAAACACGGTCTAACGTCATGTCATGGCCTCTTTCCATATAGGTAAAGTTGGCAGTACCTGACGGCATTTCCGATTTATACAATGCCAAAAATTCCAATTTTTTGGAGAGTCTATTGGCAGGCGGAACTATGTACTCGTTGATGGCGAAACTGACGATACTCGTCAAAATTCCGAACATGAGCGGTGCCACCATGATGCGATAGAAACTAATTCCGCTTGTGCGCAAAGCGATAATTTCCGAATCACCAGATAGTCTATTGAAAACGATTAGTGTTCCGAGTAACACCCCGATTGGAATCGTCAACACGATAATTTCAGGCAAGTGCAAACCTAGAATGGTGAAAGCCATGTCCCAGGGAACGCCCGCTCTCATAACCAGGTTGAAAATCGTTTTTAGCTGGTCAGCGCCGAACCACACACCAGTGACGATACCAACCCCAAACAATAGCGGTTGCCAGAACTCGTTACCAATGTACGAGTCAAGAAGTTTGATTCCCATCATAGAGTGAAGTCCTCACCAAGATACTGTTTACGTGCGGTGGGGCTATCAGCAACTTCTTGCGAAGTGCCTGCTACTAGAATTTTCCCCTGGTCAATTAAATACGCTCTGTCTGTAATCTTCAGTGTGGCTCTTGGGTTGTGGTCTGTAAGTAGTACACCGAGGTTCCACTCATCTCTCAAACGTCTGATCAGTCCTTGAATATCCATAATTGAAATCGGGTCGATACCTGTGAAAGGTTCATCCAGAAGAATAAAGTTCGGTTCCGTTGCCAGACAGCGAGCTAGTTCCAGACGGCGTCTTTCACCCCCTGAGAGCTGCACTGCCATTGTCTTTTCCAGATACCCAAGACCGAATTGGTCGAGCAAATATTTAATTCGTTGATCTTGTTCCTTTTTCGAGAATTTCCGCAGTTGCAGAATAAGTCGAATGTTGTCGGCAACGTTCAGCTTACGAAACACCGAAGCTTCCTGAGGCAGGTAACTGATACCAAGCTTACTGCGGTCATGAATGGCAAGTTTGGCTAGATCATGCTTTCCTAAGGTGATGCGTCCCTTTTCAGGTCTTACCAGCCCTAGCACCATATCGAAAGATGTTGTCTTGCCGGCACCGTTTCTGCCCAGCAATCCCACCACTTCACCAGGTGCCACGGTGAAACTTACGCCATCGACAACCTTACGTCCGCTGTAGCTCTTTTGCAGTTTATCAACTACCAAAATGTCGGTCGAGCGGGCTGTAGTTTTCATTGCAGCGTCCGAAACTACGGCCGCTGATTTGATTCCACTACTTGTCATCGCGTCTCCTCTGCTTTGCTGGCACTTATAGAAGTTTTTGCGGCACTACTACCAGTGGCGGAATCAGAAGCACCGCTCGGCTTCGGACTGGTTGCAACAGTTCCTGTTGTACTGGTGGTGGCGCCAGAAGTAGCATGCTTGTCGTTGGTTTGCGACACTAAGAATGCTTTCGTATTGCCCTCGGCGAGCACCTTTTTGGTTGCTACGTTAAAAGTAATTTTGTCGGCTATCCACTTTTTGCCAGGTTGGGCAATTTGAGAACGCCCTGTAAAGATGATTGTTTGAGCTTTGCCAAATTCATCCTTGAGGAGAATTACGTGCGGACCCATACCTGTTGTTTCTTCGTAGTAGACGTGTACGTTACCATCAGCAGCCATGCGTCCAGAGTCTTTACTGTAGTCTTGCGCATCAGATAAGACAAGAATGTCTTCTTCTTTGGTAGCTGGTTTAGAAGCAGTTTGACTACCGGTTGGTTTCGGAGTTGCATTAGCAGCACCGCCATTGGATTTAGGCACAGCACCCACAACTTTGGTGTCTTTGCCGCCCCTGTCTTTATCGCCAGGCTTCTTGTCTTTGTCATCAACTGGTTTGTTTTGAATGACTTTGGAACGCACATTACCGGTTGCTTGCAATCTCTTTGTGGCAAGGTAATAAGTCATCATGTCTGACTTAGTGTTGTTGGTGCCTTGCGTAGCGTTAACTGCACCTGTAAATAGTGCTGTTTCAGGTTTGCCATCAAGTCCGTATACAAGCTGTAGCTTGTTTGCATATACAGAGATATCACCGTGTATGACGTGCACGTTGCCAATTGCATCGAATTTACCGGCTGCCTTTTCGTATTCCTGATAGTCCGAATCTGTGATGATTTTTTCTACTGGTTCGGCACTCCCACCAGGAGCATTTTTCTTTTGCGTACGGTTTGCACTTGCTCCAAATTCGTCAACTGTACCAATTGGATTACCGTTGGAATCTACCTGAGGAGCATTTGGGTCAATGTGCTCGACTGCTGATGTTGAATCTGAACTAGTTGTTGCAGTGGCAACAGGCGTTGGTGCTGGTTGAGGTGCTGGCTTGGCTGCCTGCTCATCGCCAGCTTTTGGCCACTGAATTTGCGGTACACCATTTGCACCGATTTTAGTTGGCGGCGGTGGGGCGGATGCTACTTTGGTGGCACCAGTGGTACTACCGGCGGGTTTCTTGCCAGGCTTGGCACCACCTGCACCAGGCTTACCGGTGGTTAAATCAGCAGCACTATCGTCTCCACTGGAGATGACTTCTGAGTGAGCATGACCTTGCGCCACCACTTTTGAATTGGCAATTTCAAAAATCAGGGTATCGGCATTGATCTTGTTTGCGCCCTGAATTAGATTCGGGTGTCCGATGAAGACAGCTCGTTGAGCTTGTCCGGAAGCGTCTCTAAACAAACGTGCCAGAGGAGCATGCACGATGCTTTCTTTGTAAGTAACAACGACATTGCCCTTAGCAATGACCTGATCGTCTGCGAATTCCTGTTCTGCGGCTTGGATGTCTACCGGTGCATCCGTTTTCGGAGCATCGGCTGCGCCTGGCACTTGTGCATCAACAAATAGAACTGGTTGCATGAAGCTCAAAGACAGGCAGCTCATAAAAATGGCTACCCGAATAACGAATTTGTGTTTGTGCGCTCCGTACACGATTTCCCTCTACATTCCGCCAATTGAGGCGTGTGTGTTGCCTATAATTTTGAAATTCTTCAAATCAGTGCTGGCAAGAGAGCCTTCAGCCCGATCTCCGGACACCTTGGCTACTCCGGGCCATAGGATATTAACACCGCCGGTGGCCAAGAACTGATTGTTTTTTACTAATTCCACCTTTGCAGCCAGCATTTTTGACTTCCCTTCCTCGCCTTCAGCCTCAACCTTCTGCTTTGACGTTGAGTAAAGAGCTATCTCTTTCGTACCTTCATTTGCCTTACCAATTGGGGCTGCCAAGCGCATCTTTACTTTGAGCCCGTCGTAGTAATCAACTTTAACGACATCTAAATCTACGTCCTTAGTTTTAGGGTTCATAACGCCATGAGCGGCATTGAGAATCCAACGCAATTCGTTGTTGTCGTTTACCTCTTTGAGCTGGTATTCCTCAACGGAGATGTTTTCCTGGTTCAAATTTCTATGCAACTCGCCTTTGGCAGCATCGACAGTGGTGCGGGCTCTTGTGTTTGCGTAGTTCCAGAACCAGATTAATACAACCGGAATTGCAAGCGCCACGCAAAGCAGAATGGCGTTTTTATTGAATACTTTGTAAAAGAGCTCGGTCAACTAAAAGGTCCTCACCGTTATTTTCCAAGCGCTCGAAGAGCAATTGCACGCGAAATGTTCTGCAGGCTTTCCTTTAGATTGCCTTCCTTCAGATAACCCTCTCCTAGAAAAAAGTAGGGGGCAGGATTATCAGGATATTTGTCTCTACAAGCACGCCAGACTTTCATGGAATCACCAAGATTGCCGGTGTACTCCGCCCTTAGAAAAGCACGATAGACAAGTGACCAGACATCGTTAGGATTGTGTTCCAATAGGTCATCGAGATTTTTAAGAGCTGCTTCGTAATAGAGTTTAAGTTGGGGGCGCAGTTCAGGCGGTGCTTTAGACATTACATCAGGAATGTGGGGCAAAGTGTTGTCCGGGTTACCGCCAACATTCTTTACGCCTGTTGTTGCTGTAGCGATGGCACTTACCCATTGTTCTTGCCAGGTGGCTGGCTTAGAACCAACTGCATTCGGCACTACACTTGGTGCGCCAGGAACATTATTTCCAGGAGCGGCATTTCCAGGAACGGCATTTGTTGCATTTGGAATGGTGACACTAACAGTTGGGTTTACAATTGGGTTAGCGGGCTTGGAGTATTTCTCAAGCACATAAGCCTTCATGTAATACGCCCAGGCTAATCCATATCGAATGCGATTGTCTTCCGGATAGAGCGCAAGCATGTCTTCGTAGGCATGGATCATCTTGTCGAAATACTGCGGACCGCCCTTAGCTTCGGCTAGACGGCGTGCTCTTCGCACTTCCTTAAGCGCTTCTTCAACCATGCTGGTTCGAGTTAAAGCACAAGCGAGAATGAAACTTGCTTCCGGGCTGTCTGAAAAGTGCGCAACTTGTTCTTTAGCTAGCTCGACATCGTCAGTAACAACAATATCTTCCGCTTGCATGCCAGCTGAAATTGTTTGTCCGGGCTTGTAGAGAAGCCGCTCCATTTTTTCGCCAGGAGCATCGGTTGGATTGGTTGCGGTGGCGGAGTTATTGGAAGTTACAGGTGCATTTGTTGTTGCAGGTGCACTTGTTGTTGCAGGTGCACTTGTTGTTGCAGGTGCATTTGTTGTGCCAGCTGAGTTTGATGTGCCAGGTGCATTTATTTTTGCAGGAGTAATTGTCACAGGAGGTGTGATGGTTACATCCGGAGTATTGGTCTTGGTATTGTCTGTGGTGACAGCCTTGGTGATAGTTGTACTCGCGCTGCCAGCACGCAGACCGTTCACTTTTGCCGCCGCGCTATCATCCGCTTGCGCTGCCAGAAGTGGCAGACAGGCGAAAGCCAAACCACCCAGCCCCACTAATAGTCTTTTCAAATTGATCATTCGTTATTAGGGCGCAGAGAGCTTTTCGGGCCCGCAGTGCGCCAAAAACCATGCTTTAGCAACAAACCGACGCGTATCATACCAGATGGCAAGCAGTTGCCTGACGCACTGAGCGCTTAAGTTAGCTTTAGGTCTAAAAATTGCTCAAATTGTCCAACTAAGAGCCAACTGTGCTGACTTTCGCATTAAGAATTATTGGCAGTATTTCTGAAAGGCGGTTCACTACCGATTTTGTTTTGCAGGTAACAAGAATGTCTCTTGATTGCGTTCCGGTAGTTACACCAATGCCGTCCACTCCGGCTTCTTCAGCCATTATGAGATCAAAAGTACTGTCACCTACTACGACTGCTTCGGCAGCCTTAATTGAGAGCTTTTTAAGCGTAGTGAGCACGCTTTCCGGATGCGGCTTGTGATTTTTGACATCGTCAGCGCCAAGCAGAACTTCAAACCAACTCTCGATTCCATGATTTCTTAACACTCGTTCCACAAGAATATGTCGTTTAGATGATGCAATGGACATCGAAATTCCTGCATCACGAATTGCTTTTAACGACTCTAATGCGTCCGGAAAAAGAGGACACAGTTCAACAGCCTCGGCATCGTATTTGGTGCGGTAGAGGTTAACAACTTCCTTGTGAAATTCCGCATCACGCTCCGGCAGTATTATCTCCATCTGCTTTATGATCGGCAGTCCGATAAGATGCTGCCACTCATCAACGATTGAAGCGGTCAAATTCAACTGCTGGCCCACAGCAATCATTGTTTTGACTATGCCCGGTACAGAATCTACCAGCGTGCCATCAAAATCGAAAATGACTAATTTGTACAAGTTTATTTGCCGTCCATCAGATCGGAAAATCTCTTGAAGAGATAGTTCGAATCATGAGGTCCTGGACTGGCCTCGGGGTGATATTGCACTGCGAATATCGGCAGTGTTTTATGGCGGAATCCTTCCACACTTTGATCGTTGAGATTGATATGGGTCAATTCCATAGAAGCCGGTATGTTTTTATCATCGACAGCAAATCCATGATTCTGGCAAGTTATTTCCACTTTGCCTGTGGTGAGATCCTTCACCGGTTGGTTGCCGCCACGATGGCCAAACTTCAACTTATAGGTACTGCAACCTAGAGCCAAACTCAACAATTGATGCCCCAGACAAATTCCGAATATTGGAACCTTGGAATCGATCAACTTCTTGACTTCTGCGATGATGTCTTTGCACGCTGCAGGGTCGCCTGGCCCATTAGAAAGGAAAATGCCATCCGGTTTATTTTTGAGGATCTCATCTGCCTTAGTAAAGGAAGGATAGACATGCACGGTCATGTCATTGGCAATTAATTGGTTGATTATGTTTGTTTTGATGCCGTAATCGAGAACGGCAACTTTAAGGCGACCATTTCCAAGCACATACGGTTTTTGTGTTGTGACTTCGCCAGTGAGATCCAGCCCTTCCATAGAAGCCGACTTCACGGCAATTTCGACAAGTTCTTGCGGAGTCTTGCCTTCATTTGAAATTGCACAGCGCATTGCGCCTTTATCGCGAATGTGTCTCGTTATGGCACGAGTATCTATTTCCGCTATACCAACAATATTGAATTTGCGCAGAAAATCATCGAGCGAAGCTTCTGCTCTTCTGGAACTGAACCGTCTACTTAGATGTTTTATAGCCAGCCCACGCGCGAAAATCTGGCGAGATTCGACATCATCGTCGTTAGTTCCGTAGTTACCGATTTCCGGATACGTAAGGGTAATGATCTGCCCTGCATAGCTCGGGTCAGTCAAAATCTCTTGATAGCCAATAATACTGGTATTGAAGACGAGCTCGCCGACGGAAGTGCCCGTGGCTCCAAATCCTACTCCGTTAAAAGTTCTTCCGTCTTCTAGTGCAAGTGTTGCTGAAGTATTTTTCTTGTGTGCGACAGATGACTGCTGCGTGGCAGATTCGGAAATAATCAATGTGCTTCCCTCTCGTATCAACTATATTACGGAAAGCGAGAAAACTGTAGGGCAGCTCAAGGGTTACAGAAATTTCTATACATCTAAGTGTGCCTGTTTGAAGGTCAGAAACAGGCGGCTAATGCTTGCCTCTAGTGGTGGCACACTCATACTATTGGCTGTTTACAAACGGTTGTAAACAGCTACTCGCGCGGCAAAGACCCATATTAAGCGGATTGGATTGTTTTAAGAGATAATCTCGGGCTGGGGCTTCCAAGCCCGGTAGAATTAGCGGTGAGCCGAAACCATTGGTTTTCGGGCTAATGGGTTCCAAAGTAATGAAAGGTTTCTCAAATAAATGAATGGTATTGGTGGCATCGAAGACTACAAATTGGCAATTCAGCTTCTTAGTCCCGAAGCATTTCTAACAGCAACCATTCTCATAACCACTCTCTGGAACTTGTTTGTACCTAAACTAAAAGGTGCTACTCCCTACATCAGTCTTGCCGGTTTGGCGCTTGCGTTCTTCACGCTTTGGCTGCAACTAATAAATCTGCAAAAAGCAATTCCCCTTTTTGGCGGCGTCTTCACGATTGACGCTCTCACAATTGGTTTTGGATTGATCGTCACAGCTGTTGGCTTGATCGTCGTGCTCATGACCACAGGCTACGAACATCACTTTCCAACAAGCGTAGGTGAGTTCTATTCAATTTTGCTCACGGCTATTTTGTCCGTCGTGTTTCTTGCTGGATCAACAGATCTCATTATGTTGTTTGTTTCACTGGAAACTCTCAGCATCTGCTGTGTGATTCTCTCAGGCTTTGAAAAGCACGATAAGAAGAGCAATGAAGCCGCTCTGAAATATTTGCTTTCAACTGCAGCTACAACTGCAACTCTTCTTTATGGTTTGTCGTTCGTCTATGGACTAACCGGGTCTACCGTGTACAGTGCCATTCACGATCAAATGGCTTATTTGGCATTGCCTCCTGCTTCTCTCGTAAAAATGTTCTTGATGGTGCTCATATTGAGTGCAGTTGGATTCAAGCTCTCCGCAGTTCCGTTTCACATGTGGACGCCGGATGTTTACGAAGGTGCACCAACTCCTGTAACCGCGTTCCTTTCAATTGGTTCTAAAGCTGGTGGATTTGTTGTGGCATTGAGATTGCTACTGACAGTATTTGGCAGCTCTGCAGCAGATTGGACCATTATCTTAAGTGCGCTGGCAGTACTTTCAATGATTACCGGCAACTTAATTGCTCTTGCCCAAACATCATTTAAGAGGATGCTCGCTTATTCTTCTATTGCGCACGTTGGCTACATTTTGATTGGCTTGATAGCAAGTTCTGAAACAGGTTTGATGTCGATGATGTTCTATATCATCGTTTACGGCACCATGAACCTTGGTGCATTTGCCGGAGCAATTATGTTTTCGAATGAAACAGGCTCCGACAAAATCAGCGACATGGCCGGTCTTATTAAGAAGCGTCCATTTCTTGCCATCATGCTTTCAATATGCCTTTTCAACCTGGCTGGTTTGCCGATTCCGCCGGCTGGATTCTTTGCCAAAATCTTCATTTTCATAGCCGGTGTGAACATGCCTCCTTTGATGGGCTCATTTGCAATCGGAAATCTTCTCGTTGGTATAGCGCTTCTAACTTCCATTCCAGCAATCTATTACTACTCGCGGGTTGCCATAAAAATGATCGTGGCTGAACCTTCAACAGTGGTACAGACTCTGCCAGATAAGGCGAGATTCAGTGGCAGTCCGCAAGGTGGTCCGGCAATTGCACTGTTTGTCTGCGTGCTTATCATTTTTGCTACCGGTACGGCATTCGTCGATCCAATCGTAAATTTCGCGCATAGTTCGATTCGTCCAGTCGTACCAGGTACCGAGCGTAGTAATAACCCAATTGGGTATTTACCAACGGGCACTACCAAATAACTAAGCTGACGATAAACAGTATTGAATACATGCATGATCTTCTATCCGAAAAGAAGATTGAGTTATGGAAAGGACTTAGTGCCTTCATCCTGGTTTTGCTTGGCACGTTGACTGTTTACTACGCCCCCGTATTTTTCGGTGGGGAATGCTTTTACAAAGCCGATAACTGTTTTTACTTTGAACCATTCTTCAATTTAATAGGGCATGCTCTGCGCGAATTTCGCTTGCCTTTGTGGAATCCCTATTTAGATTGTGGAATGCCGCAATTGGCAGTGCCTTCCCCGGGCATTTTCTATCTGCCTAATATCATTTTCGCGTTCATGCCTTATGGACCAGCTTTCGGTTGCCTTCTTGCATTTCACCAGGTGGTTGCAGGTGTGGGCGCATTTCTTTTTGTGAGCAGTTTGGGATGGAGTCGCGGTGCATCTTTTACGGCTGGATTGACTTGCGCTTTTACAGGCTACATGTTCTCACTTACTTCCAACCACACACTTCCTGCCAGTGCAGCATGGCTTCCTTTTGTCTTGTGGTCTATGCGTGGTATCAGCACTGGCTATGTGGCTCGCCAAATTTGCCCGATGGTTATAATCGGCAGTATTACAACATTCCTGATGATTACAGCCGGACGTCCAGAAGTTTCTGTAGCGGGGATGTCGATTGTTTGCCTATTTGTTTTGGTGCAAACAATATTGATAATGCGCAGGGAAAAAGAAGAAGAGGAAATCAGCAGCAATTTTATCTGGCAAGTTGCTTCTATATTTTTTGGAATTATGTTAGCAACGCCCATGATACTGCCAGTTTTAGAGTGGATGGCACTATCTCCTAGAGCTCAGGGCATGGACGTCAAATACGTTTTCATGTGGAGCGCCAATTATTACGATCTTCTTTCTATGATCTTTGCTCAACCATTCGGTGACCTCACTGTAATTGCCACGCCTTTTTTGCCCCTTGCCGAAAGTCGTTCAGGACATATTCCATTTCTGCCTTCTCCATTAATCGGACCCGTTGTTGCAACACTTGCGATATGGGGACTTGGTGATAGTAAATGGCGCGAGCGATATTGGGTGCTAGCAGCATTCATTGCCACAATGACATTTGTGATTGGAGAAAACACGGTGGTGCTGCCGAAAATCTTCAGTCACATTCCGATGGCAACGCTATTTCGTTATCCTATTAAGCTCGTTATCATTCCTATTTTCTGTCTTGCACTTGCAGCTGCGCGTGGAATTCAAGTTGTCACCAGAGGTAGTGTCAAAGGTAGTACCTGGAATGTTTCTTTTGGCTTGTGGACGATCGCTTTTCTTTTTGGGGTTGCGTTGTACGGAGCAGGAACTTTAGAAAACCCTATCCGTTTTCCAAAGATCGGCTATTCTGCACCTGCTCAACTTCTTCTGGGAAGAGCCATTCTGCTGGGCACCCTGATTGGATTTTCGACATTAGGAATTGGGGCACTAACGCAAAGACGCCGTATAACGCCACGGATGGGATCGATAGTATTGAATGTGTTTGTGTTAGCAAGCCTGATTATTCCAGCATTCTGTTTTCGAACACCAACAATAGACAAAGACTTTTTCGATCACAGACCTATCGTTCTAACGAAATTGGATAAGTTGGGTTATAGTGCCAAATCTGGTGCCCGGGTTTTCCCTCTTTATATAGAGCCGCTGCATCGACTCGATAATTACGCCTGGCGTAAAGATGCACCAGTAAACATCAATTACTATCAATTCTGCCGTGATTTGCTCTTACCGAATACTAACTTAGATTGGCAGGTACCAACGGCTTTTGGTTATGAGGCTGCTGAAACTCAAAGCTATAAAGATTTTGTTTTCGATCAAATGAACGACTGCATGATGTCCATTGTAGGTAACAATGACGAAGATGAAGATGATCCGAATAGGAACAAAGTAATTTACGATTTTTGCAGAAGTGCAGGTGTTGCTTTCGTAACCGACCAACCGATTGCAGATGAGGGCGCAATTGCACAGCTAAACAGCAAATTTTTCAAACTTGTAGAAACAGACAAGGTGGCAAATGTGCGCATTTATAGCGTAAACAACCAGTTGCCACGCTGTTATATATGTAGGGGTTGGCACTGGGTTGATTCTCAATCTGGTTCTTTGCGCATGATGCGAAATCCGGAGAAATCGCATTACGATCCGGTCAATCATGCATTAATCGAACGATTGAACGACTCGCAAGTTTATACGGTTCCTCTACCGGAAGGTTATTCATATGCAACGGGCGCAAATCTAAATGCAGTGAATGAATCATCAATCAGCAATAAAGCGATTTACACACGCGATGGAATCATGATTCCGGCACAACCAACCGGAAAAAATGTTCCTGTTCTAGAAGCTGATAAACAGCAAGCACCACACATTCTTAAAGATGAGCCTGAGCATATTTCAGTTTCAGTAAGTTTGGACAAATCAGCTTTTCTAATTTTGAGCGACCATTACTATCCCGGCTGGAAAGCGCAAATCGATGGCATTGAAGCACCAATATTTCGTGCTAACGGATTGTTCAGAGCAGTTTATGTTTTGAAAGGCGCGCATCTTGTCCAATTCGATTACGAGCCCGAAAGTTTGCATCTAGGTTATGAATGCGCACTCCTGGCAATCGCTTTTCTAATGCTTGTACTTTTGCGATGGCTGGGACCCTACATCTGGCTTGGTTTTAAGCGCTCAGCAGGCCAAGATGTTTGATCTAAGCATTGAAATTTAGATAGCTCGTCTGATTTGGGAAAGAATAGGCGGTTGTAAAGTATGTCGGTACGTTGACGTTCAAACGACTGTTTCCAAAAGCTGTTGCAACCTTGCCAAAAGCAGTGAAATATGGGCATTAGCTTGATTTCCCAGAGCAAACAATGTCAAGCAAGGAAGTGTTCTAGTTTTTGCCAACCCTATGCGCTTCAGCATGCCCTTTTCTCCGTGTTCACCGTTTGAGCGGTGAAAATAGTAACACGGCGCAACTGGCATTGGTATCAGATTTGGTGCGCTAGCAAATCACCTGCTGGTAGCTCTTTGAATGTTCGCTTGACTACAGTGTCGAATTCCGCTGAAAAAAACAAGAATTTGTCCGTAAGTTGCGGACTTCACGGACAACAGATCGCAAAAAGGGGCGACAACGGTATACTAAAAACTGGCAATGTAGAAACAGCCAATCAGGTAATAAGCCCTCGTAGTTCAGTTGGATAGAACACCTCCGTCCTAAGGAGGGTGTCGGGAGTTCGAGTCTCTCCGAGGGTGAGCTTTAAAGGACTTGAGAACCGACGGCCCTACACAGGCCCTACATGGAAAATGAAACGATAGGTGGGGCCATCGTTTCGATGGCTTAGTCTTAAGAATTAGCTTCTTAAAGGCAATTCGAAAGTGAAACTCAATTCGAAAGTCTTGTGAGATGTTGCTTTTGTGGTGGCATTTCTGGAATTCAGTTGAGGAAGAGTAACTCTCTTCCTCATATATTTCTAACTTTTTGGATCTCCAAATCTCAGAGGACTCTCCTTCGTTGGCCACAGTTGCTATTGGTGACCGTATTCGGAGTTCACCAAAAACTAACAATGTAGACAAAACATTTATTTTGTCTACATTGAAATTTGAATGGTCCCTTCATCGGATTGTTCAAAATTCAACCACCGTTGAAGCGTCGGGGGATGAATATCAATACTATTAGGCGCGTCATAATGAGCGCCAAAACCATAATCTTGACCTTTAAATAAGATGGACAACATTCCGTCAGCGGATACTACTACGACAACTACATTCGGATAGAGGTGCGTATAAGCAGCAGCAGCGTTGTAACGCGCACCCCTCGATTTGTCTGGAGCATTGTTCAAGGGCGCATCAAGTAAGCAGCCAGAGGCAACTATCCGAAGGTGAGAGTCGAACAGAATCGCTCCGTCAATAGAAGTCATCCCGGCTATAAGGTCGAATTTATCTTCAAGGCTAAGACTTTCACTCAGGTATTCACCTCTTGGAGTATCCGAATGTTTTTCACCAGGAATAACGAGAGTGCAGCCATGCCCATTCCGCCTTACATTCTCGATCAATCTATCGACCAATTCGATTTGCACGACATTGAAATTCAGTTCTAGGTTGCCTATCACATCTTTCAACAGCTCTAATTGTCCACTGCTTGCGGCGTGAAATTGTCCGTTCGAAACGCTACAAAGCTCATCCTCACCGATGAAGAGTACGGCCTTACCACGGTCGAACTTTGCCGTAACGGCATTCGCTGGTGGACTCTCTTTTCCAATTCCCACCACTTTTTTGTCAATCGCCACTAAAAAAGAATTTTGATCAACCATCCCGAGAAGCTTGCTGACATGCTTGTGATTGCTGAGCGCAGAACCTTCTTCAAATGAAGCTGCGTATTCGATACCATCCTTACTATGGTCACCACAAAATACCAATTTACCTGATGGTCGCCTCCCTTCCTCAGTTTTGACAGAAACACCGAGGATGGTTTCAAGAGCGAATCTAATGTCAATATCCTCTCGTTTCAGCTCTCTGAGTTGAGACCGAAGGTAATCTTCTACTGCATGAATAGCGAAACTTTCCATGGCAATCATGGACGAATTTGGAAAACGGAAAGACTGCCCGTAAAACAGGTCCTGCTGCAATAGCCAGCAGCCAGAAGCCAGCCAGGTTTTTATTAACTCAGCAGATCTGATTCCTACCGGTCTATCAGTAAAGAAGGCTGCGAAAGGAGCGGAATGACTTCTAATCGACCAACTTACGAGACCTGGCAACTCAATTTCACCCTCATGAGACAGAGTATTAGGGGAATGTTCTTTTGGATATTCGAAAATAGTCAGCGACTCAAAATATTTTGCCAACTCTGATTTGTGAGCTGTTAGAAGCGATTGACTGTCGTAAATCCATATACGCTGGTCGTCCTTTACTCGAAGAATCAACGCCACGCGAGCATTTCCAGCATATCGGGAAGGGAAGGGTGCATTCGAATTGAATTGAGATAGACCTACTCTCAAGCCTTCAATAACATGAAAAGTCGCGATATGTAATTTGGGATCAGTAATTTCGAAGTTCATTGCTTTAAACCGGATGTCATCTTGCCGTTTCAATTTCAGAAAAGGGTTCGTGGAACGATACCGATTGTCCAGACTTGTTGAGTTCCTCCGCAATTTCCACAAGGAATTTCCGAAGGTTATCTGCGGGTTCTACAACAGCAACGCCGGAAGATACGAGTGCCACTCTTTCAGTATCGAGTTTGGTGATTTGTTTGTTCTCAACAATTGCTATGCTTGCGAGACTATTTGGATATCCTTTGATAACACCTAGCAGCAGCGGTGGCATACGACGGTTCTGAAGAACTCCTTCCTTATTGACTCGGACCTGAGATGGTTGAAGCACAATAGGGGAGCCACTAGAGCCTCCAACGTTATAGATTTCTACGATGTAACCTTGTTGGAAATTTTTGCCATCTTCTGAAAACCATTTTTCATCAGTCAAGAGAGATATTTTTCCAAAATGCATGACAGGCATATTTTTCTGAAGGCCCGCGTATGGTTGCAAGTATCCGATAGATACAATGTCCGTGCCTTCCTCAACTTCAGCTTTTCTCATAGCTGCAACGCTCAACACATAAGAAGTATCGAAAGCAACGGGTTTGGAGCCCGGGATTTCGGTAATAGCAATAGCCGCTAAATCAATTGAATTATCCGTGGGATAAAACACGTTACTTGCAACATTAACCAACCCACAAACAAACTCAGTCTGACTAGCATTATTGAGCCGAATGTAAACCCGATCTTGATTTCGGAGAACATGCCGGTTAGTAACTACAAACTTGAATCCTTTTTCGGGATCCGATTTTGATTGCAAACTAACTAGGAAACCAGTGCCGATAGGCTTTACCAAACTAGTCTTTAAACAGGGATCAGCTCCATCAGCAAAAATAAAAACAACCGATTCGCGAAGCTGATTAAGCTCCGGAGTGTTCATCTTGGCGTACGCATTGTCAAAAGTCATACAAAAGATGACGAGCAATAGCCTGCAGCAGTAAGAGAGATAACTAGATAACAGCCTCATTTTTCCGCACCTAACGCGAGAATCCGCAGTGACAGAAAGTCATCAAATTTAGCATGGGTAATGACGTTTTGATAGAATATTTCGTCACGTGCTCGCTCATTGAGACGAAGTAAAATACGTGCGTGTCTCTGTTCAGCAGTAATTCCACGTGAATTAGCTGAAGCAACGACTCCGTTAAACGATTGCCACAACCGTTTCCATTCTGAATCAGATACCTTCAAATCTTTGAAAATTTCTTCAAGAAGCTCTTTCCAGTCCCCAGTTGCAGTCTGATTCTTAAGAGGCACACAAGCGGGTAATTGCCACCAAACAAAGTGATGACTTTCCAAAACATCTTCCCAAACATTGATTGCAAGTTTATAAAGCCTCTTTGGATCGATGATCTCTCCTTGTTGCGGTCGTTTCACAAAAGAATCTGGCGAAAGAGCCGATAAAATAACTCGCTTTTGGGAATCAACTTCAGCCAGTACGTGACCTGGTGGCATCGCTTCCATGAGTCGCAGGATAGTAGCAAACTTAGAAACATTGGCTGTTGTTGATACTTCGTCTAATAGCTTGATTGGGTTAGTAAAGTTACTGATTAAGGGCTCCAGCCAGTCATTAGGCATTAGGAGTTCAGCTGCAAACCTGTTTGCTTCGTATTCTTCAGAACCATAAGCATACGTGTCAGCAATCTCATCGACGATATCACCAATGTGCCATGGTATGACGATGTGACCGAGTTCATGGGCTAAAGTAAATCGCCTACGGCGATCAATATTGCCCATTTGAAGAATTACAGTCGGCTTAGTTCCTATCTTCTTCAAATTTAGACAAATAGCGTCTACTCCGCCTGGAATCCGGGCAAACTCTAGATTTGCATACTTCCGAATAAGACCCGCGACATCTATCGGAGGCTTCAAAGCAAAATACCTGATCACGCTCCGAGCACATTTAATTTCGAAGGGTATTATCGGCTTTTCCGTTCCTGTAACCACTGTCGAATAACTTTGAGATCCTTTGCGCTATCTGCTCGGGCAGCACATCTCAATTCCTGGTCACTTTCCATAAGTATGTTTGTGATGCTCTTGCCTGTTTTCCGTGAGTTTAAAATCGTTGGTAAAGCATCGGGGAACCGAACCCATATTTCGTATTCGTCCTTCTTCAAACCTAGGTATGCATACAAAGGCAAGTCAGTCTGGACTTTATGCCATTCGTGCACAAAATCCTCTATTTCCTCGGCTAAGGCGTCCCCAGCCGTATAAAGGTCAAAAAATCTTTCGTTTTTTAGATTAGCTGACATTGATGGTCCTTCCTTTGACGGCATCCTTTATGAAATGCCCGGTGATAGCATCAAGCGAACCCAAATGATCCCCGCGAACGGTAAAAGCCTCGATTTCTCCATGCTGCCCATCCCAAGTATACAACCGCTTGTGAGTTTTATCCCTCCACACCTTGCGTCCATGGATGAAACCGAGTGACTCACAGTCATCTAAAAAGCTTGGCTTAGGTGGAGGTTTGTATGTCAATGAATCTCTGAACAATATTCGACGGGCAGTCTTAGTTATGAAATTGAAGTTTAACTAGTCAAACAAAATTGTTAAAGCAGACTTTTGGGAAAAGAAGGAGGTAGACAAAAGTCTGCTTTCGTCTACCTCATGGCAGCTTGCAAACACCCACCAAATGCAGTGCGCCCCTTGCCACCAAAATGTTCCTGTCATATATTAGACAAAATCCCCGCTACGAAAGATTTCATCTAGCAAAGACCACCATGCCGGGACAAGCAAAAGTCCTATCTCCACAAGACATACAATCGATATTCCGGTTCCTTGAAAGCACTCGCGATCGCACCATTTTTGCAATCGGCGTTTATACGGGCATGAGAATTCCGGAGATCATGTCGCTTCGAGAAGATCAGATATTCACCGAGTCTGGTGCCAAATATCAAATTACAGTTTGCAGGCTCAAGAAGAAAAACACGGTTTATAGCGATATTCCTAACAATCCAAAGCTGAGACAAATCCTCATCGAATACCGCAAAGAAGTGCCTCAATCAGAGTGGCTATTCCCTTCATCTGAATCAGTTACTGGATATCTGCGTCGCAAGACAGCGCACGTAATTCTTTCAGATGCATTTAAAGAGCTCAGGCTCGATGGAGCTAAAACTAAAACACTTTTGACGACACTCAGTCGATCAGGGGTGGCACTGCGGACGGTGCAAGAAATCTCTGGTCATTCGAGTTTATAGGAGTTACAAGCCTATCTTGAAGTTGATCCGGAGGATAAACACAGGGCTGTCAACTTGGTACGCTATTAGCTCTCTGGTGATTCCGTCGATTCCAGATAAGCTCGCAGACTTGGAGGTTTCGTCAACAGTATGAAAGATCCTAAACAGCTAGAAAAAGTTTTTAGTCTGTTGCGACATTGCATCATCTATATATATGCCCCGGCTCCAGTAAAAGGTGAAGAGCCAACATTTATGCAGTTTCCAAAAGGAACAGGATTCTTGTTGGCGTTTATGGTTGCCGGAAGCATGGAAACAAAGTTATGGGGAGAGGGGATTTATTACATAATTACGAACAAACACATGCTGCATGAGCGCGAAAAAAATGAAGGCAGAGTGGTTTGGCTAGAAAAAATACTTATTCGATTCAATCACCCCAGCGAAAGCCGTTACGTATTTAAGGAGATCGATCTAATTCGGAGTGGCGTTAACCAAAACACGTATCTTCATTCTGATGAAGAAGTTGATCTTGCGGCAATCCGGTTAGACACTTATTCAGAGTTTTTACCCATAGGTTTCGCTTACGACATGCTGGCAGCACAGAATGAATTCGAAGAGAAGGTAAGACTCGGTTCTCACATAATGACTATCGGTTACTTACCAGGTTACGCCGGGATGAATGAAAACCAGCCAGCCTTGAGGTTTGGTCGCGTCGCGTTATTGTCTGATGAACTCTGGTGGAAAAGTGACAGAGCATCGCTAACGGTCGGTCTGCGGGAAAATGCATATATCGTGGAAATAAATGCAATCGGAGGCTGTAGTGGTTCTCCGGTTACTCTAGATGTTTCCTTGGAAGATGGGACAGATCCAGTCCTTGTTGGAGTCCTCAAAGGAGCTGTTGATTCCGAACAAAAAGAGAATCAGGGTCTCGCCGCTGTTGAAAAATCCAACCGTCTTCTTTCTTTTGCTGATAGTTTATACGAATTAGAAAAATCAAGACATCCTAAACTTCAGATCATCGGCCGCGACCAGATGAAACCGTCATAAAAATGGCGCTACCAAACGGAGGAAAATTGCTGAACGAGAAGTTAGCAAAAGAAGGGGAGATGACATGCAATTTTTGATTGCACTAGGTGGAGTACTGGCTGCTGCATTCCTTTTAGCTCCGCATCGTCATAAAGAAGTGCAAGAAGAAGAGACCAAAGAAGAAGCAAAGCTGAAAGACAGATATTTGAAAAGGAGGGCATACTATACTGAAACCGGCAACCAGGTTCAGCTCGACTTAGACAGAGCGCTCATCGCCATCTCAAGTGGAGCACTCGCCTTATCGCTTACTTTTTTACAGTTCGCAAACCTGCCCGTCACTGATTTAAGTTTGTTGGAATTCAGCTGGAATTTTCTCGCCATATCTCTGGCATCGTCTATATTTTCAATGGTTCTTTCACACACTCATTGGGAATACGAAGTTTTCGTAGAAGACAAATCTGAAGCCAAGAGATCATCACCAAAGGACACGTACAAAACGGATTTCTATGAAAAGGTAATGTTTGAAACACCGCTAAAGCACATACATTCTAACTTCATGATGGGATTCCTGAATAAAGTGATTCTGATTACCCTTGCCATAGGCATCTACGATTTGGGAACTTTCGGGTATAAAAACATAGAAGAAAAAAATCGTCAGGCGCAAGCTCTACCATTGGGGCCTTTACCGTTCAAGTGGTCAGGTGTGAGTACTAAGATCCTAAAAATACGGTGAGCAACTTTGGACACGACAGTCGTCAACAAACAACAGCTTTTATCACATATCGATAAAGATAAAGGATTAGGCACTGGTAAAAGACCAATAGAATCGCCACCTCCGCCTCCGCCTCCGCCTCCGCCTCCGCCTCCGCCTCCGCCACCACCTCCTCCGCCACCACCTCCTCCGCCACCACCTCCTCCGCCACCATCTCCACCTCCTCCATCAAAGCCGTAAATCCAAAAAATAACTTAAGACAACAACTAGGAGCAGAGCGGATGTCTAACTCAGATAAACAAAGTCGGAAGATCTCAAAGATGGGAGAGGGATTGCGAACAGGCAAGAGACCTGTAGAGCCGAAACCAACACCAACTCGCACACCACCAATCGTTAGAAATCCGCCAGTCCCAAAACCTTCAAAGAGAGCCTGATATTGTTTTTCTGCTAAAAGGAAACAAAAGGAGCATTAGCAGACACTCTGTCAAACACCGTCCTCAACAACCTTGAAGACCCAGGGGGGTCCGCCTGGGCATAATGTCCTTGTCGGACATTGATGCGCGCTGGCGCGCGTTCGTTAGATAAGTTCTATTATGTTGCGATCTTTTCGTATCCGTCCGGCAAAGTGCATTAAGCGGCTAAATCGGCGCGCTCCTTTTGCCATTTGTCCGGCAAAAGATTTTCCAAATCAACTTGCGAATCAGCTGCCAATTGCGAGAAAACATCCTTTAAGTAA